>ENA-ORTN01000686-ORTN01000686.1-human-gut-metagenome-genome-assembly--contig:-NODE-686-length-37351-cov-9.850574_pt1 | contig 37351 bp, 34 predicted proteins | sample MGYA00242070_ERZ509189 | MGnify/ENA primary metagenome ERZ509189 (study PRJEB26280, sample SAMEA2338821) | human gut metagenome | biome: human gut; feature: human-associated habitat; material: faeces...
GTGGATAAAAACAGTTTCACTTTTTTATTTTCTCTAAATTTTACCGGAACTCAAATTTAATTTTTGCTTGAAGGTTCCAATGGATTTGTATGGAGACGTTTCACTTTCAAATCTTCTTCCCTTGCCGCTACTTTTGAAAATGAACTGTTCGTTTCTACAATATCTGATAAACGTGCTCCTAAAAGTTCGATCGCATCATCGTATGCTAGGTCGACTTTTTCTTTTGTCATTCCCATATAATCGGCAATCTCTGAAGACTTTTTTCCTAAGCAGAAAGTTGAAATTAAAACAAATGATTCTGATAATGGAAGGGATTGATATAATCTTGTAAATGCTTCGCTTTGCAATAAGTTCTTTAATTTTGTCAATTGTTCTAGCGAACAATTATCTAATGGTAATCTATCTAGTGATGGGACAGGTTGTGTTGCTACAATAGGTGCAGAAACTGATTCTGGTACCATAGCCTTTGCATCCGAAGCCGGTAGCACTGCTGGTTGTTCCTCATTGGTGATAGAATCAGATGGCAGCTCGTCTCTAGATGGCAGCTCGTCTTTAGATGGCAGCTCATTTCTAGATGGCAGCTCGTCTGGTAAAATTACAACCGGTTTGCCAATCTCACTTCGGATTGGTTCTTCTTTCGGTGCATCTTGTGGTGGAGTACTTTGATTTCCTTGAACCTGTTCTAGAATTGCTGATACACTAGCACTTTGAGGCGCTTCTTTTTGTAACTTTAATTTTTCATCTAAGGCTTCCATTTCTTCTGGTGACAATTTTCTTGTTTGAACTGCCCCACTCTTTTTAAGTGATTCTAATTGCTCGTTGATCATATATGTCCGATCCCCTTTCTGTGGAAAACGACCATACTGACGATAGTAAAGCATCTTTTTCTTCATTTGTCTAATTACATTAGTACTAACTTGGCGTTGCAACTGGCATTGTTCTTTTGTAGTAGCCTTTATTGGTTCTCCTAAATTCTCTCCCCATTTTGCATAGGCAATGTTCTTCTGGTTATCTGTCATGGTTTCAAAAGCTTTGTCAATCTCTTCTTTTGTAAATCCATCATCCAAAAAACTTTGATAAAACCCTTCTATTCTTTTCCATGGTTTCTTCGGTTCCTTTTTCTTCTTTGTTTTATCTTCTGACATCAATTTCTTTTCTCCTTCTTTCTCTATTGATTCTGATTGCGGTGTTTCTGCCACTGTTATAACATCTGCTTCTGATAATGCATTTTTATCTGGCGGTAGCAATCTTGGTTGATTTTGGCTTTCTTTTATTGGACGTACATGACTTTTGACATTCCAAGCTACATGTAAAAATTTTCTTTCTTCTTTCTTTTGCAATTCTTGCCCTGATTTTGGAGGCAACTTTTCTGGATCCTTCAATAGTTCTTTCATTCGATTAATATACTTTGGATTCTTTAGTTTTTTTATTACCTTTGCTTGAATTTGTCGTACTCTTTCTCTTGTTAATCCATAGTCTGATGCAATCATTTCCAATGTTTCTACTCCATTTGGACCAAGTCCTAAACGACGCATAATAATGTCTTTCTGTCGTTCACTCAACTTCATTTCATCTAACAATTTTGAAAACGCTTGAATGATACTATCGTTTTCTATTTCTTCTATGTAATTTAAAGATGTTTGGTCAGAGAAAAAAGATCCTAATTCTGTATCCTCATCTCCAACCAAAGCATTCAGTGACGTGGAAACCGTCGGGATATTTTGAAGGGTTTGAATCCGCTCTACTGATAACCCAGATTCTTTGGATAACTCTTCTATCGTCGGAGTCACACTAGGGTTTGCTTCTAATTTTTCTTGTACTCTTCGTAATTTTAGTGTTTGCTCGTGCAAATGAACTGGAATCCGAATGGCACTGTTATGATCGTGTATATATCGAACAATATGTTGTCTAATCCACCACATTGCGTATGTGGAAAATGCTACGTTTCTTACGGGTTCAAACCGTTTAATTGCGGTGAAAAGTCCTAATGATGCTTGTTGCATTAAATCGTCTTGTTCAACTCCAGAATTATAATAACGACTCACTATTTTATATAAAAAACTCTTATTCTCATTTAAAATTTCTTCAAATAAAAATTCCTTTTTGTATCCATCTGGCATGTTTTTATATCGAACAACTTTCTCTGTTAATTTTTGAGACTGCTCAGATACAACGAAATTATTATCTGTTGTTACATCAATATTAAACACCATTAAATAAGCATATACAAATGACATTTCATCTTCTGTTAATTGCTTTTCTAACGCTTTTAAATTCAAGTGTTTCCAATCTACTCTTTTGGCAATCGTCTGGACAACTGTATCGTTCATCACATATTGAAGTATTTCCTCATCCTCATCTAATCCAATATTCTTTAACCAAATATAAATTGGTGTCAACCCTTTAATGCATTGAGTTGTTTTACCTTTGCCAACATATTTTTTCTTATTTAAAATCATCAAATCCAATAATATGTAATTATGATGATTTTGGATTTGATCTCGTAGCCACGATTGCAGTTGTTCTTCGAATGCTTCTGTTACAAATTCTGCTAATGTTTTCTCACTGGACTGTGAATAACTAGAAACCGACTCTACTAAACATTGGTCTAATAGTTGGTCAAGCGATTCGCGGAACGGTTCATGATCTAAAAATCCATACTCTTTATGTAGATTTTTCTTGATAGTGTCTTTCATTTCTTGCAAGGCGAGGTTTATGCGTTTATCTTTAAATTCTTGCATTTTCAAACCTCCCTCTGAATAACTTTTATTATAACACTCTTTTTACAATTTCATAGTTTTATTTTTGGAATTCGTGGCTTTTGAAGGAAATTTTATTCTTTGCTGTGCTTCTTTCCATAGTCTTTCTTCTGCTATAGCATTTGAAATTGGATACTTTTTGAATTCACGAAAATACAATGCTTTAACATAAATCGGTTGGATAATCAAACGATTGATATACGTTGTTTCCTCGCGATAATCTCGCCAGTTCAATGGGTTAGATAATTCTTCTCCATAATAGGAATAGGCTAGTTCTTTCACTTCGCCAGATAATGTCATAAATGCACTGTCTACCTCATCACGGCTAATTCCTTTTCTTTCAAAAATTCGATAGAAGTCCTTGTCATCTAATGCAGAAATCAATTTATAAAAACAACGATTTTGTTTCTTGATTTGGTCTACTAATTGAGTGAGCCAATGATAATTAGTCACTTTATTGAAAAAGTTATACATCTTAATATTACAAACTCGTTGTAATAACATTTTTGATATGTATTGATTTGTTTGTAGACATAATAAATGATTAATTGCAAAAAGTGTCTCTTCATTATAATTGTCTTTTACATATGTGTAAACACGATTTTCTGGTGATAGATTTTGTGAATTTGGAGAACCTGTTGATGCACTTGCACTGTCTCTATTTACTAGCCGTCTTGCTTCTTGACATTCGATCATTTGCTGCAACTTTTTAAAGGTTTCTACTTTCATTTGCCGCAAATAAGTAGCGGATACATGTAACTCTCGTCCTAATTTCCTTAACTTTTTCCCTTCAAAAATTATTTCTTCTAGAACTTTTTGTGTCTCGGCACTAAATTGGGTTTGTAAAAGTGTTTTCATTTTCTTAATGTATTCTTGTTCTTCATAACGAGTTTCTAATGTCGTATCTAACGGAATGTCACTTCCCAAAGATTCTAAACTTACTGTTTCTGGTTGCATCAAATAATTTCTTACCGTTTCCAATGGTATATCCACATACTCGGATATTTCATCGTAAGTAGGTGCTCTTCCTAACTCTGCGGTTAAGTATTGAATATCTTCTTCTAGGCGAAGCTTAGCATTGGCAATAGCACTCGGAATTGCGATTGTCTTCGTTTGATTTTGAAGATAGTTTTTGATACTTTGACATACTGTCCTTTTTACTGTTGCAGCAAGATTGGCAACAGGAAAATGTTGATATAATACAACTTGCATAAAACCGATGCATGCCTGTTGATAGACGTCTTCTCTATCTGCCTCATTCATATCGTAATTAGAAATTGTTTTTCTTAAAAACGGTTCATAAGACTTTAATAATGCTTCAAAATATTCTTGTTTTTGTCTTCCTTCTGGCATTTGACGATATCTCATGATTTTACTTTCCAAGTTATTTCGCGTAAAAGTCTCTTCCATTTGAGATGGCGTGGATTGAGTTATATTCATTCTCGTCATGTAATCACTCACAAAAAGAAGTGCATCTTCTGGCAATTTAATCTGTAATTCATCCATATTTAAATGGTTCCAATCAATGAGACTAGTTAGATACGTAAACACTTCATCTTGATTGTAGACATAATCCATCACTTCATTATCTGTATGAAGTCCAAGACTCTTTAGCCAAGTATACACCGGTGTCAATGATTTGATTCTAGTAACTACACTTGCATTAGGATTATATGCTCTTTTTTTATTCACAATCATAATTCCCAAAAGAAAATAGTCCTTCTCTTTTTGAATAGAGTCCTTCATCCATTCTGTCATCGTGTAATCAATTTGAGTTTTTAGCCGTTCTAATAAATTTTCTTCGTTGATATCCGTGACATTATCTACATAATGGCTAATTACTGCTCTAAAAACAGGCTTATAACGCCTATTATATAGACAACGATATTTTTTTATAAATTCTTTATCTAACTGTGATTTCAATGCTTCTTTTGATTGCATTTCCTCACCCATCTTTCTTGTTATAATCGAAATTATTGATATTGATAAACTCGTGATGCTAATTTTGTTTTCGTAACAATTGGTATCATTTCTAATGGTCGTTTTAGGTTTGCCAAAGTTTCCTGTAACTTTGCATCTTCTTTCTCTGGGAAAGAAAGTGGATATTGACCAAATTCACGAAAATACAATATTTTTGCATATAGAGGTCGAATTACAAAGTTGCTCAAGATAGTATCTTCTGAACTATGCTGATGACATGACCAATCTAATTGATTATTTAAATCTTCGCCAAAGTATTGATATGCTAATTTGCTTGCTTCTTTTGAAAGAGTGGTAAACGCAAGATCTACTTCCACTTTTGAAATGTTTCGATTTTCAAAAATTTGATAAAAATTGCTGCCTTCTCTAGCGCAGATATTTTTTCTTTGAGAATGTGATTGTTCCTTAATTACCCGTAACGATTGAGCTAACGTGTCATCGCACATAGCTTTATTTAATAAGGTGTTGGGATTGATGTGACAAGTTTCACGAAGAGAAATTTGCGAAATATATGGCGCATCTTCTAAACAAAGCATATGAGATACAGCAAAGTACTGTTCTGGTGTACCATTGACTTTAGAAAACTCTTTTAAGTTTCGCTCATACCTATCTTGTAGTGGAATCATTATATCTTGACTCTCTGACATACTACGTGAACGAAGCTCGACTGGTTCTTCATAGCCTCTTTTATCATAAAATCGCATGTATGCTTCTGAAAATTTTAAAAATGCATTTTGTTCAATTTGACGAATTCTTTCTCTTGATAAGTGCATTTTTTGTGCAATTGAATTTAAGCTCAGCTTTTGAATTGTATGTGCCCAAACAACTGCTTGTTCTCTTTCTGTTAAGACACTATGAAATAACTTTAAAATTTCTGCACGATGTTCTTTTTCCTCACAAAGTTCTTCTAACGATGCAGAATCATCTTCTATTGTATCTTTTAATAGCACGTCATCATCAACATGGATTGGTTCATCAATAGTTCTAGAAATTTTAGGGAGTGTTAGAATCATTTTCACATCATTTACAGGGATGCCAGTTATTTTTGATAATTCAAATAGGTTCGGCATACGATGTTGCTTTTGTTGAAACTGAATAGATGCTTCTTTCATTATATTTTCTTTTGATATAACAGTTGGCGAAACGCGAATTGGATTCACTTGTTTTTCAAAAAAGCGACTAATAGCTATTTTAATTCCGTTGATACAATACGATATAAAATGCGCTTCTTTCGTAGCATCAAAGTGTTGCATAGCTTGAAAAAATCCCAATCTAGCTTCTTGCAACAAATCTTCCTCCTCTACTTGATTTAGATATCGTTTGCAAACTGATAAAATAATGCGTTCATTCTCCATCATAATTTTTTCACATTTCGCTTGCTTTTCTGGTCCTTCTGGCATTTGTTGATATTCTATTACTTCTTGTGTCAATTGTCGTGAACGCGAACTTGCCATAATTTTGTGTTTTTCTATTGTTGCATTCATTTTTATCCCCCTTTCGTTGGACTACATATTATACTACAAAACACTAAAAAAAGATAGGATTTTTTCCTATCTTTCAAAACTTTTATTCGATTGTTATTTATTTAAATAACTTCCGCTCATTTGGTTTAATCCATTTTGAACTAAACGTCTTGTGATTTCGCCACCAACTGTACCATTTGCACGTGAAGTAGCATCTGGGCCTAAGTTAACGCCAAATTCATTAGCAATTTCGTATTTCATTTTATCAATTGCTTGTTTAGCTCCTGGAACCATCATCTTTGTAGAACCAGCTTTCATTCTTTCACCTCCTACACTAATAGAATGTGAAAGAATTCACTTTTTATACGATTTTTGAATTGGTAATTTTTGCTATAACAAATCTTGAAATGGATTTTCTTCGTTTTCCTTAATCGTCATATGTTTTGTATTTTCGACAGCTTCTTGTAACATTGTTTCAAAATCAAATCTTTGTTCCATTTCCTTGGCAAGTTCTAATTCTGGATGAATCACTGGATGTTTTGGAACAAACACTGTACAGCAATCTTCATATGGCAAAATACTAGTCTCATAAGTATCAATTTTTTTAGCAATGTCGATTATTTCCAATTTGTCTAGACATACAACTGGACGAATCACGGGCATATTCGTAACTTCATTGATGACATACATACTCTCGATTGTCTGACTAGCAACTTGACCTAACGATTCGCCATTGACAATTGCATGTGCATGATTTTTTTGAGCAAGTAATACCATAATTCGATACATCATTCTACGCATGATAGTAATGCAATAATCCGGTTCACATTTTTTATAAATACTTTCTTGAATTTTCGTAAAAGGAACGATATGTAAACAGATCTTATTCGTGTATTTACTTAGTTTTTTCGTAAGGGTAATGACTTTATTGCGAGCTTCTATCGAAGTATGAGGAATGGCTTCAAAATAGACTGCATCAATCTTCATTCCTCGTTTCATAGCAAGATATCCAGCAACTGGAGAATCAATTCCACCACTTAACATTAGCATTCCTTTGGTTTGTGTCCCAACTGGATATCCACCAAGTCCAGCAATTTTTTCTGAATAAATATACGTGAAATCTCTTCTAATTTCTACTTTACACAATACATCTGGACTATGAACATCTACTTTTACATTTGGAATATTTTTTAAAATGATACCACCTAATTTGGCTGCATATTCCATAGAACGAATTGGAAACTGCTTGTTGCTTCGTTTCACTTCTACTTTAAACGTCTGAAAATTTTTGTTTTTCATTATTTCCAAAACCGTTTCATTAATAGTTTCTTCGGTACTTTCTGTTTTATACGCAATGTGATATGCGTGAATACCAAACACTTCACCTATTTTTTTTTGAACTTCTGATAAATTATCAGATGAAATCATCATTCTGGATGGATCTGAAATAATTTCACAAGAAATGTTTTTTAGTTTTGCTTGAATATTTTGTTTTAACGTTTGAACAAAAAAATTTCGATTGCCTTTTTTGGTTGTCAATTCTCCGTATTCAATTAAAATTACTTGTTCCATAATACTTCCTCCTTACCGTTATATCTAAGACATGCGTCACTTCGTTTTCTTCAAAATATTACCATAAAACCGCTAAAATGAAAAGTTAAAATTGAAGAAACAAAGCATTATTTTTTATCATTAGCAATTTGACTCGTTTTTTCGTCTATATATTCGTAATGCAACTTATTTTGTCTAGTAACAACACTTTCTCCTAAATTCTTTTCAATATCGTCTCTTGCTACTTTTGCAGCATGTCAATCCATTCTAGCAATCTCTTTATTTTGTTCCAATCCCTTTGGTCTGTGCTTTTGAGCCAATCTTTTGGTTGTTTCCTCCGATAAATCCGTCAATATGACTTCCATACTATCCATATTATCCCGCAAAGACTCTTTGCGAAGACCTTTGTACTCTTTATATTCTTTTGCGGTCATACCGGACCACTCTTTATAAATTTCATTGGTCAGAATTGCATATTCTTGTCCTTCTACAATTCCTCCTTGTTGCCAAATATCTGTTAACTCTTTGTGGTCTTGTATTCCTTTGATTCGTCTAGCAATCCATTTTTCATCATATCCTTTGGCTCTATACAAATCGATTGCCCGTTCTGCTGCAAGAGACGGATCGAACGTTTCATCTACTCGTTCACTTCCTAATTTTGCCAACCATTGTTTAATCGGTTCTGCATTTTTACTAGGAATCGATTCGATAATTCGAAACATTCCCTCAATATCTACCACATCAGTCAGACGATATTTCCCGTCTTGAGCCTTCAATTTCAACTGGTGACAATTTGTCACCGTTTCATTTCCTTCTTCTTTTAATCGTTGTTTTAGTTTATTCCAATACTTTCTTCCATCCTTACTTTCTGCAACAATCCCTACTATATCCACAACACTAATATAGTATTTTTCACTTTCTTTGTCCCAAACTGTTCGAATGGTCTCATTTTGAAATAATTGATTCACTAAATGTAATTTATCTTGATTCATCCATTTCCTCCTTGTGCCCATTATATCAAACGTTTGTTCTAATTGCAACTATAAAATATATTTTTTCCAAAAGAAAAAAGTAAGTTTCCTTACTTTAGTCCTTATACAAGTTCACTAAACTTTTACTGATTTCTGGTTCCATCAATTCAATGGCATGGATTGCACATTCCAAGGAACTTCTATACTTTCCTTTGTAGAACAGTGTTGTTGCATTCGTTAATCCCGTATCAATCTCTTTTAAATCACTTCGATAACGGTTTCCATATACGATTGCCATTTCCGCCATTTCTGCCGTTTTAACCATTTCATTCGCTGTATTGTACAATTTAATTGCTAAATCTCTCGCTGTATCAACTCGAGTGTTTAACGTCTTAATGACAATTGGCTTGTTGTTTAATTCTCGTTCAATTTCACGAATTGCTTCTTTTGCTTCTGATAACTCCACATAATAATTATCTGTTATAATTGGTAGTTTATAAATCTTAATTTTATTTTTTGCTTCCTTTAATAAGTTAGCAAGTTCGTCTTTTTGTTCTTTTGCACGTGTCTCATCATCGTACATACTGCCAAGATTCTTTAACGAAATATCTAAGTCATCCTGTAACGTATTCAATAAATTGGAAATCGTCTCTAACTCTCTCGCTGCTTTGGAATAAGGCGTTTCGTGATTATTCACGCCTTCTAACAATGCTTTGTAATTGACATTGATTGCTAATAATCTACCTTTTAACTCATCGATTACCTTCACATCATTCTCTTTTAAATCATACATGTTTTTAATGTCTGGCATTTGAACGTAAATGTTTTCTAATAGAGAATTAATCTTAGATAATTTTTCCTCAAAAGCATTGACGTTTTCATCGTATACTTTTCTAGCAATCGTCTCTTTTTCAAAATCATTGAATAAAGAATCTAAGTAGTCTAACATCGTCTTCAGTTCAAACATGCAATCTTCTAAGTTCAATACTTTTATGCGGTCTAAGATGTTACTGATATTTTTTTCAGATGCTTCGATATTATATGGAATATTTAGATAATCTAACGAATATCCACTTTCTATCATCGTTTCCGATGTGTTTTTGATTTCTAGAATTCGTCTTGGAATTAATTCTTCTGCTAACAAAACTAAATTTGGAACTTCACTTACGACAATTCCCATATGGCTAATCATCGTATCTAGAGCTTTTACAATGTGTACAACTTCACTATATTCATTGTTTTCCATTGTCTCCTCAAAATCAGCAAATCTTCTTTCGATATTTTCAAATTGAAGAGAAATGGCATCCTTAATATCCTTGTAATCACTCTCATGATCATGAAATTCTTTTAAAAGTTCGCGGTACTTCGTCTTTAATTTTGTAATGATATGGCGATACTTTTCTTCACTTACGGTAATCTCTTGAACTTCTGACAATAACTTATTGGCTGCTGTACGAGCCTTGTATATTTCCATCTCTGTCTTAGCAATCTTTAAACGTAAGTTTTTAATGTCTTTATTTTCAACAAACAAATCCAAGTCGATAATCATATCGTTGATTCGAACTAATTTTTCTTCTTTAATTTGTTCAAAACGACGTTGCCAATCTTTATACCGTTCTTCCATCTTGTCGTTTTTTACGATGGCTTCCACTTTAGAAAGTTCGGATAGAACTGGAGTGCTGGCAATCAAGTTCTTTTCCTTATCTAGTTGTTCCACTTCTCGTTCTATTTCTGTTTGATGGTGTTTGGTGATCAAGTGCAGGATAATGGTAACCAAAATGACTGCGACGATTAGATAGGTTGCAACAATCAATAAAACACCCGTCGTCATGGACTTCACCTCGTATTTTCTAGTATTCATAATCATTTTATCATAAATTTCGAGTTTTTTCTCTATAATTTTGATTTATCTTACTAGAAATGGATTGAAACCTCAATTTTTTGTTGACATATCAAGGGTTTTCTACTATAATCTATATTGCATATTCGTTTGACAGCCCTATTTTAGAATATTTAATGTGTTCTTTCCGTTTACTAGTAGCAACAAGCTGTCAATTGTGAAAGTATTAAAAAGAACTCCCTAAGTATTTTAAAATAGCATTCAACGTTTATGGAAAACATTGATTGAAGGAGGAAGAAACATGTCAAGATATACTGGTCCAAGTTACAAAAAGTCTCGTCGTGTAGGATTTTCTACTTTAGAGACTGGAAAAGAACTAGTAAAACGTCCTTACGGCCCTGGACAACATGGTAATGGTCGTAGAGCAAAACTTTCTAACTATGGTTTACAATTAAAAGAAAAACAAAAAGTTAGATTTATGTATGGTCTTAACGAAAGACAATTCAGAAAAACTTTTGAAACTGCTCAAAAGATGAAAGGTATTACAGGTGAGAACTTCTTAAGATTATTAGAGTCTCGTCTAGATAACTTAGTATACCGTATGGGATTCGCTAAGACAAGACGTGGTGCAAGACAATTAGTTAACCATGGACATATTACAGTAGATGGCAAGAAAGTAGATATCCCATCTTACAGTGTTAAAGTTGGTTCTACAATTGCTTTGAAAGAAAATTCATTCGATCACAAAGCTGCTAATGCTTCTTTAGAAAGCGTTACAAAACGTGTAGAATACGTTACATTTGACCCTGCTAAAAAAGCTGGTGTCTATGTAAGACTACCTGAAAGAAGCGAATTAAGCGCTGATATCGATGAAGCTGCTATCGTTGAATTCTACAATAAATAAGAGTAGCAAAAAAAGAAGTTATTCACAAACTTCTTCTTTTATTAAAAAATATCCACAGTTCTTGTGGATATTTTTTTAATTTATCTTTTTTACCTTTTCGAGTAGTTCATCCGGCAAATTACCTAGTACTGTTTCCAATTCTCTTACAAAGTACTTGTTTTTTGGATTATTACTTGGAGTCATTTGAATCAACGTAGAAAGAAGCTCGACTGGAACAAATTTTGCTTGAAATCCTCGTTTCTGTTCACTTTCTGTCAAGTGAATTTGGCTGGAATCGATACCTTGACTTGTATGAAGTAAGAAAAACTCCGTTTCTGTGTAACGATTTGTTGTACCAACATTATCCCGCTTTGGATAATCTCTAATATAATCTTGAATAACTAAAAACGGTTCTTCACTTACTGTATAATCGCTTATTCCCGTTTCTTCTAGCAGTTCTCTTTTTAATCCTTCTAAAAACGTCTCTTCTCCTTCTTCAACAGAACCACCTGGTAACATATACATATTAGCATAACGAACCAGTAACACTTCGTCATTATCGTTTACAAGAAAAGCTCGTGCTTTTTTTACATAATCATCGATTTCTTTCATTTCTAAATTTCCAGTATTGTAAACTACTTTTTTCATCCATCATCCCACCTTACTACTAACGTTATTCATTATAACAGAAAAAGTTCCATCATTGGAACTTTATTTACTAATTAACATATGATATTTTTTCTTACCACGACGAATAATCGTGTATTTTCCACCTAACGCGCTTCCTTTGGTTACGACAAATTCTAAGTCTGTTACTTTGTCACCATTAATAGAAATCGAACCATTTTGAATCATTTCGCGTGCTTCTCTTTTAGAAGAACAAATAGAAGATTCTACTAAAACATCGACAATATTTTTATCACTGGAAAGTTCACTGCTAGGAACTCCTTTGAATGCCGTTTCCAATTCCTCCACTGGGATTTCTTTGATGTTGCCACTGAACAATGCTTTGCTGATAGCTAGTGCTTTCTCATACTCTTCCTCACCGTGAATATCTGTAATGATGCATTTTGTGAGTTGTTGTTGTGCAATTCTCTTTTCTGGTTCCTTTTTGTGTTGTTCCATTACATTTATAATCTCTTCTGGAGTTAAGAAGGTAAATACTTTCAAATATTCTTCCACTTTTTGATCATCTGTATTGATTAAGTATTGGTACAACTCATAACTAGAGGTTTTGTTTTTATCTAACCAAAGTGCGTTTCCTTCACTTTTACCGAATTTGTTTCCGTTGACATCTAAAATCAAAGGCATCGTAAATGCATATGCTTCTTTTCCTTCGATTTTTTTAATTAAATCGATTCCAGTTGTAATGTTGCCCCATTGATCGCTACCTTCTACTTGCATCTCGCATCCCATCGTACGATACATATGTAAGAAATCGTATCCTTGAATTAACATGTAACTGAATTCAGCATAAGTAATTCCTGTTTCTAATCTTCTTTTAATAATATCTTTATTGATCATGTAATTTACATTTACATATTTTCCGACATCTCTTAGAAAATCTAAAAATTGATAGCCGTTGAACCAGTCATAATTATTTACTAGTTTTGCCTTTCCTTCAAACAAACGATCAATTTGATTTCTAATTCCTTCAATATTATGATTCAATGTATCGATTGAAATGATTTCTCTTTCTGCAGTTGGTCTTGGATCACCAATTCTTCCTGTTGCTCCGCCGCAAAGTAAGATTGGCTTATGTCCCATCCGCATCAATCTTTTAGCCGTTACTAAAGAACTGTAATGGCCAATATGAAGACTATCGGCAGTGGGATCGGTTCCCCAATAGAACGTTACACTTTCGTTATTAATTTTATCTTCAATTCCTTCACCAGCGACATCTTTTACAAGACCACGCCATTTTAATTCTTCCCAGTTTGTCATAAAATCCTCCTTCAAAAAAAAGCCCATAAACAAGGGACGACTACTGCCGCGGTACCACCCTCGCTTTATGAACTTCTTCATACTCTCTAGATTCGTAACGTGAATGACTCGTTTTAGCTCCCAGGTTGTATTTCGCTTCTTTTCTGGTCTAATTCACACCTACCATTAGATCTCTTTTTTCCATCCAAGTTGCTACTAATCCTGTTCTTCGCTAATTCATTTATATGTTTACTTTATCATAAACAAAAATGGTTGTCAAACCAAAGAAAAAGGAAATTTTTAATTTCCTTCTAATTTCTTTAACACTTGTTTTGTAACTTTAATTGCTTGTTGTCTTACATCTTCAGCCGCTTTTTGAACAACTGGAGTTCCTTTTTCTACTGCTAAATCGACGATTTCTTCTGCTTTTGTTTTAATAGCTTCTGCTTTCTCTTTGGCAATTTCAATTACCTTTTCCTTGTCTAGATCAGCAAGTTCCATCTTTAACTCTTCGATTTTCATTGTGATAGAATCTGCCACATCTTGTGGATCGATATCTTTCACTTTTTCTACCAAGTCGTCAATTTTTTGTTTTAGTAGTTTTCTCGTTTCTGCGCCAGATCTTGGAGCGAATAATACTCCTAGTGCTCCTCCTACTAAAGCACCTGCTACGAATTTACCAATTCCTGATTTTTTCTTTCCATCTTTACTCATCTTCATCTTCCTCCTCAATTTTCTTTTTTTCTTTTCGTTTGAATAACCTAGAAATTGTACTAATAATGCCTGAGACGATAACGTCACTTACATGAGATAGAGAATCCGTCAAGCGATCAATCATCGTAAATAGACTATCTAAAGATTCTGCTTTTTCTTCTACATTATCTAAAATTCGATTCGTTTTATCGACTGTAGAAATCAATTTAATTGCTAATACAATTAAAATAACTAATAAAACAATTCCTAAAAAATAGAGAATGATTGGTAATGCTTCTGCTAATAGTTCCATATCCTACTCCTTATCTTCATACATTGAATCAATCAAATCAAACAAGTTGTCTTCTAAATTATCTTCGGCTTCTTTCTTAGGTGCCTGTTTTGGTTTGATTGGTTCTGTTTTTACTTCTTCAACTTTTTCTTCTTTTTTCTCTTCCTTCTTTGGTTCTTCTTTCGATGCTCTTACATGACGACCTGCAGCATGTTCATATTTTGAATCTTTGTAGTCTATATTATATTCTAACCCAAGATCATCAAAATATTCTTCGGCATCTGCAACTGTTACTTTATTGACTACTGGAGTTGTCGTTGTATCGCTCATATCGTATAGTAGATTATCTTCTAGTTCCTCTTCTACTTTTTGGGCTTCTTTTTCTTCTTGTTCTTTCTTAATTGTATCATCACCAGTTAAATTTAAATCGTCGTTTAACCCACCAAATGCTTTTCTACGAACAGAATCGATATCTACTTTCGTCGATACATAACTACTGCTTTTCTTAACTTCTTTACGGTCGACAACATCTTCTTTTTTATAGTTCTTATCTAAGATTCCGTAAATTGGAGAAATAATTGGTGTCGGTTTAAATACTTTTTTATTTTCCTCTCCATATGAGTACAACGGTTTATAATCCTTATTGCTATATGGTTCTTTCTTCTCCGTTACAGTAGAAGTTTTTTCTTCATGATATAAAGTTTCAACTCTTGAAGTAGAAGACGATGTATGATAAAGCGTTTCTGTTGTTGTACCTTGATACAAAGGTTGCACTTCTGGTTCAGGTTCTACTACAACTTCCTCTTTTACTTCTTGGACTACTTCTCTTTTTGGAGGTTGCTCTACTGTAAAATCATCATCCTCATATAATTTAAAGTTAGATTCTCTCATTCCTTCAGGCTGTTCTTCCGGTTGTGGAATTGTATTTTCCATATCTAAGTCAGCTGGCTTAATATCCTTAATACTTTCTTCTTCAGCACGACGACGATTTTCTTTAGCAGCTTTTTTCTCTGCTCTCGTTTCAACTGGTTTCGATTCTTTTTTTGGTTTTTCCTCTTCTTCTACATATTCTTCTTCAAATAATGCGTTTTTAATTTTGTCAAATAAACCCATATTAACTTTCCTCCCCGATATCAATACTATCTTCATCAGGTAATTCATTGTCTACATCTTCATATTTATCATATACTTCAATGTAGTCAGAGAAATTGCCGGTAGTACGTTTTGGTTTAAAGATATCAAAAGTTAGTTCGTTATAGTTTAACATGTTTTCTCCAATCAACGTATTCAGAATTGCATCCTTATAATCGATACTTCCTAAAATCGTCGAAATGGAAGAAAGAACTTCCTTCAGTGAATCTTTTTCGATGTATGTTTCTACTTTTGCATAGTGAAACATCATTTCAATAAAATATTTGTCATTAATTTCATTAATTTCTAAATAACCTGTTTTATCATTGTAAGACAATGCACTAGAATAAAAGCAATTATCACATACTGGATATTCGCTTTCTACTTTATGATAGTAAGATACGACATCTACGTATAGGTAATATTTATTGCCTATCTTATCGATAAATTCAACATTATTATCGGTTGTATTTAAGATCGATACTCCTTTTGGCGTATAGTAGTCATATCCGCTTGCATTTGTATTTTCTAGCGTTATATTTTGACTTAGAATGGCACTTACTAAATCTCCAATTTCTAAATTATCGATTCGAGTAACCGTGCATCCTGTTAGTAAAAAGCAGGTTAAGAGCAAAATTATTACCTTTTTCATAATACACCTACTCTTTTACATTATAACAAAAATTCTATAAAATAAAAATACATTTGCAAAAATTAGACAAAAAAACAGCCAAGCTTGCTGGCTGTTATTGTTATGCCGGTACTGTATTGTCGGCAATGATGACACCATTTTCATCGAATTCATACTGCTGATTTGATGGATTTGCAATATTATTTACAGAAAGTTTATTTTCATTTGATGTTTTATTTTCAGTTGAATGATCAACAATAATTATACCATTTTCATCAAATTCATATTGATTTGAAGTCACTGCATTAGCAGTTTTTTCTGATATAACACTTTCTTTCGAATTTTGACTCAATCTTGCATCGGCTATTGCATCAAATTTATAGTTTGATGGACTAACTTCTGAAGGCATATATTTATTAGTAAAAGGATCAAAAATTACTACACCGTTTTCGTCAAAACGATAGGAATTCGTTTCATTTTGTTCTATAGGAAGCTTTTCAGTTTGATTACTTTCTCTTCTTGGAATTTCAGTAGATACGTTTTTTTGAACCAGTCCTTTTGTAAATTTCGTATATGTATCATCCATATATCCCATAAAGTCAATTTTACTAATTTCATTATTCATAAAAGTTGTTATCATATTAGGCAATAATAAACCTTCAGGATATGTACATCCAATATAATCAATTGTTTTTATAATTCCATTATATATTGAATAATTATAACCAATTATCATTACCTTTTTATTATTGTTAATCAATGTACACACACTACCAATAGGCAAAAACTGATTTTGCATATGAACCTCCTCTATATATACTATTTTATCATACCCCTTAGTGAGGATATTATTGGACTATCTAAAGAAACTATGTTTGCATCTAATCTTTCGTCTGTCTCCGTATAACTTGTTTGACATCTTTTACACCATTCAGTTGTATCTAATAAATTTTGCTTTATTGTTGATAATTCCCCACCTAATTCCACTAAGAAACTTTTAAAGTGGAAACTACTAGGTATAGATAGTGAATTGGACTGATTAATTACCGATTGCAATTCACTTATTGTTTGATTTAAGCCGGTTATCATTTTGTCATTCATTATTTGCGTAGAAAAATATACTTTTGCCATCCATTTACCTCTTTAAACTATTTGTAACACTTTCTAATTCGTGCCCTACTTGAACCAAAAAAGTACCTTCCTGTGATATTGCTTTTTGAAAAGCTAAGTATTGCACCTTATCATAGCAAGCACGATTCATAAATATTGAAGCTGAAGTTCCTGTCCATGCACCATAACTATCCACTTGTGTAAGATGATTAAACAAATACTCTATTTGTTCTTTAAATTCATTCGATAAGCTTATTATATTTTCTCCAATTTCCGTTATTTTTTCACTGTCAAATTCAATAGTTTCCAATTTTGCACCTCACAAGTTATAATTTTATTGATTATTAAAAATTGCATTTTCCTTAGCTCTTCGCTCTGCTTCTTCTCTTGCTCTTCTTTCCTCTTCCAAACGTCTTTGTTCAGCAGCAATTTCCGAATTAAGACGATTTATTTCTGCATTAATTGACGGAATTACTGAAAGTTTTAATATATCATTTTTAGAGTGTAACCTATCTTTCTGAGTATCTATAAATCTACTTTCAGGAAAATCCTCATTAATTTTAAAGGCTTCTAAAATATTTAATGGTGATATCCTATCCTCAACAACAGTAAGTTGATTAATTATTTTTTCAACATTTACTTTTAAATTCTCATACTGATCTTTTTCGTTATATAAAGATTCTAACGTTGTCATAAATTAATTAATACAAAGAAGAGCCATTTGATATAGAGCCAGTAGTACGAGATTCTATGTTATTATTTACATTTGGTTGTGATTCAACTTTAGTTTCAGATGTATAATCTTCTACTGCAGAAGCCATTTTCTGAATAGATTGCTTCCAAGCTTGTTGTACTCCACTTAATCTTGTATTAAATGTATTTAATCGATTTATTAATAATATAATGTAATTTTTAACATTTTTTATATAGGCTTGAATTGCCAATTCCAATTGATTGGAATCACTTTTAAATGCAACTTCTGCTTTGGCAAGTTCATTAATTCCTTCTATTAACTTAGTTAGATTGTCTATTTCTGTCCTAATAACTTGCTTTACCTCATTAATTTTTGTAGTATTAAAACCTACTAATGAAAATTCACTACTTGCTGAATTTCCAATTTCATCACCACGTATACTGTCACGATTATCCATCAATTCTGATATCTTTTCCTGAGCATTGTATGCAACCGCAACCGTTGCTGAGTTCCATCCCATATTATTCTCCTCCCATCATATTAGCATCTTGATTTAAATAATCATTTTTTAATTCTGCAAATCGCGTTAATATTGCTTGATATTCTTTTGATAATTGTTCTTGCATTTTACTAATCACTTGTGAAAATTCTTCTTCAAATTTTTGTTCAGACTGTCCTATCCAAGCTTTTCTAACTGCTTCAAACACATTACTCTGTGTTTGAGATAATTGACTACTAACATTCTCAATTAAGTCTGTTTGAAGATGTTCCAAATAACTACTAACTCCATTAATATCAAGTCCCGTAGTCATTTCTTCAATTGTAAGTGCCATTTTTATTCCTCCCTCTCATCGGCATTTTGAAAAATATCAGCATTATGGTCATTATTTTCATTATACATTTGCAAAATCAACCTCAAATTATCTGCATAATAAATCATATTATTTTGAATTTGAGAATAATATGTTTCCAAATTCTTATGATGACTCCTAAATTCATCTCCTGATGGCATATCAAATTCACCTGTTGTCTTTTCTACCTGTTCAGAAATCTGATTCAATGTTTTTTGCATTTTGTCATTAACATATTCAATTTCCGAGATTAGATTTTGCATTTTGCTACTATTTATACCATATGAATTATTTTCCATTTTATTACTCTCCATATTCTGATACTTTTTACTTAATTATACCTTTTTTTTTTAATATGCAATAATTTTTTTGTTTTTGTTTACAATTATATTAAATAAATAATACTCCCATTTCTGATATCTGTATTATATAACAATTTATCTATATCATATTTTTCACCAGTTATAGAACTATATAAAAATAAATTACAATTATCTTCAAACTCAATTTCGTTTAAATCTTTTATGGAATTTATTAACAAAGTTATGATGTTTCCAATCTTCCGATTAACAGGTAAATAGACATCATAACTTTCATCTATTTCAGGAATTTTTACTGTTACTAAAACTTTATTTTTCATTTATTTCCTCCAAATCAATGACATGGCGAATAACTTTTCTCTTTCCCATATCAACTACAAAAGCCATATCTTTAAAATTCAATTTGCGATCTTCCATAGTCAAATTTGTAATGTTTATTGCCATTTGACTTGCCGCCTCATTTCCTAACCATATACCGGATTGATTATCTACAACTTGTTGACACCATTGCTCCATTTGCACATTTTTATAAGAAGCATATAAATCAATAAGTATAATATATGCATTTTTATATTGCTTGATGTTTACAAATAATTGATTCAATAAATTTTGAGTAGCGTTATTTATCTTTGTTTTAGTTTCTCCTATTCCTAAAATCACATAAATATTGTTTTTGAGATTGTCTTTTTCTTGAATAATCGTATTATTCATTTCTACTATTGCGTTATCGAAATTTTCCTTATAAGCTTTTACTCCATCAATGTTACGATCAAAAGCTTTTACAAAATCTATAACAAAAACATTATTTTCTTCAATTTTGGTTAGAATTTTCAGTAATCCAAAAATGAAATTGATTTTTTCCTCATCCATCATATGAGTTAAAATTAATGAAATTTGAGATTTTTTAAAGTTGAAAGTCGCTATTTCTTTAGTGTCAATATCATAACCGACTGGAACATTAGCTAAGTTGTTAATTTTAGATTGAAGTAAGTCTACTGTTACATTAGTTGGTATAGAAGGAATTTTTGGAGCTTTATAGCCTTGATAAGCTTCACTTAATTTTATCGCTGACATTTTGATTATAGAAATAATTTGGCTACGTTCTACAAACAAAGCTGTTTGAAATTCATATGCAGTTTCATTTTTCTTAATTAGACCTCTACCAAAATATTTTGAAGGTTGCAACCCTTTAGGCGCATTTAATATATATTTGTATTCTAATATATCCGGAATTTGTAAACAAATCAAATTTGAAAAAAATTGTAAAATTCTTGATCTAATAGAATTTGTTTGAACTGCAGTTAATATAAATACAATTCCATATTTGCTACCATCACGATAATAGTTTGTAATTGAATCACTTATTTTAGAATTTGCTTCTACAAAATTTTCATAGCTATTGATTATCACTATTATTAATGGCAATTTCTCATTATTAGCTTTATTATATTCTGTGTAACTTCCACCATAATCAGCAAATAAATTCTTTCGTTTTTCTAATTCAGTATCTATCATTTGAAAACAATCAAATAATTTTTCTTTTTCATCTATTGAAACATAATCACCAACATGAGGAAATCGCTTAAAGCTTTGTAATGCTCCTGAACCAAAATCCAAAATATAAATACTTGTTTCTTGTGGTACATGTTCTGTTGAAATACTCCATATAATTGTTGTCAACAAATTTTCTTTTCCACTTCCCGGTGCACCAAATATAATTGTATTTCCATTATCAGTCAAATTTAAATTCAATAATCCCTGGTTTTGATTGTTTGGATCGTCATATTCGCCTATAATCGGATTAATTAAATATGATAGTGGTTTATAACTGTATTTTTCTTTAAGTTTGTTTATGTAAATCACAGGGGGTATAGGATTTAGCCATAATGAATAATTTTTAATATTTTGACGATTGCCTAAGTTCCAAATATATTTTACTAGATTAGTAAGTTGATCTCCTAGATTTTCAGTTGTGACTAGTGTCGTCTGATCTTTAGATGTTTTGATAATAGTGCCTGTTTTGTCTACAAAATTAATGGAATCATCAATCTTTCGCATAATTTTATCCGAAGGAATATATTTAGCCCCAGACCATCCAGATTGACCAATATCAAATAAATCATCATACCCTACTTGTAAATAAAATCTGCCCGTCTCTTTAATAGATGCAGCATCTGGCTTTTTTAAAACTTCCATACTATCTGAACGATCTTGAACTTTAAGACAAACTTTAAACTTTGAATTTGACCAAATTTGATCATTTACTACACCGGATGGTTTCTGCGTTGCCAAAATCAAATGAACCCCTAAACTACGACCAATTCTAGCGGTAGATACCAATTGAGATAAAAATTCTGGCTGTTGACTTTTTAACTCGGCAAATTCATCACTTATGATAAATAGATGTGCCATCGGATTATTTACCTGCCCATCTCTATACATTTTTTGATATTTATAAATATCAATTGTACTTTCCCCAGTTTTTTCTTTGACATCATTAAAAATTCTTTGTCGCCTCTTTAACTCACTTTGTATAGAAACCAATGAACGATTAATTTCTGTTGCATCTAAGTTAGTAATACTTCCAATCAAGTGAGGTATTTTTATGCCTGTTTCTTTATTTTCAAATGCACCAGCCAATCCGCCACCTTTATAATCGATTAATACAAATTGTACTTCTTTAGGATCGTAGTTAAGTGCCATCGACAAAATATATGTAATAATAAATTCCGACTTCCCTGATCCAGTAGATCCTGCAATTAACCCGTGTGGTCCATGAAATTTTTCGTGCAAATCTAATATAAATGGTTCACCATCAGCATGAACTCCTATACATGTCGCGAGACTATATACAGGATTATTTGTTTTCCATCGATTTAAAATATTCAATTGTTCTATTTTTGAAACGCCAAACATTTCTAAAAAAGTTAGCGATGGAGGTAGTGCATCAGCACCTTTAACTGTATTGATTGGAATATTAGCAATTATTTTACTTAACTGTGAGATATCAAATTGAGGATTTGTTTCAATTCTAAATTTAATCTGCGAGTTATTAGTTATACTTTCATTAATAATTGCACCACTTTTTTCATCCACTTGAACAAAAATTTTACATTCTGATGGAAGGTTTTTCATAGAGTCTTCAATTACCATTAAAGAATATCCATAATTTTTATTGTATTTTTGTAAATCGTTTATAATTGCTACATTTTTCCCAATTTTATAATCATCATTTATAATTAAATAATAAGTATTATAATTTTTATAAGGCTCTTTTTCTTCTTTATCACTTTCTTTTTTTTCTTCTGACTCTTTCCCATCTGATTCAATTCTTTTCTTCAATTCATCAATTAAATAACTAGAAACAGTTTTAGCTTCTTCTAAAGTCGTAGCAAAAAAACGCTGTGTTTTATCATTAGACCAAATATGAGGTAAATACTTAGTAAATTCCCAATTACTTTCTTTTTCTTTACTTGTAAAAATTGCAATTTTTAAGTCTGCTCCGCTGTGTAGTGTAATTAATTGAAGAAGAATTTCTTCGATATAGGAATTGTGATTAGGCATATTCATTACAAAGGAAACAATTTTATTTTCTGATAAAGATAATGTAATGGGAACGTCATTTAATGTTTTATTATTTTTTTGAATATTAAGCGCTTGGTTTTCTAAATTATCTTCATCTAATGAAAAATGTTCTTCTGTACCTTCTATTTCTAACTTTGCCTCAACATCTCCTACTCCCAAGCGTAATAATAAAAAATCATCATCTTCAATCTCTCTTGCCCAAAAGTTTCTTCCTTTATTTCTAATTGTTTCAATACATCTTTTGATAGAAACGGCATTATCCTCCAAAATGCTAGCTTGTTTTTTCAAAATTGTTGTAATCTGATTTTGCTTTGATTGTAAATAGGCACTATATTTTTCTTGCCGTAATCTTTCTCTTTTTTCACTTATTTTTTTTTGATATGATTGCATTAGTTTAGGCATAATTAAAGTACCCACTATCATTGCAATCACCATTATAATTTGAGGAATATAATTTGTTATTTTATTTTTCCCAGAGCTTAATCCGGAAAATATACTCCATGTCATAGAAAAAGAGGATGCACACATAACTAAAGATGTTCCAATTGTTAGCCAAAAAGGAAGTGATTCTTGTTTTTGGTTCCTAGGAGGGGAATCAATCTGAACCTTTTCTTGTTCTACCACCTGTCTCAATCTTGGTATATGATAGAAATATTCATCATCTCTATATAAAGAAACATTTCTTTCCTCTTCAGTCACATTTGTAAAAGCCGTGTTATCTTTTCCATCAAGGCTTTTTTTGGAAATTTGTGTTATTCCAGAGATTGTTACTAAATTTGAAGGGTTATTTATTTCAATAAAATTACCCATAAAAATTATTTTTAGGCCATAAATAAATATAAGATCTCCATAGTTTAATTGTTTTTGTTTAATCAATGTATGATTTACATATACAAAATTTGTGTTGGTATTTAACGTCCAAACTCCATTATTATTCTGAATACTCGTTTGAGAATTACTTAGATTATTATTTTGATAAATAATATTGGTTCCAGCATTTCCAATCGAAATAATAGATATTTTGGAAGTATCATATCGTTTAAACGCCTCTTGATCCGGCAATAAATATAATAACAATGTAATATTGCCATCTAAAATATTTAATGTATACGAATTGTAATCAGCAACTCTTACTTCTTGAGCAACAACACCTTGTAAAAGCACATTAACAGAACCAGAACTTTTTAAGAACCAGTCTTCTCCTTTTTTTTCAAATAAAATTAAAATCGTATCCTTATAGTCAATTGGCTTATAACTTAAAGAAAAACTATCTTCTTTAAGGGATAAATTATATTTGAATAATTTTGTTTTGTCTGCTATCAATATTTTCATAAACAACCCTCGTATTCTTATATAAAAATTATACAAAAAAAAAGAATGTCGTTCAATACTATTCCTTCTTTTTAGATATCTTGTCCTTTAATCTTCTGATTAGTTTTGCTCTATCGATATCGCTCATGTTTACTAAGTCAATTCCAGCGTTGATAGCATCTTGCATCGATACGATGATTCTTGTAAATGCATCTTCACTAATATTATAAGTATCGGTATCTTTTCCTTCTTTGATTTCAACCGTCAGATAAGGAGATGGTTCCCCTTCTTTGGCAAGACCTAGTGCAAATTCTTTTAATTTTGGATAAGCATCATTTCCTAAAAGTCCTACTAAAGATAAATTGCAATCTTCATTGGTTTCTAAGAATGCTGTAATTAGACCTTCTTTTTCGATAATGTAGGTTACAGTTTCTACATGTCTTACATCATATCTAGAAATTAAGATATGGTCTTCCTGTTTGCTTTTATCAAATTGTTCATAAAACTTTAATCGATTCATAGTTACTCCTTTCTTGCCGTCACTGTATAGATTGGGTTCCCAAGATTTGCAAAGCGATGTTCAAATTCTGTTTCAACATTATCTTTCGAAAGTTCTTCATCTTTGTGAAGATCTAAAGAAATGTTGTACAACTTATATCCATATTGAGATAGTGACTCCAAAGAATACGTAAATAATATCGGATTGTCCGTCTTTTGAACGATTTCTTTTTGTCCTCTAAATATATAATCGTACTTTTCTAAGAAAATAGGACTCGTCAGTCTTCTTTTCGCCCATCTTTTCTTAGGCCACGGATCACTAAAATTTAAGTAAAGTCTTTCTACTTCGTGATTAAACACCTCATCAATTTCTAATGCATTCATGCGAATGATACGGATATTTGGAATATCACCGATGTGTTCTACGGCACGTGCTACAACACTATCGTACTTTTCAATTCCAATAAAATTGATATCTGGATACTTTTCGGCCATTCCTTTTAGGAAAGCCCCTTTTCCCATACCCACTTCTACATGGATTGGATTTTCATTTTGAAATTCCTCTTGCCAATGGCCAATTTTATCTTTTGGATTCCATACAATGATGTTGGATACTGCCATAATACTTTCTTTGTTACGTACATTTCTAAGTCGCATTTTATCACCTTTTCTTATTATACACTGGAACCAAAAAAAATGATAGGCATATAATTAAATTGAAGGAGGACGTTATGAATAATCAAATGCCTTATCCATATCCTTCTAATATGCCAGGAGGCATGCCGGGCAATATGCCAGGACCTTATATGATGCAACAACCGGGATGTCATTGCAGTGGCGAATTAAAAGGATTAGAAAATAGAATCAATAAGTTAGAAAGAAGTGTCAAACGACTAGAAGATGCCATGATGCACATGCAGAGTGCTAGTCCTTACAATAGTTCTTATGATAGCACAAATTATCAAATGATGTAGTTTGACTTTAAGTGCCCTTTTGTTTATACTTATAGGTATAAATCAGGATTAGAAAGGGTGCTTTTTTTATGCAATTTGTAAGTGACGTTAAGAAAAAAGATTTTGATTCGTTCGTTCTATCCCACAGTAATGTTAGTTTTATGCAAAGTAGCACGTGGGGAGAGTTTTGGTCTAAAGAGATGAACCGCAAGCCGTATTACGTTGGCATCGTCGATAAAAAAAAGAAATTGGTTGCAGCAGCACTTCTTTTTAAAAAAGAGCTTCCTTTCGGACTTTGTTATTTTTACAGTCCGCGTGGAATGATTTTGGATTGGGAAAACAAAGGATTAGTTGAACTGTTTACAGAAGAAATCAAAAGATTTGCTAAAAAGCAAAAAGCGATTTATATCAAGATCGATCCAGAAGTAAAGTTACACGATTTAGATCCAGATGGCAACGTTTTAGGCGGCGACCATACCGAACTAGTAACGTTCTTAAAATCTCTCGGATATAAACACTTTGGATTCAACAAGAACTTTGAAGGAAGTGAACCACGATACACTTACCGGTTGGACTTAAGTATTTCAGAAGATCAACTATTTCAGAACTTTCATCCGACGACAAAGAAAATATTGAAACGAGGAAATCCTTATCAATTTGAAATTTATAAAAATGAGGATGCTAAAATTGAAGACTTCTACTTTACAATGAAGGAAACAGAAAAAAGAGAAGGCATCTTATATCATTCCATCGATTATTATCGAAACTTTTATGAGTCTCTTCATCCAAAAGATATGTCGAATTTATACGTCGTCAAATTGAATATTGCCAATGCAAAAAAAATTAATTTGGATAAGCAAGAAGAATTAAAAAAACAAATCGAACAACTTAGTGATGAAAAGTATAAAAACGAGGGAAAGAACAAGAATAAAAAACAAGAATACGTCAATCAACTGACGAAGTTAGAGAAAGAGTATCAAGAATTCGATGCAATAAACGAGGAAGAAGTTGTTTTATCTTCCATTTTGACCGTTCAATTTGGGGATACTGTATGGACTGTTCACGGCGGCAATGCTAGTTTCTTACGAGGATTAAATGCCAATTATTTTATCTATTACGAAATCATTAAAGATGCACAGAAAAATGGATTTCACTACATCGATTTCTTTGGGACGACGGGAGATCCAAAACCGGAGAATCCAATTTACGGAATTCATCTGTTTAAAAAGCGTCTCGGTGGGGAATATTTAGAATACATCGGTGAATTTGATTTAATTACGAGGCCAATCTATTACCGGATATTCTGTACCTTAATTCCGTTTTACCGTAAGATAAAACGAAACTTATTAAAACGAAAGGAGCAGTAGAGATGAAATTTGTATCATTAGAAGAAAAAGAGTTCGATTCATTTGCCAGGCATCATCCACAGGCAAGTTTCTATCAAGCATCCACTTGGGGACATTTAAAAGAAGAGAACGGTTGGCAGATGCATTTACTAGGTGTCAAAGACGGCAAAAAAATCATTGCTGCAACTCTTTTATTAGGAAAGAAAACTCCGATTGGATACCGTATGTTCTATGCGCCAAGAGGGCTGCTTGTGGATTACGATAACTACGATGTCTTATCTTTTTTTACAGAAGAAATTAAGAAGTATGCTAAGAAAAACAAAGGTATTTTTATAAAAATCGATCCTTATCTTTCCTACCAAGAACGGGATATCAATGGCGATATCGTCAAAGACGGAAAAGATAACAAGCATGCCTTTCAAAATTTACGCAAGATGGGTTACAAACATTTTGGCTTTAACATCATGCAAGATACGTTACAACCTAGATGGATGTTTGTGACCGAAACGAAAGGCAAAACACTGGACGATATTTATGCTCATATGGATCCAAAAACGAGACAAATTTTGCATAAGGCAGAGCGACAAGGCGTCTATACTCGTGAAATTTCTTATGAGGAACTGCCTAAATTTAAAGATATCATGGCTCATACGGGTGAAAGAAGAGAGTTCATCGATCGTCCACTTTCTTACTACCAAGAGATGTACAAGCATCTTCATCCAGATGGAACGTTAAAAATACTCGTTGCCGAAATTAACATGAAAGAACTAGTTGCCAAAACAAAAAAAGAAATTGCGGACATCCAAAAAGAGATGGAAGAACGTGCTTATAAACATGATAATCAACTGATGCCAATGAATGAGAAGAAATATGCCGCTAAGCAAAAAGAGGCACAGAATAACATCGAACGATTAAAAAAGAATGTTAGAAAATACCAAACTTATTTAGAAGAAGATGGAGATGTCATCACGCTAGGAGGAATTTTATTCTTGATTCATGGCAATGAGGTACTTTCTCTAGTCGGTGGTTCCTATGCCAAATATATGGAATTTCAATCTGCTTACGTCGTTCATTTTGCCGGATTAAAATATGCGTTAGAAAATGGATTTGACCGTTATAACTTCTATGGAATTGTTGGTGACTTTGATGAGCATAAAGAACTAGGTGGTCTTTATACATTCAAGAAAAGCTTCGGTGGAACCGTTGTCGAACTAATCGGAGAATTCGATTTGATTTTAAATACACCACTTTACCACTTATATCACCTAGCATTTAACACTTATCATTTCTTAAAAAACTTAAAGGCAAAGTTGCACAAATAAAAATATCCACAAAAATTGTGGATATTATTTTTTGATTGCACGTTTAATTGTTCTTAAACCATTATAAATCGTATTAAAACTGCTAACTGGTAGCGAGAACTCGCCAATGTATTCGATTACATTGCCACCGAATCCTCGTTTGAATTCATAAACACCATAGAGAGGATTGTTCTCTTTTTGAAAGTTTCCAGAAATACCGTAGAAATTACATGCTTGATACCCTTTTTCGTAGGCATCTTTGATATGAGCATCGTACATCGCATATTTGGGAGTAAACTTTCGGTATTCTTCTAAGCCTCCGGAAGTAAGTGTTAAGTATTCTTTTCCGTTCCACATAGAAAGTAGACATGCAATATCTTTTCCGGTTGGATTTTCTTTTTTAAATTTTTTCGCATTTTCTAATTCTTCTTTTAACTTAACTAAACGATTATCACTGACTTCTTTTTGATTTTTTAACTTAGCACCAACCATATCTTTCTGCATTTTTTCTTGAATTTCTTTGTTCTTCCGTTCTTCTTCTTGTAAATTTTCTTCGGCACTTTGTAAATATTTACCCGGATCTAGATGGGCAAAATAAATGGTCATTAAGTCGTGCATGTACTTATACATTTCTTGATAGTAGTCTAATTTTCGATAGAAAAAGTCTTTTCTTGTTGCAGTTGATTCAAATAACTGTTCCATAGTTTCTAAATCTTCTTCCGTTCCTTTTCGTACCGTCAAACCATTTCTTTGTGCTTGCTCTATATTTTTTCTCGTACTTTTAGAAAACTGACTCTTCTTCTCTTCATATGGCTCATCTAGTAGCATTCGGTAAGCATACCGTACTTGTCTTGCTTCTAAGTATAAGTTGAAGCCAAAATGTTGAAATCCTAGTTTGATTAAATTATCAAAACTCTCTTGATCTGGAGTCGTTCCTTCTGGAATGCTACCGTCGGCATTTCTTACTTGATAGACAAGATTCGGATCTATGACAATTTTAAATCCTTTTCTCTTTTTTACGAACTCTTTTAAATTTTCTACAAAAAATTTCAGCAGTTGAAAATTATGATAATCAATTAGAAACCCTCTCGGTGCATAGAAGATTTTTCGTCCCATTAAAACAGGTTCTTCTTCTATTAACGTAGCGGCCAATATTTTCTTTTTTTCTTTTACACCTAAGTAATGGATGGTTCTTCCAGAACTTGCCTTTAAATCACCAAGCTCAGTCGTCTGCATAAAATTTGCTTGTTCATGGGTTTTTGAAAAATTTTGAAATTCACTTTTGGTTAACGTTACAAAGTCCATAATTATCCTCTTTTCTTGATCAATTTTCCTTTGATATTTTTAATAGCATCTTTTCCGAAGATATCGTATAGTACTCCATTTTTAGCACTGACAAAGAAGTAGATAGCTGCTCCTACTAAAGCATAGAACAATACATAGAAAATACTGTTGATTCTAGTTAAGTTATTAAATGGTAAGACAAGACGAATGACAAATAAGACGATAAGCATTACAAACAAGGACATCAATGTTGGAATCAATTTGCGAAGAGTGTCTTCGTACTCGATTCCATGCTTCTTGTGTAAATATATAAGCGACATAAACGTTGCAACCATGTAACCACACATCGTAGATGTAATAGATCCATAATATGCTGGAAGTCCCATAGAGTTAAAGGCATATAAGAATGGAATGTTACAGATCACGTTGGTCATAAAACCACAGATTAAGATAATGAATACTTGTTTGTAATCTTTCATCATCTGAACAGTTGTAATTGTCGTCGTGAATAGGACCGTCGTTAATGCAACAAACACGAATAATTGATATACCGTTGGACCGTAATCACTAGCACCATAGAAAATCATCCATACTGGTTCTGCTAAGAAAGAAAGTCCTGCTACCATCGGTAATACTAGGAATAGAATGATTTCTAGAGCTTTGTTAATCTTACGATTTACTTCTTTCATGTCTTTTTTGACGAAACTTGCTGAAATCGTAGGAATCAAACTAGATACGACACCAGTTCCTACAGAGATGACAATCATGTTCAGTTTATTTCCCCAAGTTGATACGATTCCCATGACACCTTCTGCTAATTCTGGTGTATAACCAATTCCGTTTACCAATACTTTTACAAGCATGACGACATCGATAGAGTTGTATAGTGTACGGAATACGTCAATCATGACAAATGGAATTGCATAAGCGACTATCTGCTTGATAATTTGTTTATCTGTAACTTTTGGTTCTTCGGCATAGACAGTTTTTTCGGTTAGTTGTTTTTTATTTTTTTTCATCTTATGACGGAGGTACAACCAAGATACTAAAGATGCCGGAAAAGCAGAAAAAACGGCAATTCCTACTGTTGCTGTCAAAGATAAGTTAAATACTTCTTTCGCAATTAATGTACCAAAAATAATGATACTGACTCGTACAATTTGTTCCAACACTTGAGAGATAGATGTTGGGACAAAAAAACGATGACCTTGTAAATAACCACGATAGACACTTAAAATCGGTACCACTAAAATCGCACAAGAAATTAAACGAATGACAAAGGTAATATCGGCAATACTGTTACCACCTTGTACATCGCCGATAATCAAATAAGCAATCGGTTCTGCAAATATCATTAGCACAATAAATGCAATGATACCAATGATGTTTAATGTCTTAATACTCAGTTTAAAGGCTCGTTCTTTTAACGAGTAATATCCTAGCGCATTGTATTCACTGATAATTTTGGAAATGGCCAAAGGAACGCCAGCAGTAGAAATTCCCAAGAAGATAGCATAGATGGAATACGCATATCCATACAAGGCTCCACCTTGATCTCCAATAATCGCATAAAAAGGAATTACGTAAATAATTCCTAGAATCTTACTTAATACAATACCCAAGGTGGCAATGAATGCACCTTGCATGAAATTTTGCTTTTTCATATGGCTTCACTTCCTGACTTTTATATTTTACCACACTTGCTTCAAATTAAAAAGATATCCACCGTTTTTGTGGATATTTTTCATCAAATCATCACTTTTATTATTTCGAAGAATCCGCTTTTGATTCATATAAAATCATGGCGCTAAAACAAAAAATTTGTTCATCGCTGTAGACTGAACAACTGACGGAAAACTTAATATCTTTTACTTCTACTCCATCACTTAAAAAGTTATTGATATCACTTTCTAAATCGTGTTCGTCTTCTTCATCAAATATTTTTACTTTCATATCATCACCCAAAAAAAGAATACCTTTTTTTAATTAGGTATTCTGTCGAATTTTAAGCAACGACGATATTTACAATTCTTCCTTTGATGACGATTACTTTCTTAATTTCTTTGCCTTCGATGTACTTTTTCACATTTTCTTGTTCGAATGCTTTTTGTTTAATGATTTCTTCTTCATCATCGGTATGGATTAAAATTGTACCACGTAGTTTTCCATTTACTTGGACGCCAATTTCTTTTTCGGAATCGATGGTCTTTGCTTCCTCGTATTTTGGCCATTCTGTTTCACAGATTGGTTTGTATCCAAGTTCTTCGTTTAATTCCTCGGTAATATGAGGAGCCATCGGATTCAATAGTTGTAGTAAGACATGGTAATCGGCTTTGGTAATTTCTTTTTGATCATCCATCTTGTTGGCTAAAATCATCAAGGTAGAAACAGCCGTGTTGTATCCCATATTGCCATCAATATCAGTTTGAACTTTCTTGATACTCTTATGGATTAGAGACTCTAATTCTTTTGAATACTCGTTTCCTTCTACTACTTTCTCTTTTAGACGAATTACTTTATCCAAGAATCTCTTACATCCTTTTAGAGAGTCTGTACTCCAAGGAACATCTTGTTGATAATCACCCATAAATAGTTCGTATACACGCAATGTATCAGCACCGTATTCTTTTACGATATCATCTGGATTGATGACATTTCCTTTTGATTTGCTCATCTTTTGGTTATCTGATCCCAATACCATTCCGTGACTAACTCTCGTCCATATCATTTCCTTATGTGGAACTAGTCCGATGTTATATAAGAATTGAACCCAGAATCTCGCATATAGCAAGTGTCTTGCTGTATGTTCCATCCCACCGTTATACCAATCGACACGGCGCCAATATTTCATCGCATCCATCGATGCGAACTCGTGTGTATTATGAGGATCCATAAATCTTAAGAAATACCAAGAGGATCCTGCCCAGTTTGGCATCGTGTCAGTTTCCCGTTTGGCTGGTCCGCCACAATGTGGACAAGTTGTGTTCACCCAATCCGCGATTTTGGCTAATGGTGATTCACCGTTATCTGTCGGTTCATACTCGGCAACATCTGGAAGTAGCAATGGCAAATCTTCTTCTTTCATCGGTTGCCAACCACATTTTTCACAATAGATCATTGGAATTGGTTCACCCCAGAAACGTTGACGTGAGAAAATCCAGTCACGCATCTTGTAGTTTACTTTTTCTTTTCCTGCATGATTACTTTCTAAGTACTCAAGCATTTTGTGGATTGCATCTTCTTTATTTAGACCATTTAAGAAGCCCGAATTGATGTGAATTCCGTCTCCTTCCATTGCTCCTGGATGGCAAGCGTATTCGTATGTTTTCTTATGAAGTTCATCTTTGATTTCTTTTTCTACGGTCTCTTTCGTTGCCCATTCCGCTTCGAATTGTTCGTCATCTTCTCGTTCTGGACTTACTTGTTTGTCACTCTTTAACTCAAATAGGAAACCGGTCGATTCGATATTGAAATATCTGTCTTTGTTATAAGCATAGTAATGATGATTTACTTTTGGAAGTTCATGGACTAGTTCTAAATCAGTGTAGCCCGTTTCTTCCTTTACTTCTCTTAGAGCACATTCTAATGGAGTTTCTCCTTCTTGAATGGTTCCTCCGATAAATAGACGGCCACCTTTTTCATGCCAATTGATTGTCAAATATTCCTCTTTTTCTTTGTTATAGACGATTGCTACAATCGAATTTTTCTTTGTTTCATTTTCATGCGGTTTGCCAGTGACTTCTTCTAGTACTTGAATGATTGGGATATTAAATTTAGTTGCAAATTCGTAGTCTCTTTGATCGTGTGCTGGTACAGCCATAATGGCACCAGTTCCGTAACTTGCTAGAACATAGTCACTAATGTAAATTGGCAATTTGGCACCGTTTACTGGATTGATGGCATAAGCGCCTGTAAACACACCTGTTTTGTCTTTATTTAGTTCTGTTCTTTCCATTTCATTTTTCAAAGCACACTCTTTTTTATATGCTTCTACTTCTGATTTGTGTTCTGGAGTCGTAATTTTATCAACCAATTTATGTTCTGGTGCTAAGACACAGTAAGTGGCACCGAACAACGTATCACAGCGTGTAGTAAATACTGTGAACGTATCATCGTAACCATCCACTTTGAAGTTGATTTCGGCACCTGTCGATTTTCCAATCCAGTTAATTTGACCAAGTTTTACCTTTTCAGCAAAGTTTGTGTCATCCAGTCCTTTTAACAAATCTTCTGAGTAATCACTCATACGTAACATCCATTGTGATTTTTCTTTTTGAACGACTTTGGTACCGCACCTTTCACAGACACCACCAGCGGCATCTTCATTAGAAAGTACAGTTTTACAATTTGGACACCAATTTACTGGTACGGTTGCTTTGTATGCCATGCCGTGTTTATAAAATTGTAAGAATTGCCATTGCGTCCATTTATAATAATCAGGGTCGGTCGTAGAGAACTCTCTATCCCAGTCGAATGAAAAGCCAAGAGACTCCATCTGTCGTTTGAACGTGTGAATATTTTCTTTGACTGCTTCTTTTGGATGAATGTGATTTTTGATGGCATATTGTTCAGCAGGTGCACCGAATGCATCCCATCCCATTGGGAACAATACATTGTAACCTTGCATCCGTTTCATTCTAGCGATTGCATCTTGGGCCGTATAACTTCTAACGTGTCCAACGTGAAGACCAGCACCAGAAGGATATGGGAACTCTACTAGAATGTAGTATGGTTCTTTCTTACTTCCCGTCTTTGCTTCGAATGTATTATGTTCAATCCAATAATTTTGCCATTTTTCTTCTATTTTTTTTGTGTCGTACATACTTTTGTCAGTCCTTTCTTTTGTAATCTTTTACCATAAAGCATGAAGGAAATATAAATTACAGGAATACATAAGAGTGCTGCAATCAATATTTGCCAAATTGTGCCATTTACTTGCGTTGCTAAATATGCGATGAGGGATAAATCGAATGAACATACCAGTGATATTTCGCGAAGTAGTGAAAAATAGTTTACTTTTTTCAAATCTAATTGATAGCGTTTTACTAAGTACATTACTTCCGCAGGATATGCGGCCTCATCGACCTTTTGACTTCCCTTTTTCTTAATCTTTTCTAGTCGTTTCTTCTCTTTGTTGATGACAGCAAAATTGTATATTACAAACACCAACAAGAAAATAATAACAAATATGATAATATCTGATACAACTTGTTCCATCTTTCCCTCCATTAAAAAACGTCCTTATCAATCGATAAGGACGAAATCATTCCGCGGTACCACCTTAACTTCATGAATGTTATACACTCATGCACTTAACGATGTAACGGTCTCCCTTAGCAATATACATGGCAAGTTCAGAAGTTCTATCCCTAATTTCCACCAACCATTAGGTCTCTTGTTTGATAGAAGTATCTTACTACTCCAAACATGCTTTTCAAAATTAAACTTATTATATTAAATTTCGCCAATATAATCAAGTAATTTTAAGAACAATTTTGTATGGTCTTTCGATAAGCCATCGCGTCTTAGTTTTCGAATTTCAATTCTCTTCTTACTTATTGGAAGATTAGAGAACACAATGGAAGAAATTCGTTCCTTGATAAAGGTATTGATCTTTAAGTCCATTAAGATACTGTCGATATCGTCATTAATCAAACGAACAGCACTGATTTCGATATCTTTTCCTTTGACATTTAAAACCAATTGGCCAACACTTGGAATATCTTTCAGTTCGACGATTAAGTCGTTATCATCTAGATATACGTTCGTAGATTTCTGGCTATTGTTAAACAATGCCGTGATGGAATCTGCTAACTTTGTGTTCCGGAAACGGAATTTATAATTTCTCGTATCCGGTACAATTCCTTTTTTACCTTCTAACGATTTGATAATAACCGTATAATTACTTGGTGTATAGTTGAATTCAATCGAAGTCTTCAAGAAATATCCTTCTTTATAAAGAGAAGTTACACCATCATCTTCATATAAGACGTAACTGTTACTCTGCCCGGGGAAGATTTGAATTTCCATATCACTCGGATTTCCGACATTATTCAGGTTGCTTTTATTCGATAATGGAATAATCGCTCCAGAACGAACGAACACTGGATAATCATCTTCTTTAAAGAACGAAACGTACTTTTTATTCCCAATAAACGTCTTACCTGTGTTGTAATCGTACCACATACCTTCTGGGATGTAGAATCTATGAGTTGTTCGGTTCATGACAGAATCTTTTTTGGTAATGATTGGTGCCACCAACAACTCTCTTCCAAAGTAATATTCATTTCGATACGATTCATCATCATATACCCAAGGAAGTTTGTAATATAACGGTTGTACGATTGGAACACCTTTTTCATAGTAATTGTATGCTTCCGTATATAAATAAGGAAGAAGGCGATGTCTCAAGCGTAAATATTTTTCCGTTATAGCAACTGTTTTGGCATCCCAGCGCCAAGGTTCCTTCTTGTAGTATTTTCCACGTGCGGCATGGAATCGTAAGATTGGGCTAAATACCCCTAACTCGACACTTCTAATATAAAGTTCAGATTCTTCGACACCACCATGATTTCCACCGACATCTGTACTAATCCAAGAAACTCCTGCATTGGCGGCTGTTTCGTTTAACCATGGAATTTTCTTTAAACTTTCCCATGTAATTTCCGTCTTTCCTGTATAACAAACTGGATAGCGATGTGTAGCAACACCGGCATTTCTTCCTAACAACATTCCACGTTTTGCTTTGTTTCTAGAAAGATCTAGGAAATGGTAGTGGTTTAGTACCCAAAGGGGATACTGATCTGGATCGGCAACATCGTAATCATTCCAGAAGAAATCAACTCCTTTAGTCTCCAAAGGGTGAACGAACATCTTCAAGTAAACGTCGATGTTTTTTGGATCTTTATAATCTAGATGGATTGGTTTCCCATTTTCAATTCCTAAATATTTAATGGCTTGTTCATAAAACTCTTCATGCGGGTACAGACCTTCTTTGGGATTTACTTGTAAACCGACACGAATGTTCTTGTCATGCAATTTCTTAATCATCTCATCGGGATTTGGAATTAAGAATTTATTAAACGTATACCCTGTGAATAAGTTTCTTTTCTTTCCATTTTCGTTGATTTCTCTGATATGCCAATCTTTGTCTAATAAAAAGACTGCTAATGGAATGTCTCGTTTTTCAAATTCATTGGCAACTTTTAAAATATCTTCAGTCGTATAGTTTGTATTTCGACACCACCAATTTCCTAATGCATAGCGTGGGATTAGTGGTGGTTTTCCAGTTAATTTAAAGTAGTCCTCTAAACACCCTTCGAAATCGTCTCCATACATGAATAAATAGATATCGGTATATTGCTCTCTCGGTGCAATCGTACCATCTAAGTTAATTATTTCATCTTTCGAATCATCGAGCGCTACAAATCCATCCAATGAAAACAATCCTTTTTTAAACTTCGGATCGACATCATAGGAGCCGATTGGTCCTTGATAATTTCGTACTTCTGGATGGCCGTAATACCAGTAATTTCCATTGCTTAACAAAGTTACTTTTAAATTGTTTACGGGCATGACACGCCCCGCATCGAATGCTCTTTCTTTTTGATATTCTAACTTAAAGTAACCTGTTACAATTTCCAAGTATTTTTCATCTTGCCTTACTTGAAAAACAGTTTCAGGAAATGCTCTAGAAGATACCAATCTTGTCGCACCATCATAAAATGCTCCTTTGGGATTGTATTCTAATCTAATCAAACGTTCTGAAAGAACGGTAAAACGATAGTTATTACCTGCAATTACTGATTTGGTATTTGGTTTTAAAATGCGGTAGTCCGGTTTAAATTGGTCACCCATATCATACATAGCAATCACCCTATTCTTCTATTACAATAATATCATAAGTCCACAAAAAAAGAAACATCAAGAAGTGATTTGAAAAAAATCTACACAAAATAAAAAGTGTGTAGATTTTTTGTAT
>ENA-ORTN01000695-ORTN01000695.1-human-gut-metagenome-genome-assembly--contig:-NODE-695-length-37058-cov-6.056590_pt1 | contig 37058 bp, 24 predicted proteins | sample MGYA00242070_ERZ509189 | MGnify/ENA primary metagenome ERZ509189 (study PRJEB26280, sample SAMEA2338821) | human gut metagenome | biome: human gut; feature: human-associated habitat; material: faeces...
AAGATATCTTATGGGCATATAAAAGAAAAGAAGGAGTAGAAGGCGGGGCACAGAAGCAGTTCAGTACCAGTTCGCTGGTGATCATTACACGTCGTAAAAAAAGATACCAGTTTGACCTTACGGACCGTGAGATTCAGGATTGTATTCAGTTATTGAAAGCACTGAATCCGAATATTGTGACAGGTTTTCCGAAAGGCGGCAGAATCCCTCTCCAGAGTCTGCCGAATACAAGGGATCTGGGTGCACTGATGACATCAGACGGACGTCATATTCTTCCGCACAGACTTCTCCGAAGCGGAACACTGTATCATATTTCAATCGCAGACCAGGACACCCTGATGAAAGACTATCATCTGACGACTGTGATCGACTTCCGTACAAAATCGGAAGTTCTGGAAAAACCGGATATAGTCATGGAGGGAGTACAATACTGCGATATACCGATTGTGGATGAGGAAACAACCGGCATTACCAGATCTGGAAGACTGGATGAGATTATAAAAAGTTTTAAAGATATTCCGGAAGATTTTGTACTGAACCAGTATGCTTCACTGGTACACGATGCTTACAGCGTCAGACAGTATGCGCGTTTTCTGGATGTATTGCTTCATCAGGAAGAGGGGGCAGTATTGTGGCACTGCAGCATCGGCAAAGACCGTGCAGGTGTGGGAACGGCGCTTCTTCTATGTATACTGGGGGTTCCGAGAGAGACAATATATGAAGACTATATGAAAACAAATCTTTATCTCGATGAGGAAATGAATCATATGGTTCGCTATCTGGAGTCAAAGATGATCGTGGATAACCAGACTATGGACAAGATTCGTCTGTTTTATCGTGTAAAAGAAGAATACCTTGACTGTGTATTCGAAACCATCGAAAAAGAGTATGGTTCAGTTGAACAGTTTATGAAAAAAGCACTGTACATGAATCCGAAAACGATCGAGGCTCTGCGCAAAAAATACCTTGTATAAAAATACAAAAAAGTGTTTAAAAATTGTAATGTATACAAAATTTTGCATTGACAAACGATGTAATATTGCTATAATGATAAACATGCAAACAATTTTACGATGGAATTGTTTACAAGATTAAAGTATTGAAAACACTGCTGTAAATGCAGTGAACAGTAACTTGAAAGCAGGTGCGTTATGCAGAAAAGAATTTTGTCCCTGTTAGTAGATAACACTGCCGGTGTATTAAGTCGTATTGCCGGTCTTTTCAGCCGCAGAGGTTATAATATTGACAGTCTGACAGTCGGCGTGACTGCGGATGAACGATATTCCAGAATGACAGTCGTATGCAGTGGAGACTCAATGATTCTGGAACAGATTACAAAACAGCTTGCAAAGCTGGTAGATGTAAGAGATATTAAGGTTCTCGAACCGGATAACAGTGTAAGCCGAGAACTGGTACTTGTGAAGGTCGCAGCGCGGCCGGAGCAGAGAGAGGGAATTATTTCCATTGCAAATATTTTCCGTGCCAATGTTATTGATGTCGGTAAGACTTCTTTAGTCATTGAGATGACTGGAAGTAAGAGCAAGCTCGGTGCTTTTATTGATCTTCTCGGTGAATATGAGATACTGGAACTTGCAAGAACAGGTATCACAGGACTTTCACGTGGTGCCAGTGATGTAAAATTTCTGTAGGATGCAGAGTGTTTTACATAGTAGTTTATTACGTTTGCTAAGGGGTACAGCCCTTTAACGATAAATATTATTTTACAAATAGCTTAGGAGGAAACAAAGATGGCAAACAGGATTTTTTACCAGGAAGACTGTAATTTAGGATTATTGGATGGTAAGACCATTGCAATTATCGGCTATGGCAGCCAGGGACACGCACATGCACTTAACTTAAAAGAATCAGGCTGCAATGTCATTATTGGTCTGTATGAAGGAAGTAAGTCCTGGAAGAGAGCCGAAGAGCAGGGCTTTAAAGTATATACAGCAGCAGAGGCTGCAAAACAGGCAGATATCATCATGATTCTGATCAATGATGAAAAACAGGCAGATATGTACAAAAAAGACATCGAGCCAAACCTTGAAGAGGGTAACATGCTGATGTTCGCTCATGGTTTCAACATTCATTTTGGATGTATCGTTCCACCAAAGAACGTAGATGTTACTATGATCGCACCAAAAGCTCCGGGACATACAGTAAGAAGCGAATATCAGGCTGGAAAAGGAACTCCTTGTCTGGTTGCAGTAGAACAGGACTATACAGGAAAAGCGCTTGACAGAGCACTTGCATATGGTCTTGCTATTGGTGGAGCAAGAGCTGGTCTTCTTGAAACAACATTCCGTACAGAAACAGAAACAGACCTCTTCGGTGAGCAGGCAGTTCTCTGTGGTGGTGTTGTTGCACTTATGCAGGCTGGTTTCGAAACTCTTTGCGAAGCTGGATATGACCCGAGAAATGCATATTTCGAATGTATCCATGAAATGAAACTGATCGTAGACCTGATTTATCAGTCAGGATTCAAGGGAATGAGATACTCTATCTCCAATACAGCTGAGTATGGCGATTACATCACAGGACCAAAGATCGTTACAGCAGAAACAAAGAAAGCAATGAAACAGATCCTGACAGATATCCAGGATGGTACATTTGCAAAAGACTTCCTGCTTGATATGTCTGACGCTGGAAGACAGGTTCACTTCAAAGCAATGAGAAAACTTGCTTCTGAACATCCGTCAGAAAAAGTTGGTGAAGAAATCCGTAAACTGTACAGCTGGAATGGTGAAGACAAACTGATCAACAACTAAGTAAATTTCCGTAAGGAAATTTACGCTACTCAAACGAAGTGTAACGGAGTTTGAGGTTCACGTATTAAATACGATTATAGAAACGACATGTTCAATTTTAGTTGGACATGTCGTTTTTTGTTATATTCTTCTGTCTTCTGTCAGAATATGGCGAACGAATTTTATTGACATTTAATGCCACAGAGCATAAGATAAAGGCATCTTAAGACAATCTTTTTATCAATTCATGCAGATCTGCAAACAATCCATTTTAAATTTACAAAATAACACAGGAAAGGAGAAATATGAGAACGGCAGAAAAAGCCGGAAGAATTTTTTTTACACTGATCGGGATATTGGGTGTGATGTTACTGCTCCTTCCGCATATTGGCATTTCTGTTGATTCGATCATGTCAGGATCAATGGAGCCGGTACTGAGAACAGGAGGAATCGTTTTTACGGATACAAAGGAACGAAGACCGGAAATTGGTGATATTGTTGCTTATCAGGTCGGTGAAACCAGAGTGACACACAGAGTGATCCGAAAAGAACACAAAGGATATGTAACAAAAGGTGATGCAAACAATAGGGAAGATCCGACGGTTGTGACTGCAGATCAGATCATAGGTAAAGTGATATTTTCGTTTCCCTGTCTTGGTTATGCAGCAGTATTTGTCAGACAGAGAACGATATTTGGAATACTGACAGTCATGATCTTACAGGAAATGTTTTTCCTGCTTATACAATGGAAAGGAGAGCGCAGCAGAAAAAGCGCAGAAAAAATCTATGAAAAATAACATGAAAAAAATTTTGCTTCTGACAGGTGTTTTATGTCTGGCTTCAGTTGGTGGAGTATCCGCATATCTGACAGACTATGATAAGGTTTCCAATCAGTTTACAGTAGGAAAGGTAGATGTGGAACTGACAGAAGATAACTGGAAACCTGATGACCATAAAAAGATAGAGCCGGGAAAGGTGATCAGTAAAGATCCAAGGATTAAAAATACCGGAATTAATGATGCTTATGCATATCTGGAAGTTTCAATACCGACAGCAAATGTGATTGCGGCGGCAGATAATGGAAGCCGGCTGGAAAAAAGGGTACAGGAACTTTTTTCATTTCAGTCAAAAGCCAGCTGGACAAAACTGAATTCACAGAAGGTTGGAAATAATCAGGTATATGTTTTTGCGTATAATAAAATTCTGAAACCGCAGGAAACAACAGAATCGCTATTTGACACGGTGAAATTCCTGAATATCATTGAAGGACAGCTGGATGGTCAGCAGTTGGAAATTCCGGTAAGAGCTTATGCAATCCAGGCATCCTATACCGGAGGTGATGCTGAGAATGTGGTTGAACAGGCAAGAAGTGCATATCAGAAATATGTAGATCAGAACAAAAACCAGCCGGGACAAGTTACAGAATAATAATGTGGAAAGCAGGTGATAACATATGACAGGCAAAAAAAGAATATTTGCCGGTATGGGGATTTTGCTGGGAGTCCTTGTCGGAGTGCAGGGAACCGCTGCTTATCAGTCTGCATATGATAAGGCTGTAAATATTGTGACACCAGGAAATATTTCATCAGAAATTGGAGAGGACTTTCCGAATCCACCCACGATCGTTCCGGATAAGGATATTGACATAGCCAAGAAAATATGGGTGTCAAACAATCCTTCTGGACAGAACCAGACCGGTACAGACTGTTATGTACGTGTGGCTGTCGGATATTCAAACAGCGATATTGGAAAAGCTGTTACTATGAAAAATACAGATAGCGAAAATTGGATTTACGGAGATGATGGATTTTATTATTATAAAAAGATCCTCAGGGAAGGCGAGTCAACAACACAGCTTTGCACAGGATTTCTTATTGATCATGCCAGAGTTGAAAAAAAATACTGGAAACTGTTGAATGAATTCCAAATACAGGTATATCAGGAATCGGTAGAAGCAAGACCGTTTGATAATTATCAGAAAGCCTGGGAGTATTATACTGGTGAATTATAAAAGGCAGGTGAAAATATGAGAAAATCAGTAAAAATCATAACAGGTTTTCTTTTGACGGCTATCCTTTCGGCAGCGGCGGTATTCGCATCTTTTTCGGACAGGCTTGATGTAGTGAATCATATTTCCGTGGGAGATGTCAGTATATCTATTTCGGAATATGCCAGGAAGGGAAAGGGCGAGGTAAAGTATACGCAGCCATCGGAGGTGGTTCCCGGTCAGACGATATCCAAAATACCGAGAATTAAAAACAATGCACTTCCCTGCTGGATCAGGGCCAGAATCACATATGCCGGGGAAAACGGAAAATTGGAACGCCTGAAAGATGAAAACATTGGAGGAATCTCAGGTGAATGGGTAAAACGTGGAGAATATTATTATTACACGAAAGTATTGAAAAAACAGGAGAGCACAGATCTGTTTCAGAATATTTCAATCCCAGATACCTGGACGGAAGAACATGCAAAACAGAAAATTGCAGTGGATATTCAGGCTGATGCGATTCAGGCTGCTAATTTCAAACCGGATTTCAGTGCAATGTCACCATGGGGAAATCAGGTGATACAGAAATGTGTGCATGAGCAGGATGGTACATTGACCTGTAAAAAAGGCAATACAAAATTATCTGTAGAATTTAATGGAAAAGCACACAAATTGATTGCTGTACCGGATGATTTTTTTACAAACCTGGAATCTGCCATGCCAGGAGATATACTGAAGGATGCTGTTCAGATTGCAAACACAACAGATCAGGAAGCCGAACTCTTTTTTCAGACGAATACGGATGGAAGATCAGAAGAACAGATGAATATGTTGAAAAAAGTTCGTTTTGAAATCAGTCAAAACAAAAAAATTCTTTATAAAGGAACTCTTGATGCTGCTGAACTTGCAAATGCGAGATCTCTTGGAAAATTTAAAAGCGGGCAGAAAGGAAGGCTGGAGTTTCAGCTTGAAATTCCACGGGAATGGGATAATGCGTATGCATTGAAAAAAACAGATATCACATGGATATTTGCGGTAAAAGAAAATGAAAAAAAAGAATTCTCTTCTTATGAGAGTGTGGGCAGTGAGAGTGCTGGTGGAGCTGCACAAGAAAAAGATATAAAAACACGGAGAAAAAATCCCGTCAGGACAGGAGATGATTCTGAACCGTTGGTACTGCTCATTCTTCTTCTGGGTTCCGGAGCAATCACTTTGTGTATCAGATGCTTTAAAGGAGGAAACGAATCATGAAGAAAAAAATAGCGGGAATCATATTGGCTTCGGTGCTGACATTTTCTGCGATGGCAGGAGTTCAGGCATCTGCAGAAGACAGGCTGTGGGAAAACAGTATGGAGGCAGATGGTGTGGAAGATGATATTTCGCAAAACCAGACAGAAGTGAAAGATGGTGATGATTCGACATCCGAAGACAACGAGGAAAATACTGAAAATGAAGGAGTTGATTCGCCCGAAAATGATACAGAAGCTGAGGAAGATCCATCGGAAGTAAAAGAAGAGACAGAAATTTCTTTTGAAGAAGAACAGGAGAGCATAGAGGCTGAAGTAGAAGAGAATCCAGAACAGGAGCTGGAACTGGATGCAGAAATGGGAGAAGAAGATCTTTTCATGGATAATGAAAAATCAATTGCTACATATGCAGGAAGCGGTATTCCCGTAGACTGGGTAGGACCGAATTACAAAATGCGACCGGAATATGCTTTTACCTATGCTTTCCGAAAAGGAGTTACACAGCTTTCTTATATAAGCAGAAAAAACGACAGCCTGAACAATAAAATACACAACTGGTTTGGAGACAATAAGGGATATACGACAGAATATTGTCAGAGTTTTTATGCTTGTGCAATTGGCAATACAAGTAATACGGATGCCATTACAGCAATCTATAGCAACGTAGGCGAGTATCAGGGACAGATCGTAGATCTGAAAGTGACCGTACCGGCCTGGGGAACCGTGAACAATGGTCATGTCGGAAAAGACAAAACAAAGATTACACCATGTGTGCTGTTTTACAAAGACAGAATTGCATTTAATACCATTTCAGTTGGATCGGTAAGATTTCAGTTTGAATTCCTGAATCATAATACAAGTGTGCAGATTTATCCCAAAGGACATATAACGGCAGTAGATCTGGACAGTGGGCAGGGAATCCGGACATATGACAGTTGGGGTGTTGATCATATATACCTCAGGAGTGGTTATGATTATCTGAGAACAACAGAGGGAACGACAGCAAATGGAAATGCATTTCGTGAGATACGTGGAAAAGCAGATGGAGGAAATATAACTACAGATGATGTGGAGGGCTGGTGTCAGCTGGACTTTAATGGTTCTTTTATTATCAACTGGCTGGCACAGGATTCATGGAAAAACAGTACAGGCGCGCAGAATGCATTTTACCTTTCAACGGGGCAGACGATTGGAAGCTATGAACCGAATCCGGGACCCGAAAAAAGGGTTGGAGATGAAAATGCTTCCTTTGATTCCATGGCAAGGCATACATTCACAGATAATGATCCGGCATATGAGATCACAGAGGGAAAAAACTTTGATTATGTGATCAGACAGCAGCTTCTTCCGGGAAATTACAGTTCTTTTGAATTAAAAGATGTTCTGGATTCCTGTCTGAAATATCGAAGTGCCAGCGTTATGACTGCACTGGGAAATGATGTGACTCGCTTTTTTAATATTGAAAATCGTTCCAATACGATTGTTTTTCGTGCTGATTCTAATTTCCTCAAAACAGACGAAGCATATAACAATGTGACGTATTATTTCAGGATAAAAGTGCAGGCAGGAAGCAACCAGGAAATTGATTCGCATAATCATTATCAGAGATCGAATGAGTTTTATGCGATTGAAAATACGGCATCGAGAACAATTGTTTCAGACAGGATGCAGGACACGCAGAATACAAATCAGTCGTGGGTAAAAGGAAATACAGTGCTTACTGATGGCGAGATCACTGTGACAAAAAGAATCAGGGAAGCAGATATCACATGGGCACACGGAAACCCGGTATTTCGATTCAGAATAACGGGAAAAGATCAGTTGGGAGCAACGCATGTTTATGAAAAATATGTGGAATTTAAACCTGGAAAATATGCAATGGCAGGAGAAGATGCAGTGATGAAATGTTCTTTTACCGGAATTCAGCCAGGCACATATACGGTCAGTGAGTTGCCGACATTGCGCTATCAGTTTGAGTATATTTTACCGGATACAGCCAATGTGACAGCTTCTGATAAAACAGGAATTGTTTCGATAAGCATGGCGCAGAGAAAAGCTGCGTTAACTTTTAAAAATAAGAAAACAAGGTATGATCGTTACAGTCATACAGATGTAGTTACAAATATAGTTCCGGTATCATGAGAGAGGGGCATCTGCCCTCTCTCAATCTAAAAAATAGTTGCAAAATAAAAAACGGATTGTTATAATAACATCCATCGGGGTATGGCGTAGCTTGGTAGCGCGCACGGCTGGGGGCCGTGAGGTCGCAGGTTCAAATCCTGTTGCCCCGATCTTTTCTTTTCCAGGCAGTTTCTGCCGTTTTTCCGGAACACGATAATTTATAACAGAATAATTTCGATTGCTATCTTTTTGCAAAAGCGAGATAAAATACGCTTTGTGATTTTTACTCGTTGCATTGCATATCAATAATCGTTCCAGTGGATCAATTTTGATTATCGCGACAGTCGCCAGGGTCTCATGCAAGCATGTACTTTGACTCGTTGTTCGCATAAATAATACAGGCAGTCCGAAACTCTGCGACTGCCTGTACTATTTCTATTTATTTTCTTTTATTTTGTCGTATTGGCGTTAATATAATTTACCAGACCCTCGGCTTTGATAATCTTCTGCATGAACTCTGGAAACGCCTGTCCCTTGAACTCAGTTCCTTTTGTTTTATTGTAGATCATACCACTGTCAAAGTCCACTTCCACATCATCACCTGCATCGATTCCTTTTGCCGCTTCCGGGCACTCGATAATCGGAAGACCGATATTGATAGAATTTCTGTAAAAGATACGTGCGAACGTTTCTGCGATCACACAACTCACACCTGCTGCCTTGATTGCAATCGGTGCATGCTCTCTTGAGGAGCCGCATCCAAAATTTTTATCCGCAACGATGATGTCACCCTTCTTTACATTTGAAACGAAATCCTTATCGATATCCTCCATGCAGTGCTTTGCCAGCTCTGCTGGATCTGATGAATTTAAGTAACGTGCCGGAATGATTACATCCGTATCCACGTTGTCGCCATATTTAAATACACATCCATTTGCTTTCATATCTTCTTTACCATACCTTTCTGAATCGCCTGACCAGCTGTTTTTATGTCACAGTCTGCGAGACTTCTTTATAAAACGTCCTTTGGTCCGGAGATTTTTCCGGTTACAGCACTTGCTGCTGCAACATATGGACTTGCCAGATATACTTCACTTGTTACATCGCCCATACGTCCTACAAAGTTACGGTTTGTGGTAGAAACGCATCTTTCATGCGCAGCCAGAATACCCATGTATCCGCCAAGACATGGTCCACAGGTCGGTGTGCTGACAACAGCTCCTGCCTGAATGAATGTTTGAACAAGTCCTTCCTCGATTGCCTGAAGATAGATTGCCTGTGTTGCCGGAATTACGATGCAGCGAAGGCCTTTCTTTACCTTTCTGCCCTTTAAAATCTCTGCTGCTGCACGCAGATCTTCGATACGTCCATTTGTACATGAACCGATTACAACCTGATCAATTGCGATGTCACCTACCTCATCGATAGTATGAGTGTTCTCTGGCAGATGTGGGAAGGATACTGTTGGCTTTAAGCTGCTAAGATCAATAGTATATGTTGCCGTATACTCAGCATCCTCGTCTGCCTCGTAAACCTTATATTCCTTTGTGGAATGCTCCTTCATATAGGCAATAGTCTTCTCGTCTACCGGGAAGATACCATTCTTTCCGCCTGCCTCAATTGCCATATTTGCAATACAAAGACGATCATCCATTGAAAGATAAGAAATACCATCTCCTGTAAATTCCATAGACTGATACAGTGCTCCGTCAACACCGATCATTCCAATAATATGTAAGATAACATCCTTACCAGTTACATACTCAGCTGGCTTTCCAGTAAGCACAAATTTGATTGCGGACGGTACCTTAAACCATGCCTTTCCTGTTGCCATACCTGCTGCCATATCTGTACTTCCCACACCAGTGGAGAATGCGCCAAGCGCACCATATGTACATGTATGTGAATCAGCACCAATTACAACGTCTCCTGCAACTACAAGTCCTTTTTCCGGAAGAAGTGCATGTTCAATTCCCATCTCTCCTACATCAAAGAAATTTGTGATTTCGTTGCAGCCTGCAAATTCTCTTACACACTTACAATGCTCGGCAGACTTGATATCCTTATTCGGAACAAAATGATCGAGTACTAGTGCAATCTTGTCCTTATCAAATACTCCCTTTTTGTCAAAGCGCTCCATCTCGTGGATCGCTACCGGAGAGGTAATGTCATTGCCTAAAACAAGGCTCAGATCTGCCTCAATCAGCTGTCCGGCCTTTACCTCTGACAGCCCTGCTGCTGCAGCCAGAATTTTTTGCGTCATCGTCATACCCATAATCGAGTCCTCCTGCTTGTAAATACCTGCTTTTGCTGTGCCAAACTGCACACAAAATTTCAAAATCAGGCAGCTGCATGCGCAACTGCCTAATTTCCTGCATTATTTTTATTTTACTGGATAATAAAAAGTTCGTCAATGATTTTTCTTTTTCTTTTATATGTGTATATTTATTCGGGTTACTGTTCACGGATAAGCCAATATTGCGGCAAAGCCCGAAGGTGAATGGATTTCACGAGCCGGACACTTGGAGCAGGTCTTTCAAAGTAATGTATGATAAGAAAGAACATAAAAGGAACCTGCGGAGTTTGGTCCGGCGACGAAAACATTACACCGAAGGGCTTTCGTAACATGACGTGTGAACTGTAACTAATCACATCTCATACCCAGAAATAGCATCTAAGACCGCGTCTAAACTTTCTTTGCTGACTGTGTTGACCTGATCTGAGTCGTCCATGGAGACGTAGTAATATGCATCGTCTTCTGTTGTGGCTCCTATTGTCAGCTTTAAGGTGGTTTCTTCTTCGCCTGACTGGTATGTTATTGTAAGAACTGTTGCACCGTCTGTTAAGCCATAGGATTCTTTTTCTTCTTCGTCTGCGTAATAATCTGCGCAGTCGTTGAAGGTAAGACCTACCATGTTGACTAACAAATCATGAATATCGTCACTTTCGTCAACGCGCTGTGTCTTATTATCCTGTGTGAATACCCAGTGTGTTACATCAACCATTTCTACGGTTGATTCCTCTTCTGTTAATCCTTCTTCTGTAGAATCTAATACAGCTTTCGTTGTCTCTTCTTCTGATAATTCACTTCCCGTTTCTGCTTCCTTTGATGCGTTTTCGGTCGTCTCTTCCTCGGTTGCCGGTTCTTGTGTAACTTCCTTTTCCATATCAATTGTAGTGCCGTCTTTTACTAGCTGTACATCTGTGATGGATGTGCTGGTGATGGTTGGGAAGCTTTCCTTTTCCTGCAGCGCTGAAATATCGTTGCTGATATCTGAGACATAGCTTGATGCTATTGTATAAATATCATCTGAGCCTTCTACTTTTGCATAATAGTCTGAATTATAGCTGTTAAGGTTTCCAATCTGGATCGTTACCTCTGTGTCATCAGATCCCTTTGCTGTGATCGTGCAGCTTGGATTGTCCAGACCATACACTGACAAGTCATCCTGTACTTCCTCTAGCTTACGCTCTGCAGTAAATGATTTTAAATCACTTGAAATGGAAGTCAAATAACTTTGTGTGACAGGAAAGTGCTCGTCGCTGTCATAGCTCCAAATCTCGTTCTCAGTGTCATAGCTGAATGCGAATGTTCCGTAGCTGTTTGTGTAGCTGATTGAAACAGGCTCTTCCATCTGGCTTAAATAAAAGGTGTTTGCCTCTTTTTCTGCCTTTGACTGCTCGGCTTTTTTTTCTTCATTATGCTGATTGATCAATACTATTGTGCCGTATGCGCCTCCAAGGACGGCAAGCGCACCGACTAAACCAAGTAGTTTTTTTGTATTCTTTGTCATATACTCACACCATTATGCCTTTCTTCTGCGGATCCATACAACCAATCCCGCAACAATTGAAAAGACTGGGATGATGATTATAAACAATGCATTCCAAATGCTGCTTCCTGTTACAGTATTGTAAGTAACTGAAAGGCTCTTTGCCGGAATTGATACGTTCTGAACATCATCGAAGTAAGATGATACGATGTTAATGAACTCATTTAAGTTTTCAATTCCAGTGAAGTTCCCAATCAAACTGGAATCAATCATGGTGGATGCTGAGATAACAGTCAGCTTAGAATCTGCTGATGGTGTCTCAAGCCAGCCATCTGTGTTTCCAACTGAAATGTCAGTCAGAACATCCTCAAGAGTACTTTCCTCGGTAGATTCTGCCTCTGATGCTGCTTCAGACGTAACTTCCTCTGATGCATTTTCAGTTACACTTTCAGTTGAAGCTTCCTCTGAAACGCTCTCAACGGATGTCTTTTCAGTTTCTTTTGTATCACTGCCAGATTCTAACTCGCTCTCGCTTTCTGTATCTGCTGGTACTGTCTTCTGTGCTGATGCTGCCAGAATAAACTGTGTTGCCTCATTGCTGTTTCCTTCACGAAATGCATTGTTACTTGTAGTTAAAAGTGTTGTCAGTGTTACATCTTCTGGTGTATTTTCTGATGCTGTCATACCTGCTACTGCACCGACTAAGATGCTGCTTGTTGTTTCTACATTTGTGTCGTTGCTTGTGATCATTGGGAAGAAATAGAACGCACTCTGTGCTCTCTGGTAATAGCGATCACGATCTCCAATATAGGAGTTTACCATAGTCATACCATAATCTTCCATCAGCTCATTGAAGTTTGTAAGCTCCTTATCGGTAACACCACGAAGCAAAAGCACATTTCCGCCCTGATACAGATAGTTATGAAGTTCTGTATATTCATCGGTTCCAAGATCACTTGTAGGATTGTTGATAATCAAAAGATCACAATCATCCGGCACAGATGCTGTCTCAAGAAGATTTAAATTTGATGTTGTCATGCTGTTTTTAGTAAGCAGCTCGCCAAGCTCCTGACTTATTGCTGACTCACCATGACCTCTTAAAAGATAAATCTTTTTATCGTTATCGGAGGTAACAGCTGCAACAGCACTTGTCAGCTGACCCTCTGCATCAAATTCTGATTCGCTGCTGTAGCCATAATAATTTTGCTGACTTACAATTATATCGCTAAAGGAAATTACCTGATTCTTTCCAGTTTCCTCGCATGATACAACAACAGAGTTTGCTGAAATTCCATACTTTGTAAGAATTTCAGGGTGAAGAACAGGGTCTATATAGCTAACCTTTAACTTAGATGAGAGATCGCCATAGATAGAGATAAACTTTTCAATACGAGAGTCTATATTTCCCGTCTCTGCCACTACCTCAACAGTAACATCCTTGTCTAAGTCCTTTAATAATTCTTTGGAAGTATCTGAAACACTGAAAATTCCAGTTTCGCTCAAATCCCAATTTAATAACTTTGATGGAAGCTGTCCTATAATCAAATTTACTACTACAATAATTGCCAGCACAATTGCCGTCACTGCAAGGCTGAAGCTTCCGTTTTTCAGCTGCACTACAGATGAAATATTTTTACCTGACGGCTTTTTTTCTTTCTTTTTTTTGATATCCATTCCTGCCTGCTTTCCTCTCATTCTGCCGCTTTTTCGGCTTTTTTCTTACACCAATTTAGCGCTTATCTTAGCTCCATCTTCTCTTCTGGATTACCTGTGTGGTAAGGAAGATGCATGCCGCACAAATCGAGATCAGCTCCACAACACCCTTTACATCAAACACATAATCAGAAACAAAGCTTGTCATTACCTTTGCAAATGCTATGTTTTCGATCATTCCTGGAACAAGTCCCTCAAAAAGAGCTGGCTTTACAACGTAAAGAATAATTAAAACTGCTGCTCCACCGATCAAAAGACCAAACGTAGCTGCATTGCTCTTTGTCATTACATAGACAATGACGCAAAGAAGAACTAAAAGAATCAGACAGCCTATTAAAGAGGCAATTGCTGTATTTGGCACATATTGGGAAAGACCATTTGCCAAATTGATCAAAAGCAGTGTAATGATCGTTCCAACTGCCGCGATGATGACACTCTCTGTCATTGCTGAGATCAGCATTCCAATGGCAACATAAGCGCAGCCGATAAGAAAATATACAAGAATAGTTGAATAGTCAACAAGAAAATATGCTGTTCCAGTGCTCTTAATGATCAATGGACACAGGCAAAAGATCACACATGGAATCGCAACAACTGCTGCCATTGAAAAGAACTTTCCTAAAACAATCTGTGTCACAGATACCGGTGATGTCAAAAGAAGCTGATCTGTCTTTGAATGACGCTCCTCTGAAAAGCTTCTCATTGTCAAAAGCGGAACAGTCAGTACAAATACGATGGCAGAGGCACTTAATGTGTAGGCAAAGTAAGGATAGCCATAGCTCATGTTATACACCATAAAGTAAATGCCTGTCACGAGCACAAGTGCGGCCACAAATACAGGTCCAATCATGGATGTGAAATAAGATTTAAATTCTCTGTTAAATATTGCTTTCATTGTCATCCTCCTTATTGGCCTGCTTTGTCTGCTCTGCTTCCTTTACGGCCTCCTCTGCCGATTTTTTAATCTCATCCATCTCTTCTTCATGAGCCTTATTGTCGGCAGTCAGCTCCATAAAGACATCCTCAAGTGTTGCCTTTGAATATTTCATCTCATAAATAGTCCAATTTTTTTCTGCGCAGATACCAAATACAGCCTCGCGCACATCAGCGCCATCTGTACGTATCTCAAATGAGGTCAAATTCAGATGCTTATCATCCTCATTCTGCTTTGTGGCTTCCAAAACTGCTACAACATGATGAAGCTGTGCAAAGCTGTTCTTTGCCTGCTCCTTTGGCGCCCTTATGCTGATTTCAAGCATAGCATCACTATCCATGTAGTGCATCAGATTTTCTGTTGTATCACTTGCAACTAGTCTTCCGTGAGAGATAATTAAAATCTCATCGCATACGGCACTAATCTCGGAAAGGATATGAGAGCTTAAAATAACGGTATGCTCTTTTGCAAGCTCCTTAATAAGTGAACGAATCTCAATAATCTGAATTGGGTCAAGACCTACAGTCGGCTCATCAAGTATTATGATTTCCGGCATGCCAAGCACAGCCTGTGCAAAACCAACTCTCTGACGGTAGCCCTTTGAAAGATTTTTGATAAGTCTTTTTGCTACATCGACAAGTCCAGTCATCTTCATAGCATTTAAAATGCTCTCCTGACGCTTTTTCGCCGGAATATTTTTTAACTGTGCCGCAAATTCAAGATATTCCCATACCGTCATATCTGTATACAGCGGCGGAAGCTCCGGCAGATAGCCTATACAGCGCTTCGCCTCTGCTGGTTCCTTCACGATATCGTGACCATTAATTAAAATCGTTCCCTCTGTAGGGCCGATATATCCGGTCATCATATTCATGGTCGTTGATTTTCCAGCTCCGTTTGGACCAAGAAAGCCATAAATCTTTCCTGGCTCCAGACGAAAGCTTAAATGATCGACAGCCACATGGTTTCCATATTTTTTTACCAGACCTGTTACTTCAATCAAAGTCTTGTCCTCCTGCATCTCATTTTTGCAAACAGCCTTATTGCTGTTTTGCTATCGTTTGTAATGTTAGGCGCCAAATGTGATGACTCTTTGATAAATTTGTGTCCATTGTTTGTCCTCTTGTGAAGAATTATTGAAATTAGGTATTGACTTATTTCTAATTGAGTATTATATTAGACTTTAATATGGTAAAGCACCATAGTGAATCACTGCATCTCACCGGTCTTTGACCGCCCGATAATATCTAATGCAGTGATAAGGAGGTTTCTTTATGGGAAGAGTTTATAATTTTTCTGCTGGTCCAGCTGTGCTGCCAGAGGAGGTACTGCAGGAGGCTGCAGATGAAATGCTTGACTATCAGGGAAGTGGTATGTCTGTCATGGAGATGAGCCATCGTTCTAAGGTTTACGATGCGATCATTAAAGAGGCTGAGGCTGATCTTCGTGAGCTTATGAATATTCCGGACAATTATAAGGTTTTATTTTTACAGGGTGGTGCATCCCAGCAGTTTGCTATGATCCCAATGAACCTGATGAAAAATAAGAAAGCTGATTATATTGTAACCGGTCAGTGGGCAAAGAAGGCTGCTAAAGAAGCTGAGCTCTACGGCGAGGTTAACGTTGTCGCTTCTAGTGCTGACAAAACATTTTCTTATATTCCAGACTGTTCTGATCTTCCAATCGATGACGATGCCGACTATGTTTATATCTGTGAAAACAACACTATCTACGGCACCAAATTCCACACACTTCCAAATACAAAGGGAAAAACACTTGTAGCTGATATCTCTTCCTGCTTCTTATCTGAGCCGGTTGATGTTACTAAATATGGTATGCTTTACGGCGGTGTTCAGAAAAATGTCGGTCCTGCCGGTGTTGTAATTGCAATCATCCGTGAAGACCTTATTACTGATGATGTTCTTCCAGGAACACCTACCATGCTTCGCTACAAGATTCATGCAGATGCTGATTCTCTTTACAATACACCTCCATGCTATGGTATTTATATCTGCGGCAAGGTCTTCAAGTGGCTTAAGAAAATGGGCGGTCTTGAGGAAATGCAAAGAAGAAATGTAGAAAAGGCAAAGATCCTCTATGACTATCTTGATTCTAGCAAGCTGTTTCACGGTACAGTTGAGCCGTCCTCTCGTTCTTTAATGAATGTTCCATTTGTAACTGGCGACAAGGAGCTTGATGCCAAATTTGTAAAGGAAGCTGAGGCTGCCGGTTTTGTTAACTTAAAGGGTCATCGCACTGTAGGCGGTATGCGTGCAAGTATCTATAATGCAATGCCAAAGGAAGGTGTAGAGGCACTTGTTGCATTTATGAAAAAATTTGAGGAGGAGAATTTGAAATGAAAAGTGTTTATTGCTTAAATCCAATTTCTAATGCCGGAATGAGCCGTTTTGATGATACATACTGCATCGCTGATTCGATTGAAAACGCTGATGCTGTGCTTCTTCGCAGTGCTTCTATGCATGAAATGACACTTCCTGATTCTCTTCTTGCAATTGGACGTGCCGGTGCCGGTGTGAATAATATTCCGCTTGATTCCTGCGCAAAAAAAGGTATTGTCGTTTTTAATACACCAGGTGCAAATGCAAATGGTGTAAAGGAACTCGTTATTGCAGGACTCATGCTTGCTTCACGTGATATTGCAGGAGGCTGTCACTGGGTACGTGAAAATAAGGATGACCCAAATATTGCAAAGACAGCTGAGAAGGCAAAGAAGGCTTTTGCTGGAAATGAAATTAAGGGAAAGAAGCTTGGCGTAATCGGACTTGGTGCAATCGGTGTTCTTGTTGCAAATGCTGCAAGTGAGCTTGGAATGGAGGTTTTTGGCTGCGATCCTTATTTAAGCATCCAGAATGCAGTTCGTCTCTCTCACCACATTACAATCGTAAAGGATAATGATGAAATCTATAATCAGTGTGATTACATCACTATCCATGTTCCTGCACTTGACTCTACAAAGGGTATGATGAATAAGCGTGCTTTTGATCAAATGAAGGATGGTGTCAAGATCTTAAATTTTGCAAGAGATATTCTTGTAAATGATGCTGACATGGCTGATGCTCTTGCAAGCGGCAAGGTTTCCCGCTATGTTACAGACTTCCCGAATCCAGCTGTTGTAAATATGCCTGGTGCTCTTGTACTTCCTCATCTTGGTGCTTCAACTGAAGAATCTGAGGAAAACTGTGCTGTTATGGCCGTCAACCAGATTATGGATTATCTTGAAAATGGAAATATTGAAAACTCTGTCAACTACCCATCCTGCAGCCTTGGCTATCGCAAAAAGGCAGCACGTATCTGTGTATGCCACTACAACAGACCAAATGTTATCAGTCAGCTGACTTCTCTTTTTGGTGAGGCTGGTGTTAACATCAGTGATATGGTTTCAAAAAGCCGCGGCGAATATGCATATGCAATGTTTGATGTAGAAGCGCCTGTAAGTGATGAATTTGAGAAAAAGTTAGAGGCAATGGAAAATATTATTCGTATACGAATCTTATAATGCAAAAAAGCAGCGATCAATCCGGTCGCTGCTTTTTTATTTACAAAATTTCATCAATTTCAGCCTGTGTCATAGGCTTAATATGTGCCAGTGTATTTCTTGCATTTCTAAGCCTTGCAATCATTTTCCCATCTTCGAAAGCGACAACTAATCTCCCTAATGATACCAGATGAGACAAGACACCAATTTCCACATCCTCGGCATCAAAAAACATTTCGCCGTATGCACCAGTGATTGGAAGAAGTGCTTCAATTCCTTTTCTGTAGCGCTCCACGATAATGCTTCGCTGCTTTTCTATAATAGGAAATACTACCTTAATCTGCGCTTCCCACATTCGTTCTGCAATCTGCTTTTCGCTTATGTCAGGCCAAAAGGCCGTTCCATCGCTTCTAAATGTTTCTTTTTTTATTGACGCAATTGTCTTTACAGGGTCCTCTAAAAATGTACGCCCTCTCTTGATACATGCGCAGGCAAGCTCTGCATCATCTGGCACAACTGATGAGACAGCCTCTGCCAGATACTGGCGAAAGCCCTCTGTCTGCTTTTGCGTGGATGCCGCAAGCATCGCAAAAAGATATGTGTCATAATGTGCTATTTCTTTTTCATAAACAAGTCTTTTGATGCCTCCGCGTTCACGAATTGATACATCTTCTCTTGTTTCAATCAAAAATATGCAGCCCTTTTTCCCTTTGCCAAGCGCCTTGCTGTAGCCTTCCAGAAAAGTGTACCACTTCTTCGCCTGCGCTGCATCTGCCTGCGTTACCCAGAGGATATAATGGTTCATTATTAACTCTTCGCTTTTTGCAAGAAACTGCGCATATCCTATTCCTGGCCTATACTGCGCCCTTTTCTCCTGACGGCAATATTGATAAAACAGATATTCCCCCGGATCTTTGCCGCTATCCATAATAATTTTCAGGGAACGGTCTGAGTTTTGCCTTTCAATTTTCGATATGACCAGATCGCTCATTGTCTCATACCACGGGACAAACTGCGGAAGCTGTAAAAACAGATGGCTGCCTGACTGAACGGCTTCCACAATCTGATCAATGAAATGTGATGTATTTGTTATATTTTCCCACCATAGTCTATCCATTGTTTCACCCCGTTATTGATTCTCCATGTATTCAAGCAAACGGCTGTCAATTTCATCTGATGTTCCCATCATCTGGAAGAAGCTGTATCGTGAGAACAGATACTTTTCATTTACTGTATGACGCAAAATATTAAGCTCAAGAAGCTCCTGCATCAGTCCATTAATGACTTGTGTTTTCTGAACGGCAACCTGATTGATGCCTACGCCAATTGCCGCCTCTTTGATATCCTCTGCCGAAAAGCCCTCACTGTCAGCTGCTGAGTTTGCATTTTGGTGATACAGATACGCCATCAAAAGTGCAATGATATAGTACATGTTATCTTCATCAAGCTTAAGCGTGATCTCAAACTTTTCACGAATCTGATTCATAAAGGATGGATCTGAGAGCACCTTTTTAATATGCTTTTGTGTAACCTCATAGGCTGGTGTATTCCCTTCATCATATCCGGCATAATCATCCTTTTTCATTGCTTCAATTAAATTCGCACAATAAAGCTGAATCAATCCTGGAAAATAATTGGTGCTTGCTAAAATAAGTGATATCAGCGCCTGACGCTCCTTTGGAAAACGAAATCCCAGACAATAAAGCGGCTCCTCGAGAAGCTGTCTTGCATCCTTTGTGTGAAACGGTCTGATCGTAATTGAGCTTAAATGCGTAATCACACTATTATTAGACAATGCTGCATCGCGCTTAAAACGCACAATATTATGAAGACCTGCAATAACAAACTTAAAGCGGTCCATTCCAATATTTTGAATCTCTTTTAGAGCATCAAACGGTTTGAAATTTACTTCTGTACAGCTCTCGATAAATGTGTCTGCCTCATCTAACAAAAGTAACAGATAAGGAACACGTTCCTCTTTATCGTCAAGCAGCCTTTTTTTGATTGCCCTTGCTAGTACATCCCAGTCTGTCGTATCAATTTCTTCTTTTAGAACACCGGCATCATACAGCTCACAGCAAATCTTTTTAGCTGCTCGTTCATAATCCATGCCCTTGATTTCAATGTAAACTGCACGGTTATTATTTTCATCAAAATCAATATCCATTTTTGCCTTTTTTAAAAGTGCCGACTTTCCAAGCTGACGTCCGCCATAAACAATATTGACACCGGAAGGTGATTCGATTTTTTCAAGCTCTTCCTGTCTTCCGATAAATATCTCCGGAGGCATTACCTTTGAAGAATCCCACACATACGGCTGACAATATGAAAATGGCATCATAACAGACATCAATATCTGATTGATAAACTGCACACTGTAATTGTTTACTAAGAACATTAATAATACGCGGTCAATGACTGCAAAGACCTTATCACTAAAGCTCGCCTTTATTTTTTTTGCAAATAATCTTCTGTCTGGAAGTGACAGCGCATAATCAAGAAGAACTAGTGTATTTTTGCTGTTTCCGATATTTTTTAATTCTTCAATCAGACGGTCTGCATCATACTTTCCAAACAGGCAGGCAACGCGAAAGCCCTCTGTCTGCGCCTTTGATCCAAATGCCGCAATCGGATGCTTATAGTTTGCTTTTCTTCCTACTACAGCAGGAATCGTAACCATATAGTTTTCAATTCTTCCAAGCTTTGCCTGCTCCTTTACCTGTGCGTCTAAAAAGCCAAGTGCCTCAAGAAGAGCTGTCAGCTTATACTGTCCCAAAGCCTGTCCGTTATTCATCCAGTTGTCAATAAGGCGCTTTGCCCACTTTTCGTCCTTGTTATGAATCCGCACAACTGCCAGATCACTAAGACTCTTGCTGCTGTTAGCAACTGCCTTATAATTATAGTCATACTCTTCAATAAACTTTGCCAGATAATCAGTGCCTCGAATTTCCCGCTCCTCATCTGTCTCTTCACTATTAATTTTTGACAAAAGATCCTCTGCCACTGTATAGTTTTGACATTCGATCATGCTTTTTATTGCGGCAATGCGCTTTTTGCGGCACTCATCTAACGTGTCGTTATTCTCGATTCCTTCCACCTCGCGAAGAAGTGCCTCTCCGCGCACCTTTGCGTCCTCGTGAAGTTTTTTCTCGTACTCCTCCAGGATTCGTTTGAAGAAGCCATAATTTTTCGTCTCATCAGCATAAGCAAACCACTCATTTGCGATCTTCTGAATTTTTTCTTTCTTATTTTCCTTTGTCTCTTCAATCTGTCCATAGCTTTGCGCCAACTCCAGATTTTCAATAAAGTTATTAAGACGGATTTGAGCATCCTTTCCAGCCTGCTCCTTAGATGCCTGAATATTGTATTCTTCTGTTGCATTTCTATTTTTTTGCATATAATCTAAAATCTGTTCTGCTGCTCCGTAGTCATCTCCATATTCCTTGAAAATATGCTCAAGCTTTTCCTCAAAACTTAACAGCTCAAGCTTAGAATGACGCAAAATACGAGCCGGAAGTGACAATTTCTCAAAATCAGCAAAATTTCCCCGCTTATCTGGGAAATATTCCTCATCTAAAAGTACCTCGCTTCCTCTTAAAAAATCTATGTAAAAATATTTGTGAGACTCTTCCTTGTATCTGCCATCCAATCTTGCCAGAAGCTCTTTTATTGTCTGCGCTAGCACGGCTTTTCCTGCCTGCACATAAATATCTTCTGCTATTTCCTTCTTTTGAACGATTTTTTCAGCAGCTTTTAATTCTGCCCTAAGATCACTTTTTATCTCACGGTAGCGCTTTTCACCTGCATCATTTTCAGAACGGCTGCGTCCAGATCCCAGATCAATCCACTCACATGTAATCCCAATGACCTTTTCCATAGCATTTGTCAGGTTATTTCTAAGGTCGCTCATAAGATTGCTAGTCTTAAATTTGGTTCCGCCATTCGTCTTTGATTTATCCCAACAGTCATTAATATAGTTTCCTAACTTTTCACGGTTAAGATTTGAATATTCGGCTGTACAGCCATCACTAATAAAATTAATAAGCAAATTTACACGAAACAGACTCGCATACTCGTATTCGCCATTCATGATTGCCTGAAGATACGATGCCATTTCACCATCCTCGGCAAAAACTAATTTCCATGTATCAACAAAGCGCTTTACATTTTTATGGTTTTTAGGCTGACCAAGCACATATGTCTCATAATAGCCCTTTGCACGCACTGCCAGATTTTCCAGCCGGTTTTCAATTTTCATCTGATCCCTTAGGCGGTAATCGGCGTAGCAATCAATTCCCTTATGGAATTTTTCCTTAAACCGCACCATACGATATGCTGCACTCATCAGCTCAGGATAAGACTGTGTCATAGGAATATTCTTCATGTTTTCATATAATGCCTTCATTTCATAATCATATTCAATATGATTCATAAAGAAATTGCGAAGGCATGTAGACAGCATAAGATAATTTGTCAATATATCCTCATTCTGCGGATACATTGCAAAAATTTTATGAGAATCATAGGAGCATCTCATTTTAGGATCATTGACTGCGTAAGCTAACTGCTCATACAGCATTTTATATTGCTCATTTGTATCCTTTACAGCATCGAGATAAGCCGTCGCACAGTAAGTTTTTTCTTCCACAATCATCATGCAGGCATTTTTTATTTCATCTTCTGATGAGTCTGCTGACTGATCTGGCAGCTGATCTTCAAATTGACTTTCTTGCTGATCTTCTGCTTTGTTTTCTGCTTTGCTTTCTGATTTATTCTCTGCTTTGCTTTCTAATTTACTCTCTAATTTTACTGATTGATTTTCTTTCTTTTCTAAAAGCTTCTTTGGAGAAAATGGATCATTTGACACATACTCGAAATATTCGTTTTTTAGCAAATCGTAGCAGATTACACACTTTGGATCAAGTGCCATTTCTTTTACTACATAATCGGCATTACAAATTGCATAATCCCTGTTTAGTCCGGCAACAATAACATGATCAGTGCCATGATTTACGCTCTCACGAATATTTTCAAGAAGAATCTCTTCATCCTTGCTTCCCTTTAAGCTCAAAAAAATACCAACCATAATTATGGAAGATGTATCTTTTAATACAGCCACAAAACACTCATCAAAAATGGCTTCCTTCATTGAGGTATTTGGCTGAATAATCTCATAAAATGCATTCAGCAAACGCAGATAAGCAATCCTTGCAAACGCTGCATTGACAGATTCCTCATCCACATCAAGATTCAGTTCATTTTTGGCCTGGTTATCATAAACAATACCTTTTATTTTTAGAAAATTGCGCGCTTCTCTTGACTGCATTGCTTTCCATGCCTTTGCTGAAAGAGAATAAAAAGAATCCAATCCAGGAATTTTATAAATTCTGATATATCCTTTTTCAAATAAGTAGCGAAATGACATTTCGAGTGTGATCATGGATTTCTTCGTTGCGAGTGCCAGAAACTGAATGGAAAGCACACCAAACGTATCGAGACATGTTAAAACCAATCCATTTTCTGTTGCAAACTTTGCACGAATTTCATTTAAAAAGCTCTTTGTTCCAACTTTTTTCTCTTCTTTTCCTTTTTCAATCTCAAGTGTATAGCAAGCCACATCCTCATCACGAATAAATGGAAGCTGCCTTGCTGCTGCAGTCTCTGCTAAAAGCTTCGCATCTTCAACTGCTTCGTTACCTTTTGCAGGCTCCTCGCTGCTTTCTTCCACTACAATGTCAGTCTGATCGCTTTCATTTGATACTTCTGTAATCGTTCTTGCCACAAACGCCTTTCCAAGCAGCTGATTATCAAATACTGACGACAGTTCCAGAATATATGCTATAACTTTGGCACTGTCTGCCTCATCAAGTGCCTGCATGAATGTACTGTAAGCATCTAATTTTTTCTCTATCTTTTCATCTGACGGTGCTTTTTCATATGCATCCAATAATTCCTTAAGCTCATTCTTATATGACGAAATATGTTCGTTTGTATCTGGATCCAACGACTGCAGGGACTTAAAACGCTTATACGCAAGCCTTCTCTCCTCTTTTTCAATCAGATGCAGCTGTTCTGTTAAAACATGCTTTGCCTCTGACATAGAAGCTTCCATAAGGTTTTTTATCCCTGCCTCGCCGCAAATGTTTGTATAATTTTTTGTCTCTTCCCGCAACTCTTTTAATTTATTCTCAAGTTTTGACGCGATTTCATCTGAAAGTAATTTTTGCTGTTTAATGAACTTTGCTGCTTCATCCATATCTTGCTGTACTTCTGTCATACAGCATAACAAACGCTCTGCACATGCCAGCAGATTTTTGATTTGGTTTTTCTGGTCTTTTTGAGTCATTCGCACATCCTCCTTTTAAAATATCGTGTGGTTTTTGTTCAAATCGCCACCATCATACGACTATTTTACCACAGGATTCATGCAAAAGCTACTTTTTTGTAAGTTTTAAACTCAAAAATTTGATTCATAATTCAATTTAAATAAAAAATCGACAGACCCTCCTACTCTGGAAGATCTGTCGATTCTACTTATTCCTTTTTAAGATGATTATGCTTTTTCTTTACTTTCTTCACTCTCATCATTATGAAGGAGCACCACATGAATTTCTTCTGCTTTCTGTCCCTCGGTTTGTGTCACTTCAATATGAAGCTTCTGCGGCTTGTTGTTTTGATTTTCTTTGCCCTTTTCGGAATCTTCTTCCTCTGAAACAGGATTTTCAAAATCAAATGAATCACCTACTTCCGGAATCTTTCCAATCTGCTCGGTAATCCATCCGTTGATAGTAGAAGCTTCTGTCTCAGTGTTGATGGAAAACTGCTCAAAGAAATCGTCTAAATCCATGTCCTCTGGAACGATAAAGCTTCCATCATCTAACTTTTTGATGCCAGCCTCTACCTCATCATGCTCATCCCAGATATCGCCTACAAGCTCCTCTAAGATATTTTCCATGGTAACAATACCTTCTGTACCGCCGAACTCATCCACAACAACAGCGATATGAAGCTTTGTCTGCTGGAATTTCTTTAAAAGCTCGGAGATCTTGACTGTAGGCGGAATGAACTCAGCCGGCTTCATGATCGTCTCGATTGACTTTGTGGTTCCTGCCACATAGTTATGGAAATCTTTCTCATACAGGATACCGATAATATCATCAATCGTATCTCTGTATACAGGGATTCGTGAATAACCAGATGTCTTGAACACATCCGCAATTTCTTCGTTTGGCGTTGTGATATCAACTGCTGTAACATCAACACGCGGGGTAATGATGTCGCCTGCCTGAAGATCATTGAACTCAATTACGTTGTGAATCAGCTCACTCTCATTACTGTCAAGTCCACCGACCTGCTCAGCCTCATCTACTATTGTAAGAAGCTCATTCTCGGTGATTCCATTCTCTGTGCCGCTGACCTTTAAAAGCTTTCCTACACTGCTCTTTAACTTGATCAGAAGGAAATTCACCGGCTTTAAAACAGTAATTAGAATATTGATAATTGGAGCAACAGTTATTGCAAATTTTTCCGGACATTCCTTTGCCAAACTCTTTGGCGTGATTTCGCCAAAAACTAAAGTAATCACTGTCATAAAGATAGTTGATACAGTAGCTCCATTTGATCCGAGCCATCCTACAAAGAGAAGTGTTCCAATTGTTGTTGCTGCAATGTTTACAACGTTATTTCCTACAAGTGTACTTGAAATCAATTCATCATAATTCTCTGCAAGCTTGTATGCAAGCTTTGCTTTTTTGTTGCCTTCTGCTGCCATATTTTTTAATCTCGGCTTATTCAGCGAAGAAAAAGCCGTCTCTGTTGCAGAGAAAAAGGCAGAACCCATCATTAATAATATTAAAGCGACCACCAGGGTCATACTGTGACTATCCATAAAGGATACTATGCACCTCCATACTTAATTGTTTCAATCAACAGTTAATTTTCCAATAGCAATTCATCTCGCCACCTATAGAGGTGGGAGAATCCTTGCTATTATTGTTAAACTAATGTCAGGATCACAACTAGCTGACCCTGACACCATATTTTACAAAAAACTCAGGTAACTATTTACTTCAAAATCAATCCTTGAAGTTGAAATATGCCTTTGCGTTGTTGTAACTGATACCCTCGATAATGTTCTTTAATGCCTTCTTATCGTATGGATACTCGCCGTTCTCTACCCAGCCTCCTACTAACTCACACAGGATACGACGGAAATACTCGTGTCTTGTGTAGGATAAGAAGCTTCTTGAGTCAGTCAGCATACCAACAAAGTTTCCAAGCAGACCAAGGTTTCCAAGGCTTACCATCTGGTTGATCATTCCTGACTTATTATCATTGAACCACCATGCAGAACCGTGCTGGATCTTGCCTACTGCCTCGCTGTCCTGGAAGCAGCCCATGATGGTGCCGATGATCTCGTTGTCAGCCGGATTTAAGGAATACAGAATTGTCTTTGGCAGCTCGTTTGTAGTGCTGAGTGCATTTAAGAAATCAGCTAACTGTGCTGCTGTTGCATCGTTATTGATGGAATCGTATCCTGTATCTGGTCCTAACTGATTGTAACGGAAGGTATTGTTGTCGCGCTTGCAGCCATAATGCATCTGCATTACCCATCCACGGCGATGATACTCTCTTCCTACATGAATCATAAATGCTGTCTTATACTGGTCAATTTCAAGCTGAGTCAGCTTTTCACCGTTAACCTTCTTCTGGAAAATTGCCTCAACTGCTTCCTCGCTTGCCGGCTGATATACAACATAATTTAAACCATGGTCAGATACGCAGCACTTCATGGAATCAAAAAATTCCATACGATTGTCAATTGCTGCTAACAAGCTCTTTACACTGTCTACCTTGATTCCAGATACACAAGCTAACTTCTGTACATACTCTAAGAAATCTGGCTTCTCAATGTTCATTGCCTTATCTGGTCTCCATGCCGGATATACCTTGAAATCTACAGTCTCATCTGCAGCGATCTTCTTATGCCACTCAAGGCTGTCAATCGGATCATCAGTGGTGCAGATTACCTTTACGTTAGACTTGCGGATGATATTTCTAACAGTCATAGAATCCTCAGCAAGCTTTGCGTTACAGATATTCCATACTTCTTCTGCAGTATCACCATTTAATACACCGTGATAATCGAAGTATCTCTGCAGCTCTAAGTGACTCCAATGATACAGCGGGTTTCCGATTGCCTTTTCAAGAGTCTCTGCCCACTTCTGGAACTTCTCTCTGTCAGTTGCATCTCCTGTGATGTACTTCTCGTCGATACCGTTAGAACGCATCTGGCGCCACTTGTAGTGATCGCCGCCAAGCCATACCTGAGTGATGTTCTCAAACTTGCGGTCCTCATAGATTTCCTTCGGGTTGATATGGCAGTGATAGTCGATGATCGGCATATTTTCTGCGTAATCATGGAACAGCTCTTTTGCTGTATCAGTTGTCAGAAGGAAATTTTTTCCCATAAATGTTTTCATAATAATATCCTATCCTTTCTTAATCTTAAAAATTATGATACTTATCGTGCAAGCCCGATCAGCTTGTGACTTTTCGACCCTAGTATCATAACGTTACACCCTGCTTGAAGATTGCCATATCGTGGAAGCCAGCTTCCTCAGCCTTAACCTTCTTTCCAGAAGCAACTGCGAGCACATACTCAAACAGTTCCTTAGAAAGCATTTCCATCGGCATATCCTCTACAAGACGTCCTGCATTAAAGTCGATCCAATTATCCTTATGACCTGCAAGCTTGGAGTTACTGGAAATCTTTACTGTCGGAACTGGGGATGCAAATGGAGTTCCTCTTCCTGTTGTGAATAAAACGATATGAGCACCTGAAAGTGCCAGTGCAGTTGCTGCAACAAGGTCATTGCCCGGTGCACTTAATAAATTAAGTCCCTTTGTGTGAACTGGCTCTGTATACTCTAATACACCCTTTACAAGTGCGCTTCCAGACTTTTGTGTACAACCTAAAGACTTATCCTCAAGTGTGGAGATTCCGCCCTTCTTATTTCCTGGAGACGGATTCTCATAGATAGTCTGGTTGTGACTTGTGAAGTAATTCTTAAAGTTGTTGATCAGATCAACTGTCTTATTAAAGAGCTCCTCATTTGCACAGCGGTTCATAAGAAGTGTCTCTGCTCCGAACATTTCCGGAACCTCTGTCAGAATTGTGGTGCCGCCCTTTGAGATCAAAAGATCTGAAAATGCGCCGACAGTCGGGTTTGCAGTGATACCTGAAAGACCATCAGAGCCTCCGCACTTCATACCGATAATCAGTTCAGAAGCATCAATTGGCTCACGCTTGAAGGTGCCTGCATAATCTGCCAACTCCTTTAACAACTCCATTGCTGCAGCCTGCTCATCCTCAACATCCTGACACTGTAAAAACTTCACACGATTCTTATCGTACTCACCAATGTAATCCATCAGAACTGGAATATTGCTGTTCTCACAGCCAAGACCAAGTACAAGCACACCGCCGGCGTTTGGATGATGAATTAAATCTGCAAGTGCCTTTCTGGTGTTCTCCTGATCGCCGCCCATCTGAGAGCAGCCATAAGGATGCGGGAATGCAACAACATCCTCTACTGTTCCAACTGCCAGACTCTTTGCCTGCTTCTCCAATGCAGATGCAATGGAGTTTACGCAGCCAACTGTCGGAATAATCCAGATCTCATTTCTCACACCAACACGTCCATCTTCACGGCGATATCCCATAAAATGTGCGTGCTCTGTCGGCTCTAATTCACTTCCTGACGGATTATACTCATAATCAAGCACATCGCCAAGACCTGTCTTTACGTTGTGAACATGCACCCAGGAACCTGCCTTGATGTCCTGCTTTGCCACACCAATCGGGAAACCATACTTGATGACCTTTTCACCTTCTTTGATATCAGCAAGTGCAATCTTATGCCCCTGCGGGATATCCTCTAGTGTGGTCACGGTCGTGCCTGCGCTGATCTGTGTACCAGCTGCAATAGGAGCCAGTGCAACACAGACATTATCCTGTGGATTAATCTGAATGTAAGTTTTCATAAATTCTATATGCCTTTCTGTTCGCATTCTGCCGTTTTGCGCCGCTTTACGGCATACAGCCGAACCATAAATTGGTCCGGCTGCTTTGTGATTATTTATTTAATACTAAATCGTAAGCTGCCTTCATGCCATCCTTCTCGATTACATCGTAGTACTTCTGTACCATCGGGATCATCTCGGTCAGATCTGCATGCCAGTAGTCCTCTCTCTTCATGATATCCTCTACGCTTGCAGTCTTCATAAACTCCATGATCTCTGCACCATCGTTTGCCTTATCGGTACGATAGAATGCGATCAATGCTGCCATAGACATTACAAGACCTTCCGGATAATTTCCGAACTTCTCCTTATGCTCAAGGATGGTCGGAAGTACACGAACCTGGAACTTACTTACAGAGTTCAGTGCGATAGACAGTAACATGTGACGGATGAACGGATTTGCGAAACGCTCTAAAACAGCCTTTCCGAAATCAATATCAGTCTGAGTATTTCCAAGAGTCGGAACGATCTCCTCGAAGATGCAGTGCTTTAAGTAGCTGCTTACTGTCTCATCCTTTAAGCACTCGCCTACTGTCTCAAGACCATACAGATAAGCGCCAAGTACCATAGAGGTATGTCCGCCGTTTAAGATACGAACCTTTCTCTTCTTGTATGGTGCAACGTCATCAGTCCATACGATGTTGTAGCCAGCCTTGTTGAATGGCAGCTCATCCTCGTGATGTCCCTGAATTACCCACAGATGGAAGATCTCAGCAGTATCAATCAAATTATCGGTGTAGCCTAACTCCTTGCAGATATCAGCAGCCTCTGTTCTTGGATAACCAGTAACGATACGGTCTACTAAGGTGTTGCAGAAATCGTTTTCGGACAACAGCCAGTTTTTAAACTCATCTCCTAACTCCCACAGATCTGCATACTTTAATACACACTCCTTTAAAGTGTCTGCATTATGGTCGATCAGCTCACATGGAAGAAGAATGAATCCCTTTAAGCCTGTCTGGAATCTCTTGTATAAGAACTGGGTCAGCTTTGCAGGATAAGACTTAGCCGGCTTATCATCTAACTTCTCAGTTCCAAGATACTCAATACCAGCCTCAGTGGTGTTGGATACGATTACACGAAGATCCGGGTTCTCAGCCAGTGCCATGTATGCATCAAAATCCTCATATGGATTGATACCTCTTGAGATAACATCAACATGAGTATGCTCGATAACTTCCTTGCCGTTCTGAAGTCCTCTTAAGTACAGATTATATTCACAATTCTGATCGTTAAGCATATTTACCATACCCTTATCGATTGGCTGAATTACAACAACCTTTCCTTCATACACACCAGCATCATTCAGCTTCTTGAAGAAGTAATCAACGAAACCACGTAAAAATCCACCTTCACCAAACTGCATTACTGTTTCTTTCATTATTATAATTTCCTCCATTTCTGCTGCAGAGCAGCAAGTTGTGACAAAAAATTTGCCGATATTAAGCCTAAAGTTACAGCCCGTCCCAACGGCGCGGTATTCCTGGACAATGTTCGCTTTTTTTGGCAGCTCTTACTTCTACAAAGCAGCCACATACACGGCACATACCTCCAATCAACTTTTCACACTCCTTGCATAATGCAAGACGTGCATCGTACTCCACTTTTGAGCACCGAAGTTTTGGAGGAATCGCATCAATCGTTCGCTGTATCCTGTGATACATATCTTCATTTGCCATTTCTCTAAGCAGGCACCTTTTGCATCGGATATCCATCGATTCCCCCTATTCTGACCGGTCTTTCGACTCCATACTTAGTATTATCATAGCAAAAAAGACTCTGTTGTGCAAGCTTTTTTCACAATGTACGTAAATTCATACAAAAAGCATACCTGTCAATGTAGCACAACTGCTAAAAAATGTATTTTCCTATCTTTTTTGTTTGAATAAACAGTTTATTTTCCTAGCAAGTTCATAATTTCATCTTTATTAAACTGAGTACTGCTGATACCCTCACCTGAAAGAACCTCCTCAGCCAGATCTTCTTTTACCTGCTGAAGCTCACAAATTTTTTGCTCAATCGTTTCCTCTGCTATCAGCTGATAGACATTAATTGCATGCTTTTGTCCAATTCGATGTGCACGATCAGTCGCCTGATTCTGAGCTGCCTTATTCCACCATGGATCATAATGAATTACAATATCTGCCGCAGTCAGATTGAGTCCAGTACCTCCAGCTTTTAATGAAATACAAAACACTGATACTTGATTTTGTGGATTTTGAAACTGCTCCACCATCTCTATGCGTGCCTCTTTTTTTACGCTGCCGTCAATTCGGTAATAATCTATTTTTGCTTTTTTTAATTCATCGCCAATAAGATCCAGCATGGACGTAAACTGAGAGAATAAAAGAATCTTATGACCTCCGGCAATAGCCTGTGTAATAAGTTCAATACATGTTTCAAGCTTTGCATTTTCACCCTTATAATTTTCCAAAAGAAGCTCTGGTCCACAGCAAAGCTGGCGAAGCTTTGTCAGCTCAGCAAGAATCTGAAGCTTATTCTGTGCAAAATCCTCGTCGTTTTGATCCTCAAGAAACATTTTCAATCTCTGTGAATGTGCCTGATAAAGCTTTTTTTGTTCACCTGAAAGTGCAACTGTGACGATCTCTTCCTGTTTTTCCGGAAGCTCCTTTAATACATCCTTTTTCAGTCGGCGAAGGATAAATGGATGAATCATAGCACGAAGACGTGTCATCGCATCTTCATCCTTGTCAGAAACAATTGGCGTCTCTATTTCACTTCTAAAACGCGTGTAACTATACAAGAATCCAGGCATCAGATAGTCAAAGATACTCCAAAGCTCACTTAAGCGATTTTCCATCGGTGTACCTGTAAGTGCCATGCGAAAGCTGCTGTTTACAAGACGCACTGATTTTGCTGCGTGTGTCGTCTGATTTTTAATATACTGTGCCTCGTCAATAATCTCATTTGCAAATACGATATCCTGATACAGTTCGATATCGCGTTTTAACAAATCATACGACGTAATCCACACATCTGCATTGCTTGTCTGATTTTGAATAAGCTCCTTTCTCTCATGTGCAGTTCCTGCCATCACACAGACTGACAGCTGCGGCGTAAAGCGCTCGACTTCCTTTTTCCAGTTGTAGACAAGTGAAGCTGGAGCAACTATTAATGTGCGAAGCTCATCTCCCACTTTTCCCTGTTCCTTTTCTGATAAAAGAAATGCCAATATCTGAAGAGTCTTTCCAAGGCCCATATCATCAGCTAAAATACCGCCAAAGCCATTTTCTTTTAATGTCCTAATCCAATAAAAGCCGTCTCGCTGATACTCTCGAAGTACCGATTCAAGTGACTGCGGTACTTCATAATCACCGTTTTCATAGCTTCTCATCTTTCCAATTAGCTTTCGATATTCGCGATTTTTCTTAAGTTCAACTGATTCCTTTTCCGCAAGCAGTTCATCAAGATAAAGTGCCCTAAAAAGCGGCATCTTGATAATATCTTGATTTTTTTTATCGGCATAATTTTTCATCACATCTGAGATGGCTGACATTACCTGCTTTTGTTCCTCATTAAAAGTAATAAATGCACCATTTTTCAAGCGATGGTACTTCTTTTTTCTGTCATATGATGAGAAAATTTCAGCCAGCTCTTCCCTATTAAATTGATTCGATGCCATCGACATCTCAAGAAGACCGCCTGATACTGACACACCGACCTGAAAACTGGCTGACGGAACAACGCGAAGCTTCTTCATCGCATCTGTCACATAAACATCGCCATATTTTTGCAGCTTGGGAATAGCCTGAGAAAGAAATGTGAAAATATCTCCCTCATCACCAGAATAAACTAGAAGATCCTTTTCCTGATCAAACGCATTAAAATACATCTGGATCATCTCTGCTAATCTATGCTCCTCTGTGAAGTTTCGCTTTTGGCTGTAGCGCTCCTTTCCATAAACATGATACTTTTTCTCACCGTAAATGGCTGCAACATCACATGTAATCATATTTTCCTGCGGAGAATCGAGATACAAAGCAATTGTCGGCTTTGGAGGCAGATATTTAGCCGGATCCATGCCAGTATAGGTGATTTCCGCCGCGTCTTTAAGATTCGATAGCACATCTCTTGTAACTGCTGGCAGATCCTTATCTGATATAAAAAGCTCTTTCTTACTCTGGCACAGTTCAAGAATCTTCTGTACAGCCATCTCTGGTTTTTTCATACGATATATGGTATCACCTGACAAAACATAGCTATACTCAAGACTCTCACATAAAATATGATATCGCTCAGCACTCACAGTCGCTCCGTATGTAAGTTTTGTAACTTTTATCTTTGGGCTATAGAACTGCTCATCATAAAAAATATTTTTCTTTTCATCAGAAAGCAAACATACGCCATTTGAAGCAATAGTATCCATGAAGTAATCAATGCGGCTTCCAAAAATGGAAACAGATCTTGCCTGCTGACTAGACGAAGCATAATAAGAATAATTTGTCCTTCCAGAAGCCTGTTCTGTTAAATATTCCTCTAAGAAAAACCGAATAATTTTACGTCCGTTTTCGTCAAACAGATTTTCATCTGGAATAAATTCTATATATTTTCCCAGTTCAATCTTCCTTTTCTCTGTCCATTTATAAAAGAACTCATTCAGACTTCGTATTACATATGTTCTCGTCTCACCAACTCGAAGCTCCAATAAAAGACCATCCTTGCATTCACCAATGCAGCATTTTGCCTGCATTGAAAGCGGCTGTTTTACAGTCTGTTCAACTGGCAATGCCCGCTTTTTGGAGAAGTTTTCCTTTAGAATTTCCATCATTTCTTCATCGGTACTTTTTAAAATTCCCGGAATGAATGGATCTTCTACATTTGTTTTCTGAACCATTACAGGAAAAATCTCAGACTGCTTAACTATGTCTTGACCATATATCTCTACAATATACTGCATCACCACCGCTGCCACATGCTCACAGCAAAAATATTGTTTTTGAAAATTGCCACACCTGCAGGCTGTCTTCACAAGCTCACCATTTTTTTCATCAAGCCAAACTATTGCATTGTAAACACTTGTTCTCTGCATTTTTAAACTCAGCTTTAAAAATCCATTTTCCTTTGTTTTCTCCAGTGTCCTTGTGCTATCCTTCAATATATCGATCATTCCATCTGCCAAATCTTCTTTTTTGAAGTCCGCAAGTGCATTTTTTATATTATAACTCACTTTGTTATTCCTCCTGTAAGCCGCATAAACTCATTCTTCGTATGACCATAATATTGTGGACGCCTGATCGTTGCCTCTAGCTTTTCAAGTGCATCTCCTAAAATTTTCACACTGGCTGTTCCTTTTATAAAACAATGTCTGTGATTATATACCACCTTCCTTGGACTCTCACCATTAATACACTGCAGCATCATCTCTGTGACTAATTTATTTTCATCTTCAAATCTCCTGCAGTTATCGACCAACACAGAAAAAAACAGCTTATAATCAGGCAGAGAATAATCAATTCCATCAAACTGCAGTAATTTTATCTCATCTCCGCCTGGTATATAATAAGGAATCTCATCAAAGTTTTTTTTCACCTGCTGAATGATCCAATCCTGATCACCTGTAAGTTTAAAAAATACATTTGAGGCACTTGACCATATATATCGCCATCGTCCTTCTTTTGCCCGTTCAACAAACATATCCCAATATTGTTTTTTTGCCTCTTGCGTTATGATTTTTTTATAATTGGCATCAATTAACGCACTGTAGTGCCAATAACTGGCAAATCCGTAGAGATTCACGCATGCAGCAATTACAGCCTGTGCAACCTGAAAATTTCGAAGCGAACTTTTTTCTGGCTCTTTCATAAATTTTCCTGCTCCCATTGCAAGTTCAATACTCATATCAACTGTGATAGAACCGCTATAATCTACATCAATAGAAACCAATCCATATTTCTCTAACGTTTCATATTCCAAATAGTCTTCGATACTTCTTGAAACCGTTCCACCTGAAGCATACAGTTTTAAAAATACATCAAATTCAGTCAAACTAATCTGTTCAAGAATGTGTAACATGACATCCAGTTTTTCTACATAATCCTGCAAGATTAGTTCAGCTCTTTTTTCCTTTTGAATATTTGTCGGATGATCCATATCCAAATCTTTTTCAATTTCTTTTAGCTCATCTACTTTCATTTGTTTTAAACTGCCCAGACAGCTTTTCATCTGCAAAAGTGTGGATGAATCAAGTTCAATACCTTTTTTACCAGATGCATGATTTCCTTTCGATACACCAAACTCACTAAAAAGTAAATTAAGCTTTAAATTAACAGACTGTTTCTGAACCTGCAAATCCTGTAAGCTGTACCAGCTATTTGAATAGCGGTTAAATTCTGCTACTTCTTTTCTCCCATTTCCAATATTTGTTCCCTGAAAACGCAGCAGTATTGGATATTGGACTGTTTTTTCGTCATAAAGTCTACTTTCTTTTGAAACAAGTTCAATACGCCACTCCCAGCATACTTTATCATTTTTTCTAACGATGCATGACAACATTTTTTCCGAATCAGACGCAGACTCATTAAGCATAATTTCATCAGCTTGCTGTGTGTTCTTTAACTGAACTCCATCTTTAAAAAATAAGGTATCAAAACCAGGTGTATCCATATCCACACAGACACAAAGCACCCTATACAACTGCTGTAAGGTAATTTTTTCTGGTACCGCAATCTGCCTTATAACATGGGGATTTGAATATTGCAGCGTACATTTTAGTTCCATCTGTTTTCCTTTCTTCTGTCGATATTCTTTCAGGTATTTCTTCCTGTTTTTATGCCATTATACCATTCTGCCTGTGTCTTGTCGAGTGGGTGTCCCATTAGCAGTAATCATAATTTAGTTGCAGTTCACGGATAAGCCAACATTACAGCCAAGCCCGAAGGTTAATGGATTTCATACCATTGACTTTTCCTTTAAACTGCGCTACTATTTTCATATTGATCATGTGAGAGGAGAAAATTTGTTATGCCTATTCGAATACCTGATTCGCTTCCAGCTCATGCCATACTGGAAGCTGAAAATATATTTGTTATGACGGAACACCGTGCTATGCATCAGGATATACGTCCGCTTAATGTTTTGATTTTGAATCTGATGCCAACAAAAATTATTACTGAAACACAGCTTCTGCGTAAGCTCTCCAACACACCACTTCAGATATGTGTTGACTTTTTACAGACAGCAAGCTACACTTCCACACACACAGACCCTGAACATTTAAAACAGTTTTACTACACCTTTGACCAGATCAAGGATCGCCGTTATGACGGCATGATTATCACTGGTGCACCGCTTGACTATGTGCCATATGAAGAAACTGCCTACTGGGATGAGGTCTGCAAAATCATGGAATGGACAAAGACACACGTTCACTGTACATTCCATCTGTGTTGGGGAGCTTATGCCGGACTCTACTATCACTACGGCATTAAAAAATTTGATCTTGACAAGAAACTGTTTGGCATCTTTCCACATCAGATTTTAAAGAAGACATCACCGTTATTTCGCGGTTTTAATGATGAATTTCTTGCACCTCATTCCCGCGCAACAGATGTGAATGTTTCTGATGTAGCAGCCGTACCAGAGCTTGAGATAATGGCTCTTACAAAAGAAGGCAGTCTTGCCATTGCTAAGACAAAAGACAGCAGACAGTTCTTTGTCACCTGTCATGCCGAATATGATGCCAATACTCTTGCACTTGAGTATAATCGTGACATGGAAAAAGGTCTTACAAGCGTTGATCTTCCAATCAACTATTTTCCAGATGATGATCCGACAAAGGCACCAGTTGTCACCTGGCGCTCTACAGGACAGCTCTTATATTCTAATTGGCTAAATTTCTATGTTTACCAAAGCACTCCTTACGATATCAAAGACATCAAAGTCATGACCACCCGTTAAACGGGTGGTTTGTACTAGGGCTATAAGCCCATTGT
>ENA-ORTN01000700-ORTN01000700.1-human-gut-metagenome-genome-assembly--contig:-NODE-700-length-36934-cov-11.160959_pt1 | contig 36934 bp, 27 predicted proteins | sample MGYA00242070_ERZ509189 | MGnify/ENA primary metagenome ERZ509189 (study PRJEB26280, sample SAMEA2338821) | human gut metagenome | biome: human gut; feature: human-associated habitat; material: faeces...
TCGCGAATCGGACGGGCCGGATTGCCCACGGCCACGGTGTGCGGCGGAATATCGCGCGTCACCACCGAGCCGGCACCGATCACGCAACCCTCGCCGATCGTCACGCCGCCGATTACCGTCACATTGCCGCCAAACCAGCAGTTCGAGCCGATGACAATCGGCTTGCCATACTCGCAGTCGTATGCGGAACCATCAGGTGCCTGCCTCACGTTACGATCCTGCCAACGCAACGGATGCATCGGTGGCAGCAGCGAAACGTTCGGGCCGAACAGCACGTCGTCGCCAATCGTCACCGGGCAACAATCCAGCACAGTGAAGTTGAAGTTGGCGAACACGCGCTCTCCGATGGTGATGTTGCAGCCATAGTCGAAGAAAATCGGCCCCATCACGTCAAGGCCGGCACCGTGGCCGGGCAGCAGCTCATCGAGAATCGCGGCACGGGCGGCATGATCGGTGCGCGACGCGGCGTTGAAGCGCGCGCACAGGTCGCCGGCCTTCTCGCGCAGGGCATTCAATTCAGGGTCTACCGAATTGTACAGTTTGCCGGCGAGCATCTCCTCGCGCTCGCTGGCGCGCGGCATACGCAGTTCGACGGGAGGCATGGTGGTGGATTCAGCATTGATTTCGCTCATTGAACACTCCTGTAATTTCGCGAAAGAGCATGGATGGACTCATTGTATCTACGGTCTGTGCGTGTGGGGCGAATCGGAAAACGGCAGTACGGCAAACGAGCGATGATGAACTATGCAAGTCGGGGCGCAATGGTGCAATGGTAGATTGTGAATACACAAGCGAACGGAGGTGGCGTGAGCGTGGAAGGCGGAACAACGCTGAAAGTCACGGATGAATCGCTGGCACAGGCGGCGCGTGTCATCCGGGATGGTGGATTGGTCGTCATTCCAACGGATACGGTATATGGAGTGGCGTGCGATCCGCGTAATAAGGCCGCTATCGACCGTATCTACCGGCTCAAGCGTCGCCCGCGCTATAAGGCGTTGCAGGTACTGCTCGCATCCACCGACCAGCTTGATGAGCTCGGTCTCGACCTGCCGTCCCCGCTGAATCGTTTGTCGGCGGCGTTTCTGCCTGGCGCGTTCTCGCCGATTGCCGTAGCCCGGCCCGACTGCACGTTGGAGACTTTGGCCGACACCGCCGATGGTCGCCCCGGCACGCAAGGCATCCGCATCCCCAATTCGGCGCTGTGCCTCGCGATTCTCAAGGCGACTGGCCCGCTGGCCGCGTCCAGCGCCAACCGTTCCGGCGACGAAAGCGCGCAGACCGTCCAGGAGGCGGTTGACGCGTTCGGCAGCGAAGTCGACCTGTATCTGGACGGCGGTCCCACCCAAGGCCATGTCTCCAGCACCGTCGTCAAAGCCGATCCGTACGCGCGCGACGGCATCGAGATCCTGCGTGAAGGCGTCATCGCCCAAAACGTGATTCGCAAGGCCCTCCACCTCAACGGCGGTGGACTCGGCGCATGAGAATCTACCTACTGATTGCCGCCATCGCCGGTGGCGTCACCTGGCTGGTGACTCCGCTGATTCGCCACGTCGCCATCGAAATCGGTGCGGTTGGCGAGGTGCGTGCCCGAGACGTGCACACCATTCCCACGCCGCGCATGGGTGGCCTTGGCATGCTGATCGGTTTTGCCGTGGCTACCGTATTCGCCAGTCGGCTGCCTTTTCTCTCGGGATTGTTCAACGGCAATTACCAGATGTGGGTGATTCTTGCCGGCGGCATCATGATCAGTCTGCTGGGCATGGCCGATGACCTGTGGGATCTCGATTGGATGCTGAAACTTGCCGGTCAGCTGCTGATTTCCGTATTCGTGGCTTGGGGCGGATTGCAGATCATCTCACTGCCTTTGGGCGGTTCGCTGATTACCGCCTCGCCGAGTCTGTCCATGGCGATCACCGCATTCCTGATTGTCGCCTCGATTAACGCGGTCAATTTCGTTGATGGCCTCGATGGCCTGGCGGCCGGTATCGTGGCGATTGGTGGCATAGCGTTCGCCGCCTATTCGTATATCATCGCCCGGTCTTCCCCGAGTTATGCTTCGTTGGCCACGCTGATCGACGTGATGATGGTGGGTATCTGCGTGGGCTTCCTGCTGCATAATTGGCATCCCGCCAAACTGTTTATGGGTGATTCCGGTTCGATGCTGCTTGGCTATCTCATCACCTGCGCTTCGATTGTGATGACCGGACGTCTTGACCCGGCCTCGATTCATGCCAGCATCTATCTGCCGGTGTTCATGCCAATTCTGCTGCCGATTCTGGTGTTGTTCCTGCCTGTGCTCGACATGTGTCTGGCGATTGTGCGGCGTTTGGCCAAAGGCCAGTCGCCCATGCATCCGGACCGTATGCACCTGCACCATCGCATGCTGAAGATCGGGCATTCGGTGCGTGGCGCCGTGCTGATCCTGTGGGGATGGGCCGCGCTGATCGCATTCGGTTCGCTGACGATTCTGTTCTTCAAAGCGCAGCATGTGGCCGTGGGCATGCCCATCGCCGTGGTGGTGCTGACCATAGCCACGATGTACCCCTATCTGCGGCATCGTATTCCCGAGATCCAAGCCGAGAACCTGACGCTCGAATCCGCACGCAAGAACGCGCAGCATGCTACGGTTAAGTCGCAGTCTGCAGTAGGGGAGAGCCGGGATTCGATTGGCTCTCAGGCAGCGGATTCGATGACTGATTCGCCTGCGGATTCGCGGGACTCGCAGGCGGGTGAGGTGCAGGACCCGGCAGCGGATAAGTGAGCGCTCACAAGCGTGTGTCGTGAAGGTCAGCGCGTGTTCATATAGTGTTTGTATGGCTACAAACCTCGATGAATTGAACGCCCAATCGGCGTATGCTCCCCTTCCTCCGATTTTCGCCAAGCTCGGCCTTGCTTATGATGATGTGTTGCTGCTGCCGAACGAGACGGATGTCATTCCCTCCGAAGTGGACACCAGCACTCATCTGACTCGCAAGATCGTGATGAAGGCCCCGGTCCTCTCCGCTGCCATGGATACCGTGACCGAGTCCGAGATGGCCATCGCCATGGCTCGTAACGGTGGTATCGGTGTGCTGCACCGCAATCTGTCCATCGACGACCAGGCCGCTCAGGTCGATGTGGTCAAGCGTTCCGAGTCCGGTATGATCACCGACCCGCTGACCGTCAACCCCGAGGTCACTCTGGCCGACCTCGACAAGCTGTGCGGCAAGTTCCACATCTCCGGTCTGCCGGTTGTGGACAAGGAAAACAAGCTCGTCGGCATCATCACCAACCGTGATATGCGCTTCATCGCCTCCGAGGATTACGACACCCTGAAGGTTAAGGATGTCATGACCAAGGAGAACCTGGTCACTGGCCCGTCCAACATTTCCAAGGACGACGCTCACCGTCTGCTCGCCCAGCACAAGGTTGAGAAGCTGCCGCTCGTTGACGAGGAAGGCCACCTGACCGGCCTGATCACCGTCAAGGACTTCGTCAAGACCGAGCAGTACCCGGACGCCACCAAGGATGAGCAGGGTCGTCTGCGCGTGGCCGCCGGCGTCGGCTTCCTCGGCGACGCCTGGCAGCGTGCCTCCGCTCTGATGGAGGCTGGCGTGGACGTGCTCGTGGTCGACACCGCCAACGGTGAGGCCCGTCTGGCACTCGACATGATTTCCCGCCTGAAGCACGACTCCGCCTTCGACGGCGTGCAGATCATCGGCGGCAACGTCGGCACCCGCTCCGGTGCTCAGGCCATGATTGAGGCTGGCGCGGACGCCGTCAAGGTCGGTATTGGCCCCGGCTCTATCTGCACCACCCGTATCGTTGCCGGTGTCGGTGTCCCGCAGCTCACCGCCGTGTACGAGGCTGCCCAGGCCTGCCGTGCCGCTGGCGTGCCCTGCATCGCCGACGGTGGCATCCACTACTCCGGTGACATCGCCAAGGCCCTCGTGGCTGGCGCTTCCTCCGTGATGCTCGGCGGCACGCTCGCTGGCTGTGAGGAAGCCCCGGGCGAGAAGGTGCTCCTGCACGGCAAGCAGTACAAGCTGTACCGTGGCATGGGCTCCCTCGGTGCCATGGCCCCGCGCGGCAAGAAGTCCTACTCCAAGGACCGCTACTTCCAGGCCGACGTGACCTCCAGCGACAAGGTCGTGCCGGAAGGCGTGGAAGGCGAAGTGCCGTACCGCGGACCGCTGAACGCCGTGCTCTACCAGATGCTCGGTGGCCTGCACCAGTCCATGTTCTACATCGGCGCCCACAACATCGCCGAGATGCCGGAGCGTGGCAAGTTCATCCGCATCACCGACGCCGGTCTGCGCGAATCGCACCCGCACGATATCGTGATGACCACCGAAGCCCCGAACTACTCCGGCTTCCACAACAACTGATCGGTTGATGCCCGCTAGCTTGCGCTAGTTAGGGGTTGATTCCTTGTGAAAAGGGTCTGCTTATGCAGGCCCTTTTCGCGTATGTGGCTCGAGATAGCTTGTATGCGCTGGGGTATAGTCTGAACTGTTCTTGTAATAACGGGTGACATGACGAAAAGAGGCTTACCATGGTCGACAGCCATGATGCAGAAACTTACAGCGCAAAGGATTCGCGCCTGATTTGGATTGACTGCGAAATGACGGGCTTGGATATCTTCGGCGGCGACGAACTCGTCGAGGTGTCCGTAGTGCCCACTGACTTTGACCTGAATGTGCTGGACGAGGGCGTGGATTACGTCATCAAGCCGTCCGAGAAGGCCGTGAACCATATGAACGATTTCGTGCGCCAGATGCACACCCGTTCCGGCCTGATCAACGAGTGGGAGAATGGCCTGAGCCTGGCCGAGGCCGAGCAGAAGGTCACCGAATACGTGCTGCGCTTCACGCCGGAAGGCGTGCGCCCGCTGCTGGCCGGCAACACCATCGGCTCCGATAAGAAGTTCCTCGACCATTACATGCCGAACCTCATGAGCCACCTGCATTACCGCAGCGTGGATGTGAGCACATTCAAGGAGCTCGCCCGCCGCTGGTACCCGGCCGTGTACGAGAACCGCCCGCCAAAGAACGGTGGCCATCGTGCTCTCGCAGACATCATCGAGTCCTTGGACGAGCTGCGCTACTACCGTAAGGCGTTTATGGCTCCCGCCCCCGGCCCGGACGATGCCGCATCCAAGGCCATCGCCGCCGACATCGTAGCCACCAGCATCCTCAATAAGTAGTCCGCCGTACTTGGCTCCCCTCCCTGAGGGGAGTCTAGAGAGGTTGATATGCGCCAAACCGAAGCCCTGGCCATTCTGAACGCCGGCGCGAACGTGTTCCTGACCGGTGCGCCCGGTGCCGGTAAGACCTATGTCTTGAACGAGTTCATCCGCCAGGCTCGGGCCGACGGCGCCAGTGTAGCAGTCACCGCGTCCACAGGCATCGCCTCCACGCATATCAACGGCCAAACCATTCATTCGTGGAGCGGCGTCGGCGTGGCCACCGCCCTGAGCGCCAGCCTGCTCAAACTCATCAAATCCCGGCGCAAACGCAAGATTCAGGCCACGGACATCCTCGTCATTGACGAGGTTTCCATGCTGCACGCTTGGCTGTTCGACATGGTCGACCAAGTCTGCCGCGAAGTACGCCGTGATCCACGCCCGTTCGGTGGCATCCAGGTTGTCTTGTCCGGCGACTTCTTCCAGCTGCCGCCGGTTTCGGTGTCCGGGCGCAACCGCGACCTCATCGCCCCCACGCCCGAATTCATCGCCAGTCGCGAACGGTATGCCCGTGCCGGCTTGAACCCCGAAGGCTTCATCACCGAATCGCTGGTATGGCCCGAACTCAACCCGGTGATCTGCTATCTGACCGAACAGCACCGTCAGGATACCGGCGAACTGCTGACCGTGCTCACCGACATTCGCGAAGGCGACGTGACCCAGTCCGACCGTGACGTGCTCGTCACTCGTCTGGGCAAACTGCCCGAGCCCGGCCAGGTCGCCGTCCACCTGTTCCCGGTGAACCGGCAGGCCGACAATCTCAACGACATGCGCCTGAACCAGATCATGCTTGATCCACACGAGTTCCACGCCGAGACAGCAGGCCCTGCCAACCTGGTCGACCGACTCAAAAAGAACATGTTGGCCCCCGAGCGATTGATACTCAAGGAAGGCGCGGCTGTCATGGCCCTGCGCAACGACACCGATCGCCAGTACGTCAACGGCTCGCTCGGCACCGTGCGTGGCTTCGCACAGGAGAACAAGGGCGGCTGGCCGATCGTGGAATTCGAGAACGGCAACATCGTCACCATGAAACAGGCCACATGGGAGATGATGGACGGCGACACCGTGCTCGCCTCCGTCTTCCAGGTGCCGTTGCGCTGCGCGTGGGGCATCACCATCCACAAGTCGCAAGGCATGACGCTTGACCGTGCGGTCATGGACCTGAAGCGCACCTTCGCGCCAGGCATGGGATATGTGGCGCTGTCCCGAGTCGAATCGCTGGGCGGCCTCTATTTGGCCGGCGTCAACGAACGCATGTTCCTCGTCTCGCCCGATGCCGTGGTGCTCGACGGCGACCTGCGCGAAGCCTCGGCCGCGGCCTCCGACCAGTTGGCCGATGAAGGTGCAAGCGCGTTCAAACCCGCCGAGCCGGACGAATTCGGTGCCAATCCCGACGATGACTTCGCCCAGGACGCGTTGTTCTGACATGATTCATGTTGTGTCGCTAAGAGGATTTGCGCTATACTGATACAGCTAATTCTCAGTAAGAGTGGACCTGATAGCCACTTTGAATGCTCAGCAGGCAACTGCTAGGGGCGAGCCATTTGGCTCGCCCTGTTTCGTACAGTTACAATGTTCAAGACAATGATGTGCATTGTAGCTACGGTGAAAGGTGTTTTATGCGGGGGAAGCGTTACCGGATAGGAATTGACGTCGGTTTGAATTCTGTGGGCCTTGCCGCAGTAGAAGTGTCCGATGAGAACAGTCCAGTGCGTCTGTTGAATGCGCAAAGCGTAATCCACGATGGTGGTGTGGATCCTCAGAAGAATAAGGAAGCGATTACGCGAAAGAATATGTCGGGTGTCGCTCGTCGCACGCGGCGTATGAGGCGTCGGAAGCGTGAGCGCTTGCACAAGCTCGATATGCTCCTCGGCAAATTTGGATACCCCGTTATTGAGCCGGAGTCCTTGGATAAGCCCTTTGAAGAATGGCATGTAAGGGCTGAGCTGGCTACACGATACATCGAAGATGATGAACTTCGCCGTGAGAGTATTTCTATCGCATTGAGACATATGGCAAGGCATCGCGGATGGCGCAATCCTTATCGTCAGGTGGACTCGCTGATCAGCGACAATCCATATTCGAAGCAATATGGCGAACTGAAGGAAAAAGCGAAGGCGTACAACGATGACGCAACTGCTGCGGAAGAAGAGAGCACTCCCGCGCAGTTAGTGGTGGCGATGTTGGATGCTGGATATGCGGAAGCTCCTCGACTGCGTTGGCGTACCGGTTCTAAAAAACCGGATGCGGAAGGCTATTTGCCGGTACGTTTGATGCAGGAAGATAATGCTAACGAGCTGAAGCAAATATTCAGGGTCCAGAGAGTGCCCGCGGATGAGTGGAAGCCGCTGTTCCGTAGTGTGTTTTATGCGGTGTCTCCTAAAGGTTCGGCAGAGCAGCGTGTCGGTCAGGATCCTCTGGCTCCTGAACAGGCTAGGGCATTAAAGGCTTCTTTGGCTTTTCAGGAGTATCGTATCGCGAATGTGATTACGAACCTAAGAATCAAGGATGCTTCCGCAGAACTTCGCAAACTTACTGTTGATGAGAAGCAAAGCATTTATGACCAACTCGTGTCACCTTCTTCGGAAGATATCACATGGTCTGATTTATGCGATTTCCTCGGCTTCAAGCGGAGCCAGTTGAAAGGCGTGGGTAGCTTGACCGAGGATGGAGAAGAACGTATATCCAGCCGTCCGCCTCGATTGACTTCAGTCCAGCGTATTTACGAGTCGGACAACAAGATTCGTAAACCGTTGGTGGCCTGGTGGAAATCCGCGTCTGACAATGAGCATGAGGCAATGATTCGCCTGCTGTCTAATACGGTGGATATCGATAAGGTGCGTGAAGACGTGGCGTATGCTTCTGCGATTGAATTTATCGATGGATTAGATGATGATGCGTTAACCAAACTTGACTCCGTTGATCTCCCCTCCGGTCGTGCTGCATACAGTGTTGAAACTTTGCAAAAACTCACTCGTCAGATGCTGACTACTGATGATGATTTGCACGAAGCACGTAAAACGCTGTTCAACGTTACGGATAGTTGGCGTCCGCCGGCAGATCCAATTGGGGAGCCTCTGGGTAATCCATCGGTCGACCGTGTGCTGAAAAACGTCAACCGATATCTCATGAATTGTCAGCAGCGCTGGGGTAATCCCGTCTCAGTGAACATTGAACATGTGCGCTCTTCGTTCTCGTCGGTTGCCTTTGCCCGCAAAGACAAGCGTGAATATGAAAAGAACAATGAGAAGCGTTCGATATTCCGCAGCTCGTTGAGTGAACAGCTTCGCGCGGATGAGCAGATGGAAAAAGTGCGTGAATCCGATTTACGGAGATTGGAAGCCATTCAGCGTCAAAATGGACAGTGCCTGTATTGCGGCCGTACGATTACATTCCGTACGTGCGAAATGGATCATATCGTTCCCCGGAAAGGCGTCGGCTCTACGAACACGAGGACCAATTTCGCTGCGGTATGTGCCGAATGCAATCGTATGAAATCGAACACTCCATTTGCGATTTGGGCAAGGAGCGAGGATGCCCAAACTCGAGGGGTAAGCCTTGCTGAAGCTAAAAAGCGTGTGACAATGTTTACTTTCAATCCCAAGTCATATGCTCCTCGGGAAGTGAAAGCGTTCAAGCAAGCGGTAATCGCAAGGCTTCAGCAAACGGAAGATGATGCTGCCATCGATAATCGTTCCATCGAATCAGTGGCTTGGATGGCTGATGAACTCCACCGCCGTATCGATTGGTATTTCAATGCGAAGCAGTATGTGAATTCTGCTTCAATCGATGATGCTGAAGCCGAGACAATGAAAACCACGGTGTCGGTGTTCCAAGGCCGTGTCACGGCATCTGCAAGACGTGCAGCTGGCATTGAAGGGAAGATACACTTTATTGGCCAGCAATCAAAGACTCGTCTGGATCGTCGTCATCATGCGGTGGACGCTTCCGTTATCGCGATGATGAACACGGCTGCTGCGCAGACGTTGATGGAACGTGAATCATTGAGAGAATCGCAGCGTTTGATTGGTCTCATGCCAGGCGAACGTTCATGGAAGGAATACCCCTATGAGGGCACTTCACGCTATGAATCGTTCCATCTTTGGTTGGATAATATGGACGTTTTGCTTGAGCTGCTTAATGATGCGTTGGACAATGATCGAATTGCTGTCATGCAATCGCAGCGTTATGTCCTTGGTAATTCCATAGCACATGATGCCACAATTCATCCGCTCGAAAAAGTGCCGTTGGGCTCGGCGATGAGCGCGGATCTTATTCGACGTGCTTCTACACCGGCCTTGTGGTGTGCTTTGACGCGTTTGCCGGATTATGATGAAAAAGAGGGTTTGCCGGAAGATTCACATCGTGAAATACGAGTGCATGATACTCGGTATTCCGCTGACGATGAGATGGGATTCTTCGCGTCGCAAGCTGCGCAGATTGCTGTGCAGGAAGGGTCTGCAGATATCGGTTCGGCGATTCATCATGCCCGCGTGTACCGGTGCTGGAAGACGAATGCCAAGGGAGTTCGTAAATATTTCTATGGCATGATTCGCGTATTCCAAACTGATCTGCTACGCGCTTGCCATGATGATTTATTTACCGTGCCGTTGCCCCCGCAGTCTATTTCGATGCGGTATGGCGAGCCTAGGGTGGTGCAGGCGCTGCAAAGCGGTAATGCTCAGTACTTGGGGTCGTTGGTTGTCGGTGATGAAATCGAGATGGATTTTTCCAGTCTCGATGTTGATGGTCAGATTGGCGAGTATTTACAATTCTTCTCGCAGTTTAGTGGAGGGAACCTTGCATGGAAACATTGGGTTGTTGATGGATTCTTTAACCAGACGCAGTTGAGGATAAGACCTCGATACCTTGCTGCGGAAGGATTGGCAAAAGCGTTTTCTGACGATGTTGTTCCAGATGGGGTCCAGAAAATTGTGACAAAACAAGGATGGCTACCTCCGGTTAATACAGCAAGTAAGACTGCGGTTCGTATCGTAAGACGCAATGCTTTTGGCGAACCGAGATTATCGTCGGCACACCATATGCCGTGCTCATGGCAGTGGAGGCATGAGTGAATCATGCAAAACCAGTGGCGTGTAATCGACTGTACCGATCTTGACGGCTCCATCTCCTATGAACGGGGAAGGATGCGAGTCGTCAAGAACGATACAGGGGAGTGCGTGGATGTGCCACTTGCTCAGATTGCGGTAGTGCTACTGGGATTGCATGTGCGATGTTCGGCTGCGGTATTACATGAGATGGCACGGTATGGCGTGTCAGTCATGCTCTGCGATTGGCGTGGTGTTCCTGACGCTGCGCTGCATGCATGGACTGACATGCCTACCACAGTTACCACGCGGCAATTGGCGCAGTCGAACATGTCTCTTCCTCGCAAGAAAAGTGCGTGGGCGCGTATTGTACAGATGAAGATTCGTGGACAAGCTGCTTGCCTCGATTCATCAAAACTCGAAGGTGGAGGCTTGCTACGAGGTATTGCAGCCTCTGTTCGTTCGGGTGATCCTTCCAATTGCGAAGGTCATGCTGCACGTGAATATTGGAGGCGAATGTTTCCTCAAGATGAGAAATTCAGAAGGATTCCGGGGCAGGGTTATGGTCGGAATGCGCAGTTGGATTATGCCTATATGGTGCTGCGAGGATTCGCGGTTAAAGCGGTGATAGCAGCAGGATTAATTCCATCTTTAGGCGTGAATCATCACGGGCGCGGCAATTATTTCTGTCTTGCAGATGATCTGTTGGAGGTATATAGGCCGGCAGTGGATTACAGAGTCTCACTGCTGAATGATGAAGACTCGTTGCAGGAGAAGGCAGTAAAGAAGCATTTGGTAGATGCTGTGAATCAACAATTCAACGGTTCCGGTTTGACTATACCGAGCTCATTGAATGATTTTGCGCAGCAATTTGGTTTATATTGCGAAGGCAAAATCGACAGGTTGCAGGTTCCCGAATATGTAGGCGAGTCATGAAACGCGATGAGGACAGTGGCGGCATGTGGTGCTTGGTGATGTTTGATTTGCCGGTCAAGACAAAACGGCAACGGCATGCTGCAACTGTCTTTAGAAATATGTTGCTCGACATGGGATATGGAATGGTGCAGTATTCCGTATATGTGCGGTATACGCCTACGCAATCGGGTAATAGGGCGACGGTCAAAATGATTAAAGACAATCTGCCAGCTAATGGCTTAGTTAGAATTTTGCATATTAGCGATCATCAGTGGTCCACGGCGGCCCGATTTTCTTCTGGAAAACGTGAGATTGAGGAAGAAACGCCTGACTTTCTCACGCTTTTTTGAACGTAGGAGAGTCTGAAAAGATTGAAAAATAGCCCTTCTTGATAGGCTATCAAGCTTATCAAGAAGGGTGAATGCTAATTCCCAGCTGGTGTTAAAAATGGTGTTGGTTGTTATCAAGCTTATCAAGAAGGGTGAATGCTAATTCCCAGCTTAACGAGGTTATCGGCAATCTGCTGGACAAGCTTATCAAGAAGGGTGAATGCTAATTCCCAGCTATCCGAACACACCGTTTATACTGGATCCAAGCTTATCAAGAAGGGTGAATGCTAATTCCCAGCAAATGTACCGCAATGAAACCGACGCCACCAAGCTTATCAAGAAGGGTGAATGCTAATTCCCAGCCCAGCACTTATCTTGTTCGTACCCCAAGCCAAGCTTATCAAGAAGGGTGAATGCTAATTCCCAGCATTATGCCAACAACAACGTGAACCATCCCAAGCTTATCAAGAAGGGTGAATGCTAATTCCCAGCTCGGCGCATCGGGGCTGCCCACCCCCACCAAGCTTATCAAGAAGGGTGAATGCTAATTCCCAGCGATATATAGATAATATCACATTGTTTCTCAAGCTTATCAAGAAGGGTGAATGCTAATTCCCAGCATTGATAGCATGCCGTTTGTCGCTATTGCAAGCTTATCAAGAAGGGTGAATGCTAATTCCCAGCTGTCGCTCACACTCTTGTCTCCTTTCGACAAGCTTATCAAGAAGGGTGAATGCTAATTCCCAGCTCATCAATCTCACAAACCGACTCATTAACAAGCTTATCAAGAAGGGTGAATGCTAATTCCCAGCCCAGCGTGGTTGCAGTCACTGGCGATACCAAGCTTATCAAGAAGGGTGAATGCTAATTCCCAGCGTGAGGGACACCTTCATCCGCATACTGCACAAGCTTATCAAGAAGGGTGAATGCTAATTCCCAGCGTGAGCTTGTCCGTGTCTTTCATCAGTGGCAAGCTTATCAAGAAGGGTGAATGCTAATTCCCAGCTGTTTACGCTCAAAAAGCACATTAGATTCAAGCTTATCAAGAAGGGTGAATGCTAATTCCCAGCCCGAGGCCGGTAGGGTTGCGTGTCTGGTCAAGCTTATCAAGAAGGGTGAATGCTAATTCCCAGCGTTGTAATCGGTCATAATAGTTTTCAATCAAGCTTATCAAGAAGGGTGAATGCTAATTCCCAGCTCTCCCAGTTGCTGCCCCTTGGCGTCGACAAGCTTATCAAGAAGGGTGAATGCTAATTCCCAGCCGTATTCATCGTGGCCTCTTCGCGGTTTCAAGCTTATCAAGAAGGGTGAATGCTAATTCCCAGCCGTACATGATGGGGTCCTTGACCTTGTACAAGCTTATCAAGAAGGGTGAATGCTAATTCCCAGCTTGGTGGTGTTGGGCGTCCGGCGCAGAACAAGCTTATCAAGAAGGGTGAATGCTAATTCCCAGCAGGTCGAGCGCCTCCTGCCATCCGGCCTCAAGCTTATCAAGAAGGGTGAATGCTAATTCCCAGCACAGTATTATTGTCCTGATATTCATGTCCAAGCTTATCAAGAAGGGTGAATGCTAATTCCCAGCTCGTCGTCCATCTCTGTACCTCGGTTTCTCAAGCTTATCAAGAAGGGTGAATGCTAATTCCCAGCTCCATGACCGCGTCCATCACCTCATGCCCAAGCTTATCAAGAAGGGTGAATGCTAATTCCCAGCCGTTCCCCAGTGGGGTGAGTGTGATGCCCAAGCTTATCAAGAAGGGTGAATGCTAATTCCCAGCACCGATTGCAACGCGAATATCCCGGGTATCAAGCTTATCAAGAAGGGTGAATGCTAATTCCCAGCTCCTGCAACTCCTCCTTGCGGGCCTTCACAAGCTTATCAAGAAGGGTGAATGCTAATTCCCAGCGTTGTTCCGGGAACAACTGGGAACAACTCAAGCTTATCAAGAAGGGTGAATGCTAATTCCCAGCCTTGCCTCCGTTCTGCATCCAGCTGTCGCAAGCTTATCAAGAAGGGTGAATGCTAATTCCCAGCACGCGGCGAAGAATCTTGTTATCGCGGCTCAAGCTTATCAAGAAGGGTGAATGCTAATTCCCAGCGTCGCACGTGGCATGGCATGTTGGCGAACCAAGCTTATCAAGAAGGGTGAATGCTAATTCCCAGCTGGTTTCCGTGCCGCATTGGTCGCAGTACAAGCTTATCAAGAAGGGTGAATGCTAATTCCCAGCTCATGGGACTGTGAGCGGCGGCGGCGTGACAAGCTTATCAAGAAGGGTGAATGCTAATTCCCAGCTAGAAGTGCAGATTCCGTTCCTGCAAACCAAGCTTATCAAGAAGGGTGAATGCTAATTCCCAGCAGGACGTGCAACGCAAGTATTTCAAGATCAAGCTTATCAAGAAGGGTGAATGCTAATTCCCAGCTCGTCGATGTGTTCCAAGAGGTTTGGTGCAAGCTTATCAAGAAGGGTGAATGCTAATTCCCAGCTATTGTTCGGGTGCGATGGTGATGATCACAAGCTTATCAAGAAGGGTGAATGCTAATTTTGAATGCTGGAATGCTTGGGTTGATTTGGCTGATTTAGCTGTGATGGCCGCTGCGGGAATGGCCCTTGCGCGGTTGGCGGCAGAGGTTGCGGCGCGGATTGCGGCACTGATTGTTGTGCCAATTGCGTCTGCGGTGAAAAATATGGCGACGGCTGTGTCTGACTGTTTATCGGCGGATGTTCCGGCTCAGGTTGTGGCTGGAATGGAGAATATTGCGGTTGCGCCATTGTATGCCCCTGCCCCTTCATTGCCATTTCATTGGCGCATGGCGAGGGCTGAAAACCAAGATGATGAATCCTGCATGAGTTATCCGTGATTCCTGTGCGTTGGTACAGCGCGGAAGGTTGAGCAGCCGACATATGCAGGCTTGTCGGTTCACGCGAATATCGTGGAACACATGACTTCCAATACCCTTCGTATGTCAACCATGTTCCTGCGCACCCTGCGCGAGGACCCCGCTGATGCCGATGTCGATTCAGCCAAGCTGCTGCAGCGCGCCGGCTATATCCGCAAGGCCGCACCCGGTATCTGGACCTGGCTGCCGCTCGGTCTGCGCGTGCTGAACAAGATCGAGGCCATCATCCGCGAGGAGATCAACGGCATCGGCGCCCAGGAAGTGCACTTCCCGGCCCTGCTGCCGCGCGAACCCTACGAGGCCACCCATCGCTGGGAGGAGTACGGCGATAACATCTTCCGTTTGAAGGATCGCCACGAGGCCGATTACCTGCTGGCCCCCACCCACGAGGAGATGTTCACCCTTCTGGTCAAGGACATGTACTCCTCTTACAAGGACCTGCCCGTCACCCTGTACCAGATCCAGACCAAGTACCGCGACGAGTTCCGTCCGCGCGCCGGCCTGATCCGTGGTCGTGAATTCGTCATGAAGGACGCCTACTCCTTCACCATCGATGAAGAAGGCATGCGCAAGGCCTACTATGACGAGCGCGGCGCTTACGAGCGTATCTTCCAGCGTCTTGACCTGAAGTACGTACCTGTGTTCGCCATGTCCGGCCCGATGGGCGGCTCCGCATCCGAGGAGTTCCTGGCTCCGATGCCGATCGGCGAAGATACCTTCGCGCTGGCACCTTCCGGCAAGGCATGGAATGTGGAGGCCCTGAGCACTCCGGAACTGCCGGAAATCGATGCTTCCACCACTCCCGCCGCTTCCAAGGAAGCCACCCCGGATGCCAAGACCATCGATAACATGATCGAGCGTGCCAACGCCGACCACCCGCGTACTGATGGCCGTGAATGGCAGGCTTCCGACATCCTCAAGAACGTGGTGATCACCGTCAAGCACCCTGAGGATGAAGAGCATGACGAGCCGTGGCGTGAAGTGATTGTCGTCGGCGTGCCCGGCGACCGTACGGTGGATATGAAGCGACTGGAAGCCCAGTTCGCGCCCGCCGAACTTGAGGAAGCCACTGAGGAAGACCTGAAGCAGCACCCCGAACTGGTGCCCGGTTACATCGGACCGATGGTGCTTGGCCCGCAGGCCGAGGCTGCTGGCGTGAAGAACCCGGTTCGCTACCTGATCGACGCGCACGTGGTCAAGGGTTCCGCTTGGTTCACTGGTGCCGATGAGAACGAGGTCGACTACTACAACCTGGTGTACGGCCGTGACTTCAAGGTCGACGGCGTGGTGGAAGCCGTTGAGGTTCGCCACGGCGACATGAGCCCGGATGGTTCCGGTCCGTTGAGCTTCGAGCGTGGTGTGGAAATCGGTCAGGTGTTCCAGCTGGGTCTCAAGTACTCCAAGGCACTGGACCTGAAGGTGCTCGACCAGAACGGCAAGGCCGTGCCGGTGTGGATGGGCTGCTATGGCATCGGTGTTTCCCGCGTGCTGGCCTGCATCGCCGAAACACACCACGACGAAGCCGGCTTGGCTTGGCCGTCCGTGATTGCCCCGGCTGCCGTGCACGTGGTGGCCACCGGCAAGGACGCCGTGGCGTTTGAAGGTGCCGAGAAGCTGGTCGCCGAGCTTGAAGCCAAGGGCCTTGAGGTTATTTACGATGACCGCAAGAAGGTGTCTCCGGGCGTCAAGTTCAAGGATGCCGAGCTGATCGGCGTGCCGCTGGTCGCCGTGGTCGGCCGCGATTACGTCAACGACGGCACCATCGAACTGCGCGACCGCAACGGCGAAAACAAGGTCGCCGTGCCCGCCGCCGAAGCCGCCGACGCGCTCGCCGAGCGCTTCGCCGCCCTCAGTTGAGTCCCACTTACTCAGCCTCGGCGTTAATCGCATCAAGCGCCATTCTGCCCAGTCGCAGAATGGCGCTTTGCTGTGGATAACCGAAACTTATCCACATTCTTAAAAATTCAACTGCGTCACAGTATCCACATTTGCCAGTTGCCCTTGTGCACTTCAAACGTCATGCCTCACAGTGGAGGTACCGCTGGGGCGTGCAAGCCGGCAATGAAGCCGGAGACAGGCTCCGGCGGTCCACATCCAAACAACAGGCCAGCAGGCCGAGGAAAGGACCGATCATGGCAAATCAACAAGCAGCAGTGACCGTCACCGGCTTTGTGGCCGGTGATCCGACACTAGGCGGAACCGAGAGCTTCCGCGTGCTGACATTCCGTATGGGCAGCACGCGCAGTCGACTCAACCCGACTACCAGACAATGGGAGGATTACGGAACCGCATGGGTGGGCGTCAAAGCGTTCCGTGCTTTGGCCGTGAACGCCGCCAGTTCGGTTCGCCGCGGTGACCGCATCATTGTGGTCGGCTCACTCATCACCGAGCAGTGGACCAATGAGCAAGGCGAACCGCGCAGTAGAACCGTTCTCGAAGCCACCAACATTGGGCATGACCTGACCTTCGGCACCACGTCGCTGATCAAGCCACAGCGTGCCGGTAATGGGAACGGAGGCAATGGTGGCAACGGTAACGGCAATGCCAACGGTGCCGTCGAAGGTATGGATGGCGGAAACGGGCAACGAGCATCGTCGCCGTACGTTAGGCCAACGCAATATGGCGCGGGCGGTGCCGCATCCGGTGTGGGTATTGACCCGTATGCGACCTCGTCGGAATCTGGCCCCGTCGAATTTGGGGTCACCTCCGATTCCGGCCAATCGCCGTCGCCATCAACCGAGTCCGCGGCCGTGGCCGATGCCGTCATGTCGCAACCGGACGCCGACACCAATCAACCACAGCCCGTGGCCCAACAAACCTACGTCGACGGTTTCGCCGAATCTTCCAATCCCAGTGATTCCGAATTCTGAGTGCCAACCATACATCATGAAAAACCGCTGTGTTCGCCTGTAATCGAGGCAAACACAGCGGTTTTCCTTTACATAACGGGGATTACCAAATACGCACACGGTCCTTGGGCGCGAGCCACATGGCGTCGCCTTCGGTCACGCCAAAGGCATCGTAGAAGAGGTCCACGTTGCTGGCGATGCCGTTGGTGCGGAATTCGGCCGGAGAATGCGGGTCGATCTGCAGGTACTGTTCGGCCAGCTCGTCGCGGTTCTTGGTGCGCCAGATGGAGGCGTAGCTCAGGAAGAAGCGCTGCAGGCCGGTGAATCCGTCCATTTCGGGGGCGGTATCGAGCAGTGCCTTGATGGCGGCGGGGGAGCCGTCTTCTTTGGCGTCGGACTTACCTGCCGCCTTGCCGAGCGCGAATGCATACGCCTTGAGCGCGATGTTCACGCCGCCCAAATCGCCGATATTCTCGCCGATGGTCAGCGCGCCGTTCACGTGCGGTGCCTTATCAGGCTCGTCAGCGTACTTCTCGGCCAGCTGCAGCGGCACAAAGCTGTTGTACTGGGTGATCAATGCGCCGGTACGGGCCTCGAAGTTCTTGCGATCCTCGTCGGTCCACCAGTTGTTGAGCTTGCCGTCGCCGTCGTACTGCGAACCCTGATCGTCGAAGCCATGGCCGATCTCGTGGCCGATCACTGCGCCGATGCCGCCATAATTCGCCGCATCCTCGGCCTTCGGGTCGAAGAACGGGGGCTGCAGAATCGCGGCCGGGAACACGATGACGTTCATGCTCGGCTCGTAGTAGGCGTTCACCGTCTGCGGATTCATCAGCCATTCGTCCTTGTCGACCGACTTGCCGACCTTGGCCAGCTGATAGCCGGTCTCGTACAGGTTCGCGGCCTTGGCGTTCTCGGCGGGCAGCGCATCCGCGGAAACACTCAGCGCCGAATAATCGCGCCAGTGGTTGGTGTAGCCGATCTTCGGCGTGAACTTGGAGATCTTCTCCAGAGCCTTGGCCTTGGTGTCCTCGCCCAGCCAATCGGAATTGGTGATGGACACGCGGTAGGCGTCAATCAGATTGGCGACCAGCTCTTCCATGCGGCGCTTCGAGCTTTCGGGGAAGTGCAGGCGCACGTATTCGCGGCCCACATCTTCACCACAAATGCCGTTGACCAGGCTCACCGCGCGCTTCCAACGATCGCGCTGCTTCTTGGCACCGGAGAGCACCTTGCCGTAGAAGTCAAAGTTGGTGGTGTCGAAGTCGCGAGACAGGGAGGAGGCGAAGCCCAGAATCATGTGAACACGGGCCCACAGCTTAAGGTCGGCCAGATCGGCCTCGGCCCAGAACGCATCAAGACCAGTGAGGAAGCTCGGCTCGTGCACAATGACGCGCGCGAACACAGACTTGAAATCAATCGGCTGAGCCTTGGCGGCTTCGGTGGCGTCATAAGCGGTCTGCCAAGCGTCGATCCAAGAACCGAGATCGAAGTTTTTCAGCGTGGCGGCCAGATCGGCGTAATCGGTGGGGTTGTAGGTCTTCACCGAGTCGCGCGTGGCCACATTGTCCCAATGGTTGGCGGCGATCTTGGTTTCCACGGCAAGGAAGTGGCGGGCCATGCCGAGCGCGGCTTCGCTGGGAACCGTGGCGGGAGCGTTGCTCTCGTCATCGCCGGTGTTGGACGGCAGCTCATCGCCACCGTTGGACTCGGCGGCGGGCGCGTATCCGGCGTTCACCAGCTGGGTGGCGACCATCGCCACGTATGCTTCGCGCACGGGAGCGTAGTGATCCTCGCGATAGTAGGCTTCATCCGGCAGACAAAGGCCGGCCTGCTCAAGGTGGGCGATGTTGCGGTCCGGGTCGCCCGGGTCGCCGTAAACGGCCAAGCCGAACAGATCGGGGCCGCCGGCTGGGTTGATCGTGCCGAGCACGCGCGTGAGTGCGGCCTTGTCGATGGCGGAATCGATGAGGTCAAGCTCGTCGCGGATTGGGTCAAGCCCGGCGGCCTCTATGGCGTCGGTGTTGAGGAATGAGCGGTACAGGGCCTCAGACTTGACAGCCGGGCAGTCGTCGGCGTCGAGGATGTCGCGTACTTGGTTTTCGGCGTCTTCGGCAAGCTTGTCGAAGGAGCCGTAGCGCGAACGATCGTCGGGCAATCGGTAGGTGTCGATCCATGGGCCATTCACGTAGCGGAACAGGTCGTTGGTCGGCTTGATGACGGAGGAGAACGATGCCGGGTCGATGCCCGACGTCAGCGTTTCGGTTTCGTTGGTCATGGCCCTAAGCCTAATCGCGGCGGGGGAGAAGCGTTGATGGTGCAGATATTGCGTTATGGGCATTGCGCTGTCAGTGAACTAGACAGATTGCCTAATTGTGGTGATGGTTCAAATTAGACAACTTGTCTATCATAGTATGTGGAATCTGAACATGGACCTTGAGCTAAGGAGTTACGATGAGCAATCCGAACGAGGACCAGTGGAATGGCCAGACGGGCCAGCCCAACCAGAGCCAGCCGAACCAGCCGAATCCGGCGGGTCAACCGGGCCAACCGCAGTATGGTGCGTATGACAGCAATCATGGCGGCCAATATCCTCCGCAAGGTGCGCCGGGAGCGCAAGACACTCAGAATCAGCATGCGCAGAACGGCCAGCCACAAGGCGAACCGAACCAGAACCCGTACTACGGCCCGTACGCCTACAATCCGAACTATGGCCCGAACGGCCAGCCGGCATGGGGGCCGGACGGTCGGCGGTATCAGGCGGACGGCCAATCGAATAGCCAAGCGGACGGGCAGCCGAATGGTCCATGGGGCGATCAAAGTCAACCCGGCTGGCAGCAGACCAACTGGTATGTCGGCAATTTCAGTCCATTCCGCCTGATCGAGGAATGGCTGCCGGAAAAAGCCAAGACCAAGATTCGCATCATTTACGGCGTGGTGGGCGTGGCCGCCATCGCCTTGGGCGCTGCGCTGTTGCTGGTGCCGAACAAGACGCTGGCTTTGGCCGCATTGTTGCTCGGCGTGTATTTCGTGATTTCCGGCGTGGTGCGCATCGTCAGCGCTCTCGTGGAGCCGGGTCTGCCGGGCGGCTGGCGTGTGCTGGACGTGTTCGTCGGCATTCTGCTGACCTTTGGCGGCGTGGTGGTTGTGCGCAACTACGGCATGACCGGTCAGACGCTGGCATTACTCATTACTTTGATGGTCGGTTTCGGATGGATTATGGAAGGCGTGCTGTCGCTGGTTGAATCGTGGCGTATCCCGCATTCCGGCTGGGCCATCGCCTATGCCATCATCTCGATTATCGCCGGCTTCGTGGTGCTGATGAGCCCGCTGAGCTCCGCCGTATTCATGATTATCTTCGGCGGATGCGCCATGGTGGTGATGGGGATTACTTCAGTGATTCGCGCGTTCACTTTCGGCAAGCGTCGCAAGTAATCTCACGCTTCATGCAACCAGTCCCCAGACAATCAATCCAAAGCGCCCGTGCAGGCTATGTGCTGCCGGGCGCTTTTTCTCGGCCTTGGCTATTAATGGGCTGCGAGTGGATTTCAGGTAGGCTTCTGGCGGTTGACCTCGGGCTGGTCTAGAGTTGAGAACAAGTCTCAACAAGGTAGAAAGAATCTCATGATCGAACTGAAAACCCCTCGTGAAATCGAGGAAATGAAGCCGGCTGGTCGTTTTGTCGGCGGCATTCTGAAGGAACTGCAGGAGACCACCAAAGTTGGTACCAACCTGCTCGAAATCGACGAGTTCGTCCACAAGAAGATCGTGGACCGCAAGGGCGCCGAATCCTGCTATGTTGACTACGCTCCTGACTTCGGCACCGGCCCGTTCGCCCACTACATCTGCACCTCCGTCAACGACGCCGTGCTGCACGGCGTGCCGTACGACTACAGCCTGAAGGACGGCGACCTCGTCTCCCTCGATCTCGCCATCTCCGTGGATGGCTGGGTGGCCGATTCCGCCGTCAGCTTCGTGGTCGGCAAAGACCCGGACCCCGAAGACCTGCGCATCATCAAGTGCACTGAGGAAGCGCTCGCCGCCGCCATCGACGTGGCCAAGCCCGGCAACCGTCTCGGCGACATCTCCAACACCATCGGCGACGTCGCGCGCGAATACGGCTACCCGATCAACCTCGAGTTCGGCGGTCACGGCGTGGGCCACATCATGCACGGCGACCCGCACGTGCCGAACGACGGCCGCGCCCACCACGGCTACAAGCTGCGCGAAGGCCTGGTCATCGCCATCGAACCGTGGTTCCTCAAGACCACCGACGAGATCTTCCAGGATCCGAAGGACGGCTGGACCCTGCGTGCCTCCGACGGCTCGCGCGGCGCCCACTCCGAGCACACCATCGCCATCACCGAGAACGGCCCGATCGTCTTCACCGATCGCACCAACCTCTGATCGGCGTTTGGCGTATGGTAGGTGCCTGATTGGCCTGTGATGGGCGATCAGCGTCTCATTAGCCGTCCGTCTGTTCGCGGTTTTCCCGCGAATTCGAGACGTAACAAGCCGAAGTGCGTTTGCTTTGATAGCATGAGCGCACTTCGGCTTTCGTGTATCGACCGGCATTCGCCAGCGGTAACACAGAAGACATAGAGTACCGAACACTAGTGTTCGCGAACGCGTGAACGTTAATGTTTGGGGTAAGTGGTTCATGAAGAGGAAGGTGCGCGAATGGCAACGGCACAACTTGATGTCGATTCGAACAAGTTCAACCTGCCCGTGGTTAAGGCTAGTGCAGGGCCGGATGGCATCGTCGTTTCCAAACTGCGCAACGATGGCTGGGTAACGCTTGATCCCGGATTCCTCACCACCGCGCAGTGCGAATCGAAAATCACCTACATCGACGGCAAGCATTCGATTTTGCGCTACTGCGGTTACCCCATCGAGCAACTGTGCGAGAACTCCGATTTTCTGGAGGTGGCGTGGCTGCTGCGCCACGGCGAGCTGCCGAGCAGGGCTGAGTATGAGCAGTTCTGTGCGGACATCAATCACAAGACGATGGTTGGCGAAGACTTCCGTACCTTCATGGGTTCGTTCCCGCGCTCCGCTCACCCGATGAGCGTGCTTGCCTCCGCCATCAATGCGCTGGCCACGTTCTACCCGGACACCACCGATATTTCTGACAACGACCAGCTTGATGAGGCCGCCAAGATCATCATGGCCAAGGCCCGTACGATTGTGTCGTACATCTTCCGCCGTCGTCGCGATGAGCCGATGCTGTACCCCGATTACGCGCGCGGCTATGTGGACGACTTCCTGCGCATGTGCTTCGCTGTGCCGTACGAGCCGTTTGAATCCGACCCGCTGTATGTGCATGCTTTGGGTCGTTTGTTGATTATTCATGCCGACCATGAGCAGAACTGCTCGACCTCGGTGGTGCGTATCGCCGGTTCCGCCCACGCCAACCTGTATTCGGCGGTGGCCGCTGGCGTCAATGCGCTGTCTGGTCCGTTGCATGGTGGTGCGAATGAGGCCGTACTGCGCCAATTGAAGGCGATTCGTGATTCCGGCAAGTCTGTGGCCGAGTTCGTGCGTGATGCCAAGGAGAATGGCCAGAAGATTTCCGGCCTTGGCCATCGTGTATACAAGTCGTATGATCCGCGCGCGGCGATTGCCAGGAAGTATCTGGAAAAGATCATGGAGCGCGAAGATACGCAGAAGCTGCCGTCTGACGAGCGCGCGCTGTTCGCCGTGGCCACCGAGCTTGAAGATATTGCGCTGAATGACGAATATTTCGTATCGCGCAACCTGTATCCGAACGTCGACTTCTACACGGGCTTGATTTATCGGGCGATCGGCTTCGATCCGGCCATGTTCACCACGCTGTTCGCGCTGGGCCGCATTCCCGGTTGGATTGCGCAGTACCGTGAGATGTTGGCCGACCCGAATACCAAGATCGGCCGCCCACGCCAGGTCTACACCGGTCCGGTCGAGCGCGATTTCGTGCCGATGGACGAGCGGTGATTGTTGGTTTGAGAAAGCGCTTCGCTGGAGATTCCAGTGAGGCGCTTTCTATATGTACAGCGCAAACCAGCTATGCTGCGACGGCTGCATAAGAACTAGCAGGGCTAGTTCTGAAATTGAAATAATGTGTGCGGTATCGAGGCGCACCGAGGGAAGGCGTACGAAGGTACGTCGACCGAGGGGCAACGAAGATAACGCTCCATTATTTCAATTTCAGTTCTTGTGCAGCTTGGCGTTGAGCTCAATTCCCACCTTGCGGTAGCGGGCTTCGATGCGGCCGTTCACCGAGTTGCGGATAAACAGAATGTTGTCTTTGCCGGAGAGCTCAGCACCCTTGACCACTTCCAGCGGTTCGCTAGCGGCGGCCTTGGCCTTGTCCCAGATGGTGATCTTAGTGCCGGCGGTGATGTACAGACCGGCTTCGACGGTGCAGTTATCGCCCAGAGAGATGCCGATACCGGCGTTGGCGCCGAGCAGCGAGTGCTCGCCGATGGAATTGCGCAGCTTGCCGCCACCGGACAAGGTGCCCATGATGGAGGCACCGCCGCCGATGTCGGAACCGTCACCCACGACCACGCCTTGCGAAACACGGCCTTCGACCATGGAGACGCCGAGCGTGCCGGCATTGAAGTTCACGAATCCGGCGTGCATCACGGTGGTGCCGGAAGACAAGTAAGCGCCGAGGCGCACGCGGTCGGCGTCGCCGATACGCACGCCGGTGGGCACTACGTAATCGATCATACGCGGGAACTTATCCACACCGAACACGTTGACAGTGGCGGCAGGAGCTGCGGCAGACAGTCCGGCCTGGGAGGCGAAAGCGAGAGCGGCTTCGGTGGAGGCGCGTTCGACGTCGGCCTTGCGCAGCGTGAAGTCTTCAACGGCGAAGGGGCCGTAGTTGGTCCACACCACATTGGCGAGCTGGGCGAAGATGCCGTCGAGGTTCAGCGTGTTCGGCTTGGCCATGCGCATGCTCATCAAATGGAGCTTCAGGTAAGCGTCCGCGGCATTACTGATCGGCTCGTCCAACTGGCTGACGACGAATACCGGCACGCGGCGAATGCCACGGGCGTCGGCCTCATCGTGAGCCAAAGTACCGAAATTGTGGTTCGGGCGATCGGACTCGGCCGGTGCCTCACCGAGATTCAGTTCGGGGTACCAGACGTCCAGGGTGGTGCCGGCGGCGTCTACGCTGGCCAGACCCCAGCCCCATGCGGTACGCTCTTCGCTCATAGTTGCTCCTTATTGTTGTACGCGCTAGTGCACGCTTGTGGACGCGCGATGCGATTAATGATTCCCACCTTAGCCTTATGTGCGCCTAGGTGAGGGACGATGCCCGCGAAATGGCTTGAAATCGTATTTCCCGGTAAAAAATTACCGAGTGTGATTGGCGATGGGATGATAGGTTCTCCGGTGAAATTCGCTGGTGAACAACTCGACAAGGAGGTGTGCGATGTGATGTTGCATCATTCGGGAGCATAGGCTGTGGCCATGCGACGCCCGGCATCATAGAGTTTGCGCTTGAGCGAATCGGGCTCAAGAATCACTACGCGGCCATCCCAGGAATACTGCAATGCCCACCAGAACACAGCGCGTTCGGGAGCATCGACGATGACTTCGAACTGTGTGCCGTCCGGCGAATGTTTGATTTGAGGGTCGTCGAACCATTCGAACACGTTGTTGAGCATGGATTCGTCTCGTACGGCCATGCGGATGCGAATCGGGGCATCGGCTACGGGGTATGGACGGTGGCGCATGAAGTTCACTGCGTCAAAATCAGCTGGTGCTGGTTTTTCCAGTGGCACTGTGCCGTTCCTGCCTTTGGCGCTGACGTTGGCGATTCGGTTGACCACGAAAATGCGGAGGTTGTCTTCGCCATGCAGGTGGCAGATGAGGTAATAGCGTCCGTTCTTGTACACCATCTGGTACGGGTCGGCGGTGTAGGTAATTCGGCCTGCACCCGTACGGCTTTTATGTGGTATCAAGGTGCCATCCGGGCCGTAATCACGGTATTGGAAGGTTACGCCGTGGCCTTCTTCGATGGCTTGATTCAGCTGGTCGATAGTGGATAGGAACTCACCGTTGATATGCGTGTAGGTGGCCACATGGTCCAGGTAGCCTACTGCCTGCCCGGCGGCGCCTGCGAGCTCGCGGATTTTACCGATGAGGTCGTCCATGGTGTCGAGGCTGATGCGAGATAGGGTAAGACTGTCTAGCAGCAGTCGCATTTCGGCGGTGGACAGGAATGCATCAAGATACCAGCCGGGTTGTGGATTCTTGCATTCGATGCCGGCAAGATCACTTTCGGCGAGATGCCCGATATGTCTGCCGAGAAATTCCGTGGCGGTCAGCTTTTTGAGCTGATTTCGTATGGTCTTCTCGGTCGGCAGCTCGCTTGGATCTTCCAGCTGGTGTTTACGGGCAAGTTCATCGAGTATTTGCCGCACGGTCAGGCCATGCCCAAAGTAGCTGTGACGCCACAGCACCTCGAAGATTTCGAGGGTGGTGTTCCCTGCATAGGATTTGCGTTGCGCCGGCTTGTCTGCATCCATACATTAAGGCTACCGCGCGCTTCGTCTAGGATGGAAACGTTGGGTTGAAATACATTCGCTGGAAAGGAGGCTCGCCCATGAGCAAAGGGTATGGTGTGTTTGGCCATGTTCCCGATAATGCGGATGACGATGGCCTCCTGCCTTATGAGGATGATGATTCCGGCGTTTCCTGGGGCCATGCGTTGCGTCGTCGCAATCCTTGGAAAAGAGGAGACGACGAAGATGCCGATTACGACGACGGTCGGTATGACATAGATGACACTGATGACACTAATGGGGGCAGGGGCATCTATGCCGGTAAAAACGGCGGAGTAGGCGGCATTTCTGGTGAGACGGGTGGAATACTTGGTAGCTCAGGCGCGGCCGGCAGCAGAGACGTAACGTTTGGTGGAACGGACAGTTTGTCCGCCGCCGATGCGGTGATGCCCTATCGTTTCAGGCAAGGACGTTCCGTATGGTTCGACGATGAGGACGAAGGCCATTTCGCCGGGTCTGCGAAGCGTGCCGAAGCCCATGCCGTCCCTATCCTTGCGTTACGCAACGATGTGGAATCGTCATCGTCGAATGCCGTGCTCGCTCGTGCCCGTAGCATTGCGCGCAAAGCGGCCACCATGGTTATCAATCCGGTATACAGCGAAAATCATCGAACCGGGTATGCCGAGCTTGACGGTATTCTACGTGGCACCACCAGCCCATCAAGTAGGTATCGCACCAGCGTGCAATTCGACCTCGATACGGGAGAAGCCGTCGGTGGCAAGTGCTCATGCCCGGCTTACGGCCGTGGCTATGGCATGTGCAAGCACATGATTGCGCTCGCCTTCATATTCTGCGATGATCCGCAGCGTTTTGAAGGCTACCGTGCCGGGGCCGCACGACCGTCTCGGACGCTGATTGACTATATGGAGCACGCCGATAGGCAAGACGCTCAAGCCAAAATTCGTCGTCGCAATGCGGTTATGCGTCGGTTTGATGCCACGCAAGGGAAAAACGGTGCAAATGCTCGGCGTACAAAAAGCGGATACGGCTCTCGTGCCGGCACCCGAGGCGGCGGGTATCAGGGTGACAGCGAGACTGTGGGCTTGGGGCAGGTGCAGCTTGTCCCGATATTGAGTTTCATCGACGGCGTGTGGAGCGTGGAGTTCAAGATCGGCTCGGCTTCCAATGGGTCCAGCTATGTGCTGAAATCGATTCCGCAATTTGTGCTTGCCATGGCGAACGGCGACTATGCGGATTATGGGCAGAAGCTTGCCTTTATTCATACGCCGGATATGCTCGATGATGATTCGCGCCCCCTGCTGGACGTCCTTGATGATGCGATGGCCGTGCGTCGTGCGGCCGAGCAGCAGGACAGGTATTACGGGCATATCGCCATCGACCGTCATCTGACGCTTTCAGCACCGGAAGTGGCCCGGTTGCTGTCCGTACGTGAGGGCAGAGGCGTACAGCTCGTGCTGAACACATGGTTCTCCGGGCAGCCTGCATCGGTGCCAGTTGATGGTGGCGAGCCAGATTTTCTCATGCGCATTGCGCGGCGTGATTTCAATACGTATGGTCCGGATGCCGGATACCTGCTTACCGGAGTGCCAGCGGTGGAAACCGTGATTGACGGCGGCAAGAATGTATGGCTGTTGCTCGCCTCCACTAATCCGGCCGGTGCGGTATCCGCCATGATGGCGGGCTCTCAGCGTAAAAGCGCAGCAGGATGCCGATTCGTCCGTTGCCCGAAACGATTGATTCCGTTGCGAGGACTATTGGGAGACCTGTTTGAACCCGATGGCGAGGGGCAGGTCATTGCCGGCGATGACATCGCTCTATTCGCACGCACGCTATTGCCTCAGCTGGTTGGTGCTGGACTGTTGGAGGCCAGTGAGATTCCTCGCGAGCTGGCTGAATTAAGTCCTACGGAATGCAGCCTCCAGTTTTATCTGGATCGTGATGAGCATGGTGTGCAATGCGAGGTCAAGGCACGCTACGGCGATGCCATTGTCCCGTTGCTACCCGATGGCCCGACGGTGCATGCTGAGGGCGAGCGTTCCATCCCCTTGTCTCGGGGCGTGATTGGGCGTGATTTCGACGCTGAGCATCTTGCGATTGATGTAGTGCGTGAATTCTTTACCATGCCTGACCAGCGCAAGCGCGTTGCGGCCGCCACTCATCAGACGGTGAATGGGTTCCGAACGCCGGCCGCGCGAAAGGCCACCAAAAAATTCGTGTCTGATGCGGCCACTATCGATCGCGATGACACCACGCAGATCGTTCGTCTCTTTGACGAGGGATTGCCGGCACTAAAGGAAGTGGGGGAGGTCTTCACCACACCGGCTTTTGACCGGCTGATCGCGCCCAAGCCACCAAGCGTCAAAGTCGGATTGTCCATCAAAGGCAACTTGGTGGAGATATCACCCCTCGCTGATGAAGTGCCGCCGGACGAAGTGGGTGCCTTGCTATCTTCGTACCGTCGGCGTCAACGATTCCATCAGTTGAAGGACGGAACGCTTGTCAAACTCAGCGGCGCGAATCTCAGCACGTTGGACCGATTGGCCAGTGACCTCGATCTGAGCGAGCAGCAGCTCAACTCCGGACTGATCGAGTTGCCGGGCGGTCGAGCATTCCTACTGGATGGTGAGCTGCCGGATGACGGCTCCGATGTAGTCAAGGACGCTTCGTTCACCGAATACATCGACGATCTCAAGATCATCGACCCTAAGTCGTATGAAGTGCCGGATAGTCTCAAGCATATTCTGCGCCCTTATCAGGTCGAAGGCTTCCAATGGCTGAACACGTTGTGTGACAAGGGTTTTGGCGGCATTCTGGCCGATGAGATGGGCTTGGGTAAATCCGTGCAGCTTATCGCGTTGCTCCTGTCTCGATATCAGCGGAATACCGGCGAGATGGGCAACGGCAGCCTTGGCCCATCGCTGATCGTGTGCCCGGCGTCCTTGGTGTACAACTGGGGTGCCGAATTCACCAAGTTCGCCCCGAGCTTCAATGCCGTGGTGGTGGCCGGTACCAAAGCCGAGCGCCGTACCGCCATCGGCCGTGCGTTCCGGGCGGATGAACCCACCGTGCTCATCACCTCATACGACCTGCTGCGCCGAGATGTCGATGATTACACCGCCAATGAGCAACGTTTCAATGTCATGGCATTGGATGAAGCCCAGTACATCAAGAATCACACCACGAAAATAGCCAAAGCGGTCAAGGCCGTGGCCGCCGACCATCGTTTCGCCTTGACTGGCACGCCGATCGAAAACCGACTCTCCGAACTATGGAGCATTTTCGACTTCCTGATGCCGGGGCTGCTCGGCTCATATAAGCGATTCCATGAGCGTTATGAGTTGCCCATCTCCAATGCCCGGGCCGCGGATGGCAGCACGGCTGAAGGTCGGGCCGCCGCACAAGTCAATCCTGAGGCCGCTCGGGTATCTCGCCAATTGCAGTCGTTGGTGGGCGTGTTCATCAAGCGCAGGCTGAAGTCCCAGGTGTTGACCGATTTGCCGGACAAGCTAGAGACCACGCTGACCGTGCGGCTTGCCGGCGAACAGCGCAAACTGTATGCGGCTCACGAGCAGCGGCTCAGAATGCAGCTCGAACACAGCGAAGAAGCCGATTTCAACACGTCGAAGATTCGCATTCTCGCCGAGTTGACCAAGTTGCGCCAGATCTGCTGCGACCCGAGGCTGCTGTACGCCGATGCCAAGGATCAATCGGCCAAGCTTGCCGCCATCACCGAACTGGTGGAAACCTGTGTGAACGAAGGCAAGAAGGCGCTGATCTTCTCCCAGTTCACCAGCTTCCTTGATCTGATCGCCGAACGTTTCGACGCGCAAGGCCTGCGCTACTACACCATCACCGGCTCCACGCCCAAGAAGAAGCGTCTCGAACTCGTCGACCAGTTCAATGCGGACGATACGCCTGCCTTCCTGATTTCCCTGAAGGCCGGCAACACCGGACTGAACCTGACCGGTGCCAGCGTGGTCATCCACGCCGACCCATGGTGGAACGCCGCCGCACAGGATCAGGCCACCGACCGAGCACATCGTATCGGCCAGACCGAAGACGTCAACGTGTATCAGGTGGTGGCCAAAGACACCATCGAAGAACGTATCTTGGAGCTTCAGCATACTAAGAGCGAGCTCGCCCGCCAGTTCACCGACGCTTCCTTGCTTGCCGACGAAGCCGGCACCGGCGCCAGCGCCCTCACCGAAGCCCCCGCCTCCATCGCCACCCTCACCAAGGACGATCTCCTCAATCTGCTGGGATGAGAAGATTCTGCTCGGTGCTCTTGAGCTTGGGGATGGAAACAGTCTGGGCTTTGTGGACCCGTTCGCTAAGCCGAGACCGGAGTCGATAGCGGTGTGGCATGGTTCGTGCGTGGGGAGCGTGATTCAGTTGTTGGCTGAGGCGATTCGGACGCTGTCGTTTTGTGCTTTGTTTTGCCGTTGACCAATTGAAATGCTCGTTGGTAGGAGACCCCCAATAAAGCTCCGATTTGTCGATACGTGAGTCCCTCGTTGCGTAGGGCCCGTGCGGCGAGTCGGGATTCGGCAGCCGCTTGTGCGTTGGCTTTTTTTGCTATTTCGCGCTGCCGGAACATTTCTGTTACGTGTTGTTTGGCTTGTTTCGGCAACACAAACGTCACCTTGAGCTCCGGATTGTCGTCGTCGTTCATGACAGTGATGAGATCTTTAGCCATTGGCTCGATATCGTCAAGTCCTTTGGCCTGGGTCGACCGTTCGATAGCTGGTACCTGAACGTACCAATATCGGTCATCGGGTTGCACAAGCACGTCATAGTTGCTCATTGCCACCACCCCTTTCCGAGTTTCTGCTCGCTCTCGTTGATGATATCCAGCGTGGTTCGTTCTGAGACTTCATTATGGCGGGGGATGGGTATCCTCAACCCGTCCAGGCAGTAAACCTCATGTCTGCTGCCTTGCCGTAACAAATAGAAATCGAGCCCTTGCTGCTTTGCCGCTTGCCGAAGTTTCTTGATGATGAGTTTTCTTCGTGTCATCATAACTCTCAATCCCGCACTAGACAAAATGCGTATGTCGAATTGCCGGGTGGGAGTTGTGGGTAAACGTAGAGATGTTCATTGGTCCTTCTTTCTGTTGTCTGACGCGTCGTTGCGTGCGGGTGCATTTGACGGTATGGGATGAGGTCTCTGATTGGCAAGCTGAACGGGGGTATGTGGTTCTAGCTTCCGAGTTATCCACATTGATAAGGTGCTTTTTTAAAGTGACTTTCCCGTGTTGGTCGTGGATGCTGCGAGCAAGGCAAGAACGGTTGATCACGTCGCGATGCGTGTGGGTGAATGGTGAAAGTGCTTTTCGATATTTTTATATCGATATTCGATATATTATGATGGTGGTATACGGTGCAGTGCAGGTTCATCCATTGATATTGATATTGGATTAAGGAGCATAGCCATGAACGCTGGTATCGCATTCATTTCTCGTAAATCTCGCAAAACAGACGTCGCTTGGCGCTATGCCATTGCCGTGGTGCTTGTCGTGTGTTGTATTGGGCTCGCATATGTGGAGATTGTTGTGGCGCCGTGGTTTATCAATGAGGTGGTGTCTATGTTTCCGGAGACCACGTTGCTTAAAGAACCGTCCATGTTCTGGGAATGGGCGATTCTGCTCGCCGTTCAGGCGACTTTGCTGTGCACGGCGGCGCTACAGCACCTGCTCCATGCCGATGTGATATGGAGTGAGTCCCATGCGTTCGTAGAAGGCTTGGGCTTTGGGGTTGCAGGCCCAGACGTTGAGCGTTACGTTGTGGCAGCCGGATTGACGGGCGAAGTCGAGCACGTAGCGATACAAGGTGGAGCCTACATGGTGGCCGCGGGACCGCTCGTCAACGCATAGATCATCGATGTACAGGGTTTTGATATCGGTCAGGATATTGCTGTTGAGGTGCTGCTGGAACACGCAGAATGCGTAGCCAAGCACTTGGTCGGTGGCGGGGGAGTCGGCGTTATGTTCGGCGTCATTGCCGTCATTGGCAGATGGCGCAACCGCCACGAACACAGGGGTCTGATCGTTGGCCAGAATCGCCTTCAATTCCTCGTCCGTGTATTTCTTGACACCGCCTTTGAACAGATCCGGTCGGCCGGCATGATGCACTTCGAGCACCTGCCGCAGCAGTTCGTCGATCTGGGGAATATCGGCCGCCGTGGCCCTACGAATCGTCATGTCATCCATTGAACTCAGTCTAATCGGGCAGTCTCGACCGGCAGATGATTGTTGCCCGCGATAAGAGACACGGACGGGCAAGATGGGTGATCGTTCGTTCAGGCTCTCATTCTCGCCGCAACGTCACGGTAGTCTGGAGTGCGTGAATCGCAAGAAACAGCCAGTGGAGAAGTATGAGCGGGGTACCCGTTCGTACACGATGTCGCATATTCGTGGCAAAGACACCAAAATTGAGGTACTGGTACGCAGCTACCTGTTTCGCAAGGGGTTGCGATTCCGCAAGAACGACAAGCGTTACCCCGGACACCCGGATGTAGTACTGCCGAAATACCACGCCATCGTGTTTGTCAACGGCTGTTTCTGGCACATGCATGAAGGATGTTCCAAACATTCGATGCCGAAATCGAACGTGGAATTCTGGCAGGCGAAACTACTGCGCAATCACAATCGAGACATCGCGCAGCGAGCCGAACTGGAGGCCGCTGGCTGGCGTGTAATTACCGTATGGGAGTGCGAATTAACGAAAGCCGTGCGCGACGAACGCCTCGTACGGCTGTATGAGCAGATTGTCGAAGGAGATGCAGATTCAGCGGAATAATTTCAGCTCCCCTCTGGAGGGGAGCTGAAATCAGGATTCAAACGGGAACTTCAGGCCCCAACGGTCACGAATCGCATCCATCAGCTCCATGATGCGGATGGTGTCGGCGTGCGGCATCGCCTCACATTCGATCTTGCCGTCCAGCAGCGCGTTGGCCGCATCGGCCACCTCATACTCATAACCGGTCAACTGCGGCGGCACCGCAATGCTGCGCACGGGCTTGTGGGCGTTGTCATAGATGTCGATGGACTCGGGATTGTTGATATTGGTGACCACCAGATAACCCTCGGTGCCCCACACATAGCCGCCGCGGTCGGAGGAAACCAGCATCGAACTGGTGGACACGGCCATCGTGCCGTCGCTGTAATACAACGTGGTGGAATTCTGCGCATCCACACCGGTTTCGGCGGGCACCATCGACGTATCGAAATGATCCAGCGTGCGGCCATGGTCGGCACCGATCGCCATATCCAGGAAGTTCAGCGGATACACGCCCACATCGAGCAGCGCGCCACCGGCACAGGCCGGATCGGTCATACGTGCCTTGCCGGACACCGGATAGCACAGGTTGGCGCTCGCCGCTTTCACCTCGCCGATCTCGCCGGACTCGATAACTTCGTTGATGAGCTTGCGGCTGGGCATGTAGCGCGTCCAGATGGCCTCCGTGCACAGCATGCCGGTTTCCTCGGCCACGGCCAGCGCCTCACGTGCCTGCCCGGCGTTCGCGGTGAACGACTTCTCCACCAGCACGTTCTTGCCGGCTTTCATACACAGGATCGCCTGTTCGGCGTGCAGACTGTGCGGGGTGGCGATATACACCAGATCCACATCCGGGTCCGCCACCAACTCCTCATACGATCCATAAGCCTTGTCAAAATGCCATTGGTCGGCAAAAGCCTGCGCGCGCGTAATATCACGGGCCGCTACCGCATACGGGTGAATCCATGAGGAATACAGTGAATCTTCAGCCATCTGGGTCAGGGTGCCGGCCATGGTGTGAGCTATGCGGCCCGCACCCAGAATCGCGACGTTGATTTTTTCGCCGCTGGCCTCGAACTCGGCGCGCTTGCCATTGAATCGACTCATTATTCCTCCTTGAATGCGGGTTGGTACACTCAATCGACCTACAGTGATTATAGAAGAAGAAACCTTGTCCCGTGAGGCGGATAGAACCGAAATATGGAAAACGAAGCAGCGCAGCAGCCCCAATCTCCGGCCGCGTCTCCAGTCATGTCCCGCCGAGCGCGTGAGGCCAATCCCTTCCGTGCCATGGTATTCGGCGAACAAGCAGACAAGATGATCGCCCAAGGTACCAGCGTCATCAAATTAAGCCTTGGCGAGCCCGATTTCGGCGCGCCGCCCGCCGTACGCGACGCCATGCGCGAACAGTACGACGGCCGGGCCCTGCCGTACACCGCCGCCATGGGCCTACCTGAACTGCGTCAGGCCATCGCCGACTTCTACCGCGAGCGTCATGACCTTGACATCGACCCCAAGCGTATCTGCGTGACCGCCGGCGGTTCGGCCGCCCTGCTGTTGGCCACCGCGCTGACCGTGGACCCCGGTGACGATGTGATTGTGGCCGACCCCTCCTACCCATGCAACCGCGAACTTGTGCGGTCGTTTGAAGGCCGGGTCATCGATGTGCCGACCTCGGCCGCCACCCGCTTCCACCTGACCGCCGACCTGTGCAGCCAGTACTGGACGAGCAAGACCAAGGCCGTAATGATCACGTCGCCGTCCAACCCCACCGGCACCACCATCGACTTCAACGTATTGGACGAGGTGTGCAAGTTGGCCGCCAGCCGCGGCGCATGGCGCATCGTGGACGAAACCTACCTCGACTTGGCTGACCGGGAGCCGGACGGTACCGAAGTCAAATCCGTGCTGGCCTGCGACCCCGATGCCATCGTATGCAACAGCTTCTCCAAGTTCTTCGGCATGACCGGCTGGCGCCTCGGCTGGGCGATTCTGCCGGACGAGCCCACTGTGCTGGAAGCGGTTGACGATCTGGCCACCAACTACTACCTGTGCGCCCACACGCCCACGCAACATGCGGCGCTCGCCTGCTTCACGCCGGAAAGCTTGGCGGAATGCGAAGCTCGTCGTCAGGAATTGCTGGCCCGTCGCCGCATTGTGATTGACGGGCTCAAGCGCATCGGTTTGCCGGTTGAGGTGGAGCCGAATGGCGCGTTCTACGCCTACTTCGACATCTCCCGCACTGGTCTGGATGCCTGGACGTTCTGCGAACGCGCGCTGGATGAAGCCCATGTGGCTCTGACTCCTGGCCGCGACTTCGGCGCGGCCACGGCGGATACGCATGTGCGCCTGAGCTATGCCGCCTCACGTGAGGCCCTGACCGAGGGGCTGGAACGTCTCGGAACGTTCGTCGAATCGCTGTGAACGGCGCGGCAGCCGGTGTGATTGTTGTACAGTAGTCGAGTTTGTGTGATGTTCGGCTGGCCTCACGGTGTTGGTTGCCGGCCGAACGACTCGCCATGGTGGCGCACGGCTGGCTGATTGCGATGGTCGGCCCGTTGTTCGGCCATCACGGGTTAGGTAAGGTCAGGAATAGGAATCATGGTCAATCTGCGTTCGCATACCACGCGACTTGGTGTGCTTGATATCGGTTCGAACACTATCCACATGCTTATCGTCGACGCCGCCCCCGGCGCTCGCCCTGACCCCGAGGCCAGCACCAAATCCACAGTGCGCCTGATGAAGTATTTAAAGGACGACGGCTCAATCAAGAAGTCCGGCATCGAGGCGATTCTGGAAGCCGTGTCCCAGTGCATGCGGCTGGCCGAGGAATACGAAATCACCCAGCTGCTGGTTATGGCCACCTCCGCCCTGCGCGAGGCGCCGAACGGCAACAAAGTGATTCACAAGATCGAGGAACTGATTGGTCAGGGCGTCACTGTGCTGTCTGGCACGGATGAGGCTCGCCTGACCTTCTTGGCCGCCCGCCGTTGGTATGGTTGGGATGCCGGCCGACTGCTGGTGCTGGACATCGGCGGCGGTTCGCTCGAAGTGGCGATGGGCTCCGACGAAGAGCCGACCGTAGCGCTTTCCGCCCCGGCTGGCGCGGGCCGCGTCACCACTGAATTTCTGCCTTCCGGCATGGCCACGCCCGACGAGTTGGAAGACGTGCGTAAGAACGTGCGCAAGATTCTGGAGCCGATGGTCAAGGTTTTCCCGCAATCCAAGCACCCGAATCATGCAGTTGGCACCTCCAAGACCTTCCGCTCGCTGGCTCGCCTGTGCGGTGCGGTGATGCGTGCGCCGGGCCGCGAAGATTCATGGATTATGACTCGTGAGCAGTTGGAAGACTGGATTCCTCGTTTGGCGGCGATCGCGCCTGAGCAGCGCGTGGCTTTGCCCGGCATCACGCCTGAACGCACGATGCAGATTGTGGGCGGCGGCGTTGTGGCCGATGAGATCATGAAGGCTTTGAATATTCAGGAAGTCGAGATCTGCCCGTGGGCCCTGCGTGAAGGCGCGATTTTGCGCTGGCTCGACCAATTCGGCCGCACCCGCCTCGGTTTCTAGTCCTATTGAGGGGAATCACCCAACCGCCACAGTCACCAGCAACGCCGCATGATCAGAGCCCTCGACTTTGACCACCTTGCATTGCCCGGCCTTCATGCCCTGATCAAGCACCACGTGGTCAATACCGGCGAACATTGGCACAGCCGCACGGTTCGTGGGCCATGAGAACGTAAACCCATGCCCAGATTCACGTGCGGCATCCACGAACCGGTCGCCAAGAAAATCACGGAATGGCGTGTGATCGTAAGTGGCGTTGAAATCGCCCATAAAAATGTATCGAGTATCCGTATGCCCGCGCATCAGCCCCAGCTCATCCAGCGAGCGTTTCCACTGCCGCCAATAGCCCGGCACAGGTGCAGTGGTGTGCACGGATATGAATCGAATCTGCTGGCCACCCATATCCACCGTGCCGCCGGGCATGAATGAGGCGCTGGAATTCACGTCATCGTCGGCCGGATCGGCAAGTGGCGTGGCCGACCAGAGGCCGTTACCGAATACGCCGTCAGACGATGAGACCTGCGCATACGGCAGATAATGCTCAATACCAGCCTCGTTGAGTTTTTTGACGAAATCCTCGGTGGTCTCCTGCAAAGCAAGCACTTCGACGCGCTGATCGCGGACCAGCTCGACGATGGCTTGCGGGTCGGCCTGCCCCTTATATACGTTGAAGGTCATGACGCGCGCATAGGTGTCGCTGGTGTTGGGGGAGGCTACGGCCACGGCGTTCTGCGCGGCTTGGGGAAGCGGATCGGTCGAGTAGAAGAACGGATATTGCCAATAGCCATTGCATGCGATTGCGGC
>ENA-ORTN01000701-ORTN01000701.1-human-gut-metagenome-genome-assembly--contig:-NODE-701-length-36925-cov-4.660049_pt1 | contig 36925 bp, 37 predicted proteins | sample MGYA00242070_ERZ509189 | MGnify/ENA primary metagenome ERZ509189 (study PRJEB26280, sample SAMEA2338821) | human gut metagenome | biome: human gut; feature: human-associated habitat; material: faeces...
GCAAACGGCTGTCCCACGCGCCGATCTCTTTGGGAGCGTCGGAAACCGCGAAATACGCGCCCACATCCCTGATCTTCGCGCTCTTGAGCCATGTCTTGGCAATCATTTTCACCGCCGTCCGGTTCGCCGCATCAAATACCAGCACGCCGCCGGGGAAAGCGTCCGCCATTTTTTGCACCAATGCTTTGACCTGTTCCGTCAGAAAGTAGTAGAACACGCCGGAGGCAAAGAACACCGCGCCGCCGGAGGCATCGATTTGGGAGAACCATTCGGTATCGTTCAAATTGCAGGGGATGTTTTCCTCCCGCTCTCCGGCGGGCAGCAGCTCATTGCGCACGGCGATCACATCCGGGAGATCCAGATTATAAATCTTGCAACTGCCGTTGTCGCAGCTTCTTCCGGTGCCGTCCAACCCGCAGCCCAGATTGACCACCGCCGCGTTGGGATGGTCTTTCAAATAATCCCGCACCTCAAAGGCAAGATCATACTGCCGCATAGCCACCTCCAGCGAGCCAAAGCGCTGCATCAGGCTGTGGGAGTTTTTTTCCACCTCCGAAAAATCGTAGTCGATCTGATCGATCAAGCGTACCGCCGTTTCATCTTGAAAAAGGTTTGGGTACAGTTCCGTGCATAGTTTCCGGGAGTAAAGCGGAATGACCAGCGTTTCCTGCACGGTGTTTTTCTCAATTTTGTGTTTCATAAACACCTCCGCGCCTATCCCAGCGCCACATCCAGCGTCATCATGACGCTGAAGCCGACGGCAAAGGACACCGTTCCAAGATTCGAGTGCCGCCCCTGTGACATTTCCGGAATCAGCTCCTCCACCACCACATAGAGCATGGCGCCCGAGGCAAAGCTCAGAAAATACGGCAGCGCCGGGATCACCAGCTGCGCCGCAAGAAGCGTCAGCACCGCGCCGATGGGCTCCACCACACCGGAGAGCACGCCGCCGAGAAATGCCTTACTCTTGCTCTCGCCCTCCGCCCGGAGCGGCATGGAGATGATCGCTCCCTCGGGAAAATTCTGAATGGCGATGCCAAGGGACAGGACAAGCGCGCTTGCCGCAGTAATCTGCGTATTTCCCGAAAGAAAGCCTGCATACACCACGCCGACTGCCATTCCCTCCGGGATATTATGTAAGGTAACAGCCAGCACCATCATGGTGGTGCGTTCCAGCCTGCTTTTCGGCCCCTCCGTCTGATTGCTGCCCACGTGAAGATGAGGAATCAGATGGTCAAGCAGGAGCAAAAACAGCATGCCGACCCAGAAGCCGACAAATGCAGGGAGGAAGGACAGCTTCCCCATACCCTCCGACTGCTCAATGGCAGGGATCAATAAGCTCCAGATGGACGCTGCCACCATCACACCGGCGGCAAAGCCGGCAAGGGAGCGCTGCACCAGATCGCCAAGGGATTTTTTCATAAAGAACACGCAGGACGCACCCAACGTTGTGCCGAGAAAGGGAATCAGTATTCCGAGAAAAGTTTCCATTTGTCTCACCGCCTTTTCACTGTGTTATTATATATTTCTTCGATAACCCGCCTCATCCCGGTATTCGGGATGTTCCCTTGCATACGGGTCTTGGTCGCCGCAGATGGCATAGTCGCATCGGCAGCCGTCCACGCAGGTAGTCATCCGCACCAGTCTTGCGTGGAGCAGCTCCATAGATGCGTAGTCCACATTGCACAGGGCTGGCATAATATCCGTAAGACCGTACTTGATAGCAAACTCCGCTGCCGGGCACGCCGTAAATTCATAATAAATAGGCTTGTCGGTTTCATAAGGCGCAACCGACATCTCGTAATCGTGCCATTTGTCGCAGCCGCTTTTCGCACGAACAAACGCCTTGTACATCAGCTTCCTCCAAAACGGCTTGTTGCAGTCCACAAATTTCAGCTTGCGGAAAGTCGGAAGAATCAGATTTTCCTCCATCTCTTCGATTTCACGGAACGAAGTAACTGCTTTGCAGACCACATAATAGCTCATGATGGCGATGCAGTCGTAGGTGCCGCCTACGCCGTTGTGGAAGTTCTTTTTGCCGCCCAAGTCGGTGCGCCAGTCGGAGAGAAAGACCGCGTACTGCCGCTGCACCTTTTCCCATACTGTCTCCAGCTCTGCTTCCGGATAGTGCAGGGCGATTTTCGCCAGGATTTCTTTCTTGCAAGGCTTTGAATACAGCACATGGCTTTTGCGGTCGAATAGGAGCTCGTTGTCCTTCATCTGATTGCCTCCCTCCTTGTTCTTTCTTGCGTGCATGAGACCATCTCAGATTTAACCCGCTTTTCGGCAGACAAACCATGCCATGCTTTTCAGGTTTCCCATGTCCACATCCGTATACATTCCATCCAGCCGTGCTTTCAGACTGGAAACCGTCTCATAGGGCGGTGTGAAAAAACCTGCCTTTTCATAAACATGCCGGACAAACCAATCCGTCCGCTTATGCTCACCCTTCACATAAAAGCAGCCGCAGAATGTCCCGCCGGGTCTCAAAACCCGGAAAACCTCCCGATAGGCGGCTTCCTTGTCCGGAAAAGCATGAAAGCCGTTCAGCGACAAAACGATGTCGAAGGTGTCGTCTGCATAGGAGAGTGCTCCCACATCTCCCTGCCGGAAGGTTACATTTTTCAGGTGCAGGAGGTCAGCCTTTTCCCGTGCCTGCCTCATCATATCGGGCGAATAATCGAGACAGGTAATGTCCGCCTCCGGCATAGTCTGATAAACCGGCATGGTCAGAATTCCTGTTCCCACCGGCACTTCCAGCAGCTTGCCGGAGAAATGCTCCGGAATACCGGACATTGCCTTTTCCAGATAGGCGTCGTTTTCCGCCTTGTTCATTGCCCACACCAAGCGGCACACCGCTTTCCCGCTCAGAGTAGAGCAGGTGATCATGCCGTCATAAAGACTGTTTCCACCTGTCATTCGGTACGCACCGCGAATGGCTTCTTTTCGTTCCATGGTTCTTCCTCCGTGTTTCAATCATCACACGACCGTTTCCAATCTCATTTTTTCAAAATGTCCACGATTTTCGCAAAGTCCTCCTTTGCCTCCTTGAAGATCGGCAGCATACAGTAGCAATGCACCATCTTCGGGCGGGCGGACACCGTATAGGGGACATTTGCCCGTTTGCAAGCTTCCTCAAAGTCCGGCAAAGCACCGTAGAGCACCTCGTCGGCAGAATAGAAGAAGTGAATATCGCCTACGCCGGTAAAATCTCCCCGGGAGCCGGAGAGCATATAGGCCGGCACATTCTCACAGCCATGCCGCATGAACTTCTCCACCGTCACCATAAAGGCATAGTCGATGGAAACGTCCCTTTCATCGAGTGCCTGCATCCGCGCTCTTTCCGCATCGTTCCACGGTACTTCACCGGGGGATACAACGACGATGTGTCTCGGCTGCGGCAGCGGCTCGGGCTGCGCGTTGTTGTGCGCCGCGATCCCCAAAGCCAGCGCACCGCCGGAGGAAAAGCCGCAAGTACTGACATTTCCGCCGCCGTACAGTGCAATCATTTTTCGATAACATTCGTACACCATCGCGTATGTTTCAGTAATGCAGTGCTCCATGCAGAGCGGGTAAAACGGAAACCACACATCACAGCCGGTCTCGCGGCAGAGCTTGCGCATCACAGGCAGGTCGCCCTTATCGGGGCCGATCACCATGCCGCCGCCAAAGAAATAGAGAATCGCGCGCTCGGACGGCTTCGGATGCTCTCGCACAATCAGGCAGGGAAAGCCGTTTACCGCGATCGTTTCATAATATGCCTTGCGGTCGGTGGGCGTAAAAACGCCACGATGCCGGTTCTGCTTTTCAATTTCCTTTCGCAGTGCATCCTCCGGCAAGGCGAACGCCTTTTTCGCGCCGGAGAGCTTGTATACGCTGCGTAAGATAGATGCAAAGATACTCATGATTTAGCCCCCTCATTTCCACGCCGTAATGCAGAGCCAGCTTTTCTTTTTGTGTATCTGCACATCGTGAAAGCCCGCCTGCTCCAGATACATCTTCAGCTCGGCGTCCTTGTAGATGGTCATGCCGCCGATGATCTCCGTCCACTTCTTGTCCTTGTCCGTATCGCCGTTGCTTTCGTTGCAGATGAGTAATGTCCCGCCGGGCTTCAGCACCCGGTAAACCTCCCGGAAGCACTGCGGCAGATCGGGCCAGAAATAGACGGTTTCAAAGGCCGTTACCGCATCGAACCAGTCGCCTGCAAAAATCATATCCGCCACGCTGCCTTGCAGAACGGTGCAGCGGCCCTCCGCTATGGCGGCCTCGTTGACCTTTTTGGATTTTTCCACACTGACGGGGGAATAGTCAATACCCTTCACAATACCCTCCGGGCATTTTTTCAGAAGTCTCTTGATGTTCGCCCCTCCGCCGCAGCCGCAGTCCAGTACCTTGGCATCCGGAGCAAGCTCCAAAAAATGAAGCCCCCACCGTGCCACAGGACTGTGACCCAGGTTCATCATGGCAACCATGATTTTCCCGCCAAGCCCCACAGGCTTTCTGGTGTTCTCAAAAAATGACATCTTATCACACCTCCGATTTCACACATTCCGCATAGGTCAGCGGGAAGGACGCCTTTAGAACAGCGCTTTTCCGCACCGCCCAGCCATTCTGACTTAGAAAGCGCAGGTATTCCGCGCTCGTCCACTTGCTGTGGAGGGGAAAGCCCACACGCTTCATAAAAAATGCCCTGACCTTGCCGGAAAACGAGTTTCCCGCATGGGTAAAGGTGGGCGCGATGAGCACACCGTCGTCCTTCAGCACCCGGCGGATCTCGGCAAGGGCTTTCTCCGGCTGCGGCACGATATGCAACGCGTTGGACACGATCACCACATCGAAGGACTCCTCCGCGTAGGGCAGGCAGAACATATCCTGCACGGAGAAGTGCAGCTTGGCAGAGCGGGTATCTCGCTTTGCCTCAGCGATCATCTCCGCGGAGGCGTCCGTCGCCTCGATGTGCGCCGCCGCGGTTACGATGTGTTTTGCGATCGATCCCGTGCCGGTAGCAAGCTCCAGCACCGTCTTGTGCCGCACGACCGGCCGGATCAGCACATACATCTCGTCATACGCCGCCCGATCCTTTCGCATAAAGCGGTCGTAACGTCTGGCATTTTTGTCCCAGAAATTCTTGTGTTCCTGCATCGCTGTCATTCCTTTTTCCGTCAGATTTGTCTAACCGATACGTACATATCATGAGGTTAGACACAGCTAACTCTCGTGCTTTTGAAAAGCCGCATCTCTGCGGCCTTCCGCTTATTCAAATAACTCCCTGCAAGCGCCATGCACCAGCGTTTCCAGCACCTGCGGATACAACTCCCCGATCTGCTCCTTATGGGAAACTGTGAGGATCAGTCCCCGCACCGTCGCGGCAGCCAAAGAAGCGCCGCGCCTTGGCATCAGATCATATTTTTCCAAGAGCTGACGAATATGCGTTTCGTCATCGTGGTAATGTTCCTTTTTGACGCCCTCCGGCAATCTCTGTAAAAGCAGCTTGGCATCATGTTCAATGAAAACCATGTCTCCGGTATCGGAAAGACGCTTGCATACTGCAAGAACCGCCTCTGCCGCGCGCTCCGACGGGGGCAAGCCGTCAGTTTCGCTCAGTGCATGGTCAGCCACTCCGTAAAGCTCGGCATGGATGCCCTCTAAAACCGCAAAGAAAAGCATTTCCTTGGATTCGTAGAATTTATAGAACGAGCCCTTCGCAATCCCGACCGCCTTCGTCAGCTGCTCTACGGAGGTTTTCTTCATCCCCAGCGTGACAGCACAATGTCTCGTTTCCTTCAGCAACGCCTTGCGGAGCTGCTCAGTCTCGTAATCGGTAAAAGCCAAGGTCGCACCCTCCATGAAATATGACCGTTTCGGTTCTTCTAGTCATATTATACCGCGCTTTTTTCTGGTTTGCAAGAGGTGCGGAGAAAAAATCACTAATCAAAAGGGGTGCAGCGTTGCAGAAAGAGACGCTGGAATTCCGGTAATCGTTGTCGCCGCTGTAAAAGAAACTATATCGTAAAAGGGCATCAGAACGAAGCATCCAAACGCTGCGTTCTGATACCCTTTTTGTTTCATATTGCACAGATGGGGTGATTGCAAGGAGAAGAACAGAAATTCACACAACATGAATGACGTATTCACATAATACTACTGCTTTTGCGCTATCATTAACGTTCGATCTTGCATCGATCCGTTTTAAGGTGAGACCTTTTAAGTTGCTCCGTACTCCTTCGCCGCATGATCATCTGACGCGCCTGCCGATTCTCCGCATCCTCTCCGAGCAGTCGAGACGTTTCCTGCTTGGCGCTGAGCAGCATAATAGGCCAACCGTCCGCCGCCACGCAAAGCCTCTGACGCAAAGTCTTTTTTGTGTTGCTCCTGTCATTTCTCTCATCTCCTTTGTCATCGTATACACGCGTCGGAGAAAGCGGGCACATCACGCTTGCTCCAGAAATTCCTTAATCCTTGCCACGCCTGCGTAGATAATGGGAGGATTGGCCTGTACGACCAAGGATGGGGCGTGCGTCAGGCCAAGTGCGGTCACTTCCTGAAGATACTGCTCTGCGTCCCGCTCCACAAAGGGAATCCCCGCTTTTTCCAGAATGGGCTTGATGATATGGCAGTTCGGGCAGGTTGCGGTGGTGTAGAGATAATATCCCCCGGCCGGCTTTCCGGCCGCCTTGTCCTCCCGCCGCTTCGGGCAATCTTCCTGCGCACCGCCCACCTGATAGGTCTTCCTGTCCAGAAATTCCTGACTCTTGCCGTCGTTCCAGTTCTGCACCGGACGGTAGTAGCCGGTGATGCGGCTGTAGACCTCCGTGGTCTTCCCACAGATCGGGCAGGTCTTCTGTTCGCCCTTCAGGTAGCCGTGCTCCGTGCAGATGGAATAGGTCGGTGACAGCGTGTAATAGGGCAGCTCATAGTTCTCCGCGATCTTGCGCACCAGCGCGGCGGCAGACTGCCAGCTGGGCAGCTTTTCACCAAGGAAGGTATGGAACACCGTGCCGCTGGTATAGAGGGTCTGAAGCTTATCCTGCACATCCAGCGCCGCAAACACATCCTCGGTGTAGCCAACGGGCAGATGGCTGGAATTGGTGTAGTAAGGCGTCCCTCCCTCGTGTGCGGTGATGATATCGGGATAGCGCGCCTTGTCGTGCTTGGCCAGGCGGTAGGCGGTGGATTCCGCCGGGGTTGCCTCCAAGTTATAGAGGTCGCCGTACAGTTCCTGGTAGTCGCTCAGCCGCTCACGCATATGCTTGAGCACCCTCACGGCAAAATTCTGCGTTTCCTCGTGGGTCAGATCCTTGCGGAGCCAGTTGGCGTTCAGCCCCGCTTCATTCATGCCCACAAGGCCGATGGTGGAGAAATGGTTATCAAAGCCGCCGAGATAGCGTTTGGTATAGGGATACAACCCTTCTTCCAAAAGCTTTTCTGGGAGAATACCATCTTTACATACATAGGTATATACCTTTTCGAGTATACCATGTTCTACATCGGGATGGTCATAATAATTACCAATTTCAATGAATAGGTTTCCGGTGGGAGCAAGCCTGCCCTTTTCCCATTCCTCTAAGTCATTGAAGTATGGTCTCACGTATCCTCTAGCAGGTAAGCCAGTATATAAGATTGTATGTAGCAACCTCATATCGGCTTGTGTTTGAGAAACTAGATGTACATCTATGGTAATATCTTTAGTTTCATAAGGAAACTCTGAAGCTTGGTAATTACCATCCTCAAGTTTATCACCAATGATGTATTTATTCACACCAATATCTCCAGCATAATAACCCTGTAGTTCTATGGTTATTCTTGGGAGAGTCTTTGGGCCTTTTACTTGATTATTCCCTATACCAAAAAGAGGTATAAACTTCTTCATACCTTTAATTGCCTCTTGAAATCTTTTTTCGTTTTCTTGAGACAAAGGTAAGAAGTCTTCTGGGTTTAAGGTAAGACCCATTTCCAACATTGTACTAAGTAGAGAGATATAAAAAGTTCTTTCTACTATTTCTTCTGAGTTTACCATTAAAGTCCTAATCTAATATTTAATTGAACACTCTGATTGCCATTGTCATTAATATACCCATTATAAGTTACCTGAATACCTCCAAAACCACTCATTATGGTTTGTAAATGACCAACACAATTTAATTCACTAACCCATTGAGTAGCAATATTTGAAGGATAATCGGTAAGCCATACTTTAAAGGGTATTGGTTCTGAACCAATACCTCCAGGGAATTGACCCTCTATTGTCTTACTTATATTGGTTATCTTAAATTGTTTTATAAATTTAGCAACTTGAATACCGTTGATAAGGTAGTACTGATAACCCTTTACATTACTAATCTGAGCAGTACTAGTATTTTGACCAAGATTTGGGAATGGTATATTCGGGGTTGGTTCAAAGCCATACTTAGTAGTTCTAGTACCTGGAGATTGAGTTATATTTAAAACTATCTCAGTGTTAGGTTCTTGCTGTGAGATAATCTTAACTATAGCAGTTCTTTCCAAGGGGTCATAGTTACTGGGGTTATGTTCTTGATTAGTAGATTTAGTTTTGATAGTAAGCTTACCTGCGGCATTAGCTTTTCCAATTTCTTGGGTTACCTCTAACCAATCTGAGGAGCTTTCAACTTTCCAATCTACAGCACGATATTCATCTTGAGGCTTATTATCGATAAACTTCTGTTGGTAACTGTATACACCTATTTCTAGGGTCTCACCCCTTTTAGTACCATCGAAAGTATGGGAAGTAGTTTCTGGAGTGATACTAAAATAAGTTCCCCAGGTCTCTACTATTTTAGGAGCGGCCTTTTGTACCAGAGTTACTTCCCTTTCTACACCCTGAACTACTACCTTGAGAACCTGCTCTTTTATATTATTCATGTCTTCGTTTACTGCCTTAGGCTTTACCCTAATAGTTGCAGTACCAGTTCCGGATAATGAAGATATTTCAAAGTCTGCTGCCATTATATAATCCTCCTTATTTCTTTTCTAATTTCATTACGTATTTCCTTTTGTAAGACAGCTTTTCCACCAGCAGCCTTAAATGCAGGATTCCAAAGAGGACGAGGTGGTAAATTACCATCTCTACTACCATACTCTAACATGATAGCTATCTGATTCAAAGTCTTTCTTGAAGTCTTACCCGTATAGGTAATCTTCTTGATTCCAATTGGCAATCCGACGAAAGTTCTTTTCTTACCTTTTACCAAAGTAACTGAACGAGCATATTGCCCCGTAAGATTTAACAGGGTATGGTCCCCATATTTCTTTAGGATACCAGGAGCATGTGGTGGCCATGATACTTCTGAACCTCTTGGGGGAACACCCGTATTCAAACTTCGTCTTACTATACGAAGAAGTTGATTACCAAACTTTTCTGTACCTTTCGCATAGCCTTCGGTTAAGATACTTGGAGTTTTGGCAATCAACCTTTCTGCACGAGCTTGTTTTCGTTTATCTGCGTATATTTCTAGAGGGCCAACTGGAGTCGATAGTGTAATATTAACCGACTTACTTGGCATAATTCTTACTGTTGTTTAGGTTTATCCAATCCCAGCTCCTGAGCAATTCTCTGTAACAGAGTCTCTTGAGTGGATATTCGTTGGTCCATGTATTGACGGAACTCCTCAAACACTGGAGCAGGTTTACTTGGAGCAGAAGGTGATTGGTTAATTGAATTGAGAATGTTATCGCATTCAGAAACAATTGCCTCAAACTTTGGTCGATTGTTAAGTATATTCAAGGCATTATGTTTCTGCATAGTAACCTCATTAATTATATTCACTACATCGGTAGTATAATATACACCATTATAAATACCTTCATCAGATTGTGATGGCAAGTATACGGTGAGTTGTGATACCGAATCTTGGATTACCAATTCGACACTGTTAACAAAGCCGTCTTTAGCACCAGAGGCCATTGGTTTACTTTCTCCTACCTTTACGATTCTTGCTGTATCAAAAATAGGATAACCAGACCGTCTGTCTTTTTCTAATGTGAAAATCATTTCACCTTTCTGTACCTTTTGGAAAATCAATGTTCTTTCGTCCATAATCATCTTTTATTAATTAAGTTTAAACCAAATGAAACTGCACCTGGATTCCTTTGCATGAAGTCTACCAGGTTTAAGATTCGGTGAGTTGTTCTTGTTCCATAATTCCTTAGTTTAATGAGTTAAAACGAAAAAAAAGGAGTACACCTAAAAACAGATGCACTCCTTTAATCATCTTGGTATTTTAAATTACTAAGCTGGCGTTGTAGTACCGGTCTTCAAGGCAGCTACCACTTGATTGACGATGTTCTGGTCTCTCTGAGCATCTATCACTCGATTGAGGCGAGCAATCTCGGATATCCGAATTCGTTTTGTAACCCAAATCGCAAAGACCTCTTTCCGTAGTGAAACGGTTGTTAAGGATTTCCCTACCAACACCGGCAACATCTTTTGCTACACCACTGATTTCTTGAGTAACTCCACGAGCAGCATCAGAGATATCTTTGTAGATACCCGCCTTTGCTTCCTGAACCGTAGCTTCTACTTTCTGAATATCAGCTTTGGTATCATTGATTTTGTCCCATACGGAAACTGCAGCAGCACCAAAGCCACCACCTACCAATGCACCACCAACGGCTCCCCATCCAGAGCCCCAACCGGAATTCCGATTGCAACAGTCATTATGGCCTCTGTCCGCGATTACAACGCCATCGCCAGCACCTTTTACTTCTACTCCCATAATGTTTTGGATTTAGGAAATTAATAATTAAGTTTTTAGGGTCTCTCATATAATAAATACGGGTGTTGTATATAACCTAGGATATACTAAATACATAATCATAGGTTATAGTAGCAGCATTCTGAGTTATATTGACTGTAAGCTCCCAACCATTATCATCATTCTCTGCTTGCCTTAATTTAATGGTACCTGACCTTGTTGATTCTACGGTATTCTCTGTTAAGGTTAAGGTTAACCCATAGTTTCCATTATCACTTGATAACGTTGTGATTGCTACATTTGTAACCCAACTTGGTTTTGAGGTTACAGTTAAAGCTAATGGGTATCTTGTACTTATTTCAGAACCGTTTATTACCTTAGTCTTAAAAGAATAAGCTACATCAACTGTAAAGTTATTACCTCCCAAAGCCGATAATCCAGTTCTAGAAGTAGTTCTAGAACCAGTAGGGGAAGTAAATGCCAAGTAATACTTATAAGATACTGAAGCAGCACTCTGTGTAACTTTAATGGTCTTAGTAGTTGCCCCACTATAGGATGCAGTTACTGTACAACTTCTACTTGAAGTACCTGTGTTCTCTGTAGCAGTAAGTACCGTCTTAGCTGAATTCAAACTAAATCCAGTACCACTTGCACTAACCGTAGGTGTAGCACTCTTCGAAGAACCTGCACTTATTGACCCTGAACTCCAATGGTTGATAATAGGTATACTTACACTGGCATAAATATTAACACTACCTCCTGAATTAGAGATAGAATATGAATTTGCCGATAAGCTTATTACTGGTGTACCATCAGTAGTACTGGTAATTGAATTCGCTGCCTGGTATACTGGTACACTTACAGATTTGGTTTTACCATTTAGTGATAAGGTACCAATAAGGGCTCCTACCTGGGTTCTAGGTTTAACCGTGGTTCCCAAAGAACCTGCACTAACTGCAGTACCATAACTAATGCTAGCACCGCTTGTAATTGTGCCACCTCCAGTTGTAGAACCATTCCATCCCCAAGTCTGAGAATATGATGGCATACTTGAGAATGAACTTCTACTTCCTCCACTTGCAGGTATATCGGGTACACTTCCTCCACTTGCAGTGATTTCACTGTAAGTCCTATAACTTGCAGATTGAGAACAACTAATAGTTGCCTTCTTATTAGTTTCAGCTTGGGTTAAGGTTACCGTACCACTTCGTGTACTGGTAGAAGTATTATTATCCATAGTTACAGAAGTACCACTTCCGGATACGCTACCAGAGTTGGCTCTAGTATAACTTAGAGTAATTTGGTTACCATAATTATGCCCATTTCTTAATTCTTGCTTGTAAGAAGTAACTGAAAAGGTTTTGGTACCTCCAGTAGCCCCAAAAGACATAGAAGTAGGTGTTACACTCCAACCATAACTCCAAGATTGAGAGGCTGCTGCTTGAATAAAGGTTAATTTAAAAGTTTTACCCGATTCATCCTGTGTAACAAGAGTATTGGAATCCGACCGAGAGGTTAATCCCAAATTCTCTGAAGCAGTCCAAGGAGGTGTTTGAGGATGATTAGCTACCCATGCAGGTTTATTACTAATAACATAATTTACCGTAACTTCAGCCCCATTAGCTACTCCATCCCAATATTTCTGTTTTGTAGAAATAAAACCAAACCCCTGATTAGAAGAGCTTGGGTTACCCAAAGCATCGAAGCTTACACTACTGTATCTAGTAGTAAAAGTATATTTATAAGTTACCTTATGAATATCTTCTAACTTTACTGTTTCGTTATTTCCATAGGAACTGGCATTGGATAGTTCCAACCCCAAATAGTTTTCCCCTGTTCCTGTAGGGGAGAGTGCTAACAATTCAGCCTTGGTAGGACAGTCATTGCCATCCTTACCAAGGCCTACTTTACTTTTGACAGCACTCCAGGTTGCTATCTCTCCCATAAGATTTATTTGTTTTTAAGTTCCTGAATCTCTGCCTTCAAAGCCTTAATCTCATCGTAAAGAAGTTTAACACCCTCGATTGCCAAAGTTGACATCTTGTGATATTTAACTTGTTTTACGAGTACATATTCTTCTCCGTTGATTTCTAAGGTTTCGAATTCTTCTGGATTGGGTACCGTAGATTTCTCTACTGGAACTTCTTCCACATATTTACCAAAGCCTAAACCCTCGAGGTTCTGAGCAATAGTTCCCTCATCTTCCTTACCAAGCATACTAAATGACTTAGTAGGTATCTGGCAAATCTGGTCTAGAGTATGATTCAAATCTTTAATGTTATCTTTGAGTCGAATATCTGAAGACTCTTTCCAGAAACCGGAAGGAGCAGTAGTCTTAGCAAATACTACCTGGTCAGTAGTTGCCAATCCCAATTGAGCTCTAGTTACTGTATGAGGATTATCTCTTCTACCAGCATGGCTATTGATAGAAGTCTGAGCAGCAGTACCTGCAGCCTTAGCATCAGCAATAGCAGTAGCTTGAGCAGTAGATACTGGCTTATCAGCATCAGAAGTATTATTAACATTACCCAATCCAACCTGAGTTTTAGTAACTGTATGAGGATTAGATTTATTGGCAATGTGATTATTTACCTTAGTTTCTAAGGCAGTTACATCTGAACCAGTATCGGCAATCAAATCGTCAACGTAAGTTTTCAATTCTGTACGAAGAGCATTGATGGCATTAGTTCTATTGGTAATCTCATTTGCCAACCCCTGTACGGTATTATCCAAGTTAGTCTTATCTGCTGCAGTCATTACACCTGCAGTAGTCTTAGTTGCTGCAAGTATATCTCTAATTAAATCTGTAGCACCTCCATAAGTCTTACCATCTGCACTCTTAGTTTTATTATTAAGAGTAGCTCTTACATTAGTTGAATTATGGGTAAGAGTGAATCCAGTAAGAATAATTCCTGGAAGAGAACTATTAAAGGTATCATGAGCATTATCTTTTGCAATACGAGCCTCTTGTTCAGCTTCAATAGCATCTGGTAAGGTTTGATTAAGCCTTATTACACTATCGGCATCCATCAGACCAGCTTCTTGAGTAGTGGCTGGAGTTAGAGGGATTACCATCCCATCGGGTTTATCAATGTAATGCCCTTGACCATCCGTAGTAGAATAGTTACATAAGATAATAACATTACGCTTATTTTTGTTAACTATTGAAACCTTACTAATTAAATTTTTAGGCATGCTAGATACCACATCCTCAAGATGCTTACCTCTACTACCTTCGAAAGCAGTACCTGCGATTTCCCCAATGATAAGAGACGAAGTATTACTGTCTACGAATTTAGTACCTGACCAACGGAATTGGTATGGAGGTTCATCATCGGCAACATTTATATAAATCTTACCAGATTCTCCAACTACGGGAGTTTGGTGACCTGCATCAGTATACAATTGAACATTAGTAAGACCTCCAGTGGGGCTTACATCATAGGTAGCATATACTTCAAGTACATCATCTACATATGAAGGCAAATGGTTAGCAGGTACTAACCCATTCCCATCCAATGGAGCAAAGCCATCAGCCTTACCCTTAGTTGCTACAAAGGCATCATGCTTAGCTTCTAGAGTGTTAATGTTATTCTGCAGTTTAGTATCAAGGGCAGTGTCTGCCTCAGTTCTATCAGCAATCTCTTTATCAATCCTTGCACCCAATGCAGTATCAGCAGAAGTACGAGCAGTTGCTTCATCGTTTACAGCTTTAGTAAACTTGGTATCTAAAGCAGTATCTGCAGCTTTTCTATCAGCTACTTCTTGAGCAAGAGCGGCTTCTGATTTACTGTCCAAAGCTTCGATAGCATCTTTACGGTCCTGAACCTCTTGAGCAATATCATTGGGTAATGTCTCATCCAGATTAACTTTATCTTGGGCGGTCATTACACCAGCTTTCTCTGTAGTAGCTGCTGGGATATAAGTAGTCTTATAATCTTCAGGCTCATGAGTATAAATACCCTCTTCTTTTTTAGAAGAGAAATTATGAGTTAAAGTAACATGACTGCTTTGTTGACCTACCTCAACTGGTTTATCACCAGATAAGATAATAATATTATCTGGTATAGAATCAAACAGCTTCTTATCTGCTGCAGTTTGTACACCAGCTTTCTCTGCAGTAGAGGCAGGCAATGTAATAGGATTCTGTTCTACTGTACCATCTTCAACTACGGTCTTAGTAGCAGCTATGCCAACAGTAGTTTCATTGGGAGTTACTGCACCAAGAGCAAAGTTAGCCGTAGAGATTCTATCTAACTTTATATTATCATTAGCAGTCATCGTACCAGCCTTAGTAGCCGATACCTGAGGCAAATCGAAAGTTTCGGTAGTATCAGCATTCAAACCGTTATCCTTAGTTACGGTTACTGTTACCTTATGAGCATCAGAAGCTGCAGAGAGATCAGTTAAAGAATTTGGGTCTAACCCATCTAGCTTAACCTTGTCTGCAGCAGACATAACTCCAGCAAGAGTTTGAGTTACCGGGAGTAAATTCTTGGTAGCTTCTACTTCTTCACCATATTGGTTATTTGCCTTATCCTTGGTTGAAGTCTTTACTTTGAAAGAAAGCTGAGTACCTGTTCGGGTTACAGTACTAACATCGGTAACCATGGTATCAGGCAAAGCATCAGAAGTACCTTCTTCAGCTACCAGTCTTTCTTCATGGTCATTGGTAATGTTAGTGAATTTATTATCTAAGGCAGTATCAGCATCGGTTCTGTCCTGAATTTCTTTATCGATACGTTTACCCAAAGCTGTATCGGCAGCAATACGGGCAGCTTCTTCTGCATCAATGTTATCCTGGAGAACTTTATCTGCGGCCTTTCTTTCCTCTCTCTCTGTATTTAAGTCAGAAGTATTCTGGTCAATCTTTGCTTCTAATCGAATATCCTCAGCCTTACGAGCAGCGATTTCATTATTCAGCAAATCGGTAATGGCAGTATAGTTACCATTAATGTTATCCTGAATACCCTGAATCAATTCCAGATTACGTTGAATATTGGCAGCATTCTGAGTTACCAGAGCATTGGTAGCATTCAAGGAAGTTAACAGCTCCGTACGAGTTTCAGTTACGAAAGTTCTCAACTCATTTACCGTAGTAGTAAGAGTATTACTTAAGTTAGTGAAAGTCTGTTGCAGAGTATTATCTCCTTGTTCACGCAGATTCTTTTCAGCTTCAAGCTTATTCTCCAACTCAGTAAGCTTAGCAGTCATAGTTGCTGCAAAGTTGGGATCATCACCGAGAGCCTTAGCAATCTCGGCCAAAGTATCAAGTACCTCTGGAGCAGAGCCAATAATCTTTTGGATAGCTGCCTCTACTTGTTCAGAATTTTGGAAATCCGAATCATTCAACAATTCAGATACCTTTGTGATATAGTTAGCATGTTCCTCAATGCCATCCAACTTAGCAAAGAGTAAATCAGTAAAGTCATTTGAAGAAAGTACCTTACCGTCTACCTTATCTACCTTCTTAGAATCTAAGGCTTGGTCAGCAGCAATTCTATCTGCCTTCTCTTGAGCCAAAGCATTATTGATAAGGGTATCTTGGTTAGCACGTTCTGTAGCTTCCTTATCGATATTATTCTGCAACTCAGTATCACCAGCTAAGCGGTCATTCTTTTCGGTAAGTATATTTTGGTTGATACCCGCCATATCATCTTTATGGTTCTGAAGGTTGGTATCAATCTTTGCCTCAAGAGAAGTCTCTTTGGCAATTGCTCGGTCTTTCTCTGCATTAATAGCAGTAGTATTAGCATTTACCTTTGCTTTTAATTCATTCATAGCATCGGTATTACCTGCCTCTAGAGAATCAATACGAACTCCCAAAGCATTATCACCGGCAATACGATTTTCCTTTTCTTGTTCAAGCTTAGTGTTAAGATTAGCCACCTCGGATTCCAAAGCCTGCTTAGCATTATCTAATTTAGCTGTGAACTCAGTACTCAGAGATTTATCGGCTGCAGTACGGTCTGCTACTTCTTTATCCAAATTTACCTGAAGAACTTGGTCTGCAGCTTTTCTTTCTACACTCTCAGTATTAAGGTCAATATTGAGAGTATCGATACGAGAACTCAAAGCACTGTCGGCATTCGTACGGTCAACGATTTCTTCGTTAATCATATCCTTAACTTCCTTGTAGTTATCACCTACAGTCTTAGTTAAGTTTGTGATTGCCTCTGAATTTCTTTCTATATTATGTTGATTAGTAGCGATTGCCGTAGTATTGGCATTTACCTGCTCAGTAAGCTCATTACGCAAAGTATTGATAGACTCTTGCATACTCAAAGCCAAGTCTGAGATACGCTGGTTAACGTTAGCCAGACTTTGAGTATATGCTTCATCAGCAGTCTTTCTTTCGGCAATCTCCTTATCCAAGTTAGCCTGAATTACTGCATCGGCATCTTTACGGTCTTGGATTTCCTTATTAAGGTTATCTCTTACAACTCCGAGTGCAGCATCTCCAGTAGCAGACTTATTGTCTACGTATTCTTTCAGTTTAGTTTCAAGGGCAGTATCTGCATCCTTACGAGCTTGAACTTCAGCAGCTACTTCAGCACTGTTTGCCTCGTCTCCTGCAATACGGTCTTCGATTTCTTGGTTAACCTGTTCTGTAATTGCAGCCAACTTCCTAGTGATGGTAGTTGCAAAGTTGGGGTCATTTCCAAGGGCATCAGCAATTTCCTTAAGAGTATCAAGTACTTCAGGTGCTGAACCAATAATCTTTTGGATAGCCGCATTTACTTCCTCTTCAGTTTGGAAACCGGCATCATTTATAAGCTGAGAGAGATGGGTAATATAGTTTGCCTTTTCTTCTATGCCATCCAATTTAGCTTTGAGTATATCGGTAAAGTCGTTCTTAGTCAAAGAATAACCTTCACGTTTATCTACCTTCTTAGCATCAAGGTCTTTATCACCCTTTTCTCTAGCAGCAGCCTCGGCAGCAATAGCATTAAGCAATTGTTCTTTGTCTTCTACACCCTGCTCTTTTATATCCTCGATTTTGTGTTCGAGAACTAAATCCTGAGCAGCACGAGTAGTGGCCTCTGAATCTATATTGTTCTGTAATGCCTGGTCTGCAGCAGTACGTGCTTGAGCTTCCTGGTCAATCTTACCTTGAAGAGCATTGTCTGCATTAATACGGTCTGTTACCTCTTTAGAGATTTCATTGTGAAGAACTTGGTCCTCAGAATGACGGTCTACCTTCTCTTGGTCAATCTTACCCTGGAGAGCTAAAGTATCAGCCTGGCGATTAGTGATTTCTTCATTAATCTTAGAATCCAGTACGGTATCTGCATTGGTACGATTTGTAGTTTCTTCAGCAATCTTTGCCTCGAGTGCAGCCTTATCATTGATATGAAGAGTCTTAAGGTTATTTACACTTTCCTTAATCTCATTATCGGCAGCGATACGTTCATCTTTTTCCTTTTGAATAAGGTCCTTGAGTTCTTTCTCAAGTTCACCCTTATCTTGATTTACCTTATCTTCAAGGTCTTTGATGTCTTCAGCATTCTTATCTACCTTCTTCTCAACTCGGTCGATTTCAGCTTTTAAGTCTGCCTTAACGGTATCAATCTTCTTATTGATTTGGTCTAACCCATATTCTAGGTTATCCTGAACTGCAGCTACTGCAGCACCCAGAGCAGCTTCGGCTTCCTTAGCACGATTAACCTCTTCGGTTAAAGCAGTACGAAGGTCGGTTAATTTATTAGTGATGGTAGTTGCAAAGTTGGGATCATTGCCCAATGCTTCTGCCAACTCTTTAAGAGTATCAAGGGCATCATCAGCACCATCAACCAAATCACTAATCATCTGTTTAACTTCTTCCTCGGTTTGATATTTCAAATCATTCTCAAGCTGAGAAACTTTAGTGATATAATTTGCATGTTCTTCGATGCCATCAAGTTTAGCCTTCAACTCATCGGTAAAATCATTTTTCGATAAGTCGTATCCTTCTTTCTTATCTACCTTATTCTTGATAGAAAGTACGAAGGCCCAGAACTCATTTATAGTTCCTCCAAAGCCAGCTTTAACAAAGTCATCATAGTAACCCTGTAATAACCGCTGGTCTATTTCTTCGCAGGTATAATACTTACTTACATACATATTTTATAAAATTTAAGGATTAATTACTGCACGTTGACGACCCAGTAAGAATTCAGAATCGATATCCCTGAATGGTTCTCCCTCTGAACCACGGAAGGCATTCATTGGTACATCCGGATTTTCGGGGTCTACATCTCCACCGTCCTCAATATCTCCCCGTATGCAAGCATAATCAGGAAGCCTATTTACACGGAACTTTATTACCTGGCCTATACCAGGATGAGGTATTATTTTATCCCAGATATCCCCGAAGTAATCTTGAAAGCAGGTGACAAATTTGTTTCCGGTCATCGATTGAAATGCCGTTACATCATTGCCATTACCTTTCATTTCAATATGAACTCCAGAGGTACCATTGAGGATAACCAGATTACTATCAAACCAAATTCCACTGTTTGTAGTAATTGGTGTCCACCTCAGTACTAACATCTTTGCCATATACTTTATTTTTATTCTACAAATTCAACTTTGGTATCTCGGTCTCTCTTTAGGATAATCATGAAAACTAAAGCCTCATCCTTTGCCTGAGCAGTCTGAGTATCTCCAGAAGGCTTATACGTTATACCATTAATTACAAACCTATCTTGTTCCCAATTAAAATCCCAATAACCCTCCGGTGTAAGATAACCGATTTGTTCTATATAAGATTTAGAAATTAGTATTGATAAGTTTTCATCATCCAATTCTCCTGAGACTGTTGCCTTATTGATAGGCCAGTTTCTGAAAGCATTGTAGTAACACAATGCTTCGATTTGGATGTTATAATATTTAGGTATACTGTCTTCGGCATGACTGAGAAGCTGATTAACATGTTTGGCCCAAGTTATGGATTGTCTACCAGCATCCCAATCTAAGAAGTCAGTGATAATTTTCTTGTATCTATCCCAAGAGCGGTTCTTTACCATTCTCCAGGGTTCTTTTGTCATAACTTAGTTAAGATTGATTTCTTACCACCTTTCACTGGAGCACTTGGATTTGGTCCATCTAATACTCCAGGTTGCCTTCTGTTAACTACTTTGGGAACTACGGTTCTGAATACTTCATCACAGAACGGTAAGTAGATTTCCAATCGTGAAGCTAACATACAAAGGTTCTTTCTTAATTCATCTATTAATCCACCTGGTTGCATTGCTTGAGAAAGTGTTTTCCATAGGGAACTTGTAGCATCTGCCAAGGTGTCATAATATTGCACTTCAGTAGGCCCAGTAGTGATTTGTTTTATTCTATCACCACGAGCAAGTTCGGGTTTAGAAGTACCATCACCATTCTGTTCTTTGGTAGAGGTTAATTGACTTAAGTATTCGGAAGTACTTGTTAATAGATTAAGTATCTTCACATTGAGAAAATCCCAGGCAGCCAATTCCATTATTAATTGGTTTTCTAGTGCTTCATACCATAATTCATCGGTGTATTTATCTGCAGGAATTAAGTGATTTACTAGAGGACCAATATAATATTGCCATTTGGTGATGTAGATAGATTTATCTTCCCTGGTCATTCCCTCTGATATCTCTGAAGGAATATAGTGGTCGATTAAGTTATATATTGTATCGGCTAATGCCGTATGTCCATAATCACAAACTACCAGAGTCTTATCTACGGTGATATCTAAACCATTTGAGTTAGTTACATGTAATGTTACTGTATAGAAACCGGGAGTTTCATAAGAATAGGAAACATGTCTTCCACCATTGAAAACCTCTCCCTTATCATCGCCAAAGTCCCAGTCAAAAATGGATTTGGCCGGGACTTTGGATATGACTCTGAATGAAACTTCCAGACCTGACGTAACGTACAAAAAGTCCAGATTGTTATTCATATTAGTCTGTCTTATGTAATTTTCATATATTACCCTTTAGAAGAGGATTCGAATTCTTCCAGCAAAGCCTGAATAAGTGTTTCTACTGTATCATCTTTCTCGGCAACGATTTCATGAAGACCTGCTACCAGTTTCAGTTCTTCCAGGGAATAGCCCTTTGCAAGTTTTTCAAGAGTCATGCCTTTCTTGAACTGAGCATTCAGTCTCTTATCCAACTTTTCGATGTCGGCCTCTGAATACTTTTCGATTTCTGATTTATCAGCAATGATAATCAGATGGCCAGAGGCAATTGCCTTCTGAATCTTTGGTGCACGGAATTGACGACGAGAGAGTTCCTTGTCTTCTCCTCTACAAACGGTAATACCAGTTGATTGGTCATGAAAACTGTAAGCTCTTGGTCCCACAGTTACTGTATATTTATCTTTAGCCATATTTCCTAAGGTTTAAAAATGATTAAAGAGAGGATAGGTCTTTTTAGTTACCTACCCTCTCAGGGAATTTATATAGATGAAACCGGACGTCCCTTATTATTCTAGGTTAACCATCAAATATGGGTCTACGTTCATGAACTCGGGGAAACCGACTTCTGAGAACTTCCTGTCAGCAGCCAGCAACAGAGTTGCATCCTGGTACATCTTAGAGAAGCCAGTAGTCAAGCTTGCATAGATTGCCTGAGTCTGGTTAGAAACGATTCTTTCAGATTCAAGCATCAACTGACGAGCAGTAAGCTTAATCAAGGCAGCAGATGTATCAATCAACAGCAACTGTTGGGTGGGTGTACCCGGGTGAATGTAGAAGTCAGCATTCTTGGGAACAGGAGACTTAACATTCAGGGTAGCTTCTGTAGTACCAGAGTGACGATCCTTGAATTCCGGCAAGTTCAGCATTTCGATTGCCTGGTCTTCACCACCAATCATAGTTTGGAAGTTACGTCCCATACGAGCAGCACGTACCCAAATATGCAGAAGGTCTTTGTAAGTGATACCATTAGTTGTTTCGTATACACCGATTACCGGGGCAGACTCAGAGCCATCAGGGTTGTTACCATTGATAGCAACGTCCATAGCCAGAGTATCCAGAGCATAACCCAACTGAACGCCAAAATCACGAAGGTAGATTCCCAAGACATCGAGCGAAACATAGTTACGAACTTCATCAGTAAGTTTGAAACCTTTTCCGATTTTGAAGAGGCTAACTGATTTCTGTCCGAAGCTAACATCACCCAATGGGATAGTTTCTGCCTCATTAACCTTTGCAGGGGCAGCATCCGACATGTTAACCATCGGCATGATTGCTTGTAAACCATTGATTGGTTGGTCAGATGCAATGATATTTGGATAGAACGGAGCCTGGCGCATACCCAATGTGATAGCAGCACGGATGATTTCCGGAACAATCCAACGAATATTCTGTTGGGGCATTGTAAAGATGTTCTGCATCGTGTCCACTTTTGGATTGATGCCCATCTTTTCAAAAAGTTCATCTTCTGAAATACCCCATTTACCGGTAACCAATTCTCCAAAAGTTACCTCTACAGGCTTCTTGTCCTGTGAACCGGAACGAACAGCTTCCAAGCTTCTTACCATTTCCGGCAGCTCATTCATAAAATCCTGAGCCTTCAACTTTGTAATATCTATTTTATTTTCCATAACTTCTTTTCTCTTATTTGATGAGTACTTGAATTACCTCATTTGCCTCTTCTGCAGGATTAAGGGCAATGAACTGGGATGAAGTTGCTTGGTTAGCTTTTACGAATCTATCGTTAAGCAATGTTCCATCGGGAGTTACATAGCCGGCGTCGATATTTCCGTTTGATACCCAGTTACAAATCATGTAACCTTCCATAGCTACTGTTACCTCTACCGGGAAATCTCTTTGAGGTTGATAAGCAGGGTTAACGTTATCCGTTACTGCTACACCCAAATAAACTTGAGTAGCTGTATCAGTGCAAGGGTAAATCAAACCTTCTTCATTCAAAGCCACTGGCATACCCTGTACGATTTTCTCTCCAGCTTTAACATTGAAAGCCTGGTGCAATTTGTGTGACTCACTTTTGTAAATCACCGCTCTCGGGGTTCTTTCCCCAAAGAGAGTAAGTTGCTGAGGGTCGTTTACGATTTTAGTTTTTTCCATAACGCGGATTATTTATATTAGTTATTTGATTTTGTTTCGATACAAGTTATCGATTACATTCTTAGTACTCGGAGATTCTGAATTCCGTTGGGTATCATTACCCTGGGTTCCAGTTTTACCCTCGGTATCATCCTCAGCAATTGAGGAAGCACGATTGACGTCCTTAGAACCACATTTTGAGCAAGTGAGAGGGAACTTCTCTTCCAAGCGAGCTTGGTAATCCTTTGTCAAGGAAACAAGAGTAGTAATACCAGTAGTCTCGGCATTGAGCATCGTAACGATTGTCTCATCTACCTTATCACCCATCAACTTCTTGTAAGTTTCTACGGCATTTTCACGTAGAGAAGCAATGTGATTCTTTCCTACGGTTGCCATTTCCTTCAAGTTAGCTACTTCAGCATTCAAGTTGGTAATCTGTTCCGTAAGAGAAGTTTTCTCTGTAGTAAGATTATCTACCGAAGTTTGCAATTCGTTTCTGGATGATACCAAAGTCTGAATGCAGGCAATTACATTTTCCTGATTCATCTCTTTACCTTCTTCCAGGGTAAGCATGTTATCCCCAAAAAGGCTTTCAAGAAATTTTTGTAATTCGTTCATGTTATCTTTATTTGAATGATTATCATTGGCATCATTATCATTAAAAGAACCCTGAGTATCGTTCTTTTCTTGATATGATGTTAAATCTGATTTATAATCAGTAAAGAAGTATTGCTTCGATTTATCATCTCTATACTCTTCATAGGATGCCCAAGTTCTTTTGGCAAAGGTTGGGTTAATGATTTTACCATCCGAGCCAATTTTCTGGGCAAATGAATCAGCACCATGTGAAACTAGTGAGGTCTCAAGGTAACGAACAATTTCAGTAACAATTCTACGTACCATAACTCTCTTAGAGTCATAAGTACCCAGTTTCTGATAAAATTCGTTATCTTCCATTTGGGGATGGGATTTATCCCACTTAAATTGTACAGTAACTGAATTACTATGAATTGAAGGAGGTTCCATAAGGATGCCTCTAGCAATTCTTGGGTTTGCCTTACCATCGATTTTCAGAATACCGTTGATACCAGCGGGTATAGTAAAGCTACCGTCTTTATAGGATTCCTGCCACATTACTTGTGATACAGCACCAATAGCATTACCGATGTTGGTTTCATGGTCACAGTTTACTGTTTGACCAAGCAACATCTTCATAGAAGCCTTTAGTACTCCATTCTGACCAAAGTCTGTCGGGTTCCAATTCTTAGATACAGTCGTTTCTGAAAGTAATCTGAACATTGGTTCGATAAACTCTTCGTCCTTAGGAGTTAGTTCCGATTTGTCTAGGTTGGGATAGTAAGTATTATAATCTATATCTCCTCCCCAAAACCCAAATTGAGCAATGGAATCCGGTGTAGGATTTTTCCATTTGTAATAATTCTCTGAGAAAGCCTTGGCTCCCACTGCTTCTGGGATATACCCAGCCATAATGGTATGGCCTTGACCTATCACCATAGAATCAAGATGCTCTTTGTTTTTCTTTGTAAATTTACTCATCTTGCTTTAGTATTTTGGTCTCCTCGAGAAGGAGCCGGGTTATTCTTATCTCTTGACCTACGAGCAGATTGGTTTTTATCATCCTGCCTTTGTTTCTTCTTGGTACCCTCTTGTGGGTCTATATTACCACCCTTAGCAAATTGGTCCTCAAGTGAAACTCTTGGTTCCTTTTCATCTGGTGAATCATAACCCATTGCCCAAGCATATTGCTCTTGGCTAATGATACCTGCCTTATACAATAAGTCAAGGTTCTGTATCTTATACTGAAGACCTTGTTGGATTTTAACTTCATCAGAAACTGTAGAAGTTCCCCAATCAATCTTCATTCCCTTATTATTAAAGCCTGCCAGACGCAGTTCTAGAGAATAAAGTCGGTCCAATACATAAGCTACAAGCATTTGGATATTTTTTAACTGGCTAATCATCTTAGACAGCATTATACCCGTTGCACCTTCACCAGTAGTAGATGATACCCCAATGATAGAGCCATTAACTCCCAACCCATTTGCTACAGATTGTTGATTCATATTCCAAGGCTTCTCGATATTACCGAGCTCCTTAGTAGTAGAGTTGAGTTTGAATTCATGGTCATCTATGTAACCAGCAACTACCCCATCCTTCATACCCTCTTTAACATTACGTTTGAGGATATTAAGTTCATGGTATAATCGGGATTCATAAGCTTTTATACTCTCATTTGGCCTTTGTGGAGATTTCTGCATCTTAGCTTCTAAGAAACCCACCATACCACAAATCTCCATTATATGTTTGAAGTTAATCTTCATATCATTTTGTCCTTTGAGGGAATCCAATGCAGGCATAAATGGAGGAACTCCATAAGGTTCATCTGTATCATTGAACATACCAACATAAAAATAGGTTTCTGGGTTAAGTTTAATGTAATCTTGTTGCTTAACAAAGAAATTAATGTTCTTTTGGTAAGGAGCATACACCCCATTTAATTCACGTTTAAACTTGATGTGTTCTGGCTTAAGGAATAATACAGTAGCCAAACCATCAAGCTTATCATTTGGTACTCCTTCTACGGATATTGCCCCACTTACAAGAAGTTGAACAATCATTTTATTAACTAAACCATCTATACCAGCAGTATATCTGGTCCATCCCTTGGTGGCTTTCTTAAGATGTTCTCTCATCTTTGAAGCCTCTTCATCGGTATTATTAGGGAAAGTTACTGTATGACTGGTGTTAGCTAACTTAAACATATCTTGCAATGCAATGCCCATATCAGGATTTACCTTATATAAATCCCGAATTAAAGGTATCACATCAACACGAAAAGAGGGTTCAACTAATTTAGTCAACCCTTGTAATGATGTAATTAAGTTATCGCTATCATCGTCAACTGAAACCCTACCAGGCGAAATTGATGTGGCAGGCTTTTCCTCTTTATTAGAGGATGTACCATTCTTGGGAGGGTCCTTCTTACGTCCCCAACCCCAACTAAAATTGAAGTACTTTTTCATCTTGGTTGTACGATTACGTTAGTTTTTCCTTTCCTTATGTGATTACATATTGCTTTTCCAAAGATATCATCATCGGCATATACATCTCCTTCAAGGTCTACATCTACAGCTGAATTGTTAGCCCTATGTTTACCCATTGCAACAGGTCTACCTAAACCATCATAAATGAAGGTATAAGCTTCTTGTACAAAGAATGGGTCCTTAATGATTACGTGATCTAATCGAATATCTTCTTCCAAGTTTTCTATTATCACTGAACGATTCTTTTGGGTGGTTAACCAACCAGGGGATTTATCCATTTCAGGTCTACTTTTACCTTTTTTCTTCAGCATCTTCTGGTAGTAGTAAAGGTTAGGGTAGCCTTCGTCTTGAAGCTTAGAAGTTACTGATAAACCGACGTCATTGGATTCTGGAGCTATTACTGCCCAGTTAAACAACTTCCCAGTATCACCAAGTAACTTAGCATAAGCTCCCACTGCCATTCTTCCCTTATATACTACTTGTTCTTCTCCTAGCTTATCCATACAAGTAAATGAAGAGTAGTCAGAAGCTCTACCAGTTGAAACGTCTGCACCAATGAAATATTCTTTATCTGATTCGGGTTCACAGAATTGTCGGTATTGACCATTAAATCTCTTCTTAATAACTGGGTAATCACTAAGGCAGTCTTCGATAGCTTTAATATCGGCTAAGTCGAAGACTGTATTACCAGATGATAAGAAGTCACCATCAATTTCTTGTGCAGTTCGTTTTGCTCCCAAAGCAGAAGACATTTGGTTATACCAATTGATATCTCGTTCTGGGTGCATTTGCCAGTATAATCGAATTGGGTTAAAAGGATTACCTCCTGCAATGGCATCTACCCAAGTTGAGTGATAGAAATTACCAACTCCATAGGGAGTGGAATTGACGATGGCAGCTCCACCAGTAGAAAGAGTAGGGAATGCAGCAGCCCAAATTTGAGCAGCCCATCTTACTACTGCTGCCTCGTCAATTACCAGAAGAGAAAGGGATTCCGAACGACCGGCTTCGGATGATGTCGGAATAGATTCAATAAATGACCCATTATCAAATTCTATCATGGAAGCAGAGCCATATTCTCCAGCTCTACCATTGATTATGGGAGTTTGAAGGTACCATGGAAGATTCTTGTACATGAACTTAATCTTCTTAAGTACCTTCTTAGCTGTTGTGTCCTTGATAGATATAATGTTTATCTTTTTGTTGGGATGGTACATCGCCAACCAAAGACAGTACATAGAAATAAGTTCTGTAATTCCTGCCTGACGGAACTTGAGAATGATATTGAATCGTTGGGCAATGAAATTGTAGAGAACTGATTTCTGAAATGGGTATAAATCAAATCTTACCTTTCCTCTTACTGGATGTATCACATAGCAAAAAAGGCTAAAAAAGAAAACATCACTAGAAACTCGGGATAGGTTTGATAGCTCCTCCCGAGTTAATGTAGTTCTAGTTTCTGAGATAGTCTTTGCCATTACTTAAAAGTTATACGTTATTTGAAATTCGATGTCAGTACCTATACCAGATTTTATCTTTGGGTAGTAAAAGGTATTGACTCCGAATTTGTAATTAAATCTCTTAGTCTTGATTGAAAGACCAGCTCCCATATCGAAGAGATTATTGAAAGGTCTGTATTTGCCATAAACGTATGGACTAAGTGATAACCTTGCAACTTTCTTTCGAGTTAATTGACCTTCATACCAGTTGTAGTTGTACTTATCTAAATCGATTGGGAATAATCTAGTTGAATAAGTGTTAGTCTCCTTATTGAACAGACTTAAGTTCAACTTATCTTTCTTCAAAACAATTTGAACCAGGGAATCTTGGTCACTGATAACTGGCTGCCTTAGCATGGAATCAGGAAAGAGAGTTGGCTGCTTATTATCATGAACTAAGATTTTACCTGGTTCAATTTTTTCTGAGTACTTCTTCTCTGGTTTGAAGGGTTTCTCTGTGTATACTGTATCTGGGATTTCATTGACCGCTAGTTCCAGGGAATCAACCTCTCGAGAAAGTTTGTAATTCCTGAAGCAAAGGTAAATAGTAAATCCTAGTAGTATTAACGTAACGATATTTTTGGCTTTCTTCATAAACTAATATAATCTTAATAAACCCAGTACAAAAGAAGAAAAAAAAACCTCCTAAAAAAAAGAAGAATAAAGAAAGAATACAAAATAATATACTTCCAATCAATGGTTGTATACAACCATTGATTACATTGGTTGATGGAATCAACCAATGTAGGTAGAATGAATAATGATTATTATTGATACCTACCTATTGAGGTTAATTGTATAGAAGGTTTTTAAGAAGGAATTCCTGAAAGGGAGGAAGTTTTTCCCTTCTAGTACTTTTTGACACTTTTAAAGTCTTTTAACATTTAATCAAATCATCAACTTACCTTAGTTCTCTTAGTCTTTAAGCTCCTAGCATGCTTTCTAGTAATATTTTCTCCTAATATTAGGGCCTTACTCGGTTTCTTTTCAACCAACTTTGGTGAAATAGCTTCATACCAACCCTCTATTTGAGAGGCGCAAGCATCTAGTAAATTTAAATATTCCCTCTTCTTAGCTTCGAATGATTTTAACATTTTAGGCAATAAAAATCGGCTTTTTGAAACCGATTTTAAATTTGGGTTCAAACTCCAGTAGTAAGAAGCTAAAGCACTACTAAGTTTAGATTCTTCAGCTAGTACTTCTGATTCTAACTTCATTAATTTATATATTAATTTCACTTTAGAACCAGGTAGGTTTTTAATAAAATCCTCAGGTAATCTTGGTAAAGTTTTCATATTATATTTATGGTATTAAGTTAGTTATATATATATGTATAATCCAATAGTCTACTTATCGGAGGCGTTTCTAATGCACCTTTTAAACCAAATCCCAATTTCTCCAACTGCCCCTTTGGCAATTGTATACCTTGCCTTGTTAAGCCAGTAAAGATAATTGCCTTCATCCATGAAAATCTTGTAGGATTTAGGAAATCCCATGATTGCCTTGAAATCCAAAATCCCAAGAGGATAACCATCGGGTCGGAATTGTCTATCGGCAGGTCTCAGTGTTAAGGGAGATTTATCTTCTTCCAATCTGTATACTCCTGGGAGGGTACTCATCTTTGCTGTTTTGATTGGCCATTTCTTTTCAGCATGGAATGCTCCTACCCAAAGTCTATGTATTTTCTTTACTGTAAGATTTTTCTTTTCGGGAAGTTTTCGATAGTCATACATTGCCAGGGTTTTATCCAAGGGTATGTTATAATTTAATGGATTCTGGTAATCGTTAAGTAGATTTCTAGTAATTGTTGGGTTTTTTACTTGAAATACTTCATTGAAAGCATTCAAATATTTCTTACCGGTTTTTCTATGTACTCCGATGATAAGTAATCTCTTTCGTGATAACTGTGAGTTTCCATAATCAGAAACTGACCTTTCGTGAAAAATAAGTTTATAGTCTTCGAAAGTTTTTTGAAGGTATTCCTTTGGTAGTAGAGATAGCAAACGAGGTAAGTTTTCTATAAGAAATATCTTAGGCTTATAATGTAAGATTGATTGAATCACTAGATTTAGGGATTTATTCTCTTGGGGATTACCCAATTCTTTTACTTTTGAAAGCCTCATAATAGAGGATGCTCCACAATCTGGGCTTGAAAGTATGATGTCTGGCTTACAGTCTGGAAAAGTTCCCTCTTTATAATAAGGTATATTCCCAAAGTTTAATTTCCACTGTTCTAGACCCTTAGTATAAAATACTCCTCGAGTTTCTATATTAGCTATCAAATTCTTTCTAAAAGGGAACAGAAGGATGCCTGCACCCGCAGACACCCCTAATACTTTTAATTTTTTCATTTCTTGTAGCTTCTCAATTTAATGTACTTAATCCAAGCAAAGGGCTTACGGTCTTCCAAGTAACTCAGATTCTTATCATTGTTGTGAGCTTCTTCTTCGAAACTTACATCATGATATCTTTCATTCTGTTTATCCCACTTGGCAAAGCACATGATAATTAGGTATTCGATGATATACCAGAGATAGAAGAATCCAAAAGTCAAAGCCACTACCCACCAAAAGGATATACTGAATGATAACCAGAGTATGATACCGAGTACCAAACCTACTATACTACATTCAATCTGTTGTACCTGATGAATACACTCATGATTGATATCATCGGGTTTACACTCTTCTACTTTGTGTTTGAAGAATGAGTTATACACCAGAGTAATTGCTTTGTAACTGGGGAAAAGAAATACTTTTGCTACCCAGCTGTTAAAATGACATCTTTTCATAATTTACCTTTAAAGTTTTCGTAAGCATTTCTTAGTTTTTGGTCGTAGGCATTCTGGGCATACCCGGGACCATTGTATTTTCTGGCAAAGCCAGCCCAGTCCTTTTCTTTGAGATTACTCAAACAACCAGAGTTTTTCATGAAATAATACATGAGTTCTAGTTGATTTGCATGAGATTCTGACATCTTATGAACGAATTCGAAGACATCTTTACATTCACAGAGGTTGTGATTGAACCCACAAATCTGGAACATTCCCCAACTTGCAGACTTCAATGCACATTCTTCGTCAATTTCTTTGGCTAATTCGAGTCTCTTATACTCGTGTACACCTCCCAAATACTTCGATTTATCCCATTTAGGGAAGAAAATCGTAGAATATCTCTTACAAAGGTAAGCTAAATCTCTGTCAGGGAATTTCTTATGTACTTCTTTGTACATAATGTGACCCTCAAAGAGGATTTGAGGCCTACCATCAGCTAAAAACCCATCTCTACCTGCTGCTTCTACCAATTGAACAGCTTTCAATAGAGCAGGTTCTAGACCTAAGCGAATAGCAAGGTCTTTAATCATTTCATTTGTTAGTTTATCCATAACTTATCAGTTTTAATGGTTCAATTTTAGTAACAAAAGTATTGCTTATAACCCATTTTCAATATGTTTAGAAGTTCTATTATCATATATAACTTATAAAATAATGCAATATGGACAAGAAAAATGAGTGCCAGATATGTGGCAAACCAATTAATTTAGAGGAATTCGATGAAACTAGAGAGATTCCCCAACTTATGGCAAGAAAACAAGTTTGTTTTAAATGTGCTTTTTGGTTTAATCGATTAGCTTATGATAAAGAACTTGAAAAAGAGAAGAAAATTGCCGTAATTACTCCCGATTATTCCCATTGGATAACTAGAATACCGGGAAGTATTCTAATGGTTCCTTCTGCTTTTGGAGGGATTTACCAAACTAAACTCCAACCAGTCAACACTCTTGGAGTTATTGATGAAGACCAAGAGAAACTTTTCATCATCCGTTATAATAACATCACTCATCAAGGCACTATACCAGAACATCTAAGAGATGCTTTTAAAGTAAACGGAATATTTCTATCTCCACAGGAATACAAAATGCTAGAAGATTACCGGGGCAATGCCTATGAATTTATTAAAAATAAAATAGATAATGCAATAAATAAGAAATAATTTCGTATATTTGCATAAAGAAAAATTCTTAATAAATAAAGATATGAAAAAAGAAAAGAAAGAAATCAAAAAGCTTAAAGAGGGGGATGAGGTTCTCTTCACATTGTCGGGAAGACCCATCATTGAGAAAGTTACAGTGGAATCTATTGATAAAAAAGGTGGATTCGCAATGCTCAGTAACCGAGTAAAAGTTGCAAGAACCTTGGGTCCTGATGATACATACCCAAGATTGGATGGGCAAAAGGGAGAAGTTCGTCCGCTTACCGAAGAAAATGAAAGAGTATTCCTTGCATATAAGGCCTATTTCTCAATTAAGAGAAACATAGAATTACTTGATAAGGAGATGAGAAGTATGAAAGATTCGAAAGCTTTCGATATAATAATTGAATTTGATAAGAAGCTTACCAAGATTATTAACAAATACCTCAAAGAACAATGATGACTACGGTATTAGCGATAATTTACTTGGTATGTTTGCCATTCACGGTATTTTTTGTAAGGGCTTGCTTGGATTATTTACCCTATACTCACAAAATACACTCTCTCGTTTTATTCATCTCGGTATGGATGGTATTACCTCTATTTCCGATTTATCTATTAATCAGATACATAAAATACAAATTACTATGAGATACTTTTTTGACAGAGATGGTAATTATGCTGGGACATCAATGCAAGGGTGGGAGATAATTCTCCTACTCTTGTTCCCAGTTGCTTTAATAATCTTCCTCGTATTCTTACCTTTCTATGTATTTCATAAATACAGTTCTAGAGAAGAGGATAAAAAATACGAGGAAGAACATCCAGAAATACTAAAAGTAGATTCTTATATTACCTGCTGGTATCCATGGCATAGATACTCTGTTGCATATACACTGGCTCTTATATTCTGGGTAATTGCTTTTATAATTGGGATATTATCTTAATACAGGTATTAAGTTGGCTTTTGACTTGCCCAATAAAAGCCCAATAAAAATTCAAATCTAATGGATATTTTTTAGTGGGGTTAAACCTACTGGAGAGTATAGGAGTATCATTGCTAACAGGGGGAGTTGAAACTTTTGTAAGAATATAGGAACCCAATCCAGTTGTTTTTGTTGTAAAGTATGAATTACTTGGTAAATTGTAGTTAGGACTAAAAGCATTACCATTCTTATCAAGGCAGGACCAAGACAACATGTTGAAATTTCCCGGGTACAGGCTAGCAATATAGACATTAATAGCATATCTATTTTGATTTACTATCCAATTCGTATTTCTGTTACCATCAGCCATAGATCCACCTTCGCCACTAATATTGGTAGTAACCTTAAAAAAATCACTCGTGTCTACTCCATTGATGGTTATAGGATTAAAATGTATTTCCCAATATTCTTTTTCTTCGGGAGTAGTAAGGTGTAGATTTATTTTATTACCAGATTCATTTTGTGTAAGTATACAAAGCCCAGAAGTACCGTCATCTTGTGCAGTAATCTGAATACAATTGTTACTTTTGTCTTCCTTCAGAATATAGTCCGGGGTATTGATGCTAGCAGAATAACCAACTTCAATAACCCCGGAGGACAATTTGCCATTTACATACTTTCGTGGTTGAGATTGTATTGTCCATCTCTCAGAGTTTCCCTGTCTTATTTCTGCATATACATCTTGGGTAGATCTCCCCCCCCCTAATTTAAGAACTTTATTTTCCATAATGTATAATGTTTTTAGATTGATACTGTTCCTCCTGCACTTGGTACTATAAATGACCCCTCTAATATCCAGGTATTACCTGATTTAGTATATACAGCTACTTTATCTCCAGTAGTACATTCTATTAGAGAACCAGGTTCTGAGTCATTGGCATAGAATGGAATCTTCATAGTAGTAGTATCAGTTGCTGAGAGACCCTGTAGATACACCTGATCTGAAGATGATGTATTCTGTGGCATAGCTCCCTTGCCAAAGAGATAGTAGCCTGTACCTGTGGGCAATCCAGAGAGAGTGAATGTTGAAGCCATTTGTGACTTCTGAGTTACTGGTATACTACGGTTAGCATCCCCACAGGTTAAGAGGATATACCCTAAACGGTCATCTCCAGTTTTATTACTCGATAAAGCGGTCAGGGATAACAGGTAATGGTTCTCAAGAATACTCGAGGCAACGGATACTGAGCACCAATCGGGAGCACTACCCACATGGGGAGTTTCTGGCTTTTTAGACCCATCACTACCCTTTAAATAGGCCATCACAAGGATTTGAGCAGTATTATATTTATCGCTACCTAAAGGCAGTGAGTTTGAAACCATTTTTATGTATCCGGTATAGGTTACATCAGCCTCTTGAGTTACTGTGAGATTGATTTTGTTATCAGACTCAGTTTGGTCAAATGTCAGAGTAGTAGACCTTGAGGACCCAGTATTTTCTGAATAGTTAATTTTTACATCTAAGTAACCATCTCCAACGGTAACTCCTCCCCAAATAGCCCAACTTACGGAGGCTGAGCCCAAAGTACAAGAGGGCGTAGAGGTTGAAACTATTTTGCCATTTACCAGTTTCCTTTTGAGGGAAGTGATACGGTAGGTTACAGTACCACCTTTTGAAGATACAGTATCTGTACCTGTATCTGTAATTGCACGTGCTAGTTTGAATAATGTTTTTTCTTCCATATCTTTATAAGTTTTTGGTTTATAGAAAGAACTTTGATATTGTAATCTGCCAGAGGGATAAGGTGGATGAGAGCCAGGGATGTTTTATTCTCGGGTTTCTCTGTGTGGTGTGTGAGTATGTGTGGTGTGGGATATCTTGGCATGCCCTTAATGCGAAGGCTTCGAAAGTTGTGGTACTAAAATGAGTATTTGCCTTCAAGGTACCCCTTATAGCGAAAGCCTAAAATTTCCTGGTACTAAAAGGGGCGTACGGTTCCGTTAAATTTAACATTTGTAAATAAAAAGTAAGGGATAAAAAAAAATGTTTATCCCTTTGCTTTCTTTTAGTCCTCAAAAGTTTCGTTATCGTCTTTTAAAATTTCTTTTATATCCTTATAGCATTGAATAACTAAATAAGCTATAATTACAAACAATGCTATATTAATAATTAAATATTGTGTAAATACTGCCATATCTTTATAAATGATTTATTTTAGTTAGTAGGGGAAATATTTATTTCCCCTATCTGATTTTCTTTACTTCATTGATTTTTTCACGATTTCGAGACCTTTTATCAATATCTCTTTCTTTTCTTCTTTAGTGTTTTCGCTTGCAATCGAAGAAAAGGAAAAATCATTTAAAACATAGACTTGTTTATAAAAGTCTATAAAGCCCTCAATTAGTTTTTTATCTGCATTGTTTGCAATCGTGGAAAGAAAATTGAAAGTTACATTTCTGAACTTTTTACGTAACGATTTGATTTGCTTTTCGTTTGCACCCTCAAAAAGTTCTTTTTTATAAATTTCTGTTTTTGTACCTAAAGAAGTTTTGAAAAGTCCTTGATTTTTTTCTTTTACAGACTTTAAAACGTCTAAAGCAATTAAACTATTTGCTTTTGCATTTGCACTTGCTTTTTCTACATTCACTTTGTTAATTTGATTTTTCATAATAAAATGCTTGAAAGTTTTATCATTAATTATTTTTATTACCTTTTCAAATAGACTTTCAAGACTTTTTTAACTATTCTAATAAGGTAGTATTTGTTTCATTTCTGTATTGCAAATATAAGAACTTTATTTTAATCTACAAAACATTTTCAAGAAAAATTTTTGAGAAAATGAATAATTTTATTTTCAAAATTATTTTTGTGAAAAATTCATAAAATAGAAAATATTGTGCACTTAATATTTGCACTTAATTTTGGGGGTTCACAAGGGTAATCTTCACACGCCTTGTAGTGGGCATATATGATATGTATATGGATATTCTTATATGGCTTATGCCTGTCCTCTTGAGAGTGTATTATATACCTGTATATTGAAGGCCCTTAATGGACTAAGGTGATAAAGAATTAAGGCCGATTAGCTATATCCCTATTATTGCCCTCTATAAACCTATTAGGTCCTAATTCAATAAGGCCATATAGGGACTATGGTAAGCCTATAGAGATTAGGATAGCCTATAATGGCTTACTAAGTTAGCGTAAGTAAAAACCCAGGTACCTAAGTTAGGCCTGGGTTAAGGTATTAATCGAAGTATGCCCTGAATGTAATATCGTCAGCATTAAAGGTAATATCTGGTTCAAGATCCTCTGGGTCTGGTTGCTCAAGTTCGAATTCGATTAGGCAATCGTCTGTATTGATATAGACGGTGATTTCCTTGTGTTGGGAGGTAATTAATTCAGGTAAGACCTGTTCGAAATGTTTTTGTGAATCCCCGATATAAAGATGCCATGGGTAATCAGGGGTGTAAGCAATAAGATTTGTGATTACTGTGTTGGAGATACGATTTGTACTCCAGTTGTTTTTTGTTGTTGCCATAATGATATGTATTTATAGGGTTAGTATTTGTAATATTCTCGTTCAAGGTATATATTGAGATCCTTGAAAAGTTTGATACCTGGTATAGGACCATCATTTTTGTCCAAAATCTCGAATTCGATAAGTTGGGTCTCATAGCCTTCTGTATCTGAAATAGAGAGAAGATAGTTCTGGCTTGGGTCAAGTTCTTCAAGGAAAACTTCGATAGTAACCTTAATCCTAATAGGGTGAGTATTAGTAATGCCTTGTACGATTTGTGTTAATCGGTTTGATAATTCTTCTGTGTTCATAGGTAATGGGTTTTTAATTATTAATACTTTATTTATCTGATGCAAATATAGATATTATATTTTAATTATGCAATAACCCTAATTGCCTTCGTAGGTTATTAAGAGGGGCCTTGAATTATATTTGCCTTAGTCCTTGAGGCCATTAATGGAGTAAGGCCATAACACCATAGGTCCTAGAATTAATGCAAATATTGCTAATATAAATACTTAGCCAATAACTGCAATAAACTCTAGGACCTTATTACCTAACCCCTTATAATTACCTTATCAATATTAATTATAACCTGGTCACTGGGTTTATCCTTACCTTTCTTTAATAAATAACCTATACTACCCATCGGTATATTATATTCTTTAACCAATTCATCCCAAGTTTTATAACTTGCCTTCTCCTGTATGGCCTTAATGAAGTGATTGGTTGTTTTGTTCTTAATCCTACCATCTGAATAGAATCGGTAGGATGGAAAATCCTTGTGGGTTCTGTGTTTCGTATTTACCTTGAATTTAATTGATATGTATTATATAATAGTGCTTGGTAAGGTAATTCGGATAAGGTAAATAAGAGGCCATTAGGGGACGAAAAATTATCATCACATAGGCCTTTTTGAGTTTGCCTTTAAAGTGTGTAGTAGAGCTATATGGTATAGTGGCTATATAGTGAGTTGAGTGGCTTTGTATAGTAGGGGTAAATTTGCCTAGCCTTGTTTGCCTAAATCCCCAAAACCCCCGGCGAGGTACCTTGATATATGTATTGGGTATTATTATATTAATAGATGGTATATTAGTGATAGGTAAATATTGTACCTTAGTTAGCGTTAGTATGATTTTGTTTTATTTTTGTGTTGGGGAGTGTGGGAGGTACCCGGTATTTATTCGAGGTACCTTG
>ENA-ORTN01000711-ORTN01000711.1-human-gut-metagenome-genome-assembly--contig:-NODE-711-length-36535-cov-14.261266_pt1 | contig 36535 bp, 36 predicted proteins | sample MGYA00242070_ERZ509189 | MGnify/ENA primary metagenome ERZ509189 (study PRJEB26280, sample SAMEA2338821) | human gut metagenome | biome: human gut; feature: human-associated habitat; material: faeces...
GATCAAGGCTCCATACATCCATCTCCAGCGGATTCACATAGTTATCCGTGTAGGTAGACATATTTACTACAGTTCCGCCATAAGTCTCGGCAATATCAAAGTACTCGTTCATTGGATCTATGACGATTATTTCATCATCACCCGACAAGAATACGCTGCCCATTTCCATCTTACAGAAGAACGATTTACCGGAACCAGGCACTCCGAATACGAATCCATTTCCGTTGATGAGCTTCTTTCTGTTGCCGATATTCACATTCTTGCTGATCTGGTTGATACCATAGTAATTGCCCGTGCTGTCATTAAGCTCCTGCACATTGAATGGCATAAGCACTGCAAGTGACTGTGTAAGAAGTGTACGCATTGTCTCCACCTGTCTTACACCAATCGGAAGTGCTGTGTTGAGTGCCTCCCTCTGCTTTAAGTAGTGTGTGTCAATCGTGCAGCTGTTACGCTTTCCGATAGTCTCTACTGTCTCACATACACTCTCAAGCTCCTTCTTGCTTTCTGCCATAAGAATAATGGTTACTCCCACAAAGAAAAGGCACTGGTCATTCTCACGGACATCATCCATGATTTCCTCAATCTCCTTTTTCTCCGTTCTTTTGGCATATGAGATTTCCGTAGAAAAATCGTTATTCTTATTACGGACTCTCTGCTGCTTAATGATATCCGACTCAATACCAAGGTATTTCTTCTGAAGCACCTTTGTTGTCAGATCCTTGGGAACAGGCACCACATCAATGCTCGTGATGGAATGAACCGGAAGGGAAGTGATCTCATTGATGAATCTGTCTGACAAACTGCTCGGATACTTTTTGATAAAAAGTGCCTTGCAGAATTTACTCTCATCCTCAAAATGGTCTGGGAAATATTTCACCATCCCATTGCACAGATCATTTCTAAAATCTGCCCCGACCTTCTTTTCCATTTTGATATCAAAATCAAAGCTGCCCTCATCTCCAAGATGATAATAGTCATATAGCACTTTCAGTCTCTCATTGCCATTAAGTGGTACAATCTCTGCACCAAGCTCAATGAAAGCCTTGTGTATCGTTGCCTCAAGAGTTGCAAACTGTGCCTTTGCCTCCTCGAAGTTCTTTCTCTCAATCGTGATCGTCAGGTATCTCTCCTGCTCAATCCCCTGTCTGCCCTCAATAATCTTCTCTTCAATGATGTCATTGTAGATTCTTCTGTAATTATTGAAGCCATCATTTTTTTCAGCAATCAAAACCTTGTCACGGAGTTCATCCATGTTTTTGTTCTTATTGTTGATCGTAATCTTATAATTACAGTCCAGCGAATTTAAGAACTTACAGTATCTCTCAAAAATACCGATCTGCTCATCCTCGGTTGCTGTCGTGTAATTGATGTCGCAAAAGCGGTAGCATTTGGAATACTTATTTTTGCTTACTTCAAAAATGCCGTTTTCAGCCACCGCCATAATCTCTATGGTTTCCTGAATGGATTTAGGTGTCTTATACAAAGGCTCACTCGCCTTCTTTAATAACTTAAATCCGTCTGTAAATAAACCCATGTCTCTAACCTCGCTTTCTTATAATGAAAGCCCGCCGGGAACTTCACCCTGCGGGCTGTGTTCCCGACCTTGCGGTCAGATACTATTTATTTCTAATGCATTGCCTTATATGCTGCAATACCAGCTGCTGCCGCCACAATGACTGCGACAAGTCCAAGCAGCATGTTTCTCGTCTTTTTCTTCATTTCTTCAAACTCCTCCTGCTTCTTTACAGCCGAATCAGCTGTTACAGTCTCCGGTTCAGCCTTTCTGCCTTTCTTCTTTACCTGTTCATTCTGTTCTGCTTCTAACTGCTTTATTGCAGGCTCTCCTTCTGTTGATACATAGGTAAGTGCCTTGTTTCCAAACATAAAATGCAGTTTCTTTCCCATATACTCATAGAAATTCATCCCATTAAAGGAATAAAATCCTCCAAGTGCTATTGGTGCCACACAGGGAATTGCCACATAAGCAGAACCCGTAAGACCGATATACTTGTAAAGAAGAAGGACGATACCGCCACCGACTACTACGCTTGCAATAGAAAATATAAGCTGCCTTGCAGTAAGCCCCATCGCAACCGATTCCTGATAGCGGTCAATATCCTTGTTTACTTCGATTACCATTGTCCCTGCCTCCTATCTTGATAAATCCTTTGTCTCCGGCTTTCTTGTCATTCCAATATTCGCCTCATACTTATCCATTCCATCCGGACACAGTTCTCTAAGCTTATCTACATTGAACAGATAAAGCGGATATTCGCAGAAACCACTCCTTTGCGTGAATCCTGTAAACTCTCCAAGGTCGTTATCTGTAATAAACTTTTCAATATCCGGCATGTCATTCACATTCAGATATCCGCAGTAATTTGGTGCTGCAACCGACAAATTCACAGTCACATCCCCAAAAGGCTCCTCATATCCATCTTCATTACACATAAGACCAATAAACATTGCCCTGTTATTCATATACTGCTGGATATCAAATGTCACCTGCGTTTCTCCGGTTATACTTGAATTATAAGTAACCTGTTTCTTTTCATTATCCATTTCTGTCTCCTTCTATAATCCAAATGCCTTGCTTGTAAGTGTCTGTGCACCCTTCACGCTTCCAACAGTCATTGCTATCGTAAATGTCATTTCACACAGATATATAAGTGTCTGTGCCCAGTCAGCATAACTTCCTGTAAATGCCGGAAGTCCTGCATTGATAAATGCATTACATACCACAATCGCAAGTGCCATCGTTACTGCCTCAAACACACATGACAAGAAATATTTACAGTAGGTAGCCATTGTATGACTGACCATTCTGTTTCCTGCCATCGTGGAGCAGGCAATCGCACCAAGCGGCACAATAATCAGAATCTTTAAGAACCTGAAATACACTGTGTAGATGATAAAAAATCCACAGATAATAATGATGATTGCAAGCAAAGCTGTAAGTATCAGCATTACCAGACTTTCACCAAATCCGAGTCCCTTAATGATGTCTGCCTGTGTACTGTCAATGGCAAGCTGCGTCGTTGTCCCGGCAGATATAAGTCCCACCAGATTTCCAATGGAAGTAAAAAATGCTTTCATAATCGTGACATTATTTGCAACAAACCATTCTGCAAGTCCCAGTCGGATAAGCATACGCAGGATTGATTCAAACCTCATCTCATCTTTTACATCTATGCTTTCCGAGCAGAAACCGATAACAAAGAACAGCACAACAAGGGAAGAGCCGACCGCTACAAAGACCGGCTCAATACCCTCAATGACTGCCCAGGGACCTCCGCCCTTGAAACTGACCGGTGACTGTCCAAGCATTGCAAAGACCAGGGATATCTGATTGTTCCAAAACCCAAACACCGCTTCAAGAAGTGCAAGGATCTTGTCTCCAAGCTTAAAAATATCCATACTTGTTATTCACCTCTTTCCTTTTACTAAAAGGGGAACTCTTTTTCCCCATCTTAGAAGCCTAAGAATGTCAGAACTGTTGAAATACCAGCCATCATGACACCTGCTACAATTCCTTTCAGAGCGGAGTTCATGGTAGATGAATCCTGCTGCTGATAGGCTTGTGCGAACTCCATAACATTCTTTGCAAGAATGATGACACCGACCGCACCAATGACAGCAATAATAAGTGTCTTTAAGTTCTCAAGTGGCTGTGTTACTGCGGAAGTACCTGTACCTGCTGCAAAACAAGTAGTGCTCATAAGCATAACTCCCATAAGTGCCCCGGATAATGCCGGAACGAATCTCTTTTTTAAGTGAATGAATCTACTCTTCATGCCTTTCTCCTCCATCTGATTGTTGTTTGTTGTTGAAATAACTAGTTCTTTTCTCATGTTGTTTAATCTCCTTTTTTGAAGTGACAGAAGCGGAAAAAGCCAGAAAGGAATACACATATTCCAATCCGGCTAGCTTTCCGAACGGAATATATGCATTCCTTTCTGTCCTGTTGATAGTTACTCTATGATAATCAGGCAATGCCTGTTGTACTGGTTAATCGGGCTTTCCCCGATGCGTTTTTGCTGTGACCATCTCCTTTCAAGGTATGAAAAAAAGCACCTTAACCATATTGGCTAAAGTGCTAATTTACTCTCAAATTTGCTTTATTCTAAAAGCATTCCATCAATTATTGCAAACTTTGTCTTAAATATAGATCTATTCTGGCAATATCGTAATATGACATCCTGTACATAAGGTCTTGTACAATAACTGTCTACCACAATCTGTTTATCTTCCTCTTTCTCTATCCTCTTAAATATGCCTTTTGCATTCCAATCCGTCTTTACAGCATCTACTAAATCATTACTCATCTCAAGATGTGATAAAATCGTGGAATTCAACTCGGTTTCTTTAATTTCAGATATTTGTCCATAGTCATTAAGTTGCTTCAATTCTCTCTTAATTGCCTCCGTGTAACTTGTCATATTATTATCTCCTATCAATAAGTATTCAGGTGTTACATCTAGTGCCTTTGCTAGTTGTAAAAGATTATACGCACTTGGCTCTTCATTGAGTCTACCTTGTTCATAACGTCGTATACTCTGAACAGATATATTTGTTATCTTACCCAGCTCTTCCTGTGTATAGTTTCGTATATTACGCAACTCTTTTAATCTATCTGCAAAAGTCTTTTCCGTATTCATCCTGTACCTCCAATATAAAATAATTTCTGTCTTTTGTAACTGCTCACATGTTAGTAGTCCAATAAGCTGAAGCATACCATGTGAGCAAATTATATCATATACTCTGTAATATATCTAAAAACATTACTGCTTCTTTCGATATGAACTCATCTTCTCCACAGTAACCTCCGGATAGAAATAAGTCAGAATCGTTGCCTTCGGAACTCCTGCCGCAAGTGCCTTCTTCACTTCCTCTTTCTGCTCCGGCGTATATGACCAGTGCAGCATTCGATTTGTGATTGTATCCTCCCACTTAGGCTTTTCCCTCTCAGGATTCCTTACAGGCTTAATGATACAGTTTTCTTCCTTTGTTATGAAAAGAGTGTATCAGAAAAAAATGGGTGCTAACAGATACAGATGATTACCTACTTACTGTGAATGCGTTTTCCATCGGTGAAATGGTCGAACTCTCTTCTCGAGAAAGTCTTATTTATAAAAACAGGGAATAATAATACAGATTTTTTTCATACAAAAAACTGACCTAATCTCGAAAAATATCGAGAGGGTCAGTTATATAAAGACTTCACATCATCTTATATTTAAAAAACTCACTAATCGATCGTAGTACACTTTCACAAAATCACATCATCGTTAGAAAGTTTCCACAAATATTTCAGTAAAAACCTGTGGACTTCCTCATCTGTGATATGCTCCCTTCTAAGTAGACAAGAGAAATAATAAAATCTTGTTTATTTAGAAGGGATTTCTTTATGGCACGGCGGTCCTTTTAATCATATTGGGCAATTCTGTTTTTTTATAGCGTTTCCCTTTGTATATATGATGTTTTTAATATATTACTCTGCATATCGTATCCGATCAATCAAACTCAATTTTCGGAAATTTGCAGATACTCCATATGTGAGCAGTACCTGTAAAAAGGCAACCACACAAATCAAAAGCACTGCTGGGACCACTGGAAAATGATACTCACTGATCTGAAACATGTGTTTGGTTTTTGCATAAAGAAATGCACCATATCCTACAAGACTTCCAATGCCCACAGAAACTGCCAATGTTCCCAAAGTATAGATGATTCCTTCCAGTTGCAGCATACGGATCAACTGTTTTTCAGACATTCCTATCGCCTGTATCATTCCAAGCTCCCGCCTTCTTGTGTAAATACTGTTCATCATAGTGTTCACAAGATTCATGATTCCAATTCCACCCAGAATAATCAGAAATGCATAACACAAAACGCTCATCAACCGCATATTCTTTTCCCACTTCTGAAGTTGCTCTTCATAACTTCCTGTCACCAGGTATTCACTGTTGTCGGCAAGTGCCTGAAGTTCCTGATATGCACTGTTCTTTTTCTGATCATTCACTGTGATTTCCAGTGTGTAGTTCAGATTATTGGGATTCATTTTTTCCAACACTGATTGGGGCAGATAAAATGAACTTCCGCCAAGGCTTTCATAGTAATCTCCGATGGCTCCTATCTCAAAAGTCTTTTCTACCTGATCATCTCCCATATTCAAAACCATCTTCAAGGAATCTCCCACTTTCAGTTCCGGGAACCAGTATAGCATATTAGCAGACATGAGGATTTTATCTCCTTTTTCCAATTCTTCATATGTCACATGTCCTTGTATCTCTCCTTTTTCCAGCGTTTCTGCATAAGATGCATCCAGTCCAATAATATCCGCGCCCCAAATTTCACCATCCATAGATAGTTTCGGAATTTCGCCATTCATAAATGTTTTTACCTTTACCTCTTCCACACCGTCTACATCACGAACCTGATCAATAAACGCTTTCGTCAAAGGGTTATTCTGCTGAACCTGTCTCCAGTCTCTGTCCGGATTCATTTTGTCCCCACCCCATGTTTCCAATTCAATTTTATAATCAGATTCAATATCCTTTCTTGCAATTTCTTTCGGTGCCGCGCAAGATAAAATAGTTGCCACAACCATGAACAGAATACCAGTTGCTCCTAATGTAACAATCGTAATCCCAGTCCTCTTTTTATTTCTTGCCATATTTGCTTTTGTCAAACGAAAAATCGTGAGATTCTGATAGCCTTTCCGTACTTTTTTCCCACGTTTTTCTAACCCCTGATAACGCATAGCCTCAATGGGCGAAACTTTGGCAGCAATTCGCATCGGTTTTGCCAAAGAAACTGCGGAAGTAAAGAGTACCGCCATAATGGTAATCGCATAAATCCACCAGTGCAGCAAAGATACCTCACCATTTTTTACAAGTTCTGCTGCTACCTGCATTAGAGGGTCTTCGCCTGCCATAAAAGTAATCATCTGTTTCATAATCCATCTGGACAGGAAACTACTGATAAGCAATCCTACAGGGAGGGCAAGCGCCGTAACCAGCATTCCTTCACGGAATACCATCTGCCGAATCTGTCTTTTGGTGGAGCCTATGGCTTTTAATTTTCCATATTCCTGTACTTTTGGTATCATAGACACATAATAAATACTGTAAATAGTCAGGATTCCTGCTAAAACAACCATAACGATTACCACGATCATTCCTTTTACAAATGACGGATCCGTATAATTTGCAACCAAATACTCTCTGTTTTCTACCACATTTCCCTCAGGTACACCAAAATCCTCTCCGATTTCTTTTCCCCTCTCTTCGATTTCATCTGTTGTCATATGCTCTGCATCTGCCAGACGGAACATCACACGATATTCTCTGTCTGCTTCCGGTATCATCTGTTTCGCATATTCCATGGAATTCATCACAAAATACATTTTCTTTTCTTTATTCAAATCAGAAGATTCCATAAAGCCACAGATGCGGAAAGTGTCTTCTTTCGCATATCCCATACCGTCTTTTTCGTAAATTTGGTATGGAATCGTGATTTCATCACCCAATTTCCCCTGAATTCCCAGTTCCTCTAAAACTCCCTTGGAAACAACAATATCTTTTTCATTTTTTGGGAAAGTTCCTTCTTCTAACTCCGCTTTGTTCAACCGAATCCCATTATTATCCATAGCGGTCATAATGATTGTGGCATCATCATCTATAATCTGTCCCAAATCCATTCTCAGACCAATTTCTTCTATATCATTATGCACCTGAAGTGCTTTGGTGTTTTTCTCGGAAACTTGGCGGAACATAATATGGTAAGTTGGATAATAAGCATCCACCGATGCAAGCTGTACGCGGATCATTCCATATCCCACCGTTAAAACAACAAATATCAGAAACGTAGTCAGTGCAATGGCGCATCCACATAAAAAGTTTCTTCCTTTGTTCTGTTTTACATTGGCAAGCGCTGTTTTTGTTACTGTTTTCATGCTCTCACCACCTTACCGTCTTCAATGACAATCATACGGTCAGCCATCTGCGCAATGGTCTCATCATGCGTGATCATAACCAGTGTCTGCCCATATTCTGAAACACAGGATTTCAACATAGAAATCACTTCTAACTCCGTCTTGGAATCCAAATTTCCTGTTGGTTCATCTGCTAAAATAATCGCCGGGCGGGATGCCAACGCTCTTGCAATAGCAACCCGCTGCTGTTGCCCACCAGAAAGAGTATTCGGTAAGGATTTCAATTTATCCTCCATTCCGATTCTACAGATAATATCCATAACATACTCTGTATCCACTTTCTTTCCATCCAATCCAATGGGTAGCACAATATTTTCCCAAACATTTAAGGATGGTACTAAATTATAACTTTGGAAAATAAACCCAATCTTTCTTCTGCGGAACACTGCAAGTTTTTCATCTTTCAGTTTAAAAATATCTCTTCCTTCTATCAAAACCTTTCCGGAATCAGGACGGTCCAATCCTCCCAGCATATGAAGAAGAGTACTTTTTCCCGATCCAGAACGTCCTACAATTGCTGTAAATTCACCTGGTTCGATTATTAAATCTGTATGGTCAATAGCTTTCACCAAATTATCGCCTTTTCCATAATATTTCACAAGATCTCTTGTTTCTAATATTGCTTTCATAAACTTTGAAGCCTCCTTTTTCTTTGCTAATGTCATTCTATCAATCCAGTCTTACAGTAGGCTTACAAAAAGCATAACAATTTTGTAAGAAATCTTTTTTTCAGAAATCTATTTCTTTGGTAATGTCACCACAAAATTATTACCGCCTTCAGGTGCTACTTTTACACAAATCGTGCCTTTCTGCTCCTCCAAAATTTTTCTGGCAAGATAAAGTCCAACCCCAGAGCCCTCCTGTTTTTTTACATACTCTTGGTTTCCTCTGTAAAAACGCTGAAATACCCGATGCGCCTCTTCTGCCGGAATACCTGTTCCCTGGTCGATAAATTCCAGCATCATGCAGGTAGCAAGCTCTGTTACCCGAATTCGGATTTCTGTATGCTCCGGCGAATACTTTACTGCGTTGTCTAAAATATTTACGAACACTTCTCCTGTCCATTTCGAGTCATGTACAATTTGCACATCCTGAAATTCATCCAGAGAAATATCTATGGATTTTTCATACGCTTTCATATACACACTGTTTACAGCCTGTACCAATGTATTTTTCAGACTGCCCATCTCTGGCTGAATCTGAATCATCCCAGATTCCAATCTGGACACATGAATCAGTGAATCCAAAAGATTTTCCAGTCTTTGAATTTCATCCCATTCCTTTTTATAAAATTCTTCCCGTTCCTCCCAGGTTAAATCGGCAGACCCCGCCAGTTCACAACTCATCTTCAATGAAGCAATCGGTGTTTTCAATTGGTGGGAAATATCTGTAATTAAAGATTTTGTATTGTTTTCTTCTCTGGAAAGTTTTTCTCTTACTTTTTCAAAATGATTCTGCAGTTCTATATATTTTTCCCGAAGTTCTTCCTGGTTATTTTCATCTTGCTGCCGGTCTCTTTTATTTCGCAAAAACAAAACCCATGAAACTCCAAGTCCTGCCACAAAAACCATCGCCATTCCTATTCCATATGCAGCAAAAGTTTTCACGCTTCTCCCATCAAAAGGAGTATACCCGTAACGCTCCTCCAGCTCTTTCCCCGCTTCCTCTTCCTGACGATTTCTTTGCTTTCCTCTGTCAAATAACTCTATATACTCCGTCTCCTGTTCCGGATGGGACAGCACTAACGCCCCTAATTTCCCCTGCTCTTCCTTGTATAAACTATTTCCTGCCAGAAACAGCAACAATATCTCTGTCACAAACAGAAAAAGCAGCCCTGCTGCCAGAGCTACTCCTGTACGCTTTCTTCGGTCCATATATATCCCATCCCCCTTACATTTTGTATATAATCATTCCCGATTTTTCCTTTCAATCGGCTGATATTTACAGGAACTGTATTATCGTCTACAAACTGCCCGTCAACATCCCAGACATACTCTAAAATCTGTTCTTTTGATAAAATCTGCCTTGCGTTTTCCATAAAGTAAATCATTATCTGAAGTTCCTTTTTACTTAATGTCAAAGGAGTCACTCCATCAGCATTTCGTTTTAACGCTCTCATTTCTCCATAATTTACTTCGATATTTCCCGATAAGATTCTGTTGTGTCCGCAGACTCCTTCCATTCTTCTCATAAATGCCTGAACTTTTGAAACCAGTACCATCAGGCTGAATGGCTTTGTAATATAATCATCCGCCCCTGCATCATAGCCGTTTACCATATCAATTTCCGAATCCATTGCCGTGAGAAACAGTACAAAGACTTTGCTCTTATTTCGAATCTTCCTGCAAAACTCCAGTCCGTTTCCGTCCGGCAGAGTAATATCACTGATTACCAGATCTATTCTATTTTCATCAAACAATTTTTCTGCCTCTGAAATCTGAAAAGCGGAAAAAACCTGATACCCTTCTTTCTGCAGTTTTAGCGCGATTCCACGGTTCAGATTCTCATCATCTTCCAATAACAAAATTGTCCTCATTTCATCTACCTTCCTAATCTCCTAACATGATAAACAATCACATTTTACCACACTCCTCAAAAACTGCATAGTATCCACCTGCTCTCCAGAAAAGAAAAAGGACCTCATTCTTGAGGGGATTAGGGGTTTTCTTTTAGTTATTTTTCATTCATAATAGTCTTATGAATAAATTACAAAAAATTCTTAGAACATTACGAGGAAATGCTTTATATCCTACACCCTCGTCAATGAAGTAGCCGAAGGTACGATAAGAAGGTGTTTGATGATTCATGAGATACATGAAGCGGAGATTGACTCTACACTGCTCCTCCAGCTCACGTAATGATATATAGCCATTCGCCATAAATCCGAACAAAACTGTTTTCAGCATGCTGACCGGGTCATATCTTAGTCTTCCTGTATAATGTTGCGGAATATTTTTCAGATATTTCTCCAGTTCGATTTCTCCCATAAATCTGTCAAAAGTCAGCACTGGATCACAGATGTCCAGATAATCTTGAATTAGCATTGGCAAAACTGCCTGTTTTGGGTTAGAATAGATTATGTTATTAATTTCCATCACAAGTTAATTATAACAGAAAGAAGAACCTTGAGATTTATAATAAACCCTTGGTTCTTCTTTTTTCGGGATTATGCTTTTTTCACAGTCCCTGCTAATGTAAATTATTTCCACTTTTTAGAATACCAGCGATAATCATATCCGATTCCCCGGACATCTATTACCTGTTCGTTAATCATGATTTTATATTCACTGATCCATTTTACAGGAATTTCCTCGCCATTATACGTTCCCTCTATTTTTTGCCAGTAAATTTTATGACTGTTCCAATCCGATATGAGCTCACTTTTATCAGGAAGTGCTACTACTTTAATTGCATCACAATGAATATAGTAATTATTTTCATCCCTATTTGGATACCATACTGATACAATCACTTCATATTCTCCATTTGAAGATTTTATAGACTCTACAGGCTTCATTTCCCCTATATTATCCAAGTCAATATACCAGAAATTATGATATATGATTGACATTACTATCCAAAAAGACACAATTATCAATATAAAATTTTTTTTACTTTTTAAGTTGTGCTGCATGTCCATGAATTCCCGTACTTGATAGCATTTACATTTTTCGCCGATATCGATATTCCTATATAGTCTTGCGCATATCCTTTATTATTAGGAGCATATTTGAGATCTTTTATTTGCGCTCTTACTTCTTTAGTATAGTTCTTTTCAAACCACTTTCGGTTATTATTTTCTGTATATTTCTTATCACTCAACGTTGTATATATTTTATCAACATCTTTCAAATACGGAACATCACTCATTGTTGCATTTCTTAGATATTCTAGTCACAGTGTTGCCTATTGATATTAGATGCTCATTATAATATTTTTTTAAGCTAGTTTTGGCACGGACAGAGATTGGACAGATTTCTCCATTTTCCATATAACTTGTTAGTTTTTGAAAATTAACTTCTTTGATATTATCTGTATTTACAATATAAGAACGGTGACACCTATAAAAACGATAATCTAATTGTACTTCAACACTTTTTAAGTGTCCGGTAAATTCAACTACTCGCTTTTTGGCATGCAGTATTATTTTATGGTTGTTTTCTGAAGTTTCAAAAAATAACACTTCATCATAGTCTACAGCAATCAATCTGTCATTTTGAGTAATAAGAATACTTTTTTGTTGTTTTTTATTAACAGTCAAAATTTTTTTGTTGATATCCATTAAGCATTCATGTATTCTTTTTCTAATATTTTCTGAGGAATCTTTGATTATAAAATCCAGTGCTTCTACTTTATATTGAAATGTTAAAATGCTCATTTCGGAATGGCTTGTGATAAATATAATAAAACATCTAGGTTGAATTTTTCTTAGTTCTTGTGCCAAAATCAATCCAGTCATTTCTGATTGCAAACAAATGTCAAGAAAAAATACCCCTGTGTTTTCTGATTTTTTTGCTTGTTCTAAAATTTTTCCAGAAGTTGTTGATGCACAAGCGAGTTGCATATCTAGTTGTTCAATCAAAATTGTATTTGACACATATTTAGAAATAGCTCTAATTGTATTTTGTTATCTTCACAAACATAAACATCTAACATATATAACCTTTTTCAACTGTTTATTTAATTATTGTACATGATTATTAAGAAAAACAAAAGAATGAAAGTTGCGAATGTAATAATTGAATGATCTGAGTATATTATAATATCAAACTACTTTCCTGTAAACAGTGAATTTTCTGATTTTTTGCCTGTGCTGTGGATGCTCAGACACAGCTTGCAAATTTCAGAGGTTTCTTGTCTATTTACTTTACATTTATAAATAATATGTTACAATGAAAACAAACTTGTAAACATTCAATACAGTATAATTATCTCTCGGAATCTTGAGTGATCATGCCATCAAAACTCTGGCATTGAACTTTGACAAGTAAATATTATTCTTGAACGTAAAAATGAACGCAAGAAATAAACATAACTGTCGCTATGTTTCAAAAAATGAGATATAATAATCTACAGGATTATGCTATATTCAAAATCATTTTTTCAGGGTTGATTCAGGTGGCAAATCCCATGCATCTAGATGCTGTAACATCAGGATGTGATAGAGGCGGCAGTACCACATCTTAGTTGAGCTGTGTCTACCGTCTTCTAATTTAAAAATCTAATTTCTCGCGTTTGTTAGAACGCTCAGCAGAAGTTCTTGCATTGTATTCCAGTTTCCATTCCTTGCTACTTCTTGATGGATTATTAAACAATCTTGGATTATCTTTCAGAACTAGATGGACTGTACGTCCGTATTTAGCATTTGAACAAGGGGTTTCGCATGTACAGGAGATACCGCCACCGGCGTAACTGATCTTAGGACATTTGAATTTCATTCTGCCTTTAGCAACTTCAATACCATCTCGACGCATACGATATCCAGAAAGACAAATAGGAACACCATCTTTATCAATAGTAAAGTCGTTTTTATAAATGGGAGGTCTTCTACCTTTTCCATTAAGGTCGATAAATGGTGTTATATTCTCGCGTTTGAAGTATTGATAATAAGACATGGCATCATGTGCAGAATCCAAAAGTACTTTTGAAACAGTATAATCAGGAAGAAAAGATTTCGTCTTGAAAAAAGCGTGCAGGAATCCATGTGAATCATGTTTTGAAGCACAGCAAAAATGAGGAAATACCGATAAGTAACTTTGTGAATCAACAAGCATGTACAGATACGCTTTTTCCTTTCCCTGTGGGAAGTTACAACAGGCATTCCATTACCGGCTAAAGCCAAAGCATCCGAATGGATAAGTCCTGTGAATACAGAAATATCACGGAACACTTTCTGATAGATTGCAAATAGAGAAGGATAAGGCTGTTCGTCTAGTTTAAAGTCAGTATTTTCTAAAACAGGAAGAAGATCGTCAACCGTAACTTTTTTCACAGTATCAGCTTTTGTGCCTTTTGTTTTAGGCATTTTAACCCTGGTTTTAAGTTATGCAGCCTATTCTGTTATCGAAGTAACTTTAAAGTCAACGGAAAGCAGAAAAGAACATTGCATACAGGAAGGCGTTCTTGGTGCTAATCCGAATTTAGAATATTTATTAGCCATAAAAGTATCGGTAAAAGATAACTCGAAATTCTAGAAACGCTCGATAATATCCCATATAGAGCGGGCAAAAGCATCAGGATCAGGATGATATTTACGAAGATTAGTAACAACAAAATGTTGATAGTCAGCATGGCTGCCACAGTTAACAGGTAATATAAAAAATTACCTCCAATCGAAAAATATCTGCCGCCGTAAGCGACGGTTCTTATTGATCAATAGGCGCCACATTTTTCGATGAAGTTGTCAAGTGCTTTTAGCAAAAAAATGGGGGATTTTAATAAAAAAGAAACCTGAAAGCCTTGTATTTGCTGGCTTAGAGATTTCGAGAGATTATTATATATTACTGGAGGTATCTTATGGATATACAAATGATATTACTTATTATTTTATTGTTTATTTTTATAATAATTCCAATATTAATTTTTGCTATCAAAACCGGCGTGAAAGAAGGCATTTTAGAAGCTTATAGCATTCTAAAAGATAAATAATGATACATCATTTAATTAGCATTTATTTGCAAAATTTTTCAACAAATAAATTTTAGATTACTATATTGGTGTAAGAAAATTCCCCCAAATACCATTATACAAAAATATTTTAATATGTAGTTGACAAGAGAGTTCAGTGGGCAAACGAAACATCTCATTATGAGTATTCTCCATACTGAACCACTGTAAACACTTAGGACGGGGTTGGTTGCCCCGTCTCATTTTGTGATTTTTTTCAAAGGAATTGTGTATATTATGAAAAATTTTTTGAAGATTTTTATTTTTCTTGAAATTATACTTTTAGCATATATTTTTAATACTTCAATCTACAATATTTACGAAAAGAACAATATCGCTACTGAGAAGTTAGAAGGGTATGTTTTAGAAGAAACATCGCCAGAAATTCTCGACAAATTCTATACAATATTTACAGAAAAATATTCTCAAAATAAATTAGAACTCATTAACAATACGCTCACTTCAACAGCTAAATCTGTTTATGATTTATATTGCTATCCATTAAATGAGTTTACACAAAAACAGCCTATATCTTCCTCTATTTTGTTTCAATATCATGAATTGCAAAAGGAAGATTTTTTAGATAGTGTTGGTGTATTCTATACAGATTTACCAGTTAACGCAATCAAAGAGATCGCTTCTCAACTGTCTGTCACAATAAATACCTTTGAAAACGACGCTATTCCGTATAGTATGGTATTAGAATTGAATCTTCTGAATTTTGTAATCTTGTTTATTGTACTTCAAATCATATATTGTATTTACACATCTTATAGTTTGAAAAAAATAGGTATTAAAAAAAGCATGGGCTTTTCTACTATACATATTTTAAAGGAACAAATTACAAGTATAATAAAATATTTTTCTGTAACATGTTTCGTATTACTGGTCTTGTTAAATTTATATTACGCATTAACAAACAGATATGATTTTTCTTATTTAGTAACAATTGTACTGTTCTTTATGGGTGTTTTAACTATAAATGTACTTTGTGTTTTAATTACAAGTATTTTAATTAAGTTTGTTTCTTTAGAGGCAATGATCAAAAATAAGACTTTAAATAGCGGCACAAATATTGTAGTTCAGACTATAAAAATAATTTTTTCGGTAATAATTGCTATTACTATAATTTCATTACTTAAGCAGGGAAACTCATTTAGACAAAGCCAACAAGCTGTTTTAGATTATAAGTATCTGGACGGATATTATACCGCTAATGGTTTTAACTCATTGGAGTATGATTATGCGTTAGCAAACACAGACATATTAGAAAACTATTCAAAACAAACATTAGAGATGTATAATCATAACCATTCACTACTATGTGATTTTAGGATAAACGATGGTTTGCAGATATCACGCCCCTATTATGAGCAACAGCTTGTTATTGCAAATAGAAATTATCTGAGTGAATTTTCCAATATCCAGTTCAGTGGAAAACCATTGGGAGAAGATATATTCAGTGAACCAACAGTATTAGTTCCACATAAATATAAGAAGGATGAAAATTCTATTAGCGAATATATTAAACAAGAATATTTCCGATTAATGAATTACAATCAATTTTATGGAATACCGGGAGAAGAAAAAACTATTGATAATTTTAATGTCGTTTATATAGACGATGATTCTACAATAAAAGTTAATGCAGAGAATGGTTTTTCGGATATGGTTAATCCTATTATCATTGTTGATACGGGCAATTTTGCAGGACTTTACTATTTGGACTCTTTAAATACAAGATGTCTATTTTTTCAAATGAAGTCAAGAGAAGATTTTTCTTCTTTATTATCAGAATATGATTTAGAGCAATTAGTTACAGCTGGAACATTACTCACACCTTATTTAATGCAACTTGAAAATGTGACATTCGTTCTTAAAACACTCACTACGTTTACGATTGTCTTTATAGTATCTTTACTGTTTGTTTTGTATATTTCAAATTATGTAGATATTTTTGTAAATCGAAAGAGATATGCGGCAAAAGAGATTTTAGGATTCTCGCATTTTAGAATACTAAAAAACCGGTATATTTTTTTAGGAATTGAACTCATTATATCAGGCGTATTAACTGTTATAAACTATTATTTTGCTTGCCTTTTTGCGATTATACTTATTGACTACATATTCTGCGAATTGCTTTATAAAGTTTATATCTCAAATGCTTTATATGAGATTGAAAAGGGGGCATAAATATGTCATTGATTACATTAAAGAATGTCAAAAAAGAATATGGGAAAAATCAGGTTCTATTTGAAAATTTATCTTTAGAAATAGAAAAGGGCGAATTTGTGGGATTTGTTGGGAAAAGCGGGGCAGGTAAAACGACACTTTTAAATATAATAGGATTGATTACTGATATATCTGAGGGAACAATCACTATTGACGGTCATCAAAATTTGTCCATGAACGGTAAAAATGCTATGATTTTGAGAAGATATACAATAGGCTATCTGTTCCAAAATTATGGGCTAATAGAAGATGAAAGCGTGTTGTGGAATTTAAAATTAGCTCTTGAATATAAAAAAATAAAAAGAGAAGAAAAACTGAAACTAATCAATAAGTATTTAAAGCAATTTGAACTAAGTGATATGCTTAACAAAAAAGTATATCAGCTAAGCGGTGGAGAGCAACAGCGAATTGCAATTATTAAATTGATTTTACAAGGAAGTCAGATCATATTAGCTGATGAACCAACTTCTGGACTTGATAAAGAGAATGAATTGATAGTGATGAAACTTCTAAAAGAATTAAATGAAAAAGGCATTACTATAATCATGGTCACTCATAACATGAATTTGTGCGATTGTTTTTCCAGAGTTATAAATGTAGAAAACTTTAGATAACGGTCAAACACCACTTTGTCTACAGTCTGAGATGAATGAGGGCACTTTGTGCCCTCTACTGATATGCTTCGATCCGATAACTTTCTGCCGCATATTCTTCATAAGATGTGATGAAGACAATGTACATGTCAGGGCAAAGCCTTCGGACCAATTTCCCCAGTTCCACTCCATCCAGCTGTTGCATCTGAATGTCTGTAAATAAAATATCCGCTGCTTCACCCTTCTGAATTTCCTCGAAGAAACTTTCGCCTGATGCATATAGTTTAATCTCTACTTCGTGTTATTCCTGTATATTTTCCTTTAGAGTCCGGAGAATTTGTTCTCTTGTCTGTTCTTCATCGTCAACGATTGCAATTTTTATCATAAGTTGAATTCACCTCGCCTCACATAATCAGTATCAGTATAACATACTTCGAACACGCATTCATATTATGACCATAAAATATATTGGTTTGGGACATAAAAAAATGAAAGACTCCTGCAGGAGCCTTTCAGACTACGGACTTCACAAGTTTCCGTTTTCATCTAGAAGATATATAGCAAAGACATTTCCAAGTTGCAGAGGATAACTTTCCTTGATGATGCCATCAAATACAATACGAATATGGTCACCGGCATTCAAATCAGGGAGCTCACCACTTTCTACTCTATTCGTTGTTACAGAGAATTCTTCATCAACAGGAATACCACTATCAAAGGATTCTGAACATTTTACCTTAATTGATTTTTTCTTTACTTCAAGAACAGTTGCATCAAAATATACTTGTTCTTTTTCCTGACTTGAATTCAAATCTGCTACAGCTCCATCATAGACCATTAATTTTATCGTTTCATTTTCAGGAACATCAGCGTATACACCTACAGTACATGCCTTGTTTTGGGATATCTGATACAAGGAACTAACACCGCCCGTTGGAATTTCTGCTGTTCTTTCTTCTTCATCCGGTATTTGTAGATGAACAATAATATTGAAATTATTGCTGTTTTGAAAGGTGAGTATTCCAGTTTGGGAGAATACTTTTTTATCAGAATATGTAACTACATAGTTATTTGTCTCAGAGGTTTCTGCGCAAGTAACAGAACAATCCCATTTGTCTTGCTGAGAGGTATCTTGTTTACTATTGAAAGTGACAAATTCATCCCACAATTTATCGAAATTAACAAACTCATAATACTTTTCATCAACACCGAAATAATGTCCCGGACAGAGTGTAACGATGTCTTTTCCTTGGAAATAAAGCTTATAGTAAGTAACTGCTCCACTTGATAATGCTTGATTTTTATCAACTTCATCACCAAGCTCAACTTGATTTAGCAAATGGACGAACTCCTTCTTTTCCTGATCAGACAATGTATAGGAATAATTTCCATCTTTTCCACCTGTTGTGCCAGAAAGTTCGATTTTATCAATTTCAGACACATCTATAGTTCCAAACTCAATAGCAGAATTGGTGGTATTCTTATGACAGCCGGACAATAGAGTCATCATAATCAGTATGAATGATAGGATCATTTTTGAAACTGTTTTTTTACATTCTGTGTTAAACATTTTTCTCCCCTCCTGCTAGTGTACTGCCTCATTGTTCGCTATTTTATCAAGTTTGGCAAAGTATTTTTACCATTTTTCTTTGAATCAATTATAACATGAACAAGTTTGCTTTTCAATTGTTATATGATAAATAAACGAAAAAATGCATGAGTATGATTTTTCGTTTCATACTCATGCATTTTTTCTTACTTACTATCGGATGGGGCATCTGGAGGGGCACTTCCCTGAGGTTTCTCCATGTCTGCGTCAGGCTGTCCGTTCCTTGGTCCGCCTTTCATGTCACCTCTTTCTCCACCATTGCCAGGCATTTCTCCCTGAGCGTTACTTCCATAAACCAGACTATCCATGGTAACGCTCTGATCTGCTGCTCCGGCTGTTATAGTATAAGTTTCTCCCTGTTGGATTTCCGGGGTGCTTATGATAATGGAAGAATATTGTTTTTCTGCTGTCCAGTTGAGAAGTTCAGTACTACTACTGTCAAGGAGTGAAATCTCAGTATTACCTTCCTGTTCATCAATATTTACCATAATAGTGCCCTGCGTTGAAGAAGAATCAAAATTTTGTGCCATACCCGAGGAACCGGATGCTGCAAATATGCCGCCGGTGATTTGGGCACTTCCATTGTAATCTAAGCTTCCATTTCCATCATTTGTAGGACCTGAAACATAGGTTTCTCCACCGGAAACTGTGATGTCTCCGTTGGAATCAATTCCGTCTCCGGAAGCATTTATATGAAGCACACCGCCAGAAATTTGAATATAGGCGCCTTCTGTGGATGCAAACTGGTCGTCTCCGCCCTGGAATCCTTCAGAACTACTACTATCGTTCCCGCCGGCCGCATTGATTCCATCGTCAGATGCCAATACACTGATTTCACCGCCCGCAATATCAATACTCAATCCTTCGATACCCTCATAGCTTTGCGTAATGTCTATCTTTCCATCAGAAATAGTCACATTAGAAGCTGCATGAATCCCATCATCTCCTGCTGATATCGTATAAGTACCTCCAGCCAGATAAACGAACCCGGAACTGCTATCATCTTTATTTTGCGCATGGATACCATCTTTTCCTGATACAATCGTATAAGTGCCATTGGCAATACGCACGCTGTCTTTTCCGGAAAGTCCGTGACTGGCACTGGTGATTACGTAAGTTCCGCTTGTGAGAACGAGATCATCTTTGGATACAATTCCGTGTCCTTCCTGTGCTGTAACTGTAAGAGTTCCTTCCCCGTTCAGGGTCAGGTCTGATTTAGAAAATATAGCTGCATCGATATTATTTTCATCTATGGCAGTATAGGAACTTCCGTTATGCTCTAAGATATTTTCTGTTCCCGAAGCTGTGGTAACGAATACCTTATCTGCCGAGCGGACATAGAATGCAGCGGATTGATCGTTAGAGATGCTTACTCCATTAAGAACAATCTGAACTTTGTCAGTATCTTCTGCTTCTACAATAACCATTCCGTCAGATAAAGAGCCTGAAAGAATATAGGTTCCTTCGTCTTTGATCGTTATGGTATTTTCCGTAATGGACACGGCATCTGACTCACAGCTGGAACTATTGTCAGCCAGAGAAATAGTGACGCTTTCGGATTCGTCATATCCTACTTCTTTATCACGGTCTGAAAACATATCGGAAGTATCTGTTTCGGTAACAGAAGAACTTGTCGTAGTAGATGATTCTGTAGTTTGCTGTGTTGTATTTCCAATTTTTGTGTTACAGCCGGATAGCATCAAAGCTCCCATTGTGAGAAATAATATAATTGTTTTTTTTCGCATCAGTCATCGCCTCCTGAATTCTTATAATTCTCCGACTATAGTTTCCTGTCTGCACATCGTAATTTCCAGGTTGCCGTTTCTGCAACGAATAGCGTCGATCAGTTCTTTTTCTGTTGCAGGATCTTTTAAGGTTAAATTGTAAGTCAGCTTAAACAAGCTTCCCATATTTGTAGTTTTGATCTGTAGAATTTCATAATCTATTGTATATTTCTTTAAGATCTTGTCAAATACTCCGCTGTAGTCCAAATCTTCCGGTATCGTGATATGTAAAGTTTTGTAACGTGCTCCGTGTTTTCTTGTTCCAAAATCCAGACGATTATACAGAAGCATGATACTTCCAAGAATTGCAGCAGATAGCAAAGCATACGCCAGATATCCCATTCCAGCTACTAAACCGGAACACATGGCAAGAAAAATCGCTCCGATTTCTTTTGCAGACCCAGGAACTGAACGGAATCGGACGAGACTGAATGCTCCGGCAACAGCCACACCGGTTCCTACATTTCCATTGACCATCATGATTACTACACAAACCACTGCCGGAAGCAGCGCAAGTGTTGCTACAAAGCTTTTCGTATATTTTGTTCCATACATATAAGTACCGGCTAAGATCAGACCGATCACTAAGGCACATCCCACGCATAATAAGAAGTCAGAAATAGAAATCACACTGGTCATATTAGTATCAAAAATTCCCTGAAATAAAGTATTAGACATTATTGTTTCCTCCTTGTAAAGATTCTGCAAGCATACGCTGATAAGCAGAACCGTATTTTGAAAATGATGTTTTGTATAAATGCTGTTTCGTAAGTATTTCACTCATCCAGAGTGGAATTCCTCCGGAAGTTTTAATTTCCATCAGTGTCTGATCATTTCCCAGTAAAGAAAATCCATAGATTTCGCTGCCAAGGGAAAAATCATTTCTCCGATACAAGATATTTTCATCAAAAGTTACACGAAAATCACTGCCGTCCAGAGAATAATAAGCTTCCCGTTCATAGGATAAAAATACGGATGGATGAAGATTTTCATAGTAATCGCGGAAATATTGAATTTCATTTCCAATCTGTGAATGAACCGGTAACGGTTCTCCAGTCTGAAAACTGTCCATAACCTTCTCTTCCGGAAGCTGTAACCTGCGTTTGTATACGACAGATTTATATTTTTTCTTGATTTCTACAAATACCGGATCTGTTTTCGTTACGGGTTTATAACTCCGAATCCGAAGCTTTTCTTTGTACACCGGTTTTTCCAGAGAACGCCGAATCAGCCGAAATGTATCAGTATCAAAATAGATATTTCTTATGACGGTTCTTCCGTAATCATCCAGCTTCATATAAGGCTCCATTGCCAGAAGAATCTGCTCTTTTTCCTGTCTGTTCAGCAGATATTTCAATTCATAACGCTTAAAAGTCATTTGATAAGCCATCGTTTTCCTCCTGTTTTTTATTTTACATACATAAGATACTCCCGTAACCTTAATTAAACTTAAAAAAATGTAACTGTTCAGAGCCAAGCAAAATTTCATAAAACAGGTGTAAAATGCTTGCATTTTTAAGACTGTTTTTGAAATTTTATTTGGCGGATACGCCACACCGACGAAATGCGTAGCATTTTGGAGGTTGGCTCTGAACAGTTACAAAAAATTAAGTTTAGAAAAGAATATGAAAAAAGCCCGTATCAAACGTTATGTTTGTACGAGCTATGTAAATCAGTTATGTTGGAAAAACCACGGTAATCTTTAATGATTTTTCATCTTTTGTCTCTGCGCTTATCTTCCCATGATGGGACTCCACAGTTGCGGCAGCAATGGAAAGTCCCAAACCATATCCTCCGGTTTGAGAATTTCTGGAGGCATCGGTGCGATAAAACCGGTCAAACAAATGAGAAATCTGTTCTTTGGAAATAGATTCTGTTGTATTAAAAACAGACAGGTAAATACGATTTTTCTTCTTTTTCAAAGTGAGTGAAATAGTTCCATTTTCGTTCGTATATTTTACTGCATTGTCAAGAAGAATTGTTATAAGTCCGCGGATTGCTTTCTCATCTCCGTTCATAGAGATCAACGGTTCAATCTTACTGTCCAGATTAATTTGTTGCACTTTTGCCGGAGCCTGAAAGGTATGGCATACCTCTTCTACGATATCTGACAGTGGAAATTCTATTTTTGTGTCTCTGCTTACACCTTCTTCCATTCGGGAAAGCATAACAAGAGCATTGGTCAGATCGGCAAGCCGGCTTGTCTGTGCTTGTATATCCTGTAGCCATTCATTTTCACCGAAGTCCATTTCTAAAATCTCTGCATCTGCATCAATAATGGTCAACGGGGTCTTCAATTCATGACCTGCATCTGTAATGAATCGTTTCTGCTTTTCGTAATTATCGGAAAACGGTTTTACGATACGTGCTGACAAACCAAGCATTAAAATAAATACAGATAAGAGTCCGACACCGGATACACTAAAGGTTGTAAGCAAAAAGTTGTGAAAATTATTTAATTGTCGTCTGCAATCCAGGAAAATAATGCGTACATTGCCGTTAGACGAATACATACGATATCTGTAATTATCCTGGAATCCTTCTTCTGATTTTTTCTTCCATACTTCGGAAGCATAGTTCACAGCTGTTTCAGTATCGACAGATGCAATCTTTGAAGTATCTGTTAAAATAATCGTTCCATTCGCGTCATATAAAACAGAAAAATATCTGGATTCGTATGGGATTTCTGCCGACATACCATGAGGATCATCTGTTTTCTCTCTTGGTTCCATTCTTGGAAAAGTTCCATCATTTTCCTCTAAGATATCAAGAATCCGGTCAGCATCCGCCACAATCTTCTTATGATTTATAATACCTACAATCCCTCCGATTACAAAAAGGACAAGGAAAAGAGAAACCATAGAAGTAGCGATCAATTTAATGCGAAGTTTTTTAATCATGTCAGCTCCTCCAAAGAATATCCGGCATTTCTTGTTGCTTTAATCTGAATATCTGCGTGGAGGGCTGTTAATTTTTTCCTTAAATACGAAATATACACCCATACTACGTTGATTTCTGTATCGCTGTCATATCCCCAGATCTTTTCTAAAAAACGTTCGGAAGGAATCAATTGATGAGGATTGGACATCAAAAGTTCTAACATCTGAAATTCTTTATTCGCGAGTCGGAAACTGCCCTTTGCTGTAGAAAGCTCAAAGGTTGCCTGATCTAACGTAACATTTCCAAAAGTCAGCTTAGATGTTGTCTGTGCTGACTGAGTTCTTGTGATAGCGCGAATTCTTGCTAACAGTTCTTTGGAATGAAAAGGTTTGGTCAAATAGTCGTTCGCTCCGGCATCCAGTCCTTCCACTTTATCATCAACTTCTGATTTTGCTGTCAACAATAAAATCGGAATCAGGTTTCCTTTTTCACGAACTTTTCTCAATACCGTGAGTCCATCGATCTTTGGCATCATAATATCTAAGATCACTCCGTCATAATTATCTGTTTCCAAATATTCCAAGGCACTTTGTCCGTCATAAACGGCATCTACGGAATAATTATTTCTCTCGAGAATAGCTGTCAGTGCCTTTGATAATGCCTTTTCATCTTCAGCTAATAATAAGCGCATGTGTAGTACCTCATTTTTAGTTACCAGCTATCGTTCCCATATAGTAAAATCCTTTGCATTCATCAAGATGAACGTCAACCAGCTGACCGATCAGGCTTTCATCCCCCGGGAAATGAACGAGCAGATTATTGCTCATGCGACCTGTCATCAGGTGCTTATCATGTTCATTGACACACTCTACAAGAACGGTCTGCACGGTTCCTTCGTGAATTGCACACTGTTCTGCTGAAATGGTCTGAACCTCATGTAAAAGACGATTGAAACGATCTTTTACAACATCCTCCGGAATCTGATCTTCCATTACAGCAGCAGGTGTTCCGGTACGTTTTGAATAAATAAAAGTAAACGCACTGTCATAGCGCACTTTTCTTACAACATCAAGAGTCTCCTGGAAGTCCTCTTCTGTCTCACCAGGGAAACCGACAATAATATCTGTAGTAAGTGATATATCCGGAACTGCTTTGCGGATCTTTTCAGCAAGTGCAAGATACTGTTCTTTGTCATAATGACGGTTCATAAGTTTCAGGATCCGACTGCTTCCGGACTGAACCGGAAGATGCAGATGTTTACAGATTTTTTTTGATTTACTCATCACTTCAATCAATTCATCTGACAGATCCTTCGGATGTGAAGTCATGAAACGGATTCTTTCAAGTCCTTCAATTTTTTCAATCTCCTGAAGAAGCTGTGCAAATGTCATCGGTTCTTCAAGGTTCTTTCCATAAGAATTGACATTCTGTCCAAGCAGCATGACTTCTACAACACCATCTGCAACAAGACGTTCGATCTCACGGATGATTGCCTTCGGTTCACGGCTTCTTTCACGTCCACGTACATAAGGTACAATACAGTAACTACAGAAGTTGTTACATCCAAACATGATATTTACACCAGATTTGAATGGATATTTTCTTTCAACCGGAAGATCTTCTACAATCTTGTCTGTATCTTTCCAGATATCAATGACTGTTCTGTCAGACTGTATTGCAGATGTTAAAAGTTCTGCAAATTTGTAAATGTTGTGTGTGCCGAAAATAAGGTCAACAAAGCGGTAGCTCTTTTTTAATTTCTCAACAACTTCCGGTTCCTGCATCATGCATCCGCAAAGTGCGATCATCTTGTGTGGATTCTTTTTCTTAATGGAACCAAGTTGTCCAAGACGTCCATAAACACGAAGGTTTGCGTTTTCACGAACAGTACAGGTATTGTAGATTACAAAATCCGCTTTCTCTTCATCCGTTTCTTCTGCATACCCAACCTTCTCTAAAATACCAAGCAGTTTTTCAGAGTCCCTCGAATTCATCTGACAACCAAATGTCGTCACACACGCAGTTAATGGACGCCCCAGTTTCTCAGACATTTCAGCAACATATTCTTTTGCTTTTTCCATAAAATAATACTGGCGTGCAGGCTCTTCCAACGGAGCATTCTCCACCAGCTTTACATTTTCAATTATTTCTTTCATTCTCATTTCCTTTATACAAACTGATTGCAGGATGCATCATAAGCATAGTCAATCAGATCTAATTTATCTGTAAGTTCTTTTTTATTCACTTCCATCTCTTTACATAACTGATCCAGTGATGGATAAAAATCTCTGAGCTTTGTATTTATGACGCTCAGAAGGATGACAGGATCCTGTGGTAAATTCTGTAACATGACCCTAATTTCCTTTCTTGTTCATATATTTTTCGCCATACTTCTCACCAAGATTAACAATACTTCCATCTTTTTGTTCCATGTCAATATTGTTCAGCTGGCTTCTTAAGTTCACTCGGATAAGTTCCATATATTCTTTACGAAGAATCTTCTGTTCTTTCGCTTCTTCCGGAGTGAGTCCTTCCGCTTTTGATTTTTTATATAATTCATTGATACGATCAATCTTCTTTTGTTCCATTGTCTATCTCTCTCCTTTTTCTTGTTCCGTTTAATGTTGCGATATTCTTTACTGTTCACTCCGCTGATTGACACGGAGGATGCGTTGCTGGTCGCACCTCGTGTGAACAGTAACCGATATTCTTTCCGCTGACTCTGTATTATACACGATTCTGTGCACTTCGTCCACTTTTTTAACTGGAATAATTCTCAAGAAAACCATACAGTTCTTCGGCAGACTTAAGATAGATTCCATTTTTCAGATCCTGTTGTACTTCATCCGGCAGATTATTTACGGATAGGCTGGTTGTTTCGTAAAGGGTTGTCCCATCTTGCAGATAGACCGCAACATATCCATGCAGCTCTTTCAGATAATATGCATCATCTGAAACAGACTCTCCTTTGGCTGAACTGCGTCTGGTTTGAATGGAATCATTTTTTTCATTTTTAGTCAGTTCTATAGCTTTTTCCTTTTCCAGTAGATTGTTGTAACTAACCTGATAACCTGCAATCAAACATCCGGTAATCAGAAATAAAACAGAAAAAAAGCCAATCATGTATTTTTTCATCGCAAATCGCTCCTTTTTTCATACAGTATTGGCTTTTTTATTTTTTTTATTCTTCTACTTTTACGGCTGGAAGCAGATGGAATTTCTTAGAAATTCTCAGGATACGTCCACCCATTGGAAGATCAAGGATATCATCTTCAGAAAGTGTTCCGATCTTCAACATAACAACCGCATAAACAAGTATTGCTACAATCAGTGAAATGCATACTGGAATTACACGACCGCCGATCAGTGTATCAAACAGTCTGAATACGCCGAAAGTTACAATGCCCATCACTGCTGCTGCAGCGAATGGTTTTCCGAAAGTGCTTACAAAATCGATTTTGAAACCGCTGACTTTTCGAATCTTGAGCAGGTTCAAAATACTCATTGCAAGTGCAAATACAATATTTCCACCCACCAGTGCATAGACGTTCATCTTGAATACAGTCATCATCAGTACAAATGCTACCAGATGAATTCCAAGAGCTGCTGCAGCATTCTTTGCGGGACTTGTCATGTAGTTTAATCCATGAAGAATGGAATTCGTTACAGAGGAAAGTCCATACAGTACAACAACGATAGCTCCTGCCATCAACAGACGCGCCGGTGTTGCACTGGAGTCATTGTACAGCAGAACCATAATTGGGGAAGCAAGTACAAAATAACCGATACAACTTGGAATAGCAATTACCATTGTAAGACGTAAAGTCTGGTTAATCTTATTGTGAACCTGTTTCTTTGTACCTGCTGTAACAACAGCTGTAAGACTTGGCACAAGAGATGTTCCAAGTGCGTTCGCAATTGCCATCGGGACATTGATCAGGGTGTCGTATTTACCGGTGTAAATACCCTGAAGAGCCATATATTCTTTCTCTACATAGCCTTGTGACTCCATAACATGATTAAAGATTGTAAGGTCGATAATCTGGTTAATATTATATACAGCGGTACTGAATACAACGGGGATTGCTGTTAAAAGTAATGCTTTCAGAAGGAAAGAATAACTTTCAACATTCTGGGTGCGGTCTCTTTTAAGCTGTTTGCGTATTACATTTTTATATAAAAAAATGACAAACAAAAGAAATAACAATCCAGATAAAGAGCCGATAACCGTTCCAAGTGTACTTCCGGCAGCACCGTAAGCAGGTCCGAGAAGCTCCTCTCCGGATTTTTCTCCTGCCTTTGTTCCGATACCAAAGAGGACACTTGCGCCGACAATACTGATCACGGCATTAAATACCTGCTCAATAATCTGTGAGATAGCTGTTGGAAGCATTGTTCCCATTCCCTGGAAATATCCACGGATAACAGCCATAACTGCAACAATCAGAAGTCCCGGGGCAAGAACCCGCAATGCGTAAACGCTAAGTGGAGATTTCATTAAATGTGTTGAAATCAGTCCTGCTCCCAAAAAGATTGTCAGCGAGATGAATAATCCAACACCGATTGCAAAAGCAAGAGAACAGATAAATACGCGGAATGCATTTCGTCTCTGACGTTTTGCAAGTCGGATCGATACCAGCTTGGATACGGCAGTCGGAAGGCTGAATGATGAAATCATCAGAGCGATTGCATAGACCTGATAGGCATATCCATAAAATCCGTTTCCTTCATCTCCTAAAATATTCGTCAGCGGAATCCTGTAGACTACGCCTATGATTTTTGTAAGTACAGCTGCTGCTGCAAGTATCGAACCCTGGACAATATAATCATCCTTTTTCGTTCGTTTTTTCGTTGTTTGTGCCTCAGTTTCAGACATAACTTCCTCCTAGTGTCCCATTCCTTAAAATCTATTTAATATATGTATCCTATCAGCGGAAAATACCGACTTTTTCCATGATTTCTTTCTGTTTCGCTTCCATGACAACACGTTCTTCATCAACCATGTGATCGTATCCAAATAAGTGAAGCATACTGTGTGCAATCAGGAAAGCATACTCTCTTTTGGGTAAATGTCCATATTCTTCAGCCTGGGATAACACTTTTTCCTTTGAGATAACGATATCACCAAGCATCAATTCTCCGGATTCCGGATTAAAGGCTTCTGCACTTTCTTCATCAATCACGGAAAAATCTCCCGGCTCTTCGTATTCGATCATAGGGAAAGAAAGTACATCCGTTGGGCGGTCAATTCCACGTTGTTCCAGATTCATTTCGTGAATCTGGGCATTCTCAGTCAAAAGAAGATTGATCTCTGCTTCATAAGGACAGTCTGCAAGTTCTAATGCAGCGTCAATAACTAATGCGGCAATCTCTTCTGTATCAAAGTCTAACTTTATATTCCCCTCTTCTTCGATAAAAAGACTCATCCTTTTTTCCTCCTGTTTTCTCTCGGTCTGGACGATTTCTTCTCATAGTCCTCATATGCTTTTACAATTTTCTGAACTAATGGATGTCTTACAACATCTTTGCTTGTCAGCGTACAGATGTTGATCCCTTCCAGATCTTTTACAACCTTTACAGCGACATCAAGTCCGGATATTGTTCCGGATGGAAGATCTTTCTGTGTAGAATCACCTGTAATGACAACTTTGGATCCAAAACCAATTCTTGTTAAGAACATCTTCATCTGGGCCGGCGTTGTATTCTGTGCTTCATCAAGGATAATGAATGCATTATCTAAAGTACGCCCGCGCATATATGCCAGAGGAGCAACCTCAATCAATCCTTTTTCAGAATTCTTAAGAAAACTGTCAGCTCCCATGATCTGATAAAGCGCGTCATATAAAGGTCTTAAATACGGATCAATCTTGCTTTGCAGGTCACCCGGAAGAAATCCAAGCTTCTCTCCGGCTTCAATTGCCGGGCGCGTCAGGATGATTCTGCTTACTTCTTCGCGCTTGAATGCTGTGATTGCCATTGCCATCGCAAGATAGGTCTTTCCTGTTCCGGCAGGTCCGAGACCGAAAGTGATCATTCCATTACGAATTGCATCAACATATTTTTTCTGACCTAATGTTTTAGGTTTGATTGGTTTTCCCTGTAGTGTATGACAGATCAGATCTTTATCAATAGAAACAAGGGCTTCTTCCTGATCTTCAAATACGAGTGAAATTGCATAGTCTACATTCTGTTCCGTAATCGTATTCCCTCGTTTAGCAAGTTCTACAAGCTGTGTAAGTACACGCTGGGCTTTCTGTGCAGCAATTGTATCTCCTACAATCTTGGTTGCACCGTCACGTGAAATCAATGTGACATGAAAAGTTCTTTCTATTTTCTTTATATAAGTATCAAACTGGCCAAATACATTTATCTCGTATTCAGCCGGAATATCAATGATCAGTTCCGACAGACTCATCCGGTTCGTTCCTTTCTAAAGTTATTCTTTCGGTCTCTGTTTCCTCTTCAATCTGCTGATTCAGATAGAGCGTACCTGAAGCCGTTGCCTTTTCGGCAGATATATATATCTTAACATTTTTTTCATTAATTTGAATACCCTTTTCCTCTAAATCTTTACAAAAATAGCGAAATCGACTGCTTAAAATTGTCTGCATCTCTTTTTTCGTATATTTTATTTTCTTGAAGCCGTATTTTTTTATTGTTTCATGCCCATAAAAAACAGGAAGTGAAAAATTTTCTCCTAGTTTTAACTGATGTGCTATACACAATTTTTCAGAAGTAGCGGACATTTTTGGCTTCCATGTTTCTAACCGGACAGAGCCGATTTGAATAAATCCGGACTTTTTTGTTTCTTTTGTATATACTTTTTTATTATGATAACAGGAAATTATATCCAGATAAGAAATCTGTGTATCAGCGAAAATATCTGCATCGGCATGCGTATATTGATATCCGGTAATTTCACCACTGTCATCCAGGATGTCAATCCGTCCAGATACAAGTAAAGTTCCTTTCGTTACAGAATCCCCGATATGTACCTGGGGAATGCCGGTGCGTGTAATTAAATTTGTAATGATTCCATCAGTAGAAGCAACAAGATCAGCAGGTAAAGAATCTGTCTTGTTACTCTTATCTGTCTGAGTAGATGAGATGATAGGAAGCGCATCTTCATTTTCTTTTATCTGTATTTTTAACCGGCTGCCATCAAGAGAAGCAGATACCCAAACGATATCATTATATTCCTTTCGAAGGGCTTTGACAATCCCCTGACAATCTACATTTTTCTTTTGCATTCCAGGATAAATCCCCTCTTCTTTCAGAAACGTTGTCAAGGTCGTGTCGGTCCATCTTTTATTTCCCTGAAAATGAATATCCCATAGAAATTGCGAGTAACAATCGATTAGAAAAATGCATAGGAAGATGCTGATAAAGAATAGTTTTCTTTTTCGGTAGCGATAAAGAAAAAAAGGAAAGCCATACCGTTTTTTTAGTATGACTTTTGTATGTGTTTTTCTGACATAAGGACGAATCTTTCGAAAATCAGATAAACTCAAGTATAATTCATAATTTCTTCCGATACGGGTCAATCCCCAAAATCGGATGCGGTGATAACAGCAGAGATTCAGAAATCGTTCTGGGGAGTATCCTTTGATCTGAATCTTCACATAACCGGACAAGTAGCGGATCAGGCAATGAATCACCCCGGATTCCTCCCCTCGGTAAATTCTAAAGATGATAATGCTCCAGTTACTTTCATCTCATCATTTGTGTAGTATTGAATCCGGAGTCGTTTTCCCTGGATCCGGATCTGTCCTGCCCGCGTCTGCACACGGATCAGTGTATCTGTGTATTCAATAATGCCCCGATAATTTTCAATGCATAATTCATTTCGTCCTAAAATGGTTATAACAGAAGCATTTTGAATCACATCTTTTGGGAGATCCATTGCGGATACCATCTTTTCTTTGATCTGCTCTCGGTTCATTGAAGTTTTTTATATAAAAATCCTTTGTCATCAGTATATGAATATATCACGATGTCCTATACCAGTTGTTTTCTGTGACAAATCTCTATTTATGATAAGGTTCACCGTTGATGATCCGATAACTTCTGTATATCTGCTCTAACAGAATGACCCGCATCAACTGGTGTGGAAAGGTCATCTTGGAAAAGCTTAATGCATAGTCCGATCTTGCGAGCACTTCTTTGCCCAAACCAATGGATCCGCCAATGATAAATGTGATATGGCTTGTTCCCTGAATTCCAAGTTGATTGATTTTTGCAGAAAGTTCCTCGGAACTAAGAAGCTTTCCGTTAATCTCAAGAGTGATCACATAGGTATCCTCTTTTACATATTTCATAATGCGTTCAGCTTCTTTATCGCGAATTGTATTTTCCACGACAGCACTTGCATGGTCAGGTGTCTTTTCATCAGCTACTTCTATAATCTCCAGTTTGCAGTATCGGCTCAATCGCTTGCTGTATTCTGCGATTGCATCACGCAGATATTTTTCTTTTATCTTTCCTACGGTTATTAATGTAATCTTCATTTTTCTGTTCTTTCTGAATAAATTTTAATCATGCATGCCTGTTAACTGTTATTTTGATAAGCTGTCAGCAATTTCGTAAACATAGAGTTCGTGAAGAGCTCTTGTTGCGCAAATATATTCCGCCTGATTTTTGAGCGGATTTTCTTTTGCACCGCGAAGTGCGAAAACCTGGTCAAATTCCAGCCCTTTTGCAAGATAAAATGTGGTTACTGTGAGTCCTTTCTTAAATGCGGAACTGTTACGATCCACATAGGATACGTTGATACCACGCAGTTTCAGGAGACGGCTTAAGTCAAAAGCTTCTTCTTCTGTTGTTGTGATCAGGGCAGCAGTTTCAAAGTCTCCCGGACATTTTAAATGACAGACAAGTTCATCAAGCAATTCCGTATCTGTGTTAAATGTCTTTTCTACGACTTCTTTTCCATGGCGGTCCAGTAACTCAAGATCAGATACTCCACTGACTTTTTCCGCATACCGGGCAATTTCCAATGTGTTCCGGTAACTCTTTTTGATCTCAATCGTTCGGATCTCACGTCCAAGTAATTTTGGAAGAAATCTCAATACATCCTGTTGCTTTGTATCCAGTGTCTGTGCACGGTCTCCAAGAATAGTCATTCTACAATGAAACAAGGATTCCAGGATGGTGTATTGCAGATAAGTGTAGTCCTGCATTTCATCAATGACAAGATGCTTAATGTTCTTATGAGTTGAGTTCCCACCGGAAAGACGATATTTCAGATAGAGCATAGGAAATACATCTTCATAAGGGAGCTTTCGTTTTTCGTACGGAACTTCCGGCAACAGATCACAACCACAGTCATCGAGCATCCAATTATAAATGGTGTAAATATCTTTCGTTGTGTACATCTTGTCAAACTTCATCTGAAGCATCTCCTGATCATCCTCTGAAATATTTCTGCCTTTCAGAGTTTCCCAGGAATCGATAAAATAGTCTTTTACAGCGTCCATACGTTTCAATAACGGAGTCTCTGTGAATTTATAATAGAACAATTGGATCAAGTCTTCTTCTGTCAATGTCATTCCACGGAACTCAATTTCTTTGAATTCCATCAGACGATCTTCCAGAATCGCAAGGAAACCTTCTATTTCACCAATAAAATCTTTGGATTGTTTCCAGTCAAAACGATTCTGAGCTGATTCATCCGGAAACTTCATCCGACGTTCCAACTGATCATAACGATCCTCACAGTCTGCTGCGACACCTTTTCGAAGCTCTTTGTAGGCGTAGAGATCAAAACTCATCTCACGGATATTCTCTTCTCCTAATTCTGGAAGAATATGTGAGATATAATCTGCAAATACGCTGTTGGGTGAAAGAATCAGGATGTTGGATGATTTCAGAGTGTCGCGTTCATGATATAAAAGGTATGCAATTCGGTGTAAAGCAATCGAAGTTTTTCCACTTCCGGCAGCTCCCTGGATTACAAGGATTCGATCTTTCGTATTTCGGATAATTGCATTCTGTTCTTTCTGGATCGTGCGGACGATATTTTTTAATTTTACATCACTGTTTGTTCCAAGTTCTTTTTTCAGAATATCATCATCGATCTTTGTATCACTTTCAAAGGCATAGACAAGTTCTCCATTCTGAATCTTAAACTGCCATTTTGAAAGAATCTCTCCATCCAGTCTTCCGGCAGGAGCCTCATAGCTTGCAGGTCCTTTATCATAATCATAAAACAAACTGCTGACCGGAGCTCTCCAGTCGTAGATCAGAGGCTGCATACCGTTCTTTTCAGCAAAATTTCCGATTCCAATATAAAACGGTTCCGGTTCGTCATCTCCATCATACATAAAATCGACACGTCCGAAAAAAGGTGCATCTAACATTTTCTCAAATCTATGTTTTAATTGCAGCTTCTCATTATTAGCGTTGACCTGATGCAGAAGTGCCTGCTGATTATCATAATCTTCGTAACCATACTCATCCATCTCCGTATAATTTTCCCAGTAATATTCCTGCATGTTATCAATCTCTTTCTGTCCATCAGAGAGAGACTGCCCTATTTCTTCCAGTCGTTTTTGTAACTTTATCTCAACATCTTCAAGGAAGCATCTTCCATCAAATCGATTGTCATTGCTGTTATAATTCGTCATATGTTTTATATTTCCCCCAAAATAGATTTTTGCTTCTTAGGTTTATTGAAATTTGCAAATATTTGGTTTATTATTTTACCATATCTTTGAACAGGTTGTCATCTAATTTGAGCAAAATTGCTGTACGTCACAAAAACTTTTCCGTTGTCTCCCTCAAATTATAACACGACAAATTCATTTTTAATATATTAAAAATATCCTGACAAGCACAGAGTTTTCTGTATCCTGTCAGGATATTCTGTTTTCAAATTCCGATTTTCTCAAAGAAGCTTATGCTCCTAGGTACAATCTTCCTTCTATTATTTATTTCTCAGATATTCATCGATACCTTTGGCACCTGCTTTACCAGCTCCCATAGCAAGGATAACTGTAGCAGCTCCTGTAACAGCATCTCCTCCGGCGAATACACCTTCTTTAGATGTCTGTCCATTCTCTTCCTCTGCAACGATACATTTTCTGCGGTTTGTCTCAAGTCCCTTTGTTGTAGAAGAGATCAGCGGGTTTGGTGATGTACCAAGAGACATGATAACTGTATCTACTTCGATATCATACTCAGATCCTTCAATTTCAACCGGACGTCTTCTTCCGGAAGCATCTGGCTCACCAAGTTCCATCTTGATCACTGTCATGCTTGTGATATTACCGTTCTCGTCAACGTTGATCTTCTTCGGATTTGTAAGAAGATCGAAGATGATTCCTTCTTCTTTTGCATGATGAACTTCTTCAGCTCTTGCAGGAAGCTCTGCTTCACTTCTTCTGTATACTACATGAACTTCTGCGCCAAGACGAAGAGCTGTTCTTGCAGCATCCATAGCTACGTTACCACCACCAACAACAGCTACTTTCTTACCGGCAGCGATCGGTGTATCGTAATCATCACGGAAAGCTTTCATCAGGTTACTTCTTGTCAGGTATTCATTTGCGGAGAATACTTCGTTTGCATTCTCTCCCGGAATTCCCATGAACATTGGAAGTCCGGCACCGGATCCAATGAATACTGCCTCGAATCCTTCTTCTTCCATCAGCTGATCGATTGTTGTGGATTTACCGATAACAACGTTTGTCTCGAATTTAACACCGAGCTCTTTTACTTTCTCGATCTCTTTTGCAACGACTTTCTGTTTTGGAAGACGGAACTCAGGAATACCATATACAAGTACTCCGCCAAGCTCATGAAGTGCCTCAAATACTGTTACTTCATAACCAAGCTTTGCAAGGTCTCCGGCGCATGTAAGTCCGGACGGACCAGAACCGATAACTGCAACTTTATGTCCATTTGTCTTCTCAGGTTTTGCAGGTTTAATGTCATGCTCAAGAGCGTAATCAGCAACGAATCTTTCAAGTTTACCGATTGAAATCGGGTCACCTTTGATTCCACGGATACATTTGCTCTCGCACTGGGACTCCTGTGGACATACACGGCCACAGATAGCAGGAAGTGCTGAGGACTCTCCGATTACTTTATAAGCTTCCTCAATATTACCTTCTTTTACATGACTAATAAATCCTGGAATATTGATAGATACAGGACAGCCCTGAATACATCTTGCATTCTTACAGTTGATACAGCGCTGTGCCTCTTCCATTGCTTCTTCTTTGTTATATCCATAACATACTTCTTCGAAGTTTGTTGCTCTTACTTTTGGATCCTGTTCTCTTACAGGAACTCTCTCTAATACATTTGCCATTATTTGTCACCTCCGCAGTTTCCGCATCCACCATGATGAGTGTCACCTTCCTGTAATTTCAGCATTGCACGACCTTCTTCTGTCTTGTAAAGCTGCTGTCTCTTCATAGCGTTATCAAAATCAACGAGATGTCCGTCAAACTCTGGTCCGTCTACGCATGCGAATTTCACTTCGTCTCCAACGATCAGACGGCAGGCACCGCACATTCCTGTACCATCAACCATGATTGGGTTCATGCTGACAACTGTCGGGATCTCCAGTTTCTTTGTAAGGAGACAGACAAATTTCATCATGATCATTGGACCGATTGCAATACATACATCATATTTGTTTCCATTATTTACAAGTTCTTCGACCATTGTTGTAACCATTCCGGCATGTCCGTAGGAACCATCATCTGTACATGGGTAATAGTTACCAGATACAGCTTCCATAGCATCTTCAAGGATCAGCATATCT
>ENA-ORTN01000719-ORTN01000719.1-human-gut-metagenome-genome-assembly--contig:-NODE-719-length-36410-cov-7.242140_pt1 | contig 36410 bp, 27 predicted proteins | sample MGYA00242070_ERZ509189 | MGnify/ENA primary metagenome ERZ509189 (study PRJEB26280, sample SAMEA2338821) | human gut metagenome | biome: human gut; feature: human-associated habitat; material: faeces...
GGTGCAGCGGGTTCCTCCGCTGCCGTTTCGGGCAGGCGCACAGCAAAGGCGTTGTCGGCCAGCAGCTGCTCCAGCTCGTCGCGCAGGAGGTTCTTCATACGGCGCAGCTCCGCCATTTTGTGGCTCTGATCCCTGATCTGCAGGTCCGCGGCGGGGATCGGCTCGCCAAAGACGATGCGCAACTTGCAGAAAAGGTGCAGCCTGCCGTCCTTGGTGCCGTAGATGATGCGCACAGGCAGCATGTCCGCACCCGCGGCGGCGGCGATCACAAATGCACCACTCTTGATCACGCCCAGCTTGCCGGTCTTTGTGCGGGTCCCCTCGGGGAAGATCATGATGCCCGTACCATTTTTGCACTCGTTCGTCAGCTTTTCTACGGTGGTGGTGTCGCCCTTGCCGCGCTCGATGGAAACAGCGCCCATGCAGCGCAGGAACCAGCCGGCCAGCGGATTTTTGAACAGCTCCTCCTTGGCCAGAATGCGCAGCCGCTTCCAGTCAAATATCGTTATAGCGATCAAGACAGGGTCAAGGTTGGCAATGTGGTTCGGTGCGATGACGTAGGCGCGTCCATCGCGGACGGCCTTCAAATTCTCGCGCCCGATGACCTCGAACCGGAACAGAATGTGGGCCAGCACCCAGACGATGGGCAGCAGAATCCAGTATAAAAGCATCGTCAGCCCCCTTAGATGTGCGCAAGAATCGTGCGCTTGAGCAGGTCAAAACTCTCCTGCAGGCCGATGCTGCTTGTGTCCACCAGAATAGCGTCGTCGGCCTGTTTGAGCGGGGCCACGGCGCGGTGGCTGTCCTGGTAGTCGCGCTGCCGGATGTCGGCCAGCACGGTGGCAAAGTCCGCGGGCTGGCCCTTCTCGGCCAGCTCCTTGGCACGGCGCTGGGCGCGGGCCTCGGCACTGGCGGTCAGGAAGATCTTGACCGTGGCGTTGGGCAGCACAACGGTGCCGATGTCGCGGCCATCCATCAGGATGTTCTGCGTCTTGGCCATGTCCCGCTGCATCTCCAGCAGGAAGGCGCGCACCGCCGGATTTGCACCCACGGCAGAAGCCGCCATTCCCACCTCTTCGGTGCGGATGGCCGTGCTGACGTCCTCGCCATTCAGATAGATATGTTGTTCGCCCTCGATAAAAGCAAACTCGAGGGTGATATTGGGCAGCAGCGCATCGACTGCCTCGTTGTCCTTCGGTTCTTTGCCCGCGCGGAGGGCATAAAGGCCGATGGTACGGAACATCGCACCGGTATCCACATAAATGTAGCCGAAGTCCGCAGCCAGACGCCGCGCCAGCGTAGATTTGCCTGCGCCCGCAGGCCCGTCGATTGCAACAGAAATCATTTTTATATCTCCTTCTATAGCGGTCATTCCAGATGATTCGCAAAACTCTGTGCCGTGCAGAATGCGATCTGCAGGTTATAGCCGCCGGTATAGGCGTCCACATCCAGCACCTCGCCTGCAAAGTAGAGGCCGAGGGCCTTTTTGCTCTGCATGGTCTTGGGGTCGACCTCCCGCACCGACACGCCGCCTGACGTGATGACTGCGTGTGCCAAATCGCCCCGGGCGTCGATAGTCACCCGCCAGTGCTTCATCAGCTGTACCAGTTCCCGCTTCTGCTCCCGGGTGATCTGGTTTGCCCTGGTGGCCGGGTCGATGCCCCAGCGGGCCACCATGACCGGCTGCATACTGGACGGCAGCAGCTTCACCAGTGCGCCCTGCGCCGCGTGGTTCGCCAGAAGGGCAAAGTCCCGGGTGATGCGGTCATAAAGCTGTTCCTCACTGAGGGCAGGCTTCAAATCAATAAAAGCTTCGTACTTGTGCTTTTTCATGTCGCCCAGATGGCTCGACGCGCTGAGGGTCAGCGGCCCGCTGATGCCGAAGTGGGTGAACAGCATCTCGCCCTGCTCCTCGAAGATAGGTTTGCCGTCCTCGTGGAGGGTGAGAGTCACGTTCTTGAGGGCGAGGCCCATCATCTTCTTGCAGTCGGCGTCATGGCTCACGAGGCTGACAAGGCTGGGGACAGGCTCCACGAGGGTGTGGCCCGCCTGCTGGGCCAGCTTGTAGCCGTCGCCGGTGGAGCCGGTAGTGGGGTAGCTCAGGCCGCCCGTTGCCACCAGCACGGCGTCCGCCTTGTACTCCCGGCCCGAAGTTCCCCGCACTCCTACGCAGCGATAGGCCGGGCCGGGCTTTTTCTTTTTCGGGTGGCGCGGATTTTCCGGCGCAGCAGGCGCTTCTTCCGGCTGGGCCAGCGGCTCCAGCAGCAGCTTTTTTGCCCCGTCGTGGACGATGTCCGCTCCGTCTGCGTACCGCAGAAGAGCCTGCCGAATCTCTTCGGCCTTATCTGACACCGGGAACACCCGGCGTCCGCGCTCCACTTTCAGCTCCACACCGAGAGACTCAAACAGTTCCATCGTCTTGGCCGGTGGAAAAGCTCCCAGCGACGAGAACAAAAAGCGGGGGTTCGTCCGCACATGGTGCAGAAATTCCTCTGCGGTGCAGTCGTTGGTCACATTGCAGCGGCCCTTGCCGGTGACGAGAATTTTCTGAGCCGGTTTTTCCATATGTTCCAGCACCGTCACCTCATGCCCCTGCCGCAGGGCCGCGCCCGCCGCCATCAGGCCGGCAGCACCGCCGCCTACCACTAAGACCTTCATGTTTCGTTTCCTCCGCTTTTTCTTCTGTCTTCACACTTATTCTAGTTTATCATACCAGAATCGACCGCCAAAAGCAATGTGAAAAAAACAGGTACAGCGTTCTGCTGCACCTGCCCGGAAAATTTTGCTTATTTCATGGCCTTGATGGGGTCGAGATACTTTTCGCCCTCCATGACCTCCAAGTGGATGTGGCTCTCCTCGGCACACTCACAGCTCACGCTGCCCACCTTGCCGATGGTCTGCCCGGCCGAGACGGTGTCGCCCTTCTTCACCTTGGCGTCCGTCGTGCCGCAGACCCGCCAAATCCTGCCGGAAGCGTCTTCAATGGCGACCACAGGCCCCCACTTGTCGTCCGTGCCGGTCTCCACCACCTTGCCTGCCGCCGGGGCGGTCACTTCCGCGCCCCTGCTGGCGGCGTAGTCCACACCGTTGTGGGTGCGCCAGTCACCCAGCGTCTTGCTGTAGACCAGCTCATCGCCGCTGTAGCTGTTTAAGACGCGCCCCAAGACAGGCTGCGTGGAGGCAGGCGCAGCCGAACTGCTGGCAGGCAAGGACTCGGTTTGCAGCGCGGAGGGTTCGCGCACCGAACCAGACCCAGACTGCGCACCAGAAGAGGACGCAGCCCCACCGGACGAGCTGTCGGCTTTTGGCACATTGGCCACGCTGTTTGCTGCGGGTGCGTTCTGCTGCTGCCATTCGGCTTCCTCCTCTCCGGCAACGCCGGGCGATGTGTTGATGCCCTCGTCGATGCCGGGGGCGGTGCTGGACGGGCTTCGCACCGCGTCCAGATCTTGCTTCAGCTCATTGCGCACCGTGCGCACAGCCCACACACCGGCCGCTGCCGCCGCCAGCAGGCAGGCGGTAAGCACCAGCGCAAAGGCTTTGTCCCGCAAAAACTTTCTGAATTGCTCCATCGTTCGTTACTCCAATCCATTTTGTGTACGGAATCGTTTCTTTGGTGGTAGTTTGGAGCGGCAGAGCGGGGTTTATTCATCCTTTATTAGAAAGGACACAAAAAGGCCCCGGATGACCGGGGCCTAACGGGTTCATGATTCAGTGGGCGGGCATTGCTGCGGCTGAGGCTCAATCCTTACTAGCACCTTCGCCCATGCCATTGTCACCCGGCTGATACTTCGGATTCGTTACAGCAGTGGTCTGGAAGAGCGCGATCATGTACTTCTTACCGCCAACCTCGCCGGTCGCAACGGCAACATAAGATTTGTCACCCACAGTCCAATTAGGCTCACCATTATCCCACTTCGTGTCAGGAGCATTGATGGGGCCTATGGAAGTCATCAGCTGACCTGCATAGTAAATGTTCTTATTGCTACTTGCAGACAGCGTTGCGCTAATATCGGCAAAGCCACACTCATACAGCGGCGAACCATCACCAACATTTGCTTGAGTAAACTTCGCTGCCCAAGCCCCCAGCTTCAGCCTTGCAGCTTTATCTTTCATAATGGCGTTGTACACATCATCGAAGTCCTTGGCATCTCCAAAATCGATGCCCTTGCCGACCTCATCCACGGTCTTCACCAGTGCGTTTACCTGTTCCTGCAATTCTTTATTGCCCTTTTCGAAGGTAGTATCCACACCATAGACCTTCGCCCAGTCATTCAGCGCATCGAGCATTTTCACGGTAGCCACACTATTGCTGTTGTTACAGCCCGTCAGGACGGACAGTGCCAGCACGCCCGCGAGGGCTGCGGCGAGAACCTTTTTGAACAGTTTCATTCGAAACCCCTCCTCAATAAAAATAAGCTCTGTGTGCTGCTGCCGCAAACATCGTCTGCCGCATCACCACACAAATTTTACCCCCCCCCGCATTCTGTCAACCTTTTCCTCGATTTTTGGCAAATCGCACAGTTATCATGATCCAAAGCAGGCATTCTGACAAAAAGAGCCGCCGTGCAAACGCTCTGCACGGCGGCTCCGGAAAATTTGATTTAGTTGTTGCGGCTGCGGCTGTTCATGCCCAGCAGACGGACGACGTACAGGAAGATGTTGATGAAGTCCAGATACAGGGTCAGTGCGCCATAGATGGAAGCCTTCTCGGCCAGCTCAGCGTCGCCTGCATAGTAGGCGTAGATCTGGCGGAGCTTCTGGGTATCATAGGCGGTGAGCAGCATGAACACCACCAGGCCGATGCCGCAGTAGAGCACCGAGGTGCCGAAGCCAAAGCCGAAGAGCGCACCCACGAGGCTGGTGACGATCATGGCCACCAGAGCCATCATGAGGCGGGGACCCCAGCCGGTGAGGTCTTTATGGGTGGTGGTTCCGTACACAGCCATCAGTCCGAAGTAGACCGCCGTGGCGAGGAAAGCCATGACCAGCGTGCCTACCGAGAACATCAGGAAGTAGTAGCTCAGGACCATGCCGTTCAGGATGGCATATCCGAAGAACGCGGCTCTTGCACCGTCGATGGACATCTTCTGCACCCGGGCGCTGAGCATGAACACCAGCGCCAGCTCACCGATGGTAAGCAGGAAGTAAAGCGAATCGACCAGATAGATAAGGGGCGTAGTCGCCGTAATATAGGCCATTGCGAAGGTGACAAGCAGGCCGCCGGCCATCCAGCGGTAGGTGCGGGTCATATAGTCCGATGCTCTCATCGAAGGCTCCGCATAGCCGCGGTCATAGTTGTTGTAATCCATAAGGAATCCTCCATTCAAAATCAGGGCATCGGCCTCGGCCTTGCCCCGGTCTACGAAATATAGTATACTGCATAGAAATGAACGATTCATGAAAAAGGCTGTGATATTTGATGTCTCTCGGACTTTATCTGCATATTCCTTACTGTTTTTCCAAATGCCGGTACTGTGATTTTTACTCAGCCCCCGGCCAGCGCAGCGTCCCCCGCGCCTATGTGGACGCCCTTTTGCGGGAACTCTCCCGCTTTGCGCCGGACGCGCCCCTGCGGCCGGACACCCTTTATTTCGGCGGTGGAACGCCCAGTCTGCTGGACCCGGCAGACGCCGCCCGGCTCATCGCCGCCGCACAGCCCCTGCCCGGGGCCGAGATCACGCTGGAAGCCAACCCTGAGACCGTGACCGAAGACTCTCTCCGGGCATTCCGGGAGGCGGGCATCAACCGCATTTCCTTCGGCGTCCAGTCGGCCCGGGACAGCCAGCTCAAGACGCTGGGTCCACCCCACACGGCAAAGCAGGCACGGGCCGCTTTTGCCGCCGCACGCCGTGCCGGGTTCGAGAACATCAGCGGCGACATCATGCTGGCCCTGCCCCATTATACGCAGGCCGAGTTCGACGAGACGCTGGAGCTTATCGAGGATGGCGGCGCGGCCCACATTTCCGCCTACCTCTTAAAAATCGAGCCCGACTCCGCCTTTGGCCGGACGCCCCCCGAGGGTCTGCCCACCTCCGACGAGGCGGCAGATTTTTACCTCTACGCCGTCGAGCAGCTGGAACATCATGGCTACCGGCAATATGAGATTTCCAACTTTGCCCGCCCGGGCTATGAGGGAAAGCACAACCTCATCTACTGGGACTGCGGCGACTATCTGGGCATCGGCCCTGCGGCCCACTCCTGCATGGGCGGCAAACGGTTCTACTACCCCGCCGACACCGAAGCCTTTCTGCGGGACGAGGCCGCGCCCGTCATGGACGGCGGCTGCGGTGCAGAGGATTATCTCATCTTGCAGCTGCGTCTGCGCAAAGGTCTGAGCCTCGACGAATACAAAAAACGCTATGGCAGGGAGTTTTCCACCGCACAGCTGGCCTTTGTGCAAAACTGCGTGAAGAGCGGCTACGCCAACTTTGACGGCCACACCCTCGCCCTCACGCCCGCCGGGCTCATCGTACAGAACAGCATCCTTGCCGAGCTGCTGTGAGCCTCAGTGAACAGCAAAGCTCATCGCCGCCAGCACAAAAACACCGATGATGCTGGTAATGCGGCTCACCCTCTGCATCGCGTAATACCAGTCGGTTGGCTCACCGCCGTACACTTCCAGCCCGTGGCGGAGGTTCCAGAACAGCAGCGGGAACCGGACATCCAGCACAAGGAGCACCACCAGCGCCCCTATCGGCAGCAGGAACGCCACGCTGCCCCGGGTCTCCCGCCGTCCGCCGACGGCCACATTATAGAGCCAGTTACAACTGGGCCAGAGGTCGGATTTCTGGTATTCGCCGTTGACGATGACGTTCACCTCGTCGGCAAGGCCCCCATCGTCTTCCCGCCACAGGATGGCGTCGCCGGGGTCGCCCAGCGCGGTCCCGGTAAAAATGACCACTCCGTCCTGCTCAATTTTTACGCCCGGGTCGCTCATGCCCTCGGCTTTCGATTCGAGCCGATAGTGCCGCGTTTCTCCGTCCATCGTGAAATCCACTTCCGCACCGTTTTCCGTCTGAGCAACCTGCATGGTGTAGGCGGCATACGCATCCTTACCCGAAAAGCTGCCGTCGGCCTGACGATACAAAAAGGCATCCCGCAGCCAGACGCCCGGGCGGAGGGCGGCCCAGAGATAGAGCACAGCGAGAAGCAGCGCGGTAAGAACGCAGAGCAGGCAGCTCGTCTTTTTCTCCATGGTCAGGCTCCTTTCGTTTCAGCCCAGTTCGATCACGTTCCACCCCAGCTCCCGGATGGCTTCTTGATCATGGGTCGCCAGCAGGGTGGGCTTTGTGCCGCAGCGTGCCTTGAGCATGGCTGCGGCTTTTTTCATGGCGGCGGGGTCCATGCCGGTGAAGGGCTCATCTAACAGAAGCGTGTTGCTCTCGGCCCAGAGAGCGCGCAGCAAAGCGGTGCGGCGCTTCTGTCCGCCGGAGAGCTTCCGGGCCGGCAGGGCCAGGGCCTCGTCATCCAGTCCTAATTGTATAAGGTCATCTCGTATCTGCTCTTTGTATTGTGTTTTGACCTTGTACTGTTCTGCGGTCAGCACCAGCGCCACATTCTCTTCGGCGGTCAGCTGAGGGCAGAGCCTGTCTTCCTGAAAGACCGCGCCGACCCGGCCTACGCCCTCCACGCTGCCGGAGGTGGGCGCTTCCAGCCCCATCAGGATGCGGAGCAGGGTCGTCTTGCCCCAGCCGCTTGGCGCCCAGAGCACCGCCGGGCCGTCCACAGTAAGAGAGAGGTTTTCGAAGAGGATCTTCTCTCCGAATCGTTTAGACAGATTCTTTATTTCCAGTTTGTTGTTGGTTTCACTCATTTTTCAGCCCCCTCTTCGCCCAGAACAGCCGCCACTGCTTTATCCAGCAGAGCGAGGAACAGCTTTTCGAATACGGCGCTCAGCAGGATGATGACGAAGGTCCAGGCAAACAGCTCCCCGGTGGAAAGGGTAATTTTTGCCCGGTAAAGCGCGTCGCCGATGCTGCCGTCCGGCAGGCCGATGACCTCTGCTGCTACGCCGCTCTTCCAGCAGATGCCCAGCGCCACGCTGCATCCCTGCCGGAACGCGGGCAGCACCGCCGGGAGCCAGACCGCCCGCAGACGCCGCCCCAGAGGCAGACGGAACACCTGCGCCATTTCGAGAAGCTGGCGGTCAGCACTCCCGATGCCGGTGCGCACTGCGCTGTAGAGGACGGGCAGCACCATCAAAAAGCTGATAAGGACGGACAGCGACGAGCCGCTGACCCACACCAGCGCCAGAATGATGAAGCTCGCCACCGGAGTGGCCTTGACCAGCTGCATCACGGGGGCGAGAAGGGCGTCCACCCACTCCCACTTTTCGGCGGCTACCGCCAGCACCGCGCTGGACAGAACGCCCAGCCCGAAGCCCAACAGGATGCGCCCGGCGCTGAAACCGATGCGCTGCCAGAACTCGGCCTGCGGCAGCAGCTCCACCAGCGTACCGATGGCCTGCACCGGCGAGACAAGAAAGACTTCCTGCCCGATGGCCACAGCCGCCGCCTGCCAGACGCCCAGCCAGAACACCGACGCCGCTAAGATTTGAATGCGGCGTTTTTTTGTTTTATCCATGTATTTCTTTGCTCCTGTTCGTTTTCTCGCTTTCAGAATATCACATCATGTATGAGAATACAATCCTTCATCTTTTCTTCTCTTGACATGAAGGTCATAAAACACTACACTGGAATAAGGTAATCCTTATTCTACGTGCCTCCGCGCACAGCTGGGAGAGATGACCATGCACGATTCCGCTCAGGCCCTCCGGGGCAAAAAGCTCCTTTTGGTGGGGTTCACCCTGTTCTCGATGTTCTTCGGGGCAGGCAACCTCATCTTCCCGCCCTTCCTCGGCGCACAGGCCGGGACGGCGCTCTGGTCCGCTTTTGTGGGCTTTGCCGTCAGCGCCATCGGCCTGCCCATCGCGGGCGTGGCAGCGGTGGCCCGGGCGGGCGGTCTGCCTGCGCTGGCCGGGCGGGTCCATCCCCGTTTCGCACAGGTGTTCGCTGTACTGGTCTATCTATCCATCGGTCCCTGCCTCGCGATTCCCCGCACGGCCAGCACCTCGTTTGAGATGCTGACGCCGCTGGTGGGGCGGAGCACACCGGGACAGTTCATCTACTCCCTCGTGTTCTTTGCTGCGGCGTACTTCGTGGCCCTCAAGCCCGAAAAGCTGACCCAGCGGCTGGGCCGCATCCTCTGCCCTGCCCTGCTGGTGCTCATCGTGGTGCTGTTCGCGGGCTGCATCCTCCGCCCGGCCGCGCCCGGCTACGGCACGCCTGCCGAGGCTTACGCCGCCCTCCCCGCCGCACAGGGCGTGCTGGACGGCTATCAGACCATGGACGCGCTGGCAGCGCTCAATTTCGGCGCGGTCATCGCGCTGAACATCCAGGCGGTAGGCATCACGGAAGAAGCTGCCGTCCGGCGCGGCACCATCCGGGCCGGGTTCATCGCGGGCGGGATGCTGCTGGTGGTCTACGCCATGCTGACCCACATCGGCGGCATCTCGGGGGCCGCGTTCCCCGGCAGCGACACCGGCGCCTCCGTCCTGACGGCACTGGCCGACAGCCTGTTTGGCCGGGTGGGACAGGTGCTTCTGGCCGTTATCTTCGTCATCGCCTGCTTCAACACCTGCGTCGGCCTCATCGCCAGCGTAGGCGAATACTTCCACGAGCTTCTGCCCCAGCTGCCCTACCCCGCCATTGCGGCCTTCTTCGCGCTGATGAGCATGCTGCTGGCGAACATCGGCCTTGCGGGCATCCTGAGCCTTTCCGTCCCGGTGCTGAACGCCATCTACCCCATCGCCATCATCCTCATCGTGGTGGAGTTCCTGCCCGGGCGGTTCCAGCGGACATCGGTCTGGCGGCTGAGCATCCTCTTCACGGCCATCCAGAGCATCCCTGCTGCCCTGCCCTTCGGCCCCCTCTCCGCCTTAATGAACGCTCTGCCCCTGAGCAGCCTCGGCTTTGGCTGGCTGCTGCCGGCTCTCATCGGCATCGGCGCGGGCCTTCTGATCTAAGAAAGGGGCTGCTGCACTTTCGGCTAAAACGATGTGCAGCAGCCCCTTCTTTGTTTCAAAGCTTACTTTGCAGAGTTGCGGATTGCCGCCATGACCTTGCGCAGGACGGACGGCTCGGTGTAGTAGAAGTTATCGTCCGGCAGTTTGCCGCCCACGGCGGCGGGAGAGGCATCGTAGAGCACCTGCAGGTAAGCAGAGATGTCTTTCTTCATCTCCTGACCGTTGCGGTAAACGATGTTGCACTTGGGCAGGGCCTTCTTGGCGATAGCAGCCTTGGCCACCACGCCGACTTCCTCACAGAGGGCGGCGGTGCCGTCGATGTCCTCGTTGGCCGCCTTGACGCTCTAAATTGTCCGAAGCCGGTGAACATGACGAGTAAGCCGATACATCCGAGACCGAATTCTCCGGTAATGGCCCAAAGGAAGATGAACAGGCCGATGCCGACGAATATGTTGTTGATGCCTTTGCTGCGGATATCCGTTGCTGCGGCTTCTTTGAAGAAGTTTTCAGGCAGTTGCTGTCCGCTGGCCAGGGCCTGTTCCGCCAGGCGGTACTTGGCTTTCCGGTTTTTATAGCGGAAGAAGAATACTACGAATATGATGAGTAGCGGCAGTCCGAATACAAAGACGATGGCTGTTACGGCAATCACGGTCTCCGAGGTCTTGCTCCCGAGGTCGAACCCGTTCCAGTCCATACTGCTGTGGTGGGTTCTCCATTTTTCCGGAGCATCGCTACTGCCGGTACCGTTTTCATAAGTCATGATGCTGAGTGTGTCTGTTACGGTTTCTCCATTGATGACAGTGTCTCTCAATTCGATGACTCTTTTCTTGTTCCCCTGACCGTCGTTCTCTGTTACGGTTCTGTTTGCGCCTTGCACCAGTGTGCAGAACATCATGGCGAGCATTAATCCAAAAATGATACGTTTCATAATCTATGGTCTTTTAATTTGTTTCTTTGTTGGTTAGACGTGTCGTCACCTTTATAAAGTTGCAAAGAGAAGATATTTTTTTTAGAAAACCGGAAATAAGGCGATATTTTTCCGTGAAAATGTCTTATTGTCTTTTTTCCGGAATAACAAGAAGTAGGTATTTGCGACTGTAAATAGAGGTAAATATACAAACCGGGTTGTTTCTTATTGTAAATACTGTTATCTTTGCGCATCTGTTTTTATTGGGAAGTCTTGATGAAGTTGAGGAATATAATGAAGTGTTTCCTCCCTCTGCTGTTCATTGCCTATCTGGGAGGAATTACGCTGTTTACCCACTCGCATGTGGTGAATGGTGTTATCATTGTGCATTCCCATCCATTCAAGGGCCAGCATGAGCATACAGAGGTGCAGTTGGAAACCATTTTCTATCTAGCCTCTTTCGTCTCTTCTTCCCTTCCGTTGCTTCCGGTTGCCGCGACGGTTTTCCTTGTTTTGTTGTGTGTACTGAGCATTCTTACCACGGAATGCATCAAGTGTGTAAAGCTTCGTGGCGGTATTTGCCTGCGTGCTCCCCCTTCTTTTTTTCAAATCCGATAGATTAAGGCAATTCCGTTGTGGGATTGCGTCAACCTCATTGATTAACATATTATTTTAGAAGTACATGAAAAAATATATATTTTTTGTGGTGGGAGCAGTATGTCTGTTACTCTCATCAACCGTTTATGCCGAAGATTTGAAGAGTACCGATGCCAATATTGTCGGTCATGTAATAGAAAAAAGTACAAGGGAACATTTGCCTTATATGACAGTTTCGCTGAAAGGCACCACCATCGGGACCATGACCGATGCCACCGGTCACTATTTCCTAAAGAATCTGCCTGAAGGTGAGTTCACGTTGTCCGTCAGTGCCGTAGGTTATAAGTCGCAGGAGCGCAAAGTCGTTCTGAAACGTGGTAAGACCTTGGAAGAGAACTTTGAGTTGGAAGAAGACATGGTGGCACTGGACGGGGTGGTAGTCACAGCCAACCGCAATGAGACTGCCCGGCGCTTGGCACCCACTTTGGTCAAAGTGGTCACTCCTAAACTGTTTGAGCAGACAAACTCGCATACTTTGTCGCAAGGACTGGCCTTTCAGCCAGGTGTGCGGGTGGAGACCGATTGCCAGAATTGCGGTTATTCACAAGTGCGCATCAACGGGCTGGATGGGAAATATACCCAAATATTGATAGACTCACGTCCCATCTTTTCCTCTCTGGCCGGTGTGTATGGGTTGGAACAGATTCCCGCCAACATGATAGAGCGTGTGGAAGTGGTGCGTGGAGGTGGTTCAGCCTTGTTCGGTTCTTCGGCCATTGCCGGGACGGTGAATATCATTACGAAGGAACCGATTCGCAATTCCGGTTCTTTCTCGCATACCATTTCCAATTTCGACGGTTCCGGCTCGTTCGACAACAACACGACCCTGAATCTTTCCTTGGTTTCTTCGGACAGTAAGATGGGGGCTTATGTGTACGGCCAGAGCAGGCATCGTTCGGCATGGGACTCCAACGGAGACGGTTTTTCCGAATTACCGAAGCTGAAGAACCAGACTGTCGGTCTGAATGCTTACTACCGGACAAGTGCCTATTCCAAGCTGAGCCTTGAATACCATCATATGGAGGAATTCCGCCGTGGTGGAAGTGGCTTCAGCCTTCCCCCTCATATAGCCGAGGATGCCGGATTGAACGGTACCGGGGCGCCCGGACTGGTGGAACAGCTGAAACATTCCATCAACACGGGTGGGCTCAAGTTCACGGCTTTCTCCAAAAACCAGAAACATACGTTCAGTACCTATGCTTCGGCTCAGCACATCGTGCGCAATAGTTATTACAGCGCTTATGGAATGACTACGGACTTTACCGGTGTGCTGGGTGCCCAGTATATTTATCATTTTGACAAGTGTCTGTTTATGCCTGCCGATTTGACCGGAGGCATTGAGTTCAATCACGACAATCTGCATGACAAGGCAACGGACGTACAGAAGTATCGTGATGCTGCTTTGGCCGAAGATCCTACGGCAACGGGTGACCGCTTGCAACAACTGATTGAGAAATATACCCCCGCCCCGTTGAACCAAGTGGTGAATATAGCAAGCGTCTATGCCCAGAATGAGTGGAAGAACGAACAGTGGAGTTTCCTGATTGGCGGGCGCGTAGATAAAAACAGCATCATGGACAAGGCTGTTTTCAGTCCCCGTGCCAATATCCGTTACAATCCTACTCAGGATGTGAATATCCGTTTCAGTTATGCTGAGGGATTCCGTGCTCCACAAGCGTTTGATGAAGATCTGCATATCAGTAATGTGGGTGGAGAGTTGGTTTCCATTGTCCGCGCCAAAGGATTGAAGGAAGAGCGTTCGCGCAGCTTCAATGCTTCGGTAGATTGGTACCACTATTTCGGAGATTTCCAGGCAAACCTACTGGTGGAAGGCTTCTACACGAAACTTTCCGACCCGTTTGTCCTGACGCCTCCGGTGAAAGACCCGGATGGTAGCGCTTATCTGATACAGACCCGTATCAATGGTTCGGGAGCTAAAGTGTATGGCGGCACATTGGAAGGAAAGGTTGCCTATAAGGATAAGGTTCAGTTGCAGGCAGGGCTGACGCTTCAACGAAGTATCTATGACTCTCCCGAAGAATGGAGTGCGGATGAGGAGCACTTGTCGGAGAAAGAACGTTACAGCGACAAGATACTGCGTACTCCCGACGTCTACGGCTACTTTACAGCTACCTATATGCCGGTTAAAGCCTTCTCAATAGCTTTGAACGGCAATTATACCGGGCGGATGTACGTTCCCCATTTGCTTTCGGAGGTGAACGGTGAGGCGGATGTATTGGTAAAGAGTCCGGACTTCTTTGAGCTTGGAACAAAGATAGCTTACGACTTTGATTTTCAAGGGTTCTGTTTGCAGCTCAATGCCGGTGTACAGAATATATTCAATTCTTATCAGAAAGATTTTGATAAAGGAGCGAGCCGCGATTCCGGTTATATCTACGGACCGGGTGCACCGCGTTCCTATTTTGCAGGGGTGAAACTCAGTTTTTAAAAAGAGTATTGAACCGTGCTTTTTGTTTAGCCCCGTAGATTGGTGAAACGTATTTTGCACTATCTTTGCTGCCATAAAACAGTTCAAAGCATGAAGCTACCCTCATCTTTCACCGATTATACACGCGCCCTCTTGGGTGTGGAAGAATATGAAAAGCTGGCTGCCGCCCTGGAAGGGGAGCAGCCGGTCAGTATCCGACTGAATGAAGATAAATTACCGGAATCTTCATTCAGTCTTTTTCGTTCCTCTTTTAGGCATGTCCCTTGGTCTGCTGCCGGATACTATCTGGACAAGCGGCTGACATTCACTTTTGACCCGCTGTTTCATGCAGGCTGCTACTATGTGCAGGAGGCTTCGTCTATGTTTGTGGAGCAGGCTTTGAGGCGGTATGTGGGCGAAGGACCGGTGGTGATGCTTGACCTCTGTGCGGCTCCCGGCGGGAAATCCACGCATGCCCGTAGCGTGTTGCCCGCAGGCAGTCTGCTGGTGGCCAATGAGGTAATCCGCAACCGCTCGCAGGTATTGGCGGAGAATCTTACGAAGTGGGGGCATTCCGGTGTGGTGGTCACTAATAATGACCCGGCAGATTTTTCTTCCTTGACGGACTTCTTCGACGTCATATTGACGGATGTCCCCTGCTCTGGCGAGGGGATGTTCCGTAAAGACCCCGTTGCGGTAAGTGAGTGGAGTGGGGAGAATGTGGAAATCTGCTGGCAGCGCCAGCGTCGCATCGTTACGGATATCTGGCCTTGCTTGAAGTCCGGAGGCATTCTCATCTACAGTACTTGTACCTATAATACAAAGGAAAACGAAGAGAACATCCGTTGGATACGGGATGAATTCGGGGCGGAGGTATTGCCGTTGGAAATTTCTACTGACTGGAATATTACGGGTAATCTATTGTCGGGAGAGGACTTTCCCGCCTATCGTTTCCTGCCCCATCGGACGAAGGGGGAAGGATTCTTTTTGGCAGTTCTCCGCAAACCGGGCGTGAGCGATGGGAATACCTGGGCCGGGCAGGTGAAATCCTGGGAAAAAGGAAGAAAACCTCAAGGAAAAGGAGCGAAAACTCCGGGTGTTTCCAAAGAACAGCTTTCGGCACTGTATGAGTGGTTTGCGGTTCCGGATAATTACGAATTTATCGTCAATGGCAACAACGTCAGCGCTTTCCCTAAAGCGTATCTCTCCGAACTGTCGGCTTTGCGTTCGTCACTCCGTATCGTGCAGGCTGGGGTAGATGTTGCCGAGTTGAAAGGAAAAGACTGGATGCCTGCTCATGGGCTCGCCATGAGTATAGCACTGAATCCGGATGCCTTTGCCCATGAAGAGATAGGCCGCGAGCAGGCCATCAGCTATCTGCGCAAGGAGGCTGTTGTCCTTTCGGAGACTGCTCCGCGCGGCATTGTCTTGCTCACCTACAAACAGATACCTCTAGGATTTGTCAAGAATATAGGTAACCGTGCCAATAATCTTTATCCCCAGGAATGGCGCATACGCAGCGGATATTTGCCGGAAGGGGTGCTGGAATTGGCAACAATAACCGGGTGAAATCAATCACGTTACTGCAAAGCTGCTGTATATATTTTGCAGTAGCACTGCAGAGCTGTTGCAGTGACACTGCAAATATATATGCAGAACTTTGCAGTATAATAATAGAGTAGGAATGTACTATTTTTTATTGTTTCTTCAATGCAGTATTTTGTTTGTTCAAGCATTTTCTATATAGATAACTGTTTTAAAACTAATACTATTTGCTTATGCTTAAAAAAACGATTACTGCCTTAAGCCTACTTTGTATCCTTGCAGCCTGCCAGAGTGACGACAACTCTTCACCACAACCCAAGCCTCGCAAAGACATTGCCTTGACCCGTGCCGAGCAGGAGATGATGGATTTAGGAACGGATTTCGCTTTCCGTTTCTTTAATCAGGTTTGTAAAACTGAGGTGGAAAAGCCCAATCTGTTCATCTCTCCTTTGAGCGCTTCGCTCTGTCTGTCTATGATTGCCAATGGAGCGTTGGGAAACACACTATCTGAGATGACAGATGTCCTGGGCTTTTCGGGCTATTCGTTGGAAGAAATGAACAACTATAATAAGAAGCTGGTGGAGGCGTTGCTCGATTTGGACAATACCACACAGTTGGGAATTGCCAATTCCATCTGGATAAAGAAAGGGTTCGGTGTTCATGACGACTTTGTAAGCGTAAACAAAAAGATGTATGACGCGCAAGTGCAGGAGCTGGATTTTGCCTCTCCCAAGGCTCCGGACATTATAAACGGCTGGTGTGCCGGGAAAACGAATAATTGCATCCCCAAAGTCTTGAATGAGATTCCGGAGACGGCGCGTCTTTATCTGTTGAATGCGCTTTATTTCAAGGGGATTTGGAAGAATCAATTCAAAAAATCGGATACGGCAGAAGAGGCTTTTACGAATGCTGACGGAAGCAAATCGACTGTACACATGATGAATCTTCGTGACGAGAGATTCAACTATGCCGAGAATGAGTATTTCTCAATGGCAGAGTTGCCTTACGGCAATGAGGCTTTCAGTATGGTGGTGCTCTTGCCGGCAGAGGGAAAATCGTTGGATGAGTGCCTGCCGCAGCTGAATGACGAGCGCTGGGGGGAATGGAACAGTAGTTTATCAAGCTCTGCCTTGAACCTTAAGTTACCCCGGTTTGAAATGGAATATGATAAAGAACTCATTGACGATATGATGGCAATGGGAATGCAGGAGGCTTTTACTCCATCGGCCGATTTTTCCGGAATGGCGGATGAGGATTTGTTTATCAGTTTGCTGCAACAGTTCACTTATGTGAAAGTGAATGAAGAGGGGACGGAAGCTGCGGCTGTAACTGTCGGAGGAATGGACGTGGCCGCTCCCGGACCAAGTACGGTAATTCCGTTCTATGTGGACCGTCCTTTCATCTTTCTGATAAAGGAGAAGAGTACGGGAGTTATTCTGTTTATGGGTAAAGTCACAAAACTATAACTACAATATATTGAAATAGAAAGAGCTGTCTGTCAACCGCAGACAGCTCTTTCTATTTATAACCGGCTCTTGTATATCTGTGCCATTGCCTTCTGATACTGGTTTTCCAGTTGCAGGAGGTTTGTCTTGCTTTGATAGACAACCGATATTTCAACGAAGTATTCAATCATACTGATTTGTCCTCCCATAAGTGCTTGTTTCAGTAAAGAAAGGTCTTGCTGTTGATGGAAGGTGCGCTCGTATTCCTCCATGGAAGCGTGCAGGTTCTTGGCCTCTTCATAGAGTTGCCACAAGGCAGAGCTGGCTTGCAGTGCGGCGTTCTCCTTTTGGTAGTCAATGTTGAGCGCTTGTGTCTTGGCTATCTTGACCTTATTGCGGTTTTCGAAAAGCGGGAAAGAGAAGCCTACTACTACACCGTTTAGCGGATGCCCCGATTCGGTATTTCTACGGTAACCCAGTTCCAGTTTGGGCAGCCAGCCTTGCTTGCTTGCCGAAATCTGTTTCCGGGCGGCAGAACTTTCACCCTGCAAGGATTGCAGGGTGGGGTCTGAAGCCAGCAGTTCGTCGGCCAGCGGGTGGAAGTCGGCCGGCAACGGCACTGCCGGGTATTCTGTCAATCCGAGTGTTTGGGCGTCGGGTGTGGTACCGGGTCTGGGACGTCCCGGTGTGAGCGGCTGGTTTCCGTTGAGGACAAGCAGCTCTTTCAGTTTATTGTTAAGTGCCGTCTGGTTCATGCGGGCTTCCGTGCGTACATTCAGCAACTCCAGATTAATCTTGTTGGTTTCCAGTGCATTGGCATCTCCCGTTTCCAAACGCCGGGTGTACATGGCCGACAGTTCCTCCGCATTCTTCAACCGTTCGTCGAGCAGGGCTTGCTGGCGTTGCAGCATGATGATGTCCAAGCATACTTCCTTCGCTTGCAACAATATCTGCTGGCGGAAGGCGGTGGCTTGTGCATCCAGTGCATTTGTCTTGAGTCGGTTCATCTTCCCTCGGGTGGCGTAAAGCGTGGGGAAGTCGAAGCTTTGCGAGATGACCATTTCGCCGACTGTCTCGTCACTGTTCTTGGAGTCCCAAAGGTGGGCGTATGACAGTGTAGGGTCGGGGAGGTTGTTGTTTGTCTTGTTCTCCAGTTTTTGTGAGGAAATGAGGTGGGAGTTAGCCTGCAATTCCTTGTTGTTGGCCTCTATCTGCTGGAGCACGGCATCAATGCCGGACGTTTGTGCGCTCATCCCCGCAAAAGCGAGGATGGCGGCGCTGAATATGAAAAATCTTTTATTCATTGTCTGACGTTTTAGGTTGTTGGTTATGGTGCATCATCAGGTAAACAATCGGAATGATGAAACCGTTCAGGAACGTGGATGTTAAAAGGCCGCCCAAGATAACCTTTGCCATCGGGCTTTGTATCTCGTTGCCCGGCAGGTCGCCACTGAGAGCCAGCGGGATAAGTGCCAGTGCACTGGATAGGGCGGTCATCAGGATTGGATTCAGACGGTCGAGCGAACCGCGGATAACGCTGTCGTAGACGCCATAGCCTTCTTCCTGCTGCAAGTGGTTGTAATGGCTGATGAGCAGCATTCCGTTTCGGGTGGCGATACCGAACAGTGAGATGAAACCGATGATGGCGGGGATACTCACTTCTCCCGTTGTGATGAGCAGGGCGAATACACCGCCTATCAATGCCAGCGGCAGATTGATAAGGATGATGGCACTCTCCTTCACACTGCGGAATTCATGGTAGAGGAGCAGGAATATCACCACGATGGACATGAACGAAGTAAGTGCCAGCGTGCGGCTTGCTGCCTGCTCGCTTTCGAATTGTCCGCCGTATTCGATGTGGTATCCTTCCGGCAGTTTGATTTGTGCGTCTACCTGGGCTTGTATATCATTGACTACACTTCGCAGGTCGCGGTCGGCCACGTTGGCGGAGATGACGATTTTACGCTTTACATTCTCGCGGCTGATGGTGTTCGGACCCATGGCCGAGCGGATTTCCGCTACATAGTTCAGTGGAATTTTCTGTCCGTCGCCCGTATCAATCATCAAGTTGCGTATTTTTTCCATTTCGTCGCGTAGGTTGTCTTTCACGCGTACGGTCAGGTCGAAGCTTTTTCCCTTTTCGTAAACTTGGGAAACGGCTTCACCGGCCAGGCAGACATTGACAAACTCCGAAAATTCGGGCAGTGAAATGCCGTATTTGGCAAGCATTTCCCGTTTGGGTGAAATGACAAGTTGCGGACGCTCAATCTGCTGTTCCACGTTCAGGTCGGCAATACCGGGAATCCCCTGGATGGCACTCTTGATTTCATTGCCCAGAGTGAACATGCGGTTCAGGTCGTCGCCGAACAGTTTGATGGCGATGTTCGCCTTTGTACCGGATAGCATGGCGTCTATACGGTGGCTGATAGGCTGGCCTATTTCCACGTTTGCCCCTACAATGGTACCCAGTTTTTCGCGGACTTCTGCCACGAGCTCGCTGCGCGAGCGGTCTTTCAACTCAAACGGTGCCTCGATCTCAGAGACGTTTACTCCCAGAGCGTGTTCGTCCAGCTCTGCACGTCCCGTTTTACGGGCCACGGTCTGTATTTCGGGGATGGAAAGCAGCAGCTCCTCGGCACGGTGCCCCATCTTGTCGCTTTCTTCCAGGGAAATGCCTGGAAGCGAGGAGATATTGATGGTGAACGAACCTTCATTGAAAGGCGGCAGGAACGAGCGGCCCAGGGTGAAGAAACAGCCGAGCGCTACTACAAATAGTCCGATAGTACCTCCCAGTACCCCTTTCTTATGCCCCAATACGAAAGTCAGTGCAGAACCATACCATTGCTTCATCTTGCGTGCTACGGCAGAATCGCTGTTTTCGTTGTTTTGTTTTTTCGTTTTCTCTTTTCCCAATAGATAGGAGCAAAGTACCGGCGTTACGGTCAGTGCCACAACAGTTGAAGCCGCCAATGCCACAATGAACGCAATACCCAGTGGTACCAACATCCTACCTTCCATACCACTAAGGAAGAACAGTGGTACGAAGCTGACAATGATAATCAGCGTTGAATTGAGGATAGGCATACGCACTTCTTTCGAAGCATTGAACACCACTTCCAGAATAGGAAGTTGCTCGCCGGCAGGTTTCAGTCGGTTTTCGTGCAAACGCTTGTAGACATTCTCCACGTCCACGATGGCATCATCCACCAGCGAACCGATGGCGATAGCCATACCTCCCAGGCTCATGGTATTTATCGTAAAGCCCATATAGTGCAGGGCAAGGATGGAGGCAATCAGTGACAACGGCAGTGTCACCAGCGAGATGACTGTGGTACGTATGTTGGCAAGGAACAGGAAAAGCACGATGACAACGAAAATACCTCCCTCCAACAACGACTTCTGAACGTTTCCGATGGAACTTTCGATGAAACGGCTTTGACGGAAGATGTCTGTGGAAACCTTTACGTCCGCCGGTAGATTCTTCTGCAGGTCTTGCAGGGAAGCTTCCAGTTTGTCTGTAAGCTCCAGCGTGCTTGTGGCGGGTTGCTTGGTGACTGTCAGCAGTACGGCATGCTTACCGCGTTCCGAGGCGGTACCCAGTTTAGGAAGTTTGGCTCCGACTTGAACGTCGGCAATATCTTCCAGCAGGATAGGGGCACCGGAGACCCCGTTGCTCCGCACCACGGCCTTGGCTATCTGGTCTACCTTGTCGGTAGAAAGTACGCCGCGTACGATATATTCATTGCCATATTCATAGAGCACTCCACCATTGGCATTCAAGTTCATTTCGCGGGTGATGTTCATCACTTCGCTCAATGTTACGCCGTAATGGCGCATCCGTTCCGGGTCCAGCTGCACTTGATATTCCTTGATGTCGCCACCCAGTACGGCTACTTGTGCCACACCGCCCGTAGAGAGCAGGCGGGGACGTATGGTCCAGTCGGCAATGGTACGCAAATCCAGCATAGAGGTCGAATCTGCTGTCAGACCTACAATCAGCATCTCGCCCAAAATGGACGATTGTGGGCCTAGTGTCGGCTTGCCTACGTTGGCCGGTAAGGATTCGCTGACGACTGCCAGCTTCTCACTGACAATCTGCCGGGCAAGATAGATATCTGTATCCCAGTCGAATTCTACCCAGACTACAGAAAAACCGTTCGTTGAGGAAGAGCGTACACGGCGCACACCCGTTGCACCGTTTACAGCCGTTTCTACGGGAAAAGTGACCAGCTGTTCCACTTCCTCTGCTGCCATACCATTTGCTTCGGTCATGATGACCACGGTCGGCGCATTGAGGTCAGGGAACACATCCACTTCCGTATGCATGGCGGTATAAGTACCGCCAATCAGCAACAGCACCGATGCTACCAGCACCAGGATGCGGTTCTGAAGAGAAAAACCAATTATTTTGTTTAACATCTTTTTATTTACTATTTACAATGTACAATTGGGCTGCGCAATGTCAGCCGCACTTGCTGTTTTATCTAATATTTCTTGTTTATCTGACTTTACACTCCCCATTCGTCACGTAACCCTTATACTGCATAGCGAAATGGTACTTTGTAAATTGTCAAATTGTACATGAGATTAGTGTTCATGGCTATGTGCCGGAATAGCATTCGTTGCCGATGCCAGCTTCACTTGATAGGCTCCTTGGGTTACGACGCGATCGCCTGCTTTTATGCCGGAAAGGATTTGTACACTTTCGCCATTGTCGGCACCCAGGGTGACAAGCTGTTTTTTGTAGCCCTCTTCATCCAGTTGCAGGTAGACAAAGAAGCTGCCTTGTTCCTCGGTCAGCGCACTGTGAGGAAGAGACAACACGTTCTCCATTGGTGAGGATAATAGGAATACTTCTACAAACGAGCCGGGAATAACGTCTCCCTTATTGTCGAATTCAAAAGTTACGGGTACATAATATCCGTTCTCACCCGAAGCCTTTCCATAAGAAAGCATGCGCCCGCCCAGTTCTTTCAATGTATATACCTTATTATTATAAGGAGTACAGAAGTTGGCAGAACCGATGCTGTTTAGGTAAGGATAGTACTTTTCGGATACATCCGCACGCAGGAAAAGCTTGCGGTTCTGGGTGACGCTTACCAACGGCTGGCCGACGCTGACGTAGTCCCCTTCTTTCACCAACAGATTCTTCACATAACCGCTGATGGGAGAAACAACAGCCTGGCCGCTTGCCGAATGGTTCTTTGCGACTGCCTCGTAACTGATACGGGCATTTTCGTAAATCTGTTCGGCTTGCGCGAATTCCTTTTCAGATACGATTTTGTTGCCTACAAGCGCTTTCATACGCTCGTATTCTTTTTTGGAAACCTCGTAGGCTATCCGGGCTTTCTGCACCGGGTCTCCGTCGGCCATGTTTTTGGATGACAATACCACCAAAGGAGTACCTTTGCTGACACTCATTCCTTCGATAACTTTTCCCTTGAAGGAAACCACGCCTGCTACTGTAGCTACGGCTACGCTCTCGTCTCCCTGGGCTGCCATCACCTGGCCGCTGGTCTTGATGACTTGATGGAAACTACCCGGTTCAACAGTGCTGACTGCTACGCCGGCAGCTTGCGCCTTTGCTGGTGGCAGGATGATTTCATCGCTTCCTCCGGCATGGTTTTCCTGCTCTTCGTGCTCATGGTTGTGTCCCTCATGTTCGTGGTCATGTCCCTCGTGGTCATGTCCGCCATGATTGTGCTCTTCTGTTTCGTGATTATGTCCTTCGTGGCTGTCTCCGGACTTACTGTTACAGGAGCCTAAAAGGAATAATCCCAAGACTCCCATGAAAATAACTTTTTTCATGATGATATTTGTTCTTACTTTTTGATTTTGAATACAAAGTTAGGGCATAGGGCGTGCAACCAAATTGCATTGTTCCTTATGCCGGATAGAAATCTGTCCCGGTGATGTTCCGGTAACAGTTAAGCAAGAAGAGACGGAGGGGCACGAAGTCCCGTAGCACATATGATAAATGTGCTATGAAGAGATTCCAGATAGATACACTCCTGCCTGCTTATGTCAAACTCGGGTAGGATGAGTAACTTGGAAAAAGGTTCAATGAGTAGGGTGACTGCCCACAAGGCATCCGGATGTGCACACACATCATTGGAAGAGCTGGGCGTCTGTTGTACAAAGTGGGTTGTCATGCATCCCGTGTCGCAACAGCAGTGCTCGTTGCCCGGGCTATGACGGTGTCCGCAGCAATCGGCGGTGATATCATTCTTCATGCATATCATTCCGTCGGCATGATGATGGTGGGGAATGACGGGTATCACCAGCATTATCAAGCTGATGAAAAAAAGAATATAGGTTATGTACTGTTTCTTTTTCATTCCTCTATCTTTGGACGGATGCAAAGATAGAGGTTAAGGACTTAATTACCAAATAGAAAATGCTAAAAAGGTTTGAATAACATATTCAATCCCTCATTCATGCTGGGGTGGGTGAAAATGAAGTCCCGCAGGAAATGGTAACGCTGTCCCGTTTTCATGATTGATGCTACGGTATTGATTACTTCTGGTGCATCGGCACAAAGTAGGGTACAACCCAGAATCCGTCCGGTATGGATGTCTACAATAGCTTTGAGCATACCGTCTATGCTGTGTAGCGTACGGGCACGTGGAATCATGGCAGCAGGGATACGTGCCACATGTATGGAATAACCGTTCTTCATCGCTTCCTCTTCCGTCAGTCCTATATGTGCCAGCGGTGGGTCGGTGAAAATGGCAAAGGAGATTGGATACCGGTCTTTTGTACTCCTTTTTTTGTTTTCAAAGAGTTGATTACGGATGATACGGAAATCATCGATGGACAAGTAGTCGAACTGTTCGTCTCCTTTTACGTCCCCCAGGGCCCATACGTGTGGGGCTGTAGTCCGTAATTGGTTGTCGACAACGATGGCTCCCCGCTTGTCTGTTTGTATACCCGCTTTTTCCAGATTCAGCTCTGCAGTCATAGGCTTGCGGCCGATGGCTACCAGCAAGGCATCTCCTTTCAGGTAGTAGGGAGTGCCGTTTGCACTGTCCGTATAGGTCAGAGTTATTCCTTCGGCTGTGTCGTACACGGATTGGACACGGGCGTTCAACCGGACATTGATACGCTTTCGGTTCAATGCTTCCAGCATGGAGGCGGCAATGTCGCGGTCCACTTTAGGCAGAAAGCGGTTTCCCGCTTCCAGCAGTGTGACATGGCTTCCAAAGCCTGCATACATAGTGGCAAACTCCAATCCGACAGCACCGCCGCCGATGACGAGCAGGTGTGCGGGCAGTTTGTTCGATTGCAGCAAGGTCTCACTGGTATATACGTACTTGCTCTCCTTGAGTCCGTCGATGGCAGGCAGGATAGGGGTGGACCCGGTGTTGATGAATATCTCTTTTCCCTCAAGAATCGTTTCGTCCTTGCCGGAGACTATACGGATTGTATTTTCGGACAAGAAAGAAGCAGTTCCGTCATAGAGGGTTATATTAGGCTTGTTTTTTACATTTTCATAATTTTTCTCACGCAGGAAGGATACAAGCTTGTCTTTCCGCGCCACGGCAAGTGCATACAGTTTGGACTGGTTCTTATAATCGTCATAGTATCTTTTTTCCGCATATTCCGATTCGTGAATCAGAGCTTTGGTAGGGATACATCCTACGTTTACACATGTTCCTCCGTACATCTGAGGGGAACGTTCCACGATGGCTACTTTCCAATTCCGTTCGGCTAGTTCGACGGCCAATAACTTGCCGCCCTTGCCGAATCCTATTATGATGGCATCATATTGTTTCATTTTAATATCTCTTAGTTAAGTGTTTAGTAAAATGAAAACAATATGTATCGGCCATTTGTTCGGACGCCGGGTTTAGCAGATGCCTATCGTTCCAGTTCGCGGAGGGAGTCCATTTTCTTCTTTTCAAGGAATTCGTAGATGCCGTTCAAGTGCTCTTTCACTTGTTTGTTGCCAAATTCATATACCTTGCTTACCAGTCCGTCCAGGAAGTCGCGGTCGTGGCTGACGAGAATCAGGGTACCGTCAAAATCCAGTAACGCTTGCTTCAGGATATCTTTGGTTTTCATGTCCAGATGGTTGGTCGGTTCGTCCAGTATCAGCAGATTCACCGGTTCGAGCAAAAGTTTTATCATGGCAAGGCGTGTGCGCTCTCCACCGGAAAGCACCTTGACCTTCTTCATGGACTCTTCGGGGCCACCGAACATGAAGGCACCCAGCAGGTCGCGTATCTTGTTGCGGATTTCCCCTTTTGCCACATCGTCGATGGTCTGGAATACGGTCAGGTTCTCATCCAACAATGAGGCCTGGTTTTGTGCGAAATATCCAATCTGCACGTTGTGTCCTATCGTGAGGGTGCCTTCATGTTCTATTTCCTTCATGATGCACTTCACTAACGTTGACTTTCCTTCACCGTTCTTACCAACGAAAGCAACCTTGTCTCCCCGTTCTATGGTGAGGTTGGCATTCTTGAAGACCACATGGTCACCGTAACTTTTCCCTACTCCCTCCATGATGACGGGATAATTGCCTGAGCGGGGAGAAGGAGGGAATTTGAGGCGTAACGCTGAAGTGTCTTCTTCATCCACTTCCAGCAGTTCCAGCTTCTCCAGCATTTTTACGCGGCTTTGCACTTGCAGGGTTTTGGAGTAGGTGCCTTTGAACCGTTCGATGAATTCCTTGGTTTCGGCAATGAACTTCTGCTGGTCGTCGTAGGCTTTCTGTTGCTGTTCGCGGCGTTCCTTGCGGAGTTCCAGGTATTTGGAGTAGTTTACTTTGTAATCGTATATCCGTCCCATGGTCACTTCAATGGTACGGGTGGTGATGTTGTCTACGAATTTACGGTCGTGGCTGATGACGATGACAGCCTTTCCATTGCTGATAAGGAAATCTTCCAGCCATTGTATGGATTCTATGTCCAGATGGTTGGTAGGCTCGTCTAGCAACAGCACGTCAGGCTTTTGCAGCAACAGCTTGGCAAGCTCGATGCGCATGCGCCATCCGCCGCTGAAGTCACTGGTCTGGCGGTTGAAGTCTTCGCGTACAAAGCCCAGTCCGAGCAGTGCTTTTTCCACATCCTCCTCGTAATTGGTGGAGTCGATGGCATAGAACTTTTCGCTTAAGGCGGAGACATTCTCGATAAGTTCCATGTAGCTGTCGCTTTCGTAGTCGGTACGCGTTTCCAGTTCCTTGTTGAGGCGCTCTATTTCAGCTTCCATTTCATGCAGGTGGGCAAAGGCTTGCGCCGCTTCCTGGAATACGGTACGTCCGTCTTCCGTCATAAGGTGCTGTGGAAGGTAAGCTATGACACTGTCCTTGGGGGCTGAGATTTTTCCACGGGTAGGTTGTCTTACACCTGCCAGGATTTTCAACAATGTACTTTTCCCCGCTCCATTTTTACCCATCAGGGCGATACGGTCTTTTTCGTTGATAACGAAAGATATGTCACTGAATAAAGTAGTTCCGCCGAATTCTACGGCCAGTCCGTCTATAGAAATCATTATATATTTTTTTAATGAGCTGCAAAGATAGTGCAAATCTATTATTTTTTATATCTTTGCCCCTATATAAACAAAACGCATAGGTCATGGAAATAGAAAAAGTGTCAGGAGATTACCGTCCGCTTATTCTGGTTGCGGAAGATGATGATAGTAACTTTAAACTGATAAAGGCTATCATCGGCAAGAAATGCGAGATACTATGGGCAAAGAATGGTGAGGAGATTGTAAATTTGTTCGAAGAGAATCGCGACAAGGCGGAAGCTATTCTGATGGATATAAAAATGCCTATTATGAACGGGCTGGATGCTACGGTGATTATTCGCAAGAAGGATAAGGAACTTCCCATCATCATGCAGACCGCTTACGCCTTTACTGCCGACCGCGAAAAAGCCTTGGAGTGTGGAGCCTCGGAAGTGTTGGTAAAACCCATCACTCTGTCTGCTTTGCGTACATGTCTAAGCCGTTATTTACCCAAATTGGTTTGGTAAGGCTTTACTGATAATAAAAAGGGAACCGGACGACTAAGTAATGAATATTATCATCCGGTTCCCTTTTTTTATTCTTGTGCATTGTCTTTTCTCTCTTCCATCTTCTTTTTTACAAATTCGATTTTGAGATTGGCTTCTTCCATATTCTTCTTTATTTCCGTCATGGATGACAGCAGTTGTGCCAGTTCGTAGACGCTGGCAAGGGCCTGGCGGTCGGCGGCAGTCATGGTGATGGAATAGGGACGTTCCCCTTGATAGTTGACTTTGATATTCTTGTCCTTGTTCAGATAAAGGAACCCCATGACGTTTCCGTCTTCTCCCAGTTTGAAGTCTGCCTTTTCAATCTTTTCACCGAGGTCAGTGGTTTCGTAGCTGTCTTTGGCGGCGGGTGTTTCGGCAAAGCTACCATCGGGAGCAGTGACTTTGACGGCCACATGGTGGATATTATGGGCTCCGCAATAAATGGAAGTCATGCTCATGACTCCGTTTTCGTCTACCTGGAAGCGAAGGAAAGAGCGATGCAGATTTTTTTCTATCACTTGGGAAGGATGAAGGTAATTGCCGATATTCTGGTATTCGGCATCTTTTTCAAAAGTGTATTTCCCTTTGATTGCATCGAAATCCTTTTGCTTGGCTTGAAGCATACTGTCCAGATAGACCAGGCTCTTTTCCTGCTCTTTCAGTTCCACTTCCTGCATCAGGCCGATGCCTGCACGGCGAGTTTCAAACGCTTTGGGATAGAGCATCTTGATGCTGTCAATCAGAATCTTCGCTTCATTGTAGTTGCCGAGTTCAAACGCTTCGCGGGCAGCTTGTAGTTTTTCACCGGCCTTCTTCTCCACATCTTCGCAAGAGAAGAGTGTACAGCATAGGCATGCAAGGAGTATTACTTTTTTCATATTTGTTGTTCTTGGAGTTAGAGTCCACAAAAATAGAAATAATATCTTTATCTTTGCAGCATTTTAATGTGCAAATGTGCTAATAGACCATTAACACATTTGCGTATTCATTACATTAGCGCATTATTTATGATAGATTTGACGGCAGAAGAACTGAAGCAATATTTTAGTGATGATATATTCAAGCGGATATCCGAAACGGCTGATGAATTGGGATTGGAATGTTACGTAGTCGGTGGATATGTACGTGATATTTTCCTGCAACGTCCTTCCAAGGATATTGATGTGGTGGTGGTAGGCAGTGGCATTGCCATGGCCGAGGCGCTGGGTAAGCGTCTGGGGCGTGGGGCGCATGTTTCCGTCTTCAAGAATTTCGGTACGGCACAATTGAAGTACTATGGTACGGAAGTTGAGTTTGTGGGTGCAAGAAAAGAATCGTATACACACGATTCCCGCAAGCCTATTGTAGAGGACGGTACATTGGAGGATGACCAGAACCGCCGTGATTTTACCATCAATGCACTGGCTGTTTGCCTGAACCGGGTGCGTTATGGCGAGTTGGTCGACCCCTTTGGCGGTATTGGAGACTTGAAGGAAAAGACCATCCGGACTCCCCTCGACCCTGATATAACTTTCAGTGATGACCCTTTGCGCATGATGCGCTGTGTCCGTTTTGCCACCCAGCTGGGATTCTATATTGACGATGAGACATTCGATTCTCTGGAGCGTAATCGCGAACGCATCTCCATCATCTCCAAAGAACGCATTGCAGACGAACTGAACAAAATCATCTTGTCACCTATTCCGTCTAAGGGATTCATTGAGCTGGACCGCTGTGGTCTGCTGGAACTGATATTCCCGGAACTTGTTAGGCTGCAAGGCGTGGAGACGCGCAATGGACGCGCCCATAAGGACAATTTCTACCATACGCTCGAAGTACTCGACAACATCAGCAAGAAGACCGACAACCTTTGGCTACGCTGGGCAGCTCTTCTGCATGATATAGCCAAGCCTGCCACCAAGCGTTGGGAACCCCGTGCGGGCTGGACGTTCCATAACCATAATTTCATTGGCGAGAAGATGATACCCGATATTTTCCGCAAGATGAAGCTCCCTATGAATGAGAAGATGAAATATGTGCAGAAAATGGTGAGCCTGCACATGCGTCCCATTGTGATAGCGGATGATGTAGTGACCGACTCGGCAGTGCGTCGTCTCTTGTTTGAGGCAGGTGATGATATAGACGACCTGATGACACTGTGCGAAGCCGACATTACTTCCAAGAATATGGAGCGTAAGAAACGCTTCCTTAATAATTTTCAGTTGGTACGCCAGAAGCTGAAGGATTTGGAGGAACGCGACCGTATCCGTAATTTCCAGCCTCCGGTCAGTGGTGAAGAAATCATGAAGACTTTCGGCCTTTCTCCTTGCCAGCAGGTAGGTGCCTTGAAGAGTGCCATTAAGGATGCCATTTTGGACGGCATCATTCCCAATGAATACGAAGCCGCCCGTGCATTTATGTTGCAACGGGCGGAGAAGATGGGGCTTAAGGAGTTATGAGTTATAAGTTGCATGTTATGTACCATGCGTTATAACTCATAACTCTTCTTTTTCTACTTGGAACTTGCGGCTTACTTTCATCAGGTTGATGGTGTAGGTCACTACGTTCTGGGCTTCTTGTATCATAGTCAGGTATACCATGCTGACTTTGATGCTGCCGCTCTGGCTTTGGATGCGTTGCAGCTCTTCGCGTTTCAGGTGAGACAACTGTCCGTTGAGGTCGTTGGCTTTGCGAATCTCTGTTTCCAGTTCATCATAATTGTTCGTTTCCAGCTTGTGGCGGCATACTTGTAACAGATAGCAGATGTCTTCGGCTACGTCTGTAAATTCTCCTTTCTGAATGGCATCCAGCGGATTGAAGTTATTGTCTATGTGCTCTAAGCAAGGTTCGCAAAGACGGCCTACGCTGTACACCAGTTCGCTGGCAAAGTCGTTGCCTTGATAGTAATAGAGTCCTTTTTCCAGTACGGTATTGTTGTCGAGACGGCACATGGCAAGTGTTCCGGTACGCTTCATCTGCTTGATGAGTTGTTTTTCGAATTTTACTGAGCCCATGGCACGACGCAGTCCGCGTAGATTCTCGTGTAGGAAGGAAGTGACGGTACGTTCAAAATTCTCTTCTGTGAATTCCATAATCTTCACCAGTTCTTCACGGGTATGCTTGCGGAGCAATTCGATGACTTCATTGTTGTCCGTACTCTTCATCAACTGTTTCAGGGTCTCGTTGCCTTTTTCTTTCTCCTTGCGCTTTTTGTACATCACTTGGCTACGAATCAGCATGAAGACTGCCAGACCAATCAGTGCCAGGATGGCAACCGTACCGCCGAAATGGATAATCAGTGCTACGAAGAAACAGATGGTGAACGCTGCTCCGGCAGTGATGAACCAACCGCCGATAACGCTGAGCACACCCGTAATGCGGAATACCGCCGAATCACGTCCCCAGGCACGGTCGGCAAGCGATGTACCCATGGCTACCATAAAGGTGACGTAAGTGGTGGAAAGGGGAAGTTTCAAGGAAGTTCCCAAGGCGATGAGCAGACCAGCCAATACGAGATTGACGGAGGCGCGAACCAAGTCAAAAGCGGCGCCGTCGGCTATGATGGCTTCATCCTTCTGGAAGCGTGTGTTCATCCACCGCTTGCTGCTTTCGGGCATCGTTTTGGATATTCCGTTAGCCAGAGTCATGCTGAAGCGTACCAGCGTACGGGCTATCGGGGTACTTCCGAAGTTCTCTTCACCGTCATCCTGGCGGGCAAGGTCCACGGAAGTCTTGATAACGTTGTGGGCTTTCTTGGATGTGCAGAGTGCATAAACCATAATGGCGCCTGCACCGATAAGGAAATACCACGGGGTTTTGGCTGCACCGAGGAGTGAGGACATCAGGAATCCGTCGGGGCCGGCGGCCGTACCATTGGCTGTATAGTCAATAAATGAGGAATATCCTGCGAGGGGGACACCGATAAAGTTCACCAAGTCATTGCCGGCAAAGGCAAGAGCGAGGGCGAAAGTACCCATCAGAACCACTACTTTGAAGACATTTATCTTGCACCAATGCAGTATCTGCATCAGTATGGTGAAGAATACAAAGAAACCGGTTATCAGCAATGCGGTATTGTCGTGTATCCATTGCTTGTTTTCAGGGGTCATGAATGAGCTGTCTTTCAGCCCCTTTATCAGCATGAAGTAGATGATGCTGGTGGCAGCTATACCACCGAACAGCGCGATGCTGTATTTCATGTTTTTCTTGTAGTTGAAGGTGAACACGATACGTGCCAGCCACTGTACCAGCATACCGAAAAAGAAGGCAATGGCTACGGATACAAAAATGGCCATGATGACAGACAGTGCCTTGTCTGTATTGATGAGGTCGCCCAGTCCCAATGTATCGCTGTTATAGACCTTGATGAGCGCCAGTGCGAACGTACCTCCCAACAGTTCGAACACCATGGATACAGTGGTGGAGGTAGGCATTCCCATAGTGTTGAAGACATCTAATAGCACGACGTCCGTCAACATGACGGCAAGCAGAATGCACATGATTTCGGCAAAGTAGAAGTGCTCCGGTTGATAGATGCCGTGTCGTGCAATGTCCATCATGCCATTGCTGAGTGCCGCACCGATGAAGACGCCAATGCCTGCAATGAACAGTATGGTTTTGAAAGATGCTGCCTTTGCTCCGACAGCCGACTGAAGAAAATTGACCGCATCATTACTGACACCTACCACGAGGTCGAAAATCGCGAGTACGAACAGAAAGATGACGATACCCAGATAAATTGTTTCCATAGACATGTATTTTATTTCCGGCTGCAAAGGAAAGAGTTTGGTGTTGCAGGGAAATGTCATACATGTTACAGAAATGTTACAAATGTTTTGGAATAGAATGGTATTGTGCTAAGAGCGATTGCTCTTATTCTCCCAATAATCATTAATGTTAAGCATTTAAGAGTAACAATATAAGTATAATAGAAGAGTGGATGCTTTTGTGTTTCGTATTTGGTTATTTCTATGTTAAGCAGCCAAATTACTAGTTAATTGTTTGCAGATGTCGAGAATTCTTGCGAATATTGCATACAAGTTGTGTGTAGAATTGATTGTAATTAGAACTTTGATATTAAAAATCAAAGATGTATGTAACTTTTTTAATTCATTTATTAAATAAATGAATTCTACCAACGAGTATAGAAATATGAAAAAACATTTTTGTTTAAACCTATTCTTCTTACTATATTTGTTTTTTTGTGCTGGATGCAAGCAGCATATCTCAGATAGTGCTGCTAAGGCAAATGAGGCATTGTTTACTCAATTAGATAGTCTGATAGATAATTCTGATAAACTTATTTTGCAGAAAGAGGAGCGAATAGAGGCGTTGAAGCATTCACTAAGACAATCTAAGGCATTTGAGAAACAGTATGAACTTAATCAGGCTATTTATCAAGAATATCGCGTGTATGATGCAGATTCGGCTATGAAGTATACTACACAAAGCCTTGATTTAGCACGACAATATCATGATAAGAATCGTGAGATTGAATCTTTATTAGGTATTGGTTTTGTTTATACGGCTAATGGCTTGCTTAGTCAAGCCTCTGAAGTAATGCATTCACTCTGTTCTTCCAGTATGCCTCGCTACTTACGTTCGCGTTATTATGGTCAGATGCGTACTCTCTGCTCGCGGTTGCAACTCTATTCATTAGGTGATGATGCATTACATGAGCATTATGGTCAACTTTATGCGTTATATTCAGATTCAGTATTGCAGACGGCCACTCCTGACGAGCCACGCTACCTTTATAGCCGTGTGTGGAAATATCAAGATGTTCCCGGTGCACAACGTATTGCCATTAGGGATGAGTTGGAAAAGGAAAAACAACGTCTTCTACCTAATAGTCGTAATTATTCTATTTTAGCTTATAACTTGGCTCTACTTTATGAAAAAGAACACAACCATACCAAGTGGCTGGAAAATATGATTCTCTCAGGTATTGCTGATGTATATGCTGTGAATCGTGATATTGGTTCGTTGTATGCATTGGCTTCCTATTTATATGAACAAGGTCAGTTGGACCGAGCCTATCGTTATAGTACTTATTGTTCTGATATCGGTATAACTTTTAAGAGCCGTGTACGACTGCTTCATCAGCAGAAGTTGCAGAGAAGGATACATCAAAGCTACATTGAACGTGATCATATGCAACAGAAGCAGCTAAAGCTATTCCTTTTATTTATTAGTTTTCTCACTATTGTATTGCTGATAGCTCTTTTCTTTTTGAGAAGGCAAACAAGAAGACGTAGGAAAGCTTTGGTTGAGCTACATGTGGCCAATGGTAGATTGAAGAGTCTTAATAGTGAACTGCAAAAGCTCAATTTGGTTCTACGTGACACAAATTATATTAAGGAGGAGTATATTGGTCAGGTATTCAAACTTTGTTCATCCTATATTTGCCGTATGGAGGAGTATCGTAAAAAGTTAAACCGTAAATTAAAGGCTGGGCAACTTGAAGATTTAAAGAAGATGATTAGTTCTACTTCTACCATGAGCGATGAAATGAAGGATTTTTATGAGAAATTTGATTCCATTATTCTACATTTATACCCTGATTTTGTAGAGCACTTCAATAGTTTGCTACGTCCCGAAGAACATATTGAAGTGAAGTCTGGGCGGCTTAATACAGAACTTCGTATTCATGCTTTGATACGAATGGGGGTAACGGATAGTGAGAAGATTGCAGAATTTTTGCACTGTTCACTGCAAACCGTATATAATAATCGTTCTATAACTTTAAATAAATCTTCGCTCAGTAAGGAGGAATTTCTTCGAGCTGTGAAAGAGGTTTGTAAAAAGTAATTTGAAGACTGAGCGTTTCTCTCATTTTTTACCCACATGTATATAGATAATTGCCATTCAATAGCTTAATACTATCGAATGGCAATTATCTATATACATGTTTTTGATTACCGATTTAATTTAAATCACTACTGAAAATCTATTGAGTCTGTCTGTAATTGAAAGATAATCAGTAATATATAACTTTGTGAATTTACCAAATCCTCTACCTGTGAATATAATCGGTTGTTACATTGTCTAATTTTGCTCTCGAGATTTTTTACACACAAGTTCCTATTAACTTAAAAATGTAATTTATGAAAACCAGACAAAAATCGAGAGACGCAAGTGGTATTTTGCTTGTCTGTCTTATGTGGATGCTGTCACTTTCAAGCTCACTTCATGCACAGACATGGAATATTAACGGAAATGTGACAGATGAACAAGGAGAACCGATAATCGGTGCCAATGTAGTGATACAAGGTACGGGTACGGGCACCATTACCGATGTAGAAGGAAACTTTAAACTCGCTTCAGTGACTAAGGGGGCGGTAATGGAGATAAGTTTCATTGGGTATATATCCAAGACATTGCAGGTGAAAGACGCATCATCGTTAAAGATTGTACTGAAAGAAGATAACCAGGCACTGGATGAGGTGGTAGTAGTAGGTTATGGTGTACAGCGCAAAAGTGATCTTACAGGTTCGGTTGCTTCAGTTAACTCGGATGTACTTGAAAGTCGCCCACAAGCTAATTTGATTCAATCTTTGCAAGGAGCAGTTCCAGGATTGAATATTAGTGTGACGGGTAGTAATGCTGAAGGTTCGTCTACTACTACACGTATTCGTGGTAACAACTCCATTACGGCCGATAATAAACCTCTTGTTATTCTTGATGGAATACCTTTTGATGGTCCATGGTCGGAAATCAATCCCAATGATGTAGAGAGTATAGAAGTATTGAAGGATGCCTCTTCAGCAGCCATTTATGGTGCTCGCGGTTCTAACGGTGTAATCCTTATTACTTCTAAGCGCGGTAAGAAAGACAGATTGACGGTATCATACGATACTTATGTTACTATTGACCAGCCTATCAATTTACCTCGTATGATGAATGGCAAAGAATTCTATAAGTATAAATCTGAAGCTTTCAAGGCTACCAATACTACTCCTCCTACAGAAGAGAATCCTGAACCTTGGTTAGATAACTTTACTCCTACTGAATTAGCTATGTATGCTGCCGGTCAGAGTACTGATTGGATGAAGTTGGCAACACAGACCGGTATAAAACAACAGCATAACCTTTCTTTCCGTGGTGGAGCTAACAAAACCAGCTATTTCATTTCATTGAACTATACGGATGTGAAAGGAACTGCGGTAGGCAATGAGTTCAAGCGTTATAATGTACGTTTCAATCTTGATCAGGAGTTTAATAGTTGGTTGAAATTTTCTACTACTACACAGTTAGGTCGCTACGATCGTAGTGGTAGCAGTGCTTCTTTTTGGCGGGCTATAAAACAAGTTCCGTTGGGACGTGCTTATAACGAGGATGGTTCACTTACACTTTCTGCTACTGAGGACTCCTCTTCAGCTTTCAGCATTAATCCGTTGGGATCTCTTAATAATAAGGCAAAAGATATTCGTGCAAAGGTTATCACTAATAAACAAACAGACATATTAAAGATGAAAATAAAATCCAAATAAGTACAAGTAAATAGGCTTTATATCAGACATTTATAAAGAAATCGTTTCTTTCAGTTGTTTTCGCTATTTTCTGTTAATTAGTTCTTTTTGGGTACATTTTTGTTCCTTGTTTGTTTCTTGATTTCGGTTTTAATTCGTACATTTGCATACGAAAAAGAACGAATGAAAGAATACGATTATGCCACGAATAAAGAAGCCTAAAAAAGTAAAAGAGCCCATCCGTCTTCGGATGAAGGATTTGTCCGATGGCAGCAAAAGTCTGTATCTGGATATATACCGCAATGGCAAGCGGACATATGAGTACCTGAAGCTGTATCTTATCCCGGGAACGGACAACAATACCCGTCGGCAGAATGAAATAACAATGGCCGCTGCGAATGCCATCAAGTCGAAACGCATTATCGAACTGACCAGCGGCGAAGCCGGTATCGTGAACCATACAGATAAGGTTTATCTGCTGGACTGGATGCAAACCTATTTGGAGTACCAAGAGAAACGCGACAAGAAAGGCATCGGTCAAATCAAGGCCGTTACCCATATCCTGAAAGAATATGCAGGGGAAAGGTTTTTGTTGGATCGGGTTGACCTCGCTTTTTGCCAAGGCTATATCGACTACATGCTGACGACCTTCCGCCCTAAAGGAAAGCCGATAGCAGCATCTACACGCAATACCTATTATCAGATATTCAACGGTGCCCTGAACGCTGCCGTCCGGGCTAAACGGTTGTTGAGAAATCCGTTTAATGAAATGGAAAAATCGGAGAAGCCCAAAATGCCGGAGAGCGTGCGGTCCTATATGACCATCGAAGAGGTACGGGCGTTGATTGCCACTCCGGTACAGGATGGGAGGGTTAAAAACGCCTATCTGTTTTCCTGCTTCTGCGGACTGCGTATCAGCGATATTGTCGGCCTGAAATGGAAGAATG
>ENA-ORTN01000720-ORTN01000720.1-human-gut-metagenome-genome-assembly--contig:-NODE-720-length-36405-cov-4.319120_pt1 | contig 36405 bp, 44 predicted proteins | sample MGYA00242070_ERZ509189 | MGnify/ENA primary metagenome ERZ509189 (study PRJEB26280, sample SAMEA2338821) | human gut metagenome | biome: human gut; feature: human-associated habitat; material: faeces...
GCAGTCGTGGCCCTGCCCATCAATGTTGAGCCGGGCCTGTTCACCAGCCCTCGCCTTATCGACAAGGGCAAGATGGTTGATTTCGATGTCCCGCTGAATGGCATCATAGGGTTGCCCCTCCCAGACACCGGGCGTTTCGTCCAGACGCAGGTTGTAGCCGCAGGACAGCTCACGCATTTTGTACTTCTTCAGGCTGTCGGTGTCGTGGATGATGATTTCTGCACGGACATCATCGCCGTCCCGGTAGCCCTCCGACAAAATCGTGCCGATGCTCTCATCTTTCACGTTGTCGGTGTCAACGTAGCCAGCATCATGCGTTACGATGATGGGCTTCCCCTTGTAGGACGCAAGGCTCTTTTCAGCAAAGACTTCTTCAGGCAACCGCAGCTCCCGGCGCTCGGAACCGTCCGGGTTGTGATAAACAAAAATGCCCACCGATGTCACGATGGGGTGGTCTACAAGGTAGCCCTCATCTGTGAAATAGGTGGCATCCAGCGGCAGGCTGTCAAAGCGCTGAACCTTCATATCGTTTTCCATGTTGAACAACTCCCCTCTCAGGTCTTACAGGATGGTTTCATCCACGGCCATCGCCCCCTTTCGTGACCGGCAGGTCAACGGTTTTGATGTTGAAGACCGGCAGTGCGCAGCAGCGGCACTGGTAGTCTTTGCCGGGGTGACAGCGCCGCCCGGTCTTTTCATCGACCACCGGCGGGTCATCCCAGCGGAACCGCTTATGGTTCAGCGCAGCATGGCTTGGGCGGACGCGGCTATCGCCAGAGGTTGACCAGACGTACTCCACCACGCCTGCGTCCTGCTGTTGCTGCTGGGTGATGTCACCGTTCAGCTTGGCGATCTGGTCGCGGGCAAGCAGTTTGGCGTGCCGCCGGTCTACGCTGTACGTCCGCTGAATCTGCTTGACGATGGCCGTCGTGGTTTCGCCGTTCCGATAGCCCTCCAGCACGATCTGGCGCATACGCCCTAGACTTTCCTGCGGGATGGTCTTGATGAGCGCCACGTTATCCTCGACCCAGCGTTCCATCATCGTTCTGTACAGCTCGCCGGTGTAGTAGTCATCCATCAGGTCGATGCCCAGCGTGGACTTGACGGCTTTCTTCCACTCACGGATGCTCAACTTCCGCGTGAGCTTTGCCATAGACTCGATCTTGCTGCGCAGGCCAAACATAGAGGTGCGCCGCTCCAGCTCCACGGTCATCTTGGAGAAAACCGTCTTGACCTTCGCAATCAGGTCCGAAGCGTCATCATGGCGCTGACCAGCTTCACGCTCTGCGCGGGCCGCGTCCCTGATCTCCGGCAGATGCTCCTTCAGCAGTTCGTTCAAGATACGGATGTAGGCATTGGTGAGCCGCTGGAACTCGCGTTCCGCCTGCACAGGGTACTTGGATGAATATTTGCATATCAGGTTATCGTGACTGCCGAAGCGGTGGCGGAGCAGGTCTTGTACCATGTGTCCGTGGACGGTATCATTCACTGTTTTCGCCTCCTTTTCTGGTTCTGAACAGCAAAAAAGCGGCGATTTGCACCGCCGCAGTTGAGATTATGGCTTAATGCCCTCTGAGAACTTCTGATGAGTGCCGGGAAACGTCCCAAATGTGCTTGTGGGATAATTTTGTGTCAGAGGGTTGAAAGCCGCTGGATGGCTTTATTTGCGGCAGTTGCAAAAAGCCCCTGCCTGATGCTCGGCCCCGCGCCCGCACCGTTGGCAAATTTGAACGAAGTGAAAATTTGACAACAGGTTACGGTTTGGTTGGGTAAGGTACGGTTATAGTCGGACGCTCCGCCGGATTGTCCGGTGGACGTTCCTGCGGATTTTGGCCTGTTTTCGGCCATTTTTGAATATTTATCCAAAAACAAGTGGATATATTCCAAAAACAGCCAATTTCGGGCTTTGCGTTTTCCGACCATTTCGGTGATTGCGGTGGAAAAACGGTTCTTTTCTGGTTTACAATGTGGTGAATCAATCGGTTACGACTAAGATGATGGCCGGGCCATTGACCCGTGCTTCTGCATCTTCATAGGGCTGGGCCATCGTGGTTTCCACGCCCTCCCTGCGCCGCAGTTCATCCACAAGGTCTTTTGTCGGAATCTGAGATAACGTCACGGCAGCTTCCTCCATCAAGCCGGTTCCTTGCACAGCAGGCGGAAGGTTTCCCGGCCCTTCGGGGTGATGAGCGTCTGGGTTCCGGCCCAGTCGTTGTGCCGGCCCGTGCGTTCCTTCACCTCGAACAGGCCGTTGTTTTTTGCCGCATACGGCATCAGCTTGTTCTTCTGGTCGCGGTAGATGTACTTGTGTTCCAACAGCCAGCCTACGAAGTCCTTCTCCTTGATGCCCAGCTCCTTGGCGGTTTCGCGGAAGTTGGTCAGCAGGTTCCGTGCCACCAGCTCGTCAAAATACTCAGCCTTCGGCTGCATGATCTGGTTCTGCGCCGTCAGCTCCTTGATGCGGGCATCGCGGTCGGTCAGGGTCTTCTGCGCCACCAGCAGGGCCTTTGCCATAAGCTCCTGCGGGGAAAGCTCCTCCTGCCCAGCAATGTAGCCGCCGTTCTTGCGGATGCTGGGCAGCACCACAGCCGTGACCCACTTGCGGAAGGGCTTAGCCTCCGGCTTATCGCTGCGCAGGATGACGTTGTACAGGCCGGACTCGCTGATGATAGTCATTTCCTGACTGCGGCCCACGCTGTCGATGAGGTGAGCCTGACTCACTTCATCAGAATCAAGCCGTTCAGCAACCCTCGCCGGGGTACTGAGGCCCAGCACATCGCACACGTCCTTCAGGACGAACCACGGCTCGCCGCTGATGTCCATGGTGCGCACCAGCTTGTTTTCTTCGTATTTGAAAATCGTGACCTTGTTCATAATCTATCTCCGTTCCGTTTTTTGAGATGGGAAATTCGGACAAAGAAAAAGAGCGGTGGTTTCCCATCGCTCTTTGCCATGTGATGTTCTTAGTGGTCAGCAGCTATGCAGTTCCCCGGCCGGTCCCGCTTTTCTGGTATCCTGAGCAGGCGGCGGGGGCAGAGGCTGAGAATCCAGCTTTCTGATAATCTTACCAGAGGCTTTCTTCTCGATCGCTTCAGCTCTTTTCATTGCAGGATTTTCCTGCAAGTATTCCAGCCCTCTAAGGGTGAGTCGTACACTGGAAACAGATGTGACTGTTTTGTGGCCAATGCTCTCCCTTGCGCACACCACTTCGATGTAACCTTCTCCGGCAAGCATCGCCAACAATGAAAGCCACCTCCGTTCGGAGATGGCCATTGTCTTTGCGGATATGCAATTCATATCAGGTTCATCATAATCCAGCGCCTTTTCCAGATACCGCAGGATGCGGTAGATGACTCTGAAGTTATCCATGCTTACTCCACCTGCTTTCCTGCGGCCCACACCTCGCGGGCTTGGTTCAGGCTCATGCGGTTGGCCCCGCCTTCTTCATCCGGGTCATCAAGCTGGACGAGATCATCTTCCCAGTTGCACACCGGGCAAATGTCAAACTCGCCTGCGCTTTCAAACATATATTTGCCACAGACCGGGCAGATATAGCTTTCGCCAGATTTGACCGTAGACATCTTACACACCGTCCTTTTCCTTGAACTTGTTGTAGTAGGCCATCGCCGTATCAGGCTTGGCTACGCCACCGCTACCGCATTTGGGCTTCATGTAGGTGCAGATGTTCTGGCCCGGAAATCCAGAGGCGTATTCCGTTGTCTTTACGTTGAAACGGACGATTTTGCCTTTGGGAGTGCTATAGCCGATCACATCGCCTCCGCATGGTTGCTGCAAGAATTTATCCGCAGCCGCTTCGTATTCATCTTCTGTCGAGAATCCGAACTCAGCGCCATGCTTGGCGAAATGAACGGTTTTCTTTTCGGGGGCTGCAAACCCTTTGCACGAAGCATTTTCGCCTTCGGGAGATACCGCAGGCCCGCTTTCGGTGGAGCCAGAGCTGCTACCCTCGCCCTCTGCGAACTGCCCGTTTTCATCCCGTGGGTGGTCGGCTTCGTTGAAGTCCATCCTATCTTTCATCTTAGCATTTTGTGCATCCGATGTCAAACCGGGATTTGACGATAAAACGTCGAGCAACGCGGCGATGCTCTGGGCAAACGGCGGGAACAGACGTTCCGGATTCTGAGTGGACAGCTCGGCCACCTTTTCGGCGGTGATGAACCCCGGAGAGGTCATCTCGCCATCAGCGCACCGGATGCTGCCGTCAAAATCCGTGCAGAGAAACACATGGGACGGGCAGTACGGCGGTTTCAGGTCACTCAGGAAGGCTACCGGCATGAGGTCTTTCGGCGTGATGCCAAACTCCTCCCGCGTTTCGCGGATGGCTGAATCTTCCGGGGACTCCCCCGCCTCGATATGCCCACCCGGTCCACCAACAGAGCCGTCCTTCAGGCGAGTGCCGCAGAGAAACCGGCCATCCTGCACAACAAGAACGCCGACACCACAACTTGTATCTGCATCTTCTTGTGCTGAGACCCCAATCACCTCGAAACCATCGTCGTCATCAAGCCATCTCTGGACCAAATTGTTATTCTGACTCAACGTAGACATACATAGTTCCATCCTTTTCTTCAGCTTTTACTGGCTTGAATTTTGCGGTTCCGCTGTACAGTACTTCATTTTGAATCATGAACCCCGTGCTAGAATAAGGATACGGCATAGCATTTCGTTCCTTGTTTCCTTCCTCAATGAATACGACATGTTTCGCAGAAGCACTGCCTTTGAGAGAGTTATCGCAAAAATCTTTGGCAATATATTCTTGCGTTGTCCAACTGCTACACCCACGCATATCTATTGTTCCGCCGGATTCAAGCGCTTTCTGAATCTGTTTGACCTGAGAAGCGTTTGACTTTACTCCACGATAAAGTGTTCCGCCGCTATAATGAATGTCCGGGTTATCATCAATAAACTTGCTTAAGCCATACTTCTCGTCCAGCTCTTTTCGAGCGCCTTTAGCTTTTCCGTATCCGGTTTTGGCCGCTCCATTATGGTAAATGTTCAAACCATCAACAACACTGCCTTTTTCTGCATACTCGTTATAATAATCTGTATAAGATTTTTTGAAGTCGTCATAATCGACATAGGAATGAACTTGATTCTCATAGTCCATTTTTTCCCATTCTTCAAACGAAACTTTTTTATAAAGATTTTTTTCTTCGCCCTCAGCATTTTCATATAGAAATTTCACTGAACCGAAGCGTTTGTCATATACAGCTCGACAATTTTCATCAAATACATCCTCGGAGCCAAACGCTTCCGGGTGTGATTCGTAAAGTTGCTTGTTGAATTTTCTAGCTGCGTCCAAACTTCCGGTATAGCTTTCATCAAGTCCCTTCGTCGCAGGAGAGAATGCCGTGCTTTTCGTTTCTGACGAGTGTCCTTTTTGCGACTTGGCATCTTTGAAGCTCATACCTTTGAGATTTCCTCCACCCTGCGCAACACCATTCTCGTCAATAAGAACATGCGTTCCGTTGATGGTCACCCAGTTTTCGTCTTCGGCGGCATCGGCATTGGTGGTCGGCGGAGTGGCCGTAGGTGCTACGGTAGCGCTCTGTTCCTCGCCGCCCGGAGCCTGCCCCTGCTCAATGTTCTTCTGGGAGGCTTCCACGTCGCTCATGGCGCTCGGCTCAGTTCCCAGCAACGACTGCAACAGATCATTCTCGTCATCCTCGGAGATGATGTCTTCGACATCAAACTCCTCATCGGACGCAAGGCGGCGGCGCACCTCGGTGGGGTCGAGCGCCTGCATATCGACGTATGCCTGCGCAGTCTGGGCTTTGACCAGTGCGGTCTGGGCCTTAGTCTGGTCAACCGTGGCCTGTTCCGTATCACTCAGGCTCCACAGCGGGTTGAACTCCAGCTTATAGTCGGGTTCCTCCGTCACGTCACCAGAGGCGATGCCCGCCCGGAACACAATGTCCAGCAGTGTGCGGAGGTTACGCTTCAGCATCAAGCGCTGAATCTTCTCCACAAAGTTGTAATAGCTCTCGAAGTCACTGTCGCCGGTGGCGTTCATGCCGGCCGGTGAACGGCCAAACAGAATCGTCTGGGGGATGTTCGTCAGCGCGGACAGCATATTGCAGGTCGCGTCGATGACATCCTTGACGCCGGAAAACTGGAACGTCTTGAAGTCGTACTGCTCTCCCTCGGAGTCAATGGCGATGCTGTTCAGCAGACCACGGGAAGTGTCTACAAGCTGTAGGCGCTTCAGCACTTGGTTCTCGCCGTCATCCGTGGTCAGCAGAGAAGCAAGACCCTTCATGCTGTAGATAGCCTGCACGCTCCGCTCCAGCAGTTTTACGCTGTCGGTGTGGGCAGTCACGGTTTCCCGCAGCGCCCGGCGGATGCGGACGTACTCCGGCATCCCCCAGAACAGGTAGGTTGCATTGGAGGTCTGCTCCGGCAGAACGCCATTGCGGAACACCAGACAGCGGCTCTCATGAACCTTGAAGGAACCGTAGATGCTGGAAACATAGTAATATTCCGGCTGTCCGAACTTGGACACCCGGTTCCCAACGCCCTCCCCGCCGTAATCCTGCTGGTACAGGCTGGCGTAGTCGGGCTGCACGATGGAGCGCTCATAGACGCGCAGCTCATCAATGCTGCGGATATGTTCCCAGTCAACAGGCTCTTCCAGCCCGCGCCCATCGTCGATCAGCATGACGATAAGAGCGCCGCCGTAGAGTCGCGCCCACTTGATGGCGGTGGCGGCCTTCTCCTCCCATTCGAGATCATCCAGAGCATCTTCCACAAAGGCATTCACCTCATCGCTTTTCAGGTTCAGGTCGAAGCCATGTTTCAGCGCTTCCTCGGCAGGCGTATCAATGATTTTGGAGAACAGACCGTTTCCCTCATACAGCCCAGTGAGCTGCATATCAGGAATGACCGGCTCCCGCTCAAACTTGTACGCCTCGGAGTTATCCTGGTTGGTTCCGTACTTGTTCAGGAGGTTCACATAGCCATCCTCACGATGCGGACGCACAGCGCCGTTCTTCCGCCGGAGGATTTCACGGCCACGCTCATTCAAGCGCCGACGCTCGGCCTCATCTTCAGGTATGTGCATTGCGCTTCCTCCTTCCTGTTAAAATTCAATGCGTCCATCCGACTCGTTCCAGATGCCAGAGGATACCACAACATCCGTCAGGGTGTTGAAGGTGACATAGTATGGATTGCCGGTAACATCAGCGCTCAGAATCAGCTCCAGCAACTTCACGCGGGCCAGCAGGTCGTTGATGCTGGATTCATGGCCATTGAGCAGGCTTTTCAGAAGCGTCCAGAACAGCAGCAGATTCCCACTGCCCAAATACTTCTCGCTGCTTGCGGTCATGTTGTTGTAAATGCCCTTGATGAGGCCATCATCCGCCTTTGCCACACTTTCCCGTGTAGCATAGCTGGTGAGGTCCACCTCGGCAGAGCCGACGATCTCAAAGATGCCGTGGATGAGCTTGTACGCTCTGTACTGCTTCCCAGCTTCACTGTTGTTCTTACGAAGGAAATAAATGGTGTCAGCGTTGGCCTCGCTGGGCGCAGGGAGAGCATCGACAGGGACGGATTTCAGATGCCCGGCCCCGTTGACCTTTTCCTCAACATCTTCCGTCGTGGCATAGCCGGAGTCGTTCTCCAGCGCAGAGGTCTTGGTCGGAACCTCGATGTTCACGACTTTGTTGTCGGGAGGGATAGCCTGCCCATTCCTCTGGATGCTAACGATGACGTTTTCTTCCGCATTGGCAGGAGCATGAGCCGACTGCACATGAGCTTCGCAGGTCTTCAGTGAATCGTTGATGTCCTTGATGATGTCTTCCATCGCAGAAGCCAACGCTGCAATCTGTTCTGCCGTGTAACCCTTTGCCTTCAGAGAAGCAAGCCTAAGCGCTTCAAGCGTGTTGAGTTTGTCGCTCATGTTCGCTTTCCTTTCCAAAAATAACAGCGGCAGGAGTCCATTCCCCTGCCGCTGCATTCTTACTTATGGGTTATCAGGCGGTTGCGCCAAAGACCTCGGTCAGCATCTCAGTGACTTCAGCATCGGTGGCAATGGTCATGCCGTCCAGCTTGGTCTTGTCAGATGCGGTCATCAGGCCGTTTGCGCTCTGGGTGACCTCCGTATAGGTAGTGTCCTGCGCAGGGATGCCCAGACCGGTGATGTCGTTCTTGACAACCTTGGTGGTTGCGGTCACATGGCCCAGAGCATCCACAGTCACCTTGTACAGGCCGCTGGCAGCGGCAGTGTGGGTGGGATGGGTGTACTTGTTTGCACCTTCCTCAATGCCGCCCAGCTTGGTCTTTTCAGCGGTGGTGTAGTCGTTGGTGGACAGGCCCTTGCCGGTCTCCTTCTGGACGTAGCCGCTCAGGTCAACGCCCCAGTCGCCCATCTTTTCCAGAACGCCGTCAATAACCATGTACTCGTCGTACTTGTCAGCCTCACCGGCAGTGCCCTTGGAGACCATATAGATATACTGGGATGCGTCAGCAGCCTTCAGGTCGATGTCTGCGGTGGAGTTCACGACCTTACGCTTCAGGTGGTCAGCAGCGGCAACGGCCTTGCTGATGGCGGTAGACACCTGAGTTTCGGTCTGGAACTTCTGGTCGTTGGTCAGATCGCCGACCTTGGTGGGCACGGTGATGTTGACGGACTTGCTGCTGATGGCCTGCGCCGTGCCGTTCACCTTGATGCTCTCGATGACGTTGGCCTGTGCGCCAACATCTTCCAGAGCCTTAAGACGAGTAGCAACAGCGTCGCTCTCAGCCTTAGCTTTCTGTGCGAGCTGCTTCAGGTGCTTCAGGCGGGCCAGCTTTTCCTCATTGTATGCCATATCGTTCATTCCTCCATATCGTTATCAGGTGTTATCGGTGGAAAATACTTCACTCAGCATTTCGCTCACCTCAGAATCGGTTGCGATGTCAACCGACGCAGCGCCCAGCGGGGCGAGATCACCGGCGGCATTCTGGATGGTGTACGAGGTGGCAACCCCGTCCACGACCACGGAGAGGACCTGACCGATGTAGGCGGTCGGGTTCGTCTTCGCATAGTTCTGCGCGTCAGCCATAGACGGCCACACGCAGGTCGGGTCAAGAGCAAAAGCATCCTGACGTTTCATGCTCAGGGGGAACTCCATGTTGGAGTATGCCTTTGAGGTATTGTTCACAGCCATGTTCAGTTCCTCCCCTCTCAGCCCAGCGTAACCTTGAGGACTGCGGCATTGCCATAGGCAACAGCAGGCTCAAAGACCCAGACGTTGTAATCCTTCGCCGCATAGCCATTCGCACCCTCGACGGACACGGTAGACTTGGTGAAGGTGCTGGTGACATCTGCATTCATCGCGGTTTCGTTGATGACCTTGGTGACGCCCTTTGCAGTCGCAATGCAGGCAATCGCCACACGCTGCGCACCGACGGGGACATTGATGGTCAGCGTACCGGCGGCGTAAGCCTTGCCGGTCTTGCCCAGTGCACGGATAGCCGCGCTGTCCAGAGCAGGCTTGTCAGCGGACGTACCGTAGAACACGTTGCGGAACGGGGTGTAGGCAGCGGTGTCCTTGGTTTTGCTGCCTGCTGCAATGGCAACGACCGGGCTGGAGTCAGCGCCGAGATTGTCCTTTGCGGTTACGCCTGCACCGTGGGTTGCAGTCACGCGGTATTTCAGGCTGGACACGGCATTGTCGCCGTCGCCGCCTGCATCGCCGATGATGAAGCCAGCGCCGCCGTTGTTGTCAGAACCAGCGGTCAGGGATGCTGCATCAGCAGTAGCCACCTGCGTGGTGGCCGCATTGGTGATACGCTCGACCTTCCAGTTGGTGGCGGTAACGCCGGTGGCCGGGCCGTACTGGTAGGAGCCAGCATTCAGCGTTGCGCCAGAGTAGGCCGCAGCAGCTACCTTAGTGCCGGCCTCAACAGCACCAGCACCGGTCAGCGTGAACGTGCCGATGGACGGCTGGGCGGTGATGCTGGGCTGGAGCCGCTTGCTGAAAATCTCGGTCAGGGCATCCATGACGCTCTTGCCTTTGGTGGAGAAAGTGGCCGTGCCGTTCTGGCTCTTGGTCAGGTTGCCGACCTGCGTATAGCCACCGGCCAGCGTGATGTTCTCGCGCAGGATGACCTTATCGGCATCAACATTGCCGGTCATCGCCACCCACGCCTTGCCGTCGTAGAAGTAGGCGGACTTCTCGTAGGTAGAGTTGCCAACGGTGGTCGTGACCACGAAGACATCGCCCTTCTTGACGGCCACATCGGTGTGCGCCTTGAAATACGCGGCGATAACCGAATCATCGGATGCAGACAGGTCTTCCTTCGTGCCTGCATACACCGTGCCGCCAATGCCGCCAGAAACGGCATTCAGCTGTTCGATGGTCGCATAGTTGCTCAGGTCAACGGTGGTATCATCCAGACGGACGACTTCCTCACCGACCTTAGCGTAAATGTCGTAGTACCCGGTGGCAGCATTCATCACCAGATACAGCACATTATCCTGCGCCTCATCGTTGGAAGGAACCTTCTCAACTTTCTCGAAGCGTGCATGAGCAGACTTTGCAATGGCGGTGGCGATGGCACTGTTGATTGCCTCGGTCGTCATGCTGTCTGCTGCATCCATCTTTCCGTCAATAACGGACTTCAGAGCAGCCGAGAGGTCAGCTTCCGAAATTTCGCTCTTCTTGGCGAGGGAGCCAAGCTCGGATGCCAGCGTGTACTTCGCCAGCTCCTGCTTCACCCTCTCCGCCTGCGCCTGCAACTGAGCGAGGGTTACAAGCTTACTTGCGGATACGGGCATTTGCATACCTCCAAAATTATATTTCACAGCAGTTTCAGCGCTGCTATGACGAATTAAGGCCCTCTTTCAAGGGCGAGAGGACATCAGCCAAATACTTTGTTGAGCATATCGGCTACGTCCTTATCAGTGGCAATGTCATCCTCGCTGACGTTCTTGTCATTGGAGTCCGAGCCACCGGGGTCTGGTTTGGGAGCTTCCGATTTGCCAAACACAGTGTCCAGCATATCTTTGACTTCTTCGTCCTTTGCGACTTTCCCGTCGGCGACCTGACCTTGTGCCAAATATCGCAGCAGGTCACAATCGCCGCCATCGCCACACTTCTGAACGGTGATAGCCTGCATGATGTCCCACTTCTGCGTAGTTTTCTTCCGGCCGTCCAGCCCGAAACCGACCACGGAAACGTAGAGCTTGCCGGGCTTCAGCACATCCTTCGGGATGTAGAACGCCTCATCGGCAAACTGCACCGGGACGGGCTTGGGACAAGCGCTGCTCGTGAAGACGACGATCTTGTCCAGTTCATCCCACGAGCTGTCAAATTTGAATGCGGCCTGCACAATGTCTACGCTGCCTGCGACAAGCTGGCCTTTCAGGTCATGGGTGATTTTCTGGTCATTGACCGAGAAAATAATCAGCATTGCATTCACCTCTTTTCTTACGTTATCAGCGAACGAATATCAAACGTATTGTCGTTGTAATAGGCGTTCGCCTGCGAATAGCAGTCAACTTGGTCATCGTGCGCACCGCTTGGGAACGCCGCCATTTCCTCCACAAAGTCCATCACCCACGGGCAGGCAGATGCCGCTGGGATGTAGACGTTCCCAGCTTCAGCCACAGCGGTGGTCGCATGGGCGCGGACCACCTTGCCGCCAAACGGCTCCACCGGGATGATTCCGGGGATTTCTTTCTTCAGAACGTCGATGACCGCCGTGCCGTTGGCCTTGTCTTCGACCAGCTTTCTTGTGGTCTGTGGCCACTTGGAGGAAAGCCCGCGCATGGCATCCAGCGTTTCCGTGAAGCTCATGCGGCCACGCACCTGATCGAGCAGATAGCGGTCTGCGCCTTTCCTTGCCCAGACCTGTCCAACAACGAAGTCTGAACCGTCCTTGTCCTTGAAGGTGCAGTCCCACGACTGGATGAAGTCATGCAGGCCGGACGGCAGCGCCGCCCAGCGTTTCCACCACTCTCTCTTGAACATACCGCCGGAGCTTGGTGTGGGGGTCTGCATATACAGAGAAGACCATGCGTATGTACCGACGGTCTCTTTCTGTTGTGCAGCCCATGCTTCGTCGTAGCCGCCCGCAGGCCACAGCGCCTCGCCTAGCTCACGGCCCAGAGGGTCGGTAGCCGGGTTTTCGCAAACGGCCGGGAGCGAGATAATGTCCCAGTCCTCAACCTTGCCGTACTCCGGGTTCAGGAGCCGGGCGGCAAGGTCATCTTCGTGCCAGCGGGTAAGGATGATGATAACAGCGCCGCCTGCGTGCAGTCGGGTACTCACCGTGGACTGGTACTCGTCCCACAGCTTATCGCGGTAGGTGGCAGATTCAGCCTCGGCGCGGTTCTTGATGGGGTCATCGACGATAAGCAGGTCTGCGCCATAGCCGGTGATGGAGCCGCCGATACCAACGGAGATCATGCCGCCCATGCCGTTGTCGAGGTTCCAGTTCGTTTTGGTAGCCTGCACTTGGGAGATGGTATGCCCAAACAGCGCAGGACCGAACTCCTCGACCTTATCGCGGTTCCGCTTGCCGAATTGCTGGGCAAGGTCGCCGCTGTAGCTGATCTCGATGACACGCTTCTCTGGGTTCTTTCCCAGATAGAACGAGGGGAAGGTTTCGGTCACGGTCATGGACTTGCCGTGGCGCGGCGGCATGAATATCATCAGCCGCTTGGTCTTCCCCTCCATGATGCTTTCCAGCTTCTCACACACGAGGTCGAGGTGTCTGGCTCTTTTCCACCTGCCCATGTGAACGTACTGGACATAATCGGCGTAGTGCCGTTTCGCCAGCGCAATCCGGGCATTGGAGCCGAGGTACTTGCGCTTGGCAGGCGAAACATTATTCTGCGTCGCCATCAAGGCCCTCGTCCATTTGAGCCAGACGGCGGAGTTCATCATCCGTCAGGTTGTCGAACGGGGATGTCTGAACAGCTCCGTCAAGCGTAACCTTCTGGGTCTGGGAGAACTCATCCCGGCATCGGTTGTTGAGCCAGTACATCTGCGCCATCGTATCGGGGACGGCTTTCTTGGTGAGCGTTCGGACCCGCACCGGCTTCTGTTCGCCCGTCCGGGGGTCTATGTCGATGACGCTTTCCTTTTCCTGATACTCGAAGCCTACGGCACGTTCATACAGCGACCGCTTCACCTTTGCATCGGCGACTTCCTTCCCGTGCTGGCAGGCTTCATTGAACGACGGGTACGTCTGCCGCCAGCGGATGATGGTCCTACGCGAAACATGGAAGGCATCAGCAATGTCCTGATCTGTTGCGCCCTTGATAGCAAGCGACCATGCCCAGTCATCGTGGTACGCCGGATTGTACTTTAGAGGCGTAGGCATTTGCTATCACCTACTTCCCTGCCAGATAATCAGCAGCCCAGTATTCAAGGGCCTGCCACTTGTTCTTCTGGCCGATCTCGCCCTCCTTGACCATCTTGTCGAGCGCCTGCGTGATGGTATCAGCAGCCTCTTTGGGGATGGCCGGAGAGCCGAACAGATTAGGCAACTGCACCCATTCCTGACTCTCATCAAAGTGCAGGTCATCGAACAGGGACTCGGTGGCCTTAATCATGGCGTGGATGGCAGCGCCGGTGTTCTTGACGTTGGCAAACTGCTGATACTTCGTGATGGTTTCGATGAATTCCTCGTGCTGGTCAATATCGGCAACGCCCAGCATATCGGGGCTGAGGGAACCCAGAACCTTCACAAGCTGGTCCAGATCGCGGAGCTGGTGCGGCAGGAAGGTGAACGTGACGTTCTTCCAGTCAAACTCCACCTTCGGAGACAGTAGCTTCTCAAGCTCGGCCATAGGCTCGCCGATGATGTCCTTGCCAATGTAGCTTTCCAGCATATCGTCCACATCGTCGATCATCTTGGCGATTTCCTTCAGGGTGGACTGGTCATCAAAGCCGCTGATGGCGTTGTGCGCCAACTGCTTTGCGGCCACCTGAGAGCGCCGCAGGCCGGTGGTGTCCAGAATGACAAAAAGCTCCGTCAGCACACCGCTGTCCTTTGCAGAACGGATGCGGTGGTGGCCGGAGATAATCTCGATCTTACCGTCGATGAGTGCGCAGAACGGGAGGCTTTCAAGCTGGCCCCGCTTCTTGATGTTGTCGGTGAGCTGCTTCTGCATCTCGGTCTTCATAATGCGAGCGTTAATGTCCTGCTCGCGGAAGTCGGTCAGCTTTACTTTGGCAATGACCAGACCGGAACCCATGTCGGCGACCGTTTCATACTTTACGGCTGCGCTGCCGACTTGGTTTTCTCGCGCTGTTTCTGCCATCGTTCTTCCCTCCCTAACCATTCATTCAATGCCTGTTTGGCGTTTCTATCGTACAAGGGCGACTCGTATGTGAGCCGGTAGCCCATCTTCTTATCCGGGACTTTCTTGGTCAACTCCATCAGCCCCCGCATTTCCTTAGCCTCCGGGTATTTGGTCATCTGCACCGTCTTGAGGGACTTGGCCTTTTCCTTCTCCAAATCCGTGCAGATGTTCATAATCAGCGGCCTGTTCTGTGCAAGCATGGTCAGAAGCCGCCCCAGCCGGTAGGTCTTATGGGGAACGGTCATGCCGTACATGAGGAACACAGCATCGGAAACCTGCGTACCGAAGGCACCCATCGTGAGTGCCGACTTATCCAGCCCGAACACACCTGCCAGTTTTCCGTCGATGAGGACGGCCATGTTGATAGGCGCAGACGAACCGACAAAGTTGTGCGTCCAGAGTTTTCTGTAATACTGGGCGGCGGTGCGCTCGATCTGGGTAATCTGAATCTTGCTCTTGCGGGTGATTTCATAATCACGCGGCAGGATGCTGCAATCCAGCGGCTCCAGCTTGCCCTCGTTCGGGCGGGTAATCATTTTACCCTCAGCAAGCATGGTCGCCTCATCCGGGCGGTTGGTAGTCAGGTACACGTTGATGCCGTCACGCACACCATACCGAGCAAAGACAGGATGCCCGGCAGTGAGGCCCGGGGCGTTCTCCTCGTAACACATCAGAAGGCACTTGGCATCGTTCATCTTGTCGTACAGGTCGTTCAGCCCGGTCTTGGGGTCAAAGATGCCGTACTCAGGTTCTTTCCACGTCATGCGCCCGCCGGTGTCGTACCACTTCTCGAATCCAGCGGCATAGGTGGGCGGGTTTGCAACCACAAGGCAGTGGGGGTCATCATAGCACGTTTCAAGGTGCTTCCACATATCCAGCGGGCGGTAGCTCATCCCATGCAAGGACTGCTTGGCCCTGTCGAGCTGTGCGCGGATTTCCGCCAGATGCTCCTCCTTGCGGTATTCCAGATCGCGCATGATGCCGTAGAAGTATTCCTTCCCGGCGTTCTTCACAGTCCGCAGGTACAACTGCGCATAGAGCGCAACCGCAGGGTCAAGCAGCTCCTCATTCGTGAAGCCGTCCGCTCTGATTTCCAGCTCCTCAAGGGACTCGCCCGTGATGGCATATCCCATGATGGAGGTGAACATCGAAACGTCGCTGGCCTCGATCTCGCTGGGCTTGTACCCACACTGCGCCGCGATGTGCGACATGGCGAAAGCGCCGGCGCACGGCTCAACGAACCGGGTGTACCCCTGCTTGCGGGCATTTTCAATCAGCGGCTTCAGGAACTTCTGCTCCTGAGCAACCAGAGTTCCGAGGAAGAACGCTCCGGGGTTCTGGAACTTTGCCATTCATATCACCGACCTTTCTTTCAAAATTGCCCCTCTGGTTTCGACTGGAGCAGTTGCTTTCCAGAGGGTGGGTTGTTTCCGAAGACGTGAACGTCTGGAAAGCCATTGTTCGTAGGCATAAAAAATGGGAGCCATGCTGTTTCCAACATGACTCCCTATGGTTGGTCCGCCGAGCAGGGATTGAACCGTGCGACCCCCTGATTAAGAGTCAGGTGCTCTACTTTCTGAGCTATCGGCGGGTATTACCACATTTTCATCTGGACTGCATCAGGCTCAACCGCTTTCTGCGGTTCAGGATGTTTCGCCCACTTGTTTGGTGACGGGTCAGGCAGCTCCTCGATCATTTCTCCTGTTCTCTGGAGCCACCATTCTGCGAACACCAGTCTATGACACCACTCTCCGGGCTTTCGGACATCTTCGTAGCAACAAAGCACCACGGGCTTGCCCATGTCCTCATAATGCTGGAGAATCTGAGCAATCCGCGCCGTCCCTACTCTGTCCATGTGCTGGAAGTAGGGCGGCGTGAACCGCTCCCGGTTGTATTCGTTGAACAGATAACCCGGCGGCGCGATCTCCATGATGTTGCCTGCAAGCGTATACCGAAGGGGGAACTTAGGCGCTCCCCGTGTTATCCCAACGACTGTGTAGTTCCCGGTCTTGAGTTCCGGGTTACTGTACCGGCTGGTGTAAATCATGTGCCTCGCTCCTTCCGTACAAGCCCACCAGAATTTTCACGCCCTCAGCTATCTTCTCATCGAGATCATAGCCGAGCTGCTTGTAGAATCTTCCGTGGACCATGCACTCATACGCTCTTGTCATCGTGGAGGACTGCTCCTTCGTGATGCCGAGCCTGAAGTCCTTTGCAATTCGCAAAGCCCCTTTGAAGTCGCCGTCTGCAACCAGACGTCTAACTTTATCGGATTTTCGTTCCATCTGTCGTACCTCCTGACCTTTTCGGTAAGATTTTGGGCTTATCTTCATTCTAACCCTTTACCCACCGGAGTCAATCGGTTTTGCATTCGGAGTGAAAATTTTGGCTTTACGGCTTGATGCGAGGCCGGATGTGCCACTCGCGGTTTTTCCGGGGTGACACATCGGTTCACGCTTCGTATCTTACCACAGTGGTAATGGCACTGCAATAGCAACTTTTTTGCAACTTAGCCAAAATTTTAGTCCAACCATCCAAAAATCAGGGCGCTCAGCTTGGAAATGCCCGCCTTCTGGTCGCGGAACACGGTTGACAAATCGACGTGTTCTTCATCGGCGATCTGCTGCTGAGTCTTGGGCTCAGGAGCAATGTAGAGGTCGTAAATCGTCCGATACCGACGCATTTCCTCCGCACGCTTGGAATGCTCACAGCGGAACTTGTAGTATTCCAGCATACGGTCGATGTGCTGCACGATGATGCGGGTGTGGGCAGCACTCTCCTGAATGCTCCTCACCACCGGGACCCTCACCCTGCCGTCGCTCTGACTCATCAGCTCCTCCATCAACTCCTCGAAGTCATCATCCTCGGAGAGCTGGCTGGCTTCATACACGGCACTCTTGCTATGTTCTACAAAGCAGTGGTAGTTCTGAAGCAGCAGCTTGGTGTTATGCAGGCGCTTATCCTTGACGGCCTTTCGGTTCCGCTCCGCTTCGTGATGGAACTTTTCAATGGCTGTTTCCGATGCCACCCGTACGATCTCTTGCATCATTTCCGGGGGAATTGTGACGTTCTTGTCTTCCTGTGCCATGTCTAAACCTCTCATCATGGGCTTCGCCCCCTTCCCCGCACACGGGGAAAGAGGCTTGCCCTGTTTCTTACAGCGTGTTATACGTTCTGCGCAGGAGTCCCGCTTTGTGGGTGCTCTCCCATGTGAAATTTCCGCCCGCCACGTTTCCGAAGTGGCCGTAGGCGGATGTCTGTTCATAGATAGGCAGGCGCAGGTTCAGGGCATCAATGATTCCCAGCGGGGTCAGTTCAAAGCAGCAATCTACTGCATTGCAGAGCTTTTCCTCATCCACATTGGCTCCAAACGTGTCGATGCGCAGGGATACCGGGAGCGCCATGCCGATTGCATAGGCCAACTGAACCTGACACTTGTCGCACAGACCCGATGCTACGACGTTCTTTGCAATATGCCGGGCCATGTATGCTGCACTGCGGTCAACCTTTGTGGGGTCTTTTCCAGAGAATGCCCCGCCGCCGTGGGGAGCATAACCGCCATAGGTGTCCACGATAATCTTCCGCCCGGTCAAGCCGGTGTCTGCCGCAGGGCCACCCTGCACAAAACGCCCGGTAGGATTGATGTACAGGTCGTAGGTGTCGATGTCGAGCCACGGGAGGTGCTGACGGGCTTCCTGTAAAACAGGCGTGATGACATTTTCCACCAGCGGGTGCATCAGCATAGGGAGGCTTCCGTCCGTGTGCTGGGTGGAGATGACGATGGTGTCGATACGCCGGGGCTTCCCATCCCCCTCATATTCCACCGTTACCTGCGTTTTGCCATCCGGCAGGATAAAGGGGATGGTTCCATCCCTGCGGGTCTGGGCGAGCTTGTAGGCCATCTTGTGCGCAAGCATGATGGGCAGGGGCATCAGCTCCGGGGTTTCGTTGCAGGCGTAGCCGAACATCATGCCCTGATCGCCCGCGCCACCGACCATGTCGCTGGTTCCCATTGCAATATCAGGGGACTGCTTGTGGACGGACACCATGACCTTGCAGGTGTCGGCATCAAAGCCAGATGCCCCGCCGGTGTAGCCGATGTCACGCAGGACCCGCCGGGCAATGCCCTCAATATCCACATCGACCTTGCTCGTGATCTCGCCTGCGATGAACACCGTGTCGGTGGTGCAGCAGGTCTCACAGGCCACCCGGCCCTCCGAGTCCTTCGCCAGCACTGCATCCAGCACTGCATCAGAGATACGGTCGCACACCTTGTCGGGATGGCCCTCGGTCACAGATTCAGACGTAAACAGCTTTCTCATACCTTTTCCTCCTCAGCATTCTTCTTGTCTTCCTGCCCGTGGTAACATACAGCAGCGACCTGCAGGAGCCTCATCAACTCATCCAGACGGACGCTCACCATAACGGGCTTCTCCCCGTGGACAGAGAACGAGACCGTTCCCCGCGTATAGCTGGCAAGCATATTGCATTCTGCCGTACCCATGCTTTCGATGCCAGCCGGTTTGCCATCGACCGCCGCAAAGGTGGTCACGGCTGCGTTCACCGTCATCTGCACCCCGTCAGGGATGCCGGACACCTGTGCAGGGACCTTTACGACGTGGCCCATAAGGGGATTCTTATTTTCTTCCATGTGTTCTCCTTTCTCAGAACGGGATGTCATCATCATCGGGCAGCGGACGGAAATCATCGTTCGTGGGTTCCGGCGCTGCCTGCGGGGTGGAGCTGCTATCTTTCTTGGACTCGCCGAAGAAGACCTGATCACAGCGAACCTCCGTCCGCTTGCGCTTCACCCCGTTTTTCTCGTAGGTGCGTGTGGTAAGGACACCGCTTGCCTCGATACGCTTTCCCTGCTTGAAATACCGGGCGACAAACTCAGCTTTCTTTTCCCACGCCACGCAGTCGATAAAGTCCGTCTGGTCCTTAACGCCGGGCCGGTCAACCGCAACCGTGAACTCCACCACGGGCTTTCCGTTGGGAGTGGTGCGCAGTTCGGGGTCGCGTGTCAAGCGGCCGCTGATGGCAATAATGTTCATAGGGTAGCTCCTTTCATCATCGTAGTAGTCGAGTTCCAGATAGTTCTTCCCGAATGCCGCCCGGAAGTCTGCGACGCTGGCTTTGTGGGCCATCATGTACTTGATCTGCCAGAACTGCTTCAGGGCATCGGAGGTTTCCCTGCACTGGTGCGCCGCATACCGACCGTTCCGATGGCAGCTCTCGCCGCACAGCCCCACCTTCAGGCCATACTTTTCGGACTTGTCCCGGAACGGCCCCGGGTAGACGTGGTGCTCCTCCAGCCAACCGGTCTTTCCGCACAGAAAACAGGTTCCGTACCTCATTCGGCATCACCCTTCCGGGCGTTGGGGTTCTCCACCTCCAGCAGGATGCCGCCGCATTCCAGACACTCTACCACGATCTTCGCCGGCTCCTCATGGTCGCCGACCTGAACCGTGCCGAAGCCGTTGCAGGCGATTTCCTCTGCCAGGTGAGGCTCCAGAATGCTGTCATCCACATGGCGGGGGTCTTCTGCGAGGTAGGCAGAGCCGAGGGCGATGATGCCGTCTGCGGCCTCCACATAGCAGTGGCCTGCACTCCGGCTCACCATCATCCGCTCTCCCACAAGGACTTTGAGGATGCCCCACTGGTCCTTGATGCCGCACTTATCGGGGTTGCGCAGGATGTAGCCCTTGTCATCGCTGATGACCGTGTAGTCAACATCCACGATGCCTTCCGGGAGCTGGGGCGGTTCCTGCTTCACAGGGGGCGCAGCATTCTGGCGGCTCTGGGCCGTGTCGAAAAGCGAGGTCTGCCCATCGTCGATGTCCTTCATCACATACTCCATCAGCTCCTCATCCCACACCAGCTTGCGGTTGCCGGAGAGGTTGCCGGTCGTTTTGTCCTTGACCTTGATTTCGGTGCTGATCTCGTGGCTGAAGCTGGGCTTCATCACCTGCACGGTGTCCCCCTCCCGCGTTGCATCGAAGTTCCGTTCCGAAGCCGGGGTCAGTGCCACGCTGATTTTGCAGTTGATGGAGGCGCTGTCGCTCTGGAGCCTGTCCATCTTCTGAAGCAAGCGCTGGAGGGCGCTGTCGAAGTCCATCTTGAAGGCGTTGAAGGTGTCCGCGCTCAGGGACAGCACATACGTTTTGTCGCTCATAGTCATTCTCCTTTACTGTTCATACGGTATATCTGAGATTTCAACGATAACACGCGGGGTGTCGGAGTAGAACTTCCGAACCAGTGCGTCTACGATCTGGGCATCATCGCGGTAGGCAATGCCGTTCAGCGCATCGCAGATGATTTTGCCGATGTTGTCGAAATCAGGCTTTCGTGTCGGGCGTATCAGGCGGTCGATCATGGCAAGGTGTTTTTTCCTGCTGGCCGACCTCGGGACGGAGAGGAACGCAAAAATCCTCACGCTCAACATGGCGTCATCAGCAAACCGAACCCCGGATTGGATTCTGTACTCGGTCTTTACCAGGTTTTCGTACAGAACCGTGTTTTCCGGGGTTCTGGCTGTCACATGGCCGCATACGGTTGAGAATTTCGGGCGTTCCTTACCTCGCGGCTCCCCGTAGATGCAGAACTGCGTCCTCATTCCCCTGCCGCCTGCTTCGGCTTATCGTTCAGGGTGTACTCCAGATAGTATTCGTAGCTTTTCTTGCCCGGACGGAGTTGCTTGCCCTGCCGGACGGTGTAGTCGTTCTTTACGAGGATGGCAGCTACCGTCAGCCGGTCCTCAACGCTTGCGATGATAACTTTATCCATCGTTTCCCTCCAAAAAGTTCTTCATCTCGTCAAATCTGCGGGCCGCTTCCGCCTTTCTCCACGACCGACCTGTGAACTGCATCGGGTAGCACATTTCAAAGATACGGTCATAGATGCGGGTGTAGCGGATGTCCGCAGATTCTTTCATTTCGGTCATGCTCAGGTTCGTGGTGAGGATGATGGGGAGTTTGGCTCTGTACCGGCTGTCCACAATGTCGTAGACCTTTTCCAGCGCAAAGTCTGTACTGCGTTCAGCGCCGAGATCATCAATGATGAGCAGCTTTGCCCTGTTCAGCCGGGCAATCAGGGTGCTGTCATCCTCACTGAAGCCCTGCATGGTTTCCAGCAGCTTCACAAACGAGGTCATCACCACCGGGACCCGCAGGCTCAGGAGATGGTTTGCAATGCAGGCCGCTGCGAATGTCTTTCCGGTCCCGACCCCGCCGTAGAACAAAAGCCCCTGATTCTTTGCCAGCATTTCATCGAAGTGCTTCGCATACCGCAGGCAGAGCTTCAGGTTGTAGGCGTTATCCTTGGTCTGCTGGAATCCGTCAAAGCTGATGTCCCGCAGGCGTTCGTCCATGAGGCTTTGCCGTTTCAGCGCTTGTGCTGCCCGCATTTCCCGGTCCTGCATGAGCATCTGCTCTTCCTGCTTCCGCCGTTCTGCCCTGCAACGGCAGGACACCGGCATTTTGACCCGGACTTTCTTCTTGGGGTCGAACGGAACAGCCTTCAGGTCAGGCATATTGACCTCTACCTGCCGACGGGTATGGCAGTTCCCGCAGACGAGGAATCCTTCATCGTCGTAGTAATCACCGTTCTCCGGCTGATTTGCCGCCTGCGCCTGACGAACAGCACCTTGCAGTAGGCCGTCAAATTCACCCATTCTGCTCACCCCACTCTCTGAACGGATTATCCTCAGCCGGTGCTGCCTCGCTAACGCTTTGCTGAAGCAGGCCCGGTTTCTTTTCTTTGACCCGGTCTACGACCCAGCAGAGGATGGCGCGGTAGTCGTCCTTGTAGGTCTTTCCCCGTGCGCCCTTGTAGTTGTCAAGCTCCACAATGCAGGCATCCGCAAAGGCTTTGCCGTACAGTTTCACGAGCCGGTCGTAGTTCGCTTCGCTCATCTTCACGAACTCCGCATAGGATTTTTTATCGAGTTTCGGCTTTGCAGGCGGCTTGACTTCTGGTTCCACAGGAGGTTCCATCTGTTCCGGCTCCGGGGTCTTCGGTGTAGGCTTTGCGGCCTCTCGCTCTATCTGACGGGCTTTCCGCTTTCGTTCAGCATCTAGCCTGCGGTTTTTCTGGAGCTTATACCACTGTTCCTGCCATGTGTCCCAGTCGTGGATGTAAAAGCCGTCAGCCGCCACATCAATCCAACCGGTGTCCACAAGGGCCTGAACCACTTTGCCCATGTCGAGCTGGCAGTCCTCGCCGCAGCCGTACAGGTATCGGCTCAGGACTTCGAGGTCTGCATCCTTGACCAGCCCGGTCTCATCGGCGTTCTTCATGCCCCAGAACCACAGGAAGTTCAGGATGCCGAGGGCTTCAAACTTGGAACACCCGATGGCACGGTATAATCTACGGAGCTTCGTACCGTCCACCTCCTGATGTACGCTTATCCACGGCATCCCCTCACCTTCCTTTTCCGCCGGCGGCTTTATTCTTCAGCCGCACCGTCATTTTTGGTGCCTTCCTCAGCTTCCAGCTCCGCCTTGTGGGCCGTGCAGATCTCGACCAGCCGCTCGACTACCTTGTTGTAGGTGGACATCTTCATGCCGGTCGTAGAGGTCAGCCCCATCTCCTCGATGATGGACTTGACCACGGCGTTGCCTTTGTCCTTGCCGAAGTTTGCCTGCGCCGCCTTGAAAAGCTGCTGGCGCTGCTCCTGCGAGATGACCGGGTCTTCTTCCTCGGCGGGCTGTTCTTCCGGCTTCTGGTCATCCAGCTCCTTGTAATCCACCGGGATAGCACCAGAGGCAACCATTTCGTCTTCCGAGTAGACCCCCTCGTAATCTTTCGGGAAAGCGTCCCTCACACACTGGCTGATGGCGACCTTGTTGATCATCGACGCGGGCTTGTCCTTCCAGTTGGCCTGCCCCTTGTTGTACTCAGAAAAGGCCACCTCCTTGAACGCTGTGCGTTCCTTTCCGTTGCGCATGAAGTACACCCGACACCAGCCACCGACCAGAGATTCGCCCGGATAGAGGCAGCAGCCCTCTTTCTGGAAAATCTGGTCGCCGCGCAGAACGGTGATGCCGTCCTGTTTAAACAGGTAGTCCGGGTGCTCAAACGCCCGGCGCATATAGGCTCCCTTTCCTACAACAAGCTGTGCAGGCTTGTCTCCGAACTTGATGCAGTAGACCTCACCAGAGACCATCGGGTTCAGCTTGAGCATCTTGCAGGTGTTCATAAAGAACACGATTTCCTGATTGGTAATCTTGTTTGCATCGCCAGTGACCAGATAACGCTTAACGAAATCCAAATCGAGGTCAACTTTGGTTCCCATAACCTCATAGCTTACGGACAGCGCATTGGTTTCAGCCTTGCTCATAGCAGTAGACATATTCTTTTACCCCCTGAAGCTCATTTTTGCGACCTGACGGTAGGTGATTCCGGGAATTTCGATCTGGCCCTTCGAGGCACGGATGAGGCGCATAACAGCGGCCTGATCGGCCGGGCGGAGCTCAATGCCCGCCACCGCCAGCGGGACCGCCTTGGGGTCGATTTCGACGATTTCCCAGTCTTTCGAGGTGCTGACGCCGGAGACCTTCGGGGTGGCTGCGGTAGGCACTACCGCATAGCTTGCAGCATCATCCATGATGGCGGCTTCCTCAAAGGCGGCCTCCGCTCCATCTGCGTCACCAGCGGCTTCCAGCGTAGCCGCTTCCTGAATCTTGCGCTCCCGTTCAGCTTCCGCTGCCCGTCGAGCAGCTTCTTCAGCTTCCCGGCGCTTACGTTCCTGCTCTGCAATGTAGGCGCTCATCGCCTGCTTGACCGTCTTCTCGGCGTTGCGCAGCGGGGTCAGCATGGCCTTTTCCCGGTCGCAAACCGCTTTGTGGGCCTGATAGGCGCTGTCCTTCATGGGCTTGAAGAACGTCGTGACCTGCGACGCCTTTTTCTTCAGCATCTTGCCGAACTCACCGGCAAAGGCGTAATCTTCATCGGTCTGGATAACCAGCGACTCCGCCTGAAACTCGATGTCGGTCACATCGCGGGAGAGCTGCTGCTCATCAACGATTTCGGCCTGCGGAACGGTTGCCACCATAGTTTCTTTTTCCATCTGTCGAACCTCCTAAAAATCACTCGTTCATGTAGTTCTTAATTGTCATCAAGGACGAAAACACCGACCAGCACTTCCCACTCCGGGGAAAGCACACTTCCTGATAGCCTTTTTTGGACAGGTGGAGAATCAGCCGGTCATCGACCTTGATGTCGTGGCTCTCCCATGCCCTGTCATAGGCTTCAAGCTGCACAGCGCAGAGCTTGCTGTTTACCTGTGCCGATGTCTTGTAGTCCACCAGCGTCACCCTGCCGTCGATGATGCACAGCAGATCGACCGTGCCTGCATACCGTAGGATTTTGTGGTAGACCTTGGTTTCGGTCGCCAGAACTTCCGGCTTGCGGCTATCCCACCACTCCCGGAAGCCGGCAAAATACCCGGCATACACCGGCGGAATGTCCTCAATGCCGAACTTGGCGTAGTTCTCCACCGCATTGTGGATGGCCGTGCCGCGCTTTGCGGCCTTGTTCAGAACCTCCGGGTCCACCGCGCTGTAGAAATCACTGGACAGCGGCTTCATCAGAGTGGTCACGCTGGGTACTTCCAGCCCGTTCAGGTAGTAGAGATGCCGTTCTTCCTCAAATGTCAGTTCCGGGAACTGCGGAATTTCGGGCTTCACGCATTCGTTGCTCACGTTGCTTTTCTCCCTTCAGGTTGATTGCCAACCGCATATAGTAGTCGGTCAGCTCGGTTTTGTACAGAAGCGGAAGGTAGCTCTCTGGCTGCTCTGCCAGCTCACATTTGCGCCGGGCATACCAGAGAACGCTGGTGGCTACCACATCCGGGATTTTGAATCCCAGCGATGTTTCCGCCGCCTGCCGTGCTTCTGCCAGCTTATCGGTACTCATGCCTTTTCTGCGAGTCTGCGGTGGATTTCCTGAAGCAGCTCATCGGTTGGAATCTTGCTCAAGTCCAGACCGGCCTCAGAGTCCTCAAAGAGGATAGAGGGGACCTTCAAAGCGGGGCGGATGCCGTACGAGCTGGAGCAGTGGTTGTCGCCCCAGTCGCCACTGGAGTTGACGTACAGGGCGAGATCACCGTCCGACTTGCTGGGACCGCTCCAACCGGTCGCCAGCCAGCACCACCGCTCCGCATTGGGGATGATGTCAGCGTACTCGCGAGCTTCATCCAGTGTAAGCGGCGCAGCCTTCACCGACAACTTCCCATAGCAGCCGGAACCGTCCAGCGTGGTCAGGTCGATCTCGCGGGGGATGAGCTTGGCGTTGTCGAGACCCCTCTTGCCCATGTCCTCCAACCACTTGTCCACGGCCTTCTTCAGGTCGCTCTCTGCGTAGTTGTTGGAGCTGCCAAATTCAGAAGCACCAACCGATTCCAGCGCCAGCAGGAACAGGCTGTCCGGCAGGCTACCACGACGCTCAACATCAAGCACCACAAATCTGGTTCCGGCCAGCGTAACGATGTCACCCGGCTCGTGCAATACTGCGTACTTTTTCATGTTTCGTTCCATCCTTTCTTACCGGCGATGCAAACACGCCGATATTCAATCCATCGATTTTCTTCATGGCTTCGTCGAGTTCTCTTGCGGTTGTGATGCCATATTCTTCTGCCAGCAGCTTCTTCAGCGTTTGGATGTCAGCCATCGTCTGCGCCTCCGTTCAGGAGCTTGGAGCCAATGAGCTTCAGTTCCCGCGCCGCCCGAATCAGTCCGTCGAGGTAGTCGAGGATTTCGGTCAGGTCTGCCCACTCATCCTTGGAGATGATGCCATCTGCCGTGATGTCGATGAGCTTTTCTTTGACCTGCTCGATGTCACCCTGCCGGAGCTGCTTCAGCAGCTTCATGGTCGTACGCTCTACCGAGGCAATTTCAGGGGACGGCATTTCGAGGCTCTTTCCGATAAGGCATTCCGACGAACAATACCACGCCATCAGCTCCGGTGCATTGTAGATGTCTGCCATCAGCACCACCTTATCCACCGGGATGACCTTTGTGTTGCCCAGCTCGTAATCTGCAAGGCTCGAAACCGAGATTCCGAGCAGTTCCGCAGCGCCTTCGCGGCTACCGAGCTTATCGTTGTGCTTTGCGGCCTCTTTCCTACACCGGAAGCACTGGTTTTCACAGGCTTTTGCGGCATCGCGTCCCATTTTCTTTGCCCCCTTGATGCGCTATACTTTAGACATCAGCAAACCGCCATGCGTATACTTACCCTTTCGGTAAGTTGTCGTCGAAAAAAATAGCGTTGACCTGATCGCTGGTCAGGTCAAGCGCCTTGGCGACAATGCTCATTTCCTCATTGGAGAACTCGACTTCTCCGCGCTCCTTCTTGGAGTAGGTAACAAGCGATTTGCCGATCAATTCGGCCATGTTCTTCTGGGTCTTTCCCTTCTCGACCCGGATGCCCTTGAGCTTGGAGCTATTCATCCGCTCACCCCCTTTCCGTGTCTTCATTATAGCTTACCGTTATGGTATATGTCAATCTTAAAATGATAATTTTGGTAAGTTTTGTTTACTCTTTGACAAGTATGTTATAAACTTGGTAAGTAAGCTACATTGGGAGGTATGACTATGTACAGCAAAGCCATGTTCGCCAAACAGTTCAAAGAACTCATCGACAAGCGCGGCCTCACGCAGCGTGCTGTCGCAGAGCGCATCAACACGACGGAGACTACCATCTCACGTTATGTTTCCGGCGATAGAACGCCGAACATCGAGACCGCTGTGGAGCTGGCCTCTGTACTGGGCGTGACGCTGGACGTTTTGGTCGGTGCCGATCTGCCCGCCGCAGGCCGTACGCCGCCCGACGTCAGCATCTTAGTCGCCTGCTACGAGAAGGCGTCTATCGCAGACCGGCAGGTTTTGTGGTCGTTGCTTGACCGCTACATGACCCCGGAGCAGCGGGTCATCATAACGTCCATGCAACGTGAGGAAAAAGCCGACGTAGGCTGATACGAGTTGACTTCTCTAGGAGGTGAAAATCATGGCAAAACAACGCACTGGAGATGAACACATCGTATTCAATGGTATGCCCACAGAATACTCCTTGAGCGACTACTGGCGCTGGAACGCATCAGACCTGCTCAACAACACCCTGCGAGGCTCCTACTGCGAGTTCATCGTATCGGCCGCGCTGGGCATTGATCTGAGCGGAACCAACGATGACTGGACTCCCTACGACATCTCTTTCCCCTACAACTGGGTATGTAATGGCGAGGCTCGCGATAAAGTGCGCATCGAGGTCAAGAGCTGCGCATATCTTCAGGCATGGCGGCAGGGCGATGGCAGGCTGTCCAACATCCAGTTCAGCATCCGTCCAACAAGAGCTTGGGACTCCATCAACGGTTATGCTGAGGAGGTCATGCGGCAGTCCGATGTGTATGTGTTCTGCCTCTATACCGAGACCGTGCGGGAACGGGCCAACCCATTGGTGTTGGATGGATGGAACTTCTACATCGTACCGACTCATATTCTGGACGAGCAGTGCGGCCCTCAGAAGACCATCTCGCTTACTATGCTGCAAAAGCTGGACCCATACCTTGCAGACTATGGCGGCATCCGTGATGCCGTTGTTCATTCGCTGGATGTGTACCCCCCCCCCCTCCGACATTTTGCATAATTTCTTTCATTCCTTTTTGTACATAACAGAAAAGCAGCCCCGCACTACGCACGGAGCTGCTTTTTCTTCAGCTATCATTATCTTCTGGAGGTTTCGCAATGGGCTATGTGACGAAGAAGGCGGCACAACGCTTTGAGGAAAAGAAAGCCGCCATATACGTTCGAGTCTCAACGCAGTATCAGGTTGACCGGGCTAGCCTGCCCGTCCAGCGAGAAGAACTCATCAACTATGCAAAATATGCCCTCGGCATCTCGGACTATGTGATTTTCGAGGATGCAGGCTACTCTGCCAAAAATACCGACCGTCCAGACTATCAGCAGATGATGGCCCGAATGAGGACCGGCGAGTTCTCTCACCTGCTGGTCTGGAAAATCGACCGTATCAGCCGTAACCTTCTGGACTTTTCCGTCATGTACGCCGAGCTGAAAGAGCTTGGTGTGGTCTTCGTGTCGAAGAACGAGCAGTTCGACACAAGCTCCGCGATGGGCGAAGCCATGCTCAAAATCATCCTGATCTTCGCGGAACTGGAGCGTAAAACGACCTCTGAGCGAGTCAGCGCCGTTTTCGTGTCCCGCGCCAATGACGGCATCTGGAACGGTGGCAAGGTTCCTTACGGGTACTCCTACGACAAAGAGAGCAAGACCTTCTCCATCGCCGAGGACGAGGCCAAAATCGTCAGACTGATCTACTCCCTGTACGAGTTCGAAAAGTCAATCGTGCGGGTAGCCCGGATTATGAATGAGCGTGGCCTGAAATCCCGCGCCGGAAACGACTGGAGTCCGACCACCGTCCACATGATTCTTTCCAGCCCATTTTACTCTGGAACGTATCGGTACAATTACCGCGACGAGTCCAACACAAAGTGTTTCCGCGAAAAGGGCAAGGATGAATGGGTGCTTGTCGAGAACCACCACCCGGCCATTGTATCTCCTGAACGGCAGGCTGCTGTCGGTGTCATTCTGGAAAGCAAGCGCTACAACAAGAACGCCACCTATCAGCGGAAGAATGTCCACGTCTTCGCCGGGCTACTCACCTGCGGCTGCTGCGGCTCCACGATGGCTGCACCCACCGATAAGGTCCGGGCAGACGGATGGAGACCGTCTATGTACATCTGCTCGCGGCGGCGCAAATCCGATGACTGCACCAACAAGTACGTCTCTGATGTAAGCCTTGGGCCATTCGTACTGAACTTCTTCGCCAACCTGATAAAAGCATCCAACTCCTTCGGCAGAACGACATCCATCGAAACATTGGAGAAGAAGCTGCTGCGTGGCGAAGCGCTTTCCCGCGTTGACCACATCGAGCGTCCGGGCCTCGAAGAACTATACAACCATCTGCGCAGCGGCTTTGATGAGAAGCGCTTTGAATCTCCTACTATCGCGGCCACGGAGTCCAGTGCAGACTTGAGCGAACGTGATCTGCTGCTCTCCGAGAAGCGCCGGCTTGAGCGCGCCCTCAACCGCCTGAAGACCATCTATCTCTACGGAGATGACGAGATGGCAAGCAAAGACTTCAACATCGAGCGTGAGCGCATCACAAAAGCCCTCAGCGAGGTAGACTCCCGCATCAACGAGCTGGACATTGCTAATGCCTTCGACCTGTCGCTTTCCGATGAGGCATTCATGCAGAAGGCCAGCCAGTTCATCCTGACCCAGCAGCTCTTGGACAAGCGCTATGTGAACTATGAGCGTTTCATCCGCAAAATCGACCCCAAAATCGTCAAGGATTTCCTCAACGAGACGGTCTCAAACTTTTGTATAAAAGATGGCCTTACCACCTCAATTTTGCTCAAAAACGGCATTGAACTACGATTTTCGTACAAAACTGCCGAATAAGAAAAAAGTCCAGAAACCCGCATGGCTTCTGGACTTTTTCATTACTTTTTATCTTCCGGGTCGTTCCCGCCTCGTATAAACATCGCATCGCCAAAGCTGAAGAACCGATATTTCTGCTCGACAGCCACCTTATAGGCGGCCATTGTCTTTTCGTAGCCATACAGCGCCGACACCAGCATGATGAGGGTACTTTCGGGCAGATGGAAGTTGGTGATAAGGCCGTCAATGCAGTTGAACTTGACACCGGGATAGAGGAAGATGTCGGTGTTGCCGCTGCAGGCTTTGATCTCGCCGTACTTGGCGGCGACAGCTTCCAGCGTGCGGCAGCTGGTGGTGCCCACGGCGATGACACGATGGCCTGCGGCCTTGGTGTCATGGATGAGTTTTGCAGTCTCCTCGCTGACGGAGTACCACTCGCTGTGCATCTTGTGGTCGGCGATCTCGTCTTCCTGCACGGGGCGGAAGGTACCGAGGCCGACATGGAGCGTCACCTCGGTGATGTTGACGCCCTTGGCGCGGATGGTATCCATCAGCTCTGGCGTGAAGTGGAGGCCGGCTGTGGGAGCGGCAGCGCTGCCCAGCTCCTTGGCATAGACGGTCTGATACTGGCTCTGGTCGTCCAGCTGCTTGGTGATATAGGGCGGCAGAGGCATCTTGCCGAACTCGTCCAGCTTCTCGTAGAGGGTCTCTGTGTCATAGTAGAAGGTGACGAACTTATTGCCGTCTTCCAGCGTCTCGTCCACGATGGCCGTCAGGCTGCCGTCGCCAAAGCTGACCTTGGTACCGGGCTGCATCCGCTTGCCGGGCTTTGCAAGGCACTCCCACTGGTCGCCCTTCACCTGCCGCAGGAGCAGCAGCTCGCAGACAGCACCCGTGGGCTGCTTGATGCCCACGATGCGGGCGGGCAGGACCTTGGAGTTGTTGACCACCAGCAGGTCGCCCGGCTCGAGGTATTCGGGCAGGTCGTGGAAGATTCGGTGCTGGATGCTGTCGTCTTTCTGGCTCAGGACCATCAGGCGGGCCGCATCACGGGGGGACACAGGCTCCTGTGCAATGAGCTCTTTGGGTAAATCATACCAAAAATCTTTTTTTAACATAGTTAGCATTTGCCTTTCCGATGATTGACACGAATGCCGTATCAATGTTATCATAAAATCTGTATAGCGGTATCTATTATATTGCATAGACGTCTGCTTTGCAAGCGGAGTCTTATGCAAATTGGCTTTTTTGAAAGGAAAGGTGTTGGAAATGGATAAACAATATAAAGTGGGCGTCGTCGGTGCCACCGGTATGGTAGGCCAGCGTTTTGTTACTCTGCTCGAAAATCATCCCTGGTTCAAGCTGACGACTCTGGCCGCTTCCGGCCGGAGCGCGGGCAAGACCTATGAGGAGGCTGTCGGTTCTCGCTGGGCCATGACCACCCCGATGCCGGAGAGCGTCAAGAAGATGGTGGTGCTGGATGCATCCAAGGTGGAGGAGGTCGCCTCTCAGGTGGACTTTATCTTCTGCGCCGTCAATATGCCGAAGGACGAGATCAAGGCTCTGGAAGAGGCTTACGCCAAGGCAGAATGCCCCGTCGTCTCCAACAACAGCGCAAACCGCTTCACCCCGGACGTGCCGATGGTCGTGCCTGAGATCAACGCCGACCACATCGACATCATCCCCGCTCAGCGCAAGCGCCTGGGTACCAAGCGCGGCTTCATCGCCGTCAAGTCCAACTGCAGCCTGCAGAGCTATGTCCCTGCCCTGCACCCCCTGATGAAGGATTTCGGCGTCAGCAAGGCTCTGGTCTGCACCTATCAGGCCATTTCCGGTGCCGGTAAGACCTTCGACCGGATGCCTGAGATCATCGACAACGTCATCCCCTACATCGGCGGCGAGGAGGAAAAGAGCGAGCGTGAGCCTCTCAAGCTGTGGGGTCATATTGAGGGCGACCACATTGTCAACGCCGAGAAGCCTGTCATCACTGCCCAGTGCTTCCGTGTGCCTGTCTCTGACGGTCACACCGCCGCTGTCTTCGTGAGCTTTGATAAGAAGCCCAGCAAGGAAGAGATCCTCAAGGCCTGGGCCGAGTTCCGCGGCCCCGCACAGGAGCTGGACCTGCCCAGCGCACCCAAGCAGTTCCTCCACTACTTCGAGGAGAACGACCGTCCCCAGCCCAAGCTGGACCGCAACACCGAGCACGGCATGGCCGTCTGCATCGGTCGTCTGCGTGAGGACACCCTGTTTGATTACAAGTTCGCCTGCATGAGCCACAACACCCTGCGCGGCGCTGCCGGCGGTGCCGTGCTGCTGGCTGAGCTGTTGGCGGCAAAGGGCTATTTTGACTGAACAACACGTTCCTGACGGAGCGTACAAAGGAGTTTTATACTATGAAGAATCCTGTCTTTACCGGCGCGGCGGTGGCGATCATCACCCCCATGTACGAAGATGGCAGCATCAACTTTGATGAGCTGGGCCGCATCATTGAAAATCAGATTGCACGGGGCACCGATGCGATTGTGATCTGCGGAACTACCGGCGAATGCTCTACCATGACCGATGAGGAGCAGCTGGCCGCCATCAAGTTTACGGTCGAGACGGTCAACCACCGGGTGCCTGTTATTGCGGGTGCTGGTTCCAATGATACCGATCACGGCTGTGCACTGGCAGCAAAGTCTGCTGCCTGCGGTGCCGATGCCCTGCTGCTGGTGACCCCTTATTACAACAAGACCACGCAGGCAGGTCTGGTGGCTCACTTTACCGCTATGGCCGAGGCGGGCGGCATCCCTGTTATCCTGTATAATGTGCCTTCCCGTACCGGCCTGAACATCACCCCCGAGACAGCGCTGGAGCTGAGCCGGAATCCGCTCATCAACGGCATCAAGGAGGCCTCCGGCAACATCTCTCAGGTGGCCAAGATCGCTCAGCTGTGCGGTGACGAGCTGAACATCTACTCTGGCAACGATGATCAGGTGGTTCCCCTGCTGTCTCTGGGCGGTAAGGGTGTCATCAGTGTGGTCTCCAATGTCAAGCCTGAGCTGGTGCACAACTGCTGCAAGGCATGGTTTGAGGGCGACACCAAAACTGCCTGCAAGCTGCAGCTGGAGATCCTGCCCTTGGCGGATGCACTCTTCTGCGAAGTAAATCCCATCCCTGTCAAGTACGCCATGAATGTGCTGGGCTGGGAGGCCGGTGAGTGCCGACTGCCCCTCGTGGAGCCCAGCGACGCACACAAGGAGCAGATCGAGCAGGCTCTACAGGCTGCAGATCTTATCAAGGAATAAACGATTTTATGTGCAAATGCCCGGCGAGACAGGTCTCCGGGCATTTGCCGTATGATAAAAAAGAGGATAATAACAATGACGGATATTATCATTCAGGGCATCGGCGGCCGGATGGGCCATGTGCTGTGCGAGATGATCGCCCAGCGTGAGAATTGCCGCGTCGTGGCCGGCATCGACATGAAGGACGGCGAGATGAACGGCATTCCCGTGTACGACAGTCTGGACAAGCTGGACGGCAAGGGCGACGTCGTCATCGACTTCAGCGCTCCGGCAGCTGTCGAGAAGGCTCTGCCCTACTGTGAGGCTCACAAGCTGCCCATCGTAGTCTGCACCACCGGTCTTTCCGAGGAACTGCAGCTGAAGCTCGTCCAGCTCTCCCGCAGCATCCCGGTGTTCAAGAGCGCCAATATGTCCATGGGCATCAACGTCCTGTCCGAGCTGTGCAAGCGTGCATCGGCCATTCTGGGCGCAAACTACGACATCGAGATCGTTGAGCAGCACCATCACAACAAACTGGACGCTCCCAGCGGCACGGCTCTGATGCTGGCTGACGCCATCAACGAAGAGAACGACGGCGCATACCACTATGTTTATGACCGTTCCGCTGTCCGCCAGAAGCGCGACCCCAAGGAGATCGGCATCAGCGCCGTGCGCGGCGGCAGCATCGTGGGCGATCATGAGGTGCTGTTCTGCGGCCCGGATGAGGTCATCACCCTCCGCCATACGGCATATTCCCGCAATATTTTTGCAAATGGCGCAATAAATGCTGCCGTTTATCTTGCAAAAAAGGAGCCCGGCCTGTACAATATGAGTAACATGATCGCAGAGATGTAAGCTTTTCTGCGCATGGCATCATAAGGCACGGTATCGTGCGTCAGGAGACGAGCCTATGGCCAAGCACGCAGCCCCTCCCCGCCGTCGGCATTCCGCGCAAAAGCACGCCTCGCATAAGGGCGTCACCCTGTACACACTGGGGGTCCTGCTGGTAGCTGTATCGGTGCTGCTCTCTCTGCGCTTCTGGCCCCGCCGCATCGTGGATGCAGTTCCTCCGGCAGCGGAGGTGGAGTCCCCTGCTGTTTCGGAGGAGCTTGCCGTGCCTGAGCCGCAGCCTGTCGTCACGACATTGCGCTTCTCGGCTACAGGGGACAACCTCATTCATAAGCCCATCTATTCGCAGGCCGCCCGGCGGGCTGCAGAGGGCGAAGGATACAGCTTCGATTACTGCTATAGGAATCTGCTCGATTTCTATGCACAGCAGGACATCAACTGGATCAATCAGGAGACGCTCTGCAGCAAAGAGCTTGCGCCCTCTACATATCCCTGCTTCTCGACCCCCGGCGAGTGCGCCGAAGCGCTTTACCGGGCAGGCTTCCGGGTGTTCAGTCTCTCGAACAATCACACCTACGATAAGGGAGCTGCGGGCATTGCCGCCACCCTCCGATTCTGGGAGACGATGCCTGAGGATGTGATCACCACCGGCCTGTGGAAGGGCGAGGCGGACTATGGCCGCATCCCCATCCAGACAGTAGACGGCGTAAAGATCGCGTACCTTTCCTACACCGAGCACACCAACGGCATTCCCCGGAACAGCAAGATGACCGCAAACATCATCTACACCAGCCAGCAGGATGTCATGGAACAGCAGGTGCGGGCGGCCCGGCAGGAGGCCGATTTTGTGGTAGTCGGCGTACACTGGGGCGTCGAGGACAGTCACAACATCACACAGGCGCAGCGCACCTTAGCTCAGTCTCTGGCCGACTGGGGCGCGGATGTGATCATCGGAACCCACCCGCACGTCCTGCAGGACGCCGAATGGCGCACCGCAGCCGATGGACGGAACGTATTTGTGGCCTATTCGCTGGGAAATTTCCTGAGTACCCAAAGCAAGCCTGACCAGCTCATCGGCGCGGTCTTGACGTTGGATCTGGAGCAGACCACCGAGCCGGACGGCAGCGTCCATTGCGCAGTGCGCGGCCCGAAGCTCCATGTGACAGTGACCCACTATGACGCCGGAAAGTCTAACGTCCGCACGTATCTGTTCCGGGATTACACGCCGGAGCTTGCACAGGCCCATGGCGTCCGCGCCGCGTATCCTTCTTTTGGGTACGATTACATCCGCCAGACGGCACAGACCTACATCAACAGCGAATTTTTGGAGCTTGCATAAAGCTTGTATCAGAACGCCCGATGGGCAGAATGGAGTGTTTACTATGTACGGTGTATCCAAAATCAATATTGAGCCGAGCCTGATGATGATCAGTGTGCAGGATGCCGAGTTCAAGGGCAACACGATGGCACGTTATCTGCAGATCTTCGCCGACACTGGCGTCGTGGTGGATATGATCAGCCAGAGCGCTCCCCACGGCACCAGCATGGACTTCAGCTTCACGGCATACAACAGCGACCTGCCGCTGGTCATGAAGGCCATCTCTGCGGCAAATCTGGACAAGGACGCCAAGGCTTCTCCCCTCATCAGCGTGGGCTACTCCAAGCTGAATCTCTTCGGCGAGGAGATGGTCACCAGCTGCGGCGTCGCCGCCCGCGCCCTGAATGCTCTGGCGATGGCAGGCATCGAAGTTCTGCTCATCACCACCAGCGATTTGGACATTTCCCTTCTGGTCCGTTCGGAGAACGAGGACGCAGCCTATGAGGCCCTGAAAAAAGCTTACGAACTGTAACAAGTAACAACGATATTAAGCAGTACCCGTGTCTGATAAAACAGGCATGGGTGCTGTTGCAGCAAAAGACCCGGCGGGTCTCCCCTCTGCGGAGAGAAACCAGCCGGGTCTTTTTATTTTTATCAGAAGATTTACAGGCTCACCTTGTGGTAGACCTTCTTGCCTTTCTTGATGACGATGCCCTTGGACAGCTGCTCAGCAGTGAAGCTGACCGTGGGAGCAGCGACCTTCTCGCCGTCCACCAGAACACCGCCCTGCACGACGAGACGGCGGGCCTCACCGTTGGAAGCAGCCAGACCAGCCTTGACCATCAGGGTCAGGATGCCGATGGAGCCGTCGGTCAGGTCAGCCTCGGTCAGCTGAGTGTTGGGCATATGCTCAGCATCACCGGCAGCACCGCTGAACAGGGCGCGGGCTGCATTCTGGGCCTTGGCGGCCTCTTCTTCGCCGTGGACCATCTTGGTCAGCTCGAAGGCGAGGATCTCCTTGGCCTCGTTGAGGCGCTGGTCCTTCCAGGTGCTCATCTCGTCGATCTGCTCCAGCGGCAGGAAGGTCAGCATACGGATGCACTTCATGACATCCGAATCGCCGACATTGCGCCAGTACTGGTAGAACTCGAAGGGGCTGGTCTTGTTGGGGTCGAGCCAGACGGCGTTGCCAGCGGTCTT
>ENA-ORTN01000727-ORTN01000727.1-human-gut-metagenome-genome-assembly--contig:-NODE-727-length-36278-cov-6.112608_pt1 | contig 36278 bp, 29 predicted proteins | sample MGYA00242070_ERZ509189 | MGnify/ENA primary metagenome ERZ509189 (study PRJEB26280, sample SAMEA2338821) | human gut metagenome | biome: human gut; feature: human-associated habitat; material: faeces...
TTCGAACCCATGCCTTGGCAACAAAAAAGCGACCAACCGGAGTCGATCGCTTTCTGTTCTATGGTGGGCCGTCAGGGGTTCAGCCTGCTCCGCAGGCGGCCGCTGCGGCGCTTCGCGCCTTGCGCGCTGCGCTGGCAAACGCTCACGCGTTTACTCAGCTCCGCGCCCCGACGGGTTCGAACCCATGCCTTGGCAACAAAAAAGCGACCAACCGGAGTCGATCGCTTTCTATTCTATGGTGGGCCGTCAGGGGTTCGAACCCTGGACCTTGGGATTAAAAGTCCCCTGCTCTGCCAGCTGAGCTAACGGCCCGCGGGTGGCATTGTACCACGGTCTGGGACTATTCCCAACTCCATTGGCCGTTCTGGAAAATCACAACTTCGCGTCCATCGGGCGTAATGCCCACAATATCGATGTCGTCCGTGCCAATCATAAAGTCGACGTGCGTGCTCGAAACGTTGACGCCATGCTCCAAGAGCTCCTCTTTGGACATATCATATCCATCCTCGATGCACTCGGGGAAGCCGACTCCCAGCGCAAGATGGCAGCTAGCGTTCTCGTCATAAAGCGTGTCGTAGAACAGGATGCCACTTTCGCGAATCGGCGTGTTCTTGGAAATGAGCGCGACCTCTCCCAGATGGGCAGCGCCCTCGTCAGTATCGATGATACTTGCGAGTGTCGCCTTGCCCACGCGGGCGTCGTAATCCACCACACGACCGTTCTCGAACTTGATCCAAAAATCGTCGACCTTGTTACCGTGATGGATAAGCGGCATTGCGGAATAGACGATTCCGTCAGCACGCATACGATCGGGCGAGGTGAAGACCTCCTCGGTGGGGATGTTGGGGAAGAAGGGATGACCGTCGGGAGTCTTACCCTTACCGCCGGCCCACTCATGCCCCTTCGTCATACCGATTACCAGGTCGGTTCCATTCGAAGCGGTATAGCGCAGGCAGTCAAAACGATTTTCGTTCAGAAAGCGCAGGTTCTTTTCAAACGCTGCATCGTGAAGCTCCCAGTCGCTCTCCGGATCTTGGCCGTCAGCACGGGCGGTATGCAGGATCGCATTCCACAGCTTGTAGACTGCAACCTCATCCGGGTCATCCGAGAACACCTCGCGCGCCCAGGCAACAACCGGCGCACCGGCAATGCACCACGGGTTGATGTTGTAATCCAGTCCGCGGCGGAAAGTCTTGCACTGCGTGTTCCTTGCCTTGGATGCCGCGGCAGGCTTAGCGGGGTCAATACCCTTCAGAGCAGCGGGATCGGCACCCTCGATAAAGATAAAGCAAGCACCGTCCTGAGCCAGAGAATCCAGCTGCATACGCTTCCACTCAGGCGTCTGCTCAAAATAGCTTTTCTCGACATGCTCGTACGTAAGCCTCGTCACGGCGTCGTCAGCCCAGATAACCGTCACGTGGCCGGCACCGGCGTCATAAGCCTCCTCAACCACCACGCGCGCAAATGACGCGCACTCGACGGGAGACTGAACGACGACCTCCTGGCCGGGCTTAACGTTTACGCCCTTGCGGACAACGAGACGCGCATAATTTTTAATCTTGGGCTCAAGGGTCTTCATGCCCTCAAGAGCTTCCTCGACCGTCAGGGCAGCTCGAATCATGTGCCACTCCATCTATCTATAGGACAGTAAAAAGGCGCGCCGCAAAAAACGACGCGCCTTATATCTTAGCGATATCTATAGGTTGTAACGCTGCTACTTCTTCTTGGAGGCCTTCTTGTCCTCTTCGGCAGCCGAGCGCTCGATAACAGCGTTGAGCTTGTTATCGGACATGCCCTCGGCCTGCGTGCGATACATATTACGCAGGGGACGGATGCGCACGAAGTCATAGATGAAGTCACCCAGAATGACGACGTAGGACAAAACAATGCCGACCATCTGGACGGGGCTGGACACCATGCCAGCGGGAGCGAAGTACAGCGAAGCCCAAATGGCCACGACGAGCACCATGCCGATAGCGAGCACGGCCCACCAGATGCGGCGGCGCTTGGTGTAGTCCTCATCCTGCTTGAGGAGGATATTCGACACCGTGTAGATGCGATCCTCCTTGGCGCGCTGCTTAGCCTTGCGGGCGCGCTTCTCCTCTTTAGAAAGGCCCTCGAGATTCTCGCCCTTCTCGAGCTCCTTGCGGCGTGCCTTGGATGATGCTGGCACGACGTGAACAGAGCTCGCTGCCTGACGAGCGGGCTTGGCGGATGCGGCGGACTTGCGCGCAACCCCGGTAACCTCGTGGGATTGCGTGCGCTTGTTCGTGGCGCTGCGGGTACTCACTTACGCGTTCTCCTTCATGCTTGTGAACTGGGAGCCCGTGATGATCTGGAAGGCCTCGCGATAGCGCTCGGATGTGCCATCGATGACCTCGGCGGGCAGATGCGGGGTCTCCCCCGTCATATCCCAGTTGGCCTTGAGCCAATTGCGGACAAATTGTTTGTCGTAGCTAGGCTGGATCTTGCCCTCCTCGTAGCTGGCGGCGGGCCAGAAACGGCTGGAGTCGGGCGTGAGGCACTCATCGATCAGCGTGACCTTGCCATCGATAACACCAAACTCAAACTTGGTGTCGGCAATGATAATGCCACGGGTCGCTGCATACTCGGCGGCAGCCTTGTAGATCTTAAGAGACAGATCGCGGATCTGCGTGGCGATGTCCTCGCCAACGATCTCGCAGCAACGCTCAAACGAGATGTTCTCGTCGTGATCACCGATCTCGGCCTTCGTGGACGGGGTGAACAGCGGCTCGGGGAGCTTGGAGGCCTCGGTTAGGCCCTCAGGCAGCTGAATGCCGCAGACGGTTCCGTTCTCGTCGTAGGTCTTCTTACCCGAACCGGTCAGATAACCGCGGACGATGCACTCGATAGGAATCGTCTGGGCCTTCTTAACCAGCATGGCGCGGCCTGCGAGATAGTCACGATACTCGGCAAACTCCTCGGGAAAATCCGCCGGATCGATGGAAACGAGGTGGTTAGGAACAATGTCGGCAAACTTGTCGAACCAGAACGCCGAGATGCGATTGAGCACCTCTCCCTTAAACGGAATCTCGTCGGGAAGAATAAAGTCGAACGCAGAAATGCGATCGGTGGCGACCATTAACAGGTTTTCGCCGGCATCGTAGATATCACGAACCTTGCCACGGGAATCCGGACGACGCTCCATCGTTGTCACGTGAGTCACTCCTTACCTAAATACGACAGAAATGCGGGTTTTTCCCGCACGTTTTCGCAAACGCGGAGCGGCAGGGACGAGGCCCCTCCTTCACCGAATAGCGAAAAGCTAGTGCTCCATTGTAGTAGATGCCGCGTCCGCCGTGTGCTCGCGGGGCAGATGAATCGTAAAAGTCGTACCCTTTCCAAGCTCCGACTCCACGGATATGTAGCCATGGTGACGCTCGACGATCTGCTTGGTCACGGCGAGGCCAACACCCAGGCCGCCGGCTTCGCGGGCGCGACTGGCATCGGCGCGCCAAAATCGTCCGAAGATGCGCGACAGATCGTCCTTGGCAATGCCGATACCGGTATCCGAAACGGCAATACTGACATGTTTGCGGTCACTGAGTACCGACACCACGACCCAACCGCCCTCGGGGGTGTAGCGCATGGCGTTGCTCATGAGGTTGATGACGCACTGCGTGATCATGTCGGGATCGGCCTCGACGACATCGTCGTGACCTTGGGTTTCATCTGCAAAGCGAAGGCGAAGGTCGCGGTCGGCAAACAGACGCTCCTGGCCGTTCACAATCGATCGCACAAACGGAACCATGTCCACCGGTTCGAGATTGAGCGGAGCCGTGCTGTTTTCCATACGCGATAGGTCGAGCATCTGCTGCACCAGACGTGCCAGGCGGCGCGTCTCGGAAGCAACGGTTTCCAAATGCTCATCATCGGTGGGATACACGCCGTCCTGCATGGCCTCGACCGTTGCAAGCATTGCCATGAGCGGCGTGCGCAGCTCATGGGCCACATCGGAAGTCAGGCGCTTTTCGTGCTTCATATCTTTCTCGAGCGAGGTGGCCATCTCGTCAAAGGTCTCACCCAGCTGATCGATTTCGTCATCGCCGCGCAAGCCGGTACGAGCGGACAGATCGCCGTCGCGAATTTGCTTGGCCGTGCTCGTAATACGATGAATCGGCTTGGTGAGCATGCGCGATACGAGCGATCCGATAACGACCGAGATGCAGACTGCAACAACCGCGGCAAGGGCCATGGCGTTAAAAGTCTTCTCCCTAAACGCAGAATCCGCCTTGGTGAGCAGAGCATCGGAGCCGATGGCCCATAGCTTTACCTGTCCGACATGTTCGCCAGAAGACGTTATGATTTCGACGTTGGCAACGCTGTCGGAGTCGGTGGGCGCCGACGAGACCGGACTATGCGATGCCTTTTTACCACTCGAGCCGCTCGACGGCGATCCGCTCTCGCGCACATCGGCGGTCGCACTTGCCGAAGGCCATGAGTCGTCATAGACGACAACGCCCTTCTTGTTGACGACCTGCATACCCAGGTCGTCGGACACCAAACTCGATGTCGCGACCGTGCGCAGCTCGCCCGCAGTCCAATTGCCGTTTTCCTCATACGACGTCGCAAGCTTTTCGGCGGCAGAATTGGCGATCTCGACGATATTGGAGCGCGTGTAATCCGAAAAGACGGTACCCCACACAACGGAGACAACGCCCACCAGCACCAATACCGTCATGAGCGACGTCAGGGCAAAAGCCAATGCCATGCGCGAGGGATAGCTCATCGCTGGCCGTGAATCGGAACGAGGCGTGTTCCAACTTGCCTTGGAACCCGCCTCGTTCTCCTGCTTGTGCTTTTGTCCGATTTCAAAGCGCGCAGGTGTCATATGTGATTTCCCTATTTCTCGTCCGACTTATCGGTCTTGGCCGGGGCCTCAAAGCGATAGCCGACGCCGTGAACGGTGTAGAGCCACTTAGGCTTCTTGGGGTCGTCGCCCAGCTTGGCGCGAAGGTTCTTCACATGGCTGTCGATGGTGCGCTCGTAACCCTCAAAGTCATAGCCGAGCACCTTCTCGACCAGCTCCATGCGGTTATAGACACGACCGGGATGACGAGCAAGCGTGGTGAGCAACTTAAACTCGGAAGCAGTCAGGTCCACTTCCTTGTCCTCGACCAAAATCTTGTGGCCTGAGATATCGATGACCAGATCGCCAAAGTCGAGCACCTCAACGGCAGGCTCGTCTGCCTGGTGAGCACGGCGGAACAGGGCACGGACGCGGGCGACGAGCTCGCGCGGCGAGAACGGCTTGATCAGGTAGTCGTCGGCACCAAGCTCGAGGCCGATGATGCGATCCTCGATCTCGCCCTTGGCGGTAAGCATGATAATGGGCACATCCGAGGTATCGCGGATAGTGCGGCAAACGCGCTCGCCGGGAATCTTGGGGAGCATAAGATCGAGTACAACCAGGTCGAACTGGTGCTTCTCGAACTCCTCGATCGCAGACTGGCCGTCGCCGACGCCAACAACCCAGTAGCCCTCGCGCTCGAGATAGGCAGCGACAGCGTCACGGATCGCCTTCTCGTCCTCGACCAGCAGAATCTTTTTTGCATCTGAAGCCATAACACGGCCCCCCTGTCTCAATTAACTAAGAACAAGCCCATTTTAACGCACCTATGCCCACCGAGCACCGCTACAGTGCGGCGGCTCGGCGGGCGGCACTCACAATTACAACGCGCTTATTCCCCCGTTGGCGCCTTTTTAACCCCTCGGCGCTAAAGAGAGAACAGGCGGGCGGTGACCGTCTCGGGAATTCCTTGGCTATTACGCACCGTGGCATAGGTTAAAAACGTATTCGATTTACCCGCCGTAGCTGGATAATCGCCATATTCGAGAGCGCGGTCGGGCGACAGCAGCGAACCATAGGTTTTGGCGGAGGTATCGATCAGAAAATGCGAGGCCTGAACCTTAACCAGATATTTGCCCTTTCTGCCGGCAGCACACGCAAGCGGCTCGCGCGACAGGAATAGGAACGTCCCGTTCTCGTTACCGATATAGGTGCCCATGTTGCCTAGACTTCCCACGCCGTTATAGGTGGCCTCGATGGAGAACACAAACGTGTCACCCATATATACGGCCTCGAAGGGAGACACCGATGAGGGAAGGACAAGCTGAGCCCTCTTGGTATTGTTGCCGTCCGTCAGGTCGATCGCCGTCATGCCGTAGTAGACGCCCTCGTCATTGCGCACACGCGGGGATATGGTCAAGATACCGTCACTCACGCGCGGGGCGGATGCAAAGCGACCCGTTGACTTCCAAATGGCCTCGGCCTTTGCCTCATCGAGCGAGCGACGGTAGCAATACGAGTCGTGACTCGTCTTATTGCCGCCTGCAGCAGGCATCTTGTACCAAATGACGGACGATCCGAACGCCGTAAACAGTGGCGGATCGTAGTCCTTGCCGCCTCGGTCGAGCTCGACCACATCGCCGACAAGCGACGCACCTGCCGTATTTTGCGCATAGAGCTTCCACGATGCGTTCGCAAAGTTCATTTCGACCCAAGCAAACACGCCATCGCCGGCGCGGACATCGTAAAACGAATACCCTGTACCTTCGACGGGATCCTCGATGAGCGTTGTGAGCGAACCGTCGCCCAAGTTGAGCACACCGAGCGTGTTGGCATGCAGTGCCGATGCCGGAGCCATCATGGCTGCGGCGTAATCGCCATCGCAATAGTTCAGCAGCGTACCCAGTGGCAATGTCCATGAAGCCGCAGGCTCGAGGTCGATGTCAACAGCCTCATACTCATCCGTAATCGAGACGATTTTTGAGTCATCCTTGATAACCTGCGGCTCGCCGGCGGCATCGTCGCTGGTGCCCGTTTTTTTCGAGCATCCGGCAAGCACCGTGGCAGCGCCCGCGGCAGCACCGCCGAGTACAAAGCCACGGCGCGATATTCCGTTCTTGATGTGGTCGACGATACCCATTAGGCGATCTCGGCGCGAGCGGCCTCGATAGCGCACGTAAGCTGGTCGGCGCAAGAGGTCTTTTTCATACCGCAGGTATTACCGGCGAGAACCTCGATTACGCGATCGGCAGGAGCACCCTCGACCAGCTTGGAGATTGCCTTGAGATTGCCGTCGCAGCCGCCGGTAAACTCAACGCCCATCACCTTGTTGCCGTCATCGGAAAGGTCAAGGTGGATATTGCGAGCACACACGCCCTGAGGCTTGTAATCAAACGAAATCATGCGATCCCCTCTCAGAATGTTATTCGAGACGACTATTATCCCCGTCTTTCCCTAAATGCAACGAGGCGCTTTGCCGGCAACACACATTACCAGCAAAGCGCCCTAAAAAGCTAACGTTATGCCCGAACCTACTCGAAGCTCAGCTGCTCCAGGCGATCGAAGACCGTGTCGATGCGGGTGAGGAAGTCCCACGGATCAAAGATCTCGTCGAGCTTCTCCTGGCTGACGGTGCAGCGCGGATCGGCCTCGAGACGCTCCTTAAAGGTGGGGCCGGAGACGCAATCCTGCACCTCGTGCCAAGTGGCCATAGCATTTTCCTGCACGATGGCATAAGCATCCTCGCGGGTGATGCCCGTATCGACGAGGGCCAGCAGGACCTTGGAGGAGAAGATGAGGCCACGGGTCTTGTTGAGGTTGGCCATCATGCGAGCAGGATACAGCTGCAGACCGTCGATAACGCGGATGAGGCACTGGAACATGTGGTCCAGCGCGATGAAACTATCGGCCTGGGCGACACGCTCGGCAGAGGAGTGCGAAATATCGCGCTCGTGCCACAGGGCGACGTTGTCGAAGGCGACCTGGGCGTTGGACTTCACGACGCGCGACAGGCCGCAGACCTTCTCCATGGTGATCGGGTTGCGCTTGTGCGGCATGGCGGAGCTGCCCTTTTGACCCTTGCGGAACGGCTCCTCGGCCTCGAGCGTATCGGTCTTCTGCAGATTGCGAACCTCGGTAGCGATACGCTCGCAGGTGGCCGCCGTGGTGGCGAGGACGCCGGCGAGGTAGGCGTGATGGTCGCGGCTGATGACCTGCGTGGACAGCGGATCGTGAACCAGACCCAGGTGCTCACAGACATACTCCTCGACAAACGGCTCGATGGAGCTGTACGTGCCGACAGCACCCGAGATGGCACCGAAGGCAACATTTTTGCGGGCATCCTCAAGACGGTCCAGATCGCGCTTGAGCTCCCAGGCCCAAGAGCCAAACTTCATGCCGAAGGTCATCGGCTCGGCGTGAATGCCATGAGTACGGCCGGCGCAGAGCGTGTTGCGCTCCTTGAAGGCACGACGCTTGCAGATCTCGCCGAGTTTCTTGACATCCTCGATAATCAGATCACAGGCCTGGGTGAGCTGGTAGCACAGAGCTGTATCGCCCAGGTCGGAGCTGGTCATGCCGTAGTGAACCCAGCGGCTGGGCTTGGGGTCGCCCTCGGGAACATCGGCATCGATGTACTCCTTCATGTTGGTCAGGAAAGCAATAACGTCGTGACGCGTGACTTCCTCGATCTCATCGACCTTTGCCTTCTCAAAGTTGGCATGGTCGCGGATCCACTGGGCTTCGTCTTTAGAAATGCCGATCTTGCCGAGCTCCGCCTGGGCCTCGCAGGCCAAGACCTCAATTTCCTGCCAAATGGCGTACTTGTTCTCGAGGGAGAAGATGTGTCCCATCTCCGGGCGGGTATAGCGGTCGATCATAGCGGCTCCTTTTTGGTTATTGGCACGTTGGTCGTAACTTAACCATTGTACCGTGCGCAGGTGCAAGTATGGGCAGTAGGCATTAACCTAACATTTTGCCGCAAGAGCGGGCGTGGGGACGTCCGCGTATTTGCTTCGCAAATACGCACCGGCTGCGGTCGCATGCCCAGATTCACAAAACCGTTGGGGAAGACTCCGCCGAATTGTCCGTCCCCACGTCTTCCTTTGCTGATGGAGCGGGCAACGGGACGTCTGCGTATTTGCTTCGCGGATCCGCACCGGCTGCGGTCGCCTATCGGCGACCTTGCCTGCTCGCTATAAACGCTTCGCGTTTATTTAACGCTCGCACCCTGTCGGGTTCGAGTCCCGGCACTTTATTAAAAAAAGCACGGCACCGGAACGGTGTCGTGCTTTTACTTTTTCTGGAGCGGGCAACGGGACTCGAACCCGCGAGTGTCAGCTTGGGAAGCTGATGCCTTACCACTTGGCGATGCCCGCATATGTGGGGGATAGTATAACGCGGTTGTCTTGTTCTATACAAGGGTGACGATGCTTGTTTTAGCTGTGGAGAAACGCCCTAATAACAGGCCAATTGTGAAGATGGGGACCTGTAGGCTCTTCTATTTACCGTTGTCTAACTGCAGATTTATTCCATTGTCTTTCGTAGGCGCCATTTGTCAGATATTTGGCAAGCGTTTGGTCAGGTTCCGGTACTTACCCGCATGAACCTTGGGGGTAGCCTCATCCTACGCGCCGCGGCCTCCCCATGCGGTGCACGAGGGATAAGGAGCAGCCATGTCCAACACACCCACGCACTCTGTCCACAGCGCAATCACAGCAGGATCGCTGCTCCTAGTCCTCTTTTTACTGATCGGCTGCCTGGCACCGGGAACTGCATTTGCCGTCGACGGCTACGATCAGCTCGGCTTCCGCACTATTAGCGATGATTGTGGGCCCTTCTTCATCGGCAAGTATGAAGCTCAAGACGCCTCGATTGCCTACTGCATGAACCAGGAGCGTCCCGGCCCCACCAAGCCGGGCGGCCCATGGCTCAACTTTGATCAAGGCTGGATGTGGCTCGACGACGAGTTCGCGGCAATCGTTTGTCACGGATATCCTACCGCCACGTCGTTTGGCGGTTACCATCTTTCACCCGATCGCGCCCGCGCCGCCACCCAGCTTGCCGTATGGATGCTCAACGGCACTACCCATGTCGACGGCACTTACTCCTACACGACCGCTCAGGGCAAAACCAAGAGTGGGCACTTTACCGCCGACAATGAGGTCGTTGCCGCAGCGCGCTGGCTCCACGACAGCGCCAAGTCGGGAAGCATTAAAGCCGCACCGCATCGCGCGCGGCGCTATTTGGGAACTGTGTCGGGCGGCAGCAAGCGTCAAGACATGCTCTACGTGCTCCCAGCCGTCTCCGTATCCTTCCAAAAACAGTCAGCCAACGCCGCCATCACAAGCGAAAACGATACCTACAGGCTCGACGGAGCGAGGTTCGACATCTATGAAAGCGCCGGCGACAAACGTGTCGGCAGCATCCAGATGGACAGCAGCGGTCGCGCACAGGCGACACTTTTGCCCAACACGGCATATTATCTGGTCGAAACCAAAGCTCCAGCGGGTTATATCCCTAGGAGTGACCGCATCGCTTTTTCCACCAGCGATGACGGCGGGAATGTCGTCATCGATGAGCGGCCCGGTACCATTACCCTGCGCATCGCAAAGGTCGATGCCGCGACAGGGGCAGGTCCTCAAGTCGGCGCGTCACTTGCCGGCGCTGAGTTCACCTGCGTCTCACAGTCTACCCCGGGCTGGACGCACACCCTCACGACGGATGAGGACGGCTGGGCAACACTTACCGACATTCCCCTGGGCACCTTTACCATCTATGAGTCGAGAGCTCCCGAGGGCTATCTGCCCTCCGATGAAACCTGGAGCTACACCATCGGGGCCGACCAGCTCGGAGACGCAGGTGTCGTTGAGCTCGAGCGCCGCATCCCCAACACCCCTATCGCTTTTGACCTCGAGATTTCAAAGTTCAAGGACTACGGCAATAGCGATGGGTCTGGTATAGAGCAGCCGGCGGAAGGCGTGGTCTTTGAAGTGGTAAGCAACACTTCGCAGCAGGTTGTTGGAACGCTGACCACCAATATCTACGGCTTCACATCGACCAAAGACCAGGCTGGAGCATGGTTTGGCGCAGGAGGGCGTCCCGATGGCGTCAGCGGAACCATACCGTATGACCGTGCCGGCTACACCGTTCGCGAGGTTGCCGGCACCGTGCCCGACGGCTTTAAGCAGGCAGGGGAATGGACTATTACGGCAGAGCAGATCTCGGACGGCGCAGAACTTCAGTACATCGTAGACAACCACGCCCTGTCGACACATCTTCAAATCGTGAAGTGCGATGCTCAGACTGGATCCGCCGTACCACTCGCCGGGTTCACCTTTCAGCTGCTCAATGGCAACCGTGAGCCCATCTCGCAAACATCCTGGCATCCCGCCCATACCGTTATGAATACCTTTACGACCGATGAAACCGGCACCGTCACCCTGCCCGAATCGCTTAACCCGGGCACATATTACATTCGAGAGACTTCCGCCAAGGAACCGTATCTTGTTGGAGAAGATCTAGAGATAACGATTCCCGCCGACACGAACTTAACGCCCGTCGTGGTCGCCTCGTTTTGCGACGACGCGGCAACAGGAAGCATCGAGATCGTTAAGAACGATACCGTAGACGGACACGCCCTTGCCGGCGCTGTTTTTGATATCCGCGCCGCGGGCGATATCGTGCGCCCCGACGGCAGCATTGTTGCCCTGGACGGCGAAACCGTCACCACCGTCACGACCGACGAGCGGGGATTTGCGTGCGCGAATCATCTTTCGCTGGGGTGCGGAACTGCCATCTATGAGGTTATTGAGGTGCAGGCACCCGAAGGATACCTGCTCGACCAAAGCGCCCACACCGTCGAGCTGTCGTATGTCGACCAGGAAACACCCACGGTCAAAGCGCACCTCGATGTCTCTAACGACTACACCAAAATCGACATCTCCAAAGTCGATCTGACGGGCAACCAAGAAGTGGAAGGCGCCAGGCTCTCCCTCCACGATGCCGACGGAACCGAAATTGACGCTTGGGCTTCCTCTGACAAACCGCATCGCATCGAGCACCTTTCGCCCGGCACCTACACCCTGCGTGAAGCGATGTCCCCGCGCACCTACGACCTGGCCGAAGACATGACGTTTGAAATTAAAGCGACGGGAGAAGTGCAGACGGCGGCCATGAAGGACACACCCATCGAGGTCGAGGGCAGAGTCGACAAGCAGCAAGAGATCGGCCGCCCTATCGGTAAGGGTCTCGTCGCCAACGGTGATGGCAAAAACCGGGCCGTGACACAATCCAATACGGACGGCTCCTTCTCCTATACGCTCGATGCTAAAAATGAGTCGAATACCTGGGTTGATGAATTCACCATCACCGACGATCTCGAGTGTGCCAAAGACGGCACTGCCAGACTTATCGCCATCGAAACCCCTATTGCGGCTGGGGACTTCGACGGTCTTTGCAACGTGTGGTATCGAACGTCGCCAGCGGGAGGCACCGATACGGGCGAACAAGTCAACGCAACGCTCAGTGACGGGCATGACAACCCTTGGCTCGAAACGGATGAGGTCAAAAAACTCTTAGGCAACGATTTGCGCATGGTCGATTACGGCGGTTGGCATCTTTGGAAAGCAGATATTCCAACAACGGAATCAGTCACCCTCGAGGCAAAAGAGCTCGCTCTTTTGGGCGACACCACCATCACAGGCATTCGTCTTGAATACGGGGCCGTATCGGCCGACTTCACGACAAGAGGCGCTGCAGACTCTTGGAACCGTGAGGATCTCAAAGACGAGCATGACGACCTTGATGATGCGAGCGCCGTCCTTGACTCGGATATCCACGGCGCCGTCATCCATATGCAGGCCGCGTCGTCTTACGCGCCCCAGAGCGCACTCGCCAACAGCGCTCGCGTTGACCTCTGCCGTAATGGCGGGGGCAGCAACCTTGAATCACATGACGAGGATCGCGTCATCCAGCGATGCACCATGCCGCAAGATTTACCAGCGACGGGTTCCCTTCCCATCGCCGCCTGCCTCACCGCCTTCATGACCTCCGGCGCCGCGGCAATCTGGTTTGCCCATCTAAAGCTGGCGTCGAAGCGTCGCTGACGCAAAAAAAGGCGAGCCCGTCTCCCGGCTCGCCTCTTTTTTCATGTGTAGCGCAGTGGCTATTCCCCAGATGCAGACCCACCGTCAATGAGCGCTTGATCGGACTCGGAGATGCCATCGGCTCCCAAACTCTGCTCGTGCTCCACTTCTTCGTTAATCGTGGACTCAGGCGTTGAGCCTTTAACACCAACGATATACGCGGCCCCGAAACCAAGGGCAATGGCGATCAGGGCCAAGATGAGATAGATGGGCCAGTGGCGCTTGATGTACGAAAACACGCAGACTCCTTAGAGGTCAACCTACGAACGACGAATGACCTCGGTCACGACCTCGGACACCGTAGCGATATTTGTCGGATTGACGTTGTGCGGCAGATCGTCCTCGGTGTAAGCGCACGCCAGACGCGGACCGTCAACGCCGGCAATGGTGAGGGCGCGTCGACTTGCCTCGAGCGCAGCATAGGCGTCGGTCTTGGCATAGGGCATCTCAAATGCACCGCAATCGACATGGAACGACTTGCACACCTTATTGACCAGGTTCATGATGCGTCGATCACCCTTGAGCAACTGCTGTTCGCCCTCGACCGTCACGACCGAAAGCCTGCCGGCACCAATGGACTCAAGGTTGATAAAGAACACGCCGCGGAGCTTGTCGCGATGCGCGGCCAGGAACGCCTTCATACCGGCGCCGTCGCAATCGGAAGCGCCTGTAGCCACAAACCAGATGTCGTGGCCAAGCAGCTCGTCATCACCCATGGAGGCAACGGCAGCGAGCATATCCTCAGTGGAAGCTCCATCGGAAGACGTGGCGCCACCCTTCCAGCCGTCGTCATCATCCTCGAAGTTATCCCACGAGCCGATGCCGCGACCAGACTTTTTGGCGTCGTAATCATCCTCGACGCCAAGCCAATCGCTCATGCTGCCCTGCTCGTTTTTCTTTTTGCGACCAAACAGACCTCCCAATCCGCGCTTTTGCGGCTTAGCGCTCGAAGCGGCAGGAGCCGAGATAGTCTCAAACGGCTGAACATCCGTGGTGGCCGGCATGGGAGGAACAACCGGAGCCGATGTGGGCTCGGGACCCTGTGCCGTCGCGAAGGGATCGTTGACCTGAGCCGAAGGGTCGGGAAGGTCGAACAGCGAGGTGCGCGAGGCGACATTGGCCTGCTGCATCGAAGGCATCGAGGGATCGGGGACCGAGGCCAGCGGAGACGCAGAGGGCATGGGAGCCGGCGCGGATGCCGGATCGGGAACATTCATGTTCGGGCGCGGCGACGCCTGAGACGAAATCTGAGCCATCAGAGCATCGACCGTCTCGGCCTGCGACGGAACGGCGTTGGCAACCGTCGCGCCGGGATCGCTCGGTGCGGGCATAGTGAAGATCTGCGTAGAGTAAGGCCTCGACTCATCCGTCTGCGGAGCTTCGGGGGCCACGGGCTCGGGCTCTTGCTCGGAGTTGTCCGCAGCGACCTGTTCCGCCGCGGATTGATCCTCGACCGTATCGGGCGCAGCGGGCTCGTCCTCGACAGGAGTGGAAAGGGGTTCGGCGATAGCGGTGCCCTGCTTCTCAAACGTCATCGTGGCATCGAACGACACAGTGCTGTCGACCGGCTGTTGGGTTTCGAAGGTCGTCGTCTCCTCGGCAGCATCAGCAGACGAAGGCTGCGGCGCCTCGAAAGACGTCGTGGCGTCTGCAACATCAACGGATACCGGCTGTTCGGCGTCGTTTTGCTCAAATTCCTGTGCTGCGCGCTCACGCTCGGCCTCGGCCGCCTGTTGTTGGGCCACAGCCTCGCGCTCGGCTGCCTCGCGGGCAACAGCGCGCTTTTCCTCAAAGTCGTCGACGAGCTTCTTGCCCTTTGCGAATGCCCCCTTAAAGAAATGGGAGGCACTGGCACCGAACGAAGCAAACGCGGAAGCGATATCGGCATGGGGCGTCGTCACCGGAAGCTCGGCAGAGAAATCGGTGTCGCTCTCATAGGACACGCGCTGCGGATATGCATCGTAATCGTCCTCGGTATTATCGAGCTCCTCGGGCGCCGGGGCAGGCGCCATGACGTCCAGACCGGCTGCGGGATCGATAGCGGTCTCTGCATCGGCCACCGCCTCGATGGCATTGGCCTCATCGGGCTGCGCAGCCACGGCCGGATCGGGCTGGGGCGTGGGCTCAAACGTCGGCTCCTCGCCCTCTTCGTAATCGAGCGCGCAGGACTCGGGAAGCATGCCCAGGGCACGGATGGCATCCGAACCAAATCGGATGTTACCGGCGGCATTGCGATAAAGCTTGGGCTCGGGCTCGGCCTGCTCAGCCGCAGCAGGCTCCTCTGCCGACTCGGCAGCGGACTCGTCCGCAACGGGCTCCTCGGCCGGAATATCTTGGACCTGGGGCTCGGGTGCGATGACGCCAATTAGGGTCTCGTCGGCAGAAGCACCTTCGAATCCATCGATTTGCTCATCAAAAGCCTCGCCCTGCTCACCCTCGGAAGCGACCGGCTGACCATACTCATCCTCGGTATAGGCAGGCTCTTCGTACTCGATGGTATTGCCGTAATCATTTTGCTGCTGGGCCGCGGCATACTCGGCCGCCGCACGCGCCATCTCCTCGGCACGACGCTTCTGCTCGCCAAAATACGTGTCAAACGGAATATCGTCAGGAAACTCGTTCTCACCCTGATAGGGGGCGACGTTATCCATGACACCCAGCATGGCGGCAACAGACGACTTGTTGCAAACCGAGCCGGACGTGTAGGGGAGGACAAAACGATTGGAAATGATATTGGCGGCATTGGCCAGTGCCACAAGGGAGGCCAGAATCGCGACAACCCACAGCAGGACCTTCAACGCGCCGGGAAGCGGCAGGATGCGCAGAATGGCAATAGCCGCGGGAGCAATCGTGGCAATCGGGAGCAACTTGGCGATTAGCGCTCGGTACGGCGCATAGGGCTCGCGAGCGAGCAGCTCGGCGCGCGGGGAGTCATAGTGCGCGACGACGACAACCGGGCGATTGCGCGGAGAGGCAAGCGGGCCCGACGCCTTGTGGTAGGCAATGACGTTTTGGCTCACGCCCGTCTTGCCCAGGCGCGAGATCACGGGGCGACCGGTTCGCTCGAGCACATAGAGCACGGCTCCGACAATGGCCAACAGGGTGCCGACTAAACCGATACCGCCGCCAATGCCCATAAGCAGGGCACCGGCAAATGCCAGGATGCCCGTAACGGCAAACGCCATCCTACTCGGCGCGGGAGCATTAAACTCCTGCACCTCGGGATCAAAGCCGTGGTTGCGGAAAATTTGAGCGATATCTTCGGCAGCCAAGCGCTCTTCTTCGCTGCACGCCGGCGTGATGCCGGTGTTCTGCAGCAGGTGGTTAATATAGTTCTGGGTGTTCGCCATATGCGCTCCACATCCATAATCCGACAAATAGGCCCAATGTATGCACATTAGAACCGTATATAGTCGAAAGTATACCCCGAGCGGGCGCAAACGGCCGAATTCTGAGCATCTTAACGCCCCAAGCGGACAAGGATATAGCCTAATCTCCATATCGGACTAAAATCATGGCATCAAACACCTTCCCATGCGAGGATCCTATGACGGCAAGCGATACAACCGTAACGAATAAAAAGGGGGCGCCGGGGCCCGGTTTCGACAAGACCGCCCAGCGCATCCTCAATCTGTTCTTTGTCCTCAACAGCTCTCCCGAGCCATTGACCACAGAGCAAATTGTCCTGGACTCCGATCTTGGCTATGGGTCGGGCAATATCGACTCGGATAAACGCAAGTTCCGCCGCGATCGCGAAAAACTCCTCGAGCGCGGAATCACGATCAAAGAAGTCCGCGCGGCAGGCGCCCAGGAAACCGAGGAAAGCGCATGGACCATCGACCGCGAGCACACGTTTGCGGCCGGTGGCCTCATCACCGCAGACGACGCAGACATCTTGCTCGACGCTATCGACCAGACCCTTGCAACCGGTTCGGCCGCGTTTGCCACGCCGCTTGCAGACATACGCTCCAAGATCGCCTACCTCACCGGCGCATTGACCGCAGAAGAGCCTCCCGCCCGTCGCTCACCCGCCGTCGATGCGGTGTGGAGCGCTTTCGCCGAACGTTGCGCACTGCGCTTTTTGTATCAAAACGGGCGCGGGGAGCAAAAAGAGCGCACCGTCTGCGTATACGGCATGTTCGAGCACGAGGGCGTGGCGTATTTTTGCGGACTCGACAACGCCACCGACGAAATCAGGACGTTTCGCTGCGACCGTATCGTTCGCGCATGGCGCCCCTCGAAGGCCTACTCCATCCCCGCCGACTTCAACCTGAACGATCGCCTGTTCTTTGAGTTTGATTTTGCCGATTGCAAGCCCGTTATGGCGACCTTTTCGTTCGCCCCGCAAGCCCAGGCCGACATGGTCAGCGGCCTAACGCGCGGTCGCGGGGAGCTCACACGCACCGAAGAGGGTTGGACCTGGACCGTCGGCGTGCGCGACCTTAATGCCGCTGCCTCGTTTTGTATGGAGCACGCCATGGACGGCATGAGACCCGTTGCCCCCGATGCGCTTAAACTGGCGTGGAACCACCTCATCGAAAGGACGGTGCACGAGCATGCCCGCGTGTAAACTCACCAGCGAGCAAAGGCTCTCGCGTGCGATTGACATCATGGAGGCCCTCTACGCTGCCGGCGAGACAGGTATGACACGAGGGGATATCTGCAGCCGTTTTGATATCACGGGTGCGGCGCTCGATGAAATTATCGATATCGTCTCGACCCTCGCTGACCGTGAGTCGGGCGCACGCATCATCTGCGAACGCCACGGCGAGCGCATCGTCCTGACAGGCGATGCGGGGCGCGTGCTACCTTTGCGCCTGAGTGCCGCTGAAGGCGCCGTACTCAACCACGAACTCGAATCGATGGGAATCGACTCTCGGGCAGCAGAGCGTATCCGGCATGCCCTCCTACCCGAGGAGCTCGGCTACAACCAGCGCGTCGTCGATACCGTTGCCCGAGGATCGCACTGGCAACAGCTGAACTGCGCGATTCAAGACGGCGTTCGATGCCGCATCACCTACCGCTCGATGGACGACGCGCGGCCGCGCGAGCGTCTCATCGACCCCCTGCGCATCGCGACGCATGGCGACCAAACATATCTGATTGCCTGGGATGTCGAAGTTGATGAGCAGCGCTCCTACCGCATGGACAAAATCGAAGGCCTTGCCCTTACCGACGATTCCGTGGAGCGCCACATGCCCGCGTCCGCGTCCCTCCACGAATCCCTTTCCCGAGCGGAGCAGAGCGCAAAGCTCCTCATGCCGCTCGACATGGCAGAACGCCTAGACTGGGCCGGCATCATGTCGATAGAGCCAAACGGGGCAGACATGGCAACGGTGACCGTGCGTTATGGGTCAGAGCACTGGCTGTTCTGCCAGGTAATCGCAGCGGGCGGAGCCATCCGCATACTGGATGACCCCGCCTCGGCAAAGCGTCTATGCGATATGGCAAAGAGTTTGATCTGTCCGCTTTAACGGCGTCGTTCGTGGCGTGCGCGCCACAGCTGTAAATAATGACCGATCTGTGCCGACTCGATACGCTGGTAGGAAGTCGTGGGCAGCGACGTCAAGAACTTCTTGCCGTAGCCCTTCGTCACCAGACGTGGATCGGCCAAAATGAGCACGCCGCAATCGGTCGACGAGCGGATGAGACGACCGGCGGCCTGCTTGACTTCGAGTACCGCCTCGGGCAGTGAGTAGCGCGCCCAGGCGCGGTCCTCACGCAGGTTGCGCTCACACGAAAGAGGATCCGTGGGGCTCGAGAACGGCAGCTTGGGGATAATGACGCAACGCAGTGTCTCGCCGCTGGCGTCAAAGCCCTCCCAAAAGGCCTTGAGTGCGAACAGCGATGAAGTCGGCTCGTTGATAAACCGATCGCGCAGGCGACGCGGGGACGAGTTGCGCTGTTGGCAATTGAGCTCCAGGCCCGCTCGCGCCAATTTGGGCTCGACACGGGCATACAGGTCCTCCATATCGCGCCTGTTGGTGAACAGCGTGAGTACCGATCCGCCCATGGCAAGATGGGCGTCGACCAGGACACGCTCGAGCGCCGACAGGTAGCCCTCGCGATCGCGCGGGTCGGGGATATCGCCAGCAACGACCACGGCCATATTTGAGTCAAAGTCATAACTCGAATCCAGGTGCAGCGATGAGGACGTCGAAGCGCCGATACGATCGAGCCCGACGGCATGGTTGAAATGCTCAAAGCTCTTGGACACCGTCATGGTCGCCGAAGCGAAGATGGCCGTGTGCACCTCGGGCAGCCACTCGTTCGCCAAGGCCTCGCCGATATCGATGCGCTCGGCGGTCATAGACTCCCCGCCCGCTCGCAGCCGGCGGTTCACCTGCAGTGAGTACACATAGTGCTCATCCGTACCCTCAATGATGAGCTTGAGATTCTCGACCAACTCGTGAAGACGGCGCGAAATGTCACCCAGGTCGACGACGACCTCGGGCTTATCGGCAGCGACGGCTTGCACCAGCGCGTCTATACTTTTATCCGCCTGTTCCAGCGCATCGATCGCAGTATGGGCCGACTGCAAAAAATCGTGCCAGTCATCCGACTCGCGCAGCTCGGGGCCAATCCACAGATTCGCGTTGTCATAGCTCCCGCGGGCACGGCGGCCAAGCTCGCGCACTCCATCGAACACATCGGCAATCGCCATACTCGCACGGGCAACCGTCGACGTCGCTTTGGCGGTGAGTCCCAGGTAGAGCGTAGAGCCCTCGGAAGTGGCCAGGTCACGGGAAACCTGACTCAGCGCGCCGGCACTCGACCCACCCAAGCGCTCAAACAGCGCGCGCGACTCATCGGCCGAAACCACGCGCGCCCATTGGCGACGAGCCTCGCGCTCGATGGAATGGGCCTCGTCGACCACCCAGTGACGAATCGGAGGCAAAATCCTTCCCTCGGCGGCCACGTTGCGGAACAGCAGGGAATGGTTGGTGACCACCACATCGGCGTGCGCCGCACGACGTCGCGCTCCGTGGACCAGGCATTTGTCGGGAAAGAACGGGCACAAGCGACGGGCGCACTCACGCGAAGCCGTCGTAAAGTCGGGACGGTTGACGCTGCGCCAGCGAATCCCGAGCGAATCGAGGTCGCCATCGGCAGATTGGCACACATATGCCATGATCACCGCAACCGCCGTGAGCGTGTCAGCAGGATCGCGCTTGGTGGTTATCTCGACCTGACTACGGCTCATGCGCTCGAGCTTGCGCAGGCACGGATAGTGGTCATAGCCCTTGAGTGCACAAAATGACAGGCCCCCGTCCAGCTGTTCAGCGAGCTTTGGCAGCTCATGGTACATGAGCTGATCGGCAAGATTATTCGATTTGGTCGCAATGCCGACGGTAATGTTGTTTCGGCGGGCGGCCTCGGCGAAGGGCACGAGATAGGCCATCGACTTACCGACGCCTGTGCCCGCCTCGATCACGCGATGGGTACCCGTGACCAGCGCATCGCGCACCTCAACCGCCATCGCGGTCTGCTCGTCGCGCGGCTCATAGGTGGGGTACATACGATTGACCAAACCGCCGGGGGCGTAATCCGCCTCTATCTCTTCACGGCTCGGCATCTTAAGGACCGGCAACTCGTCCGCATCAACGCGATCGTTTGCGCGATCAGCCTTGAGCACGTCGGCACGAGCGGCGCTGAGCGAAAATATCGAACCCGGGTTCTGGCCAGCCAAAAAAGAAAAAATGGGGCGATAGGACCAAGGCACGTCCGCATGCATGTCTGCCAAGCGCGCCATAAGGCCCGAAGGCAGATCGGTAAGTGCAACCAACAGCACGCGCCACACACCGCACAGGGCATCAACGTCTGCGTTCGCACGGTGCGACACCGAATCGCACCCAAACAAGTCGGCCATAAAGGACAGTTTGTGCGACGTCAGGCGTGGAAGCGCAATGCGCGATAGTGCCAGCGAATCGATCCAGATATCACTCACGTTGACACCGCCTTTGACCGATTCGATAAACGACCGGTCAAACGTGGCGTTATGTGCGATAACAGGACAGCCGCCCACAAAGTCGGCGAGTGCCGCGACGGCCTCGACGGCCGACGGGGCATCTGCCACATCGGTGTTCGTAATACTCGTGAGCTCGGTAATCTCTGCAGGAATCAGCTGCTTGGGATGCACGAACGTATCGAAACGGTCGATGACCTCGCGGCCCGAAAGACGGGCCGCGGATATCTCAATCAACTCGTTGTCCTGTACCGAAAGACCCGTGGTCTCGGTATCGAGGACGATTACATCCTCCTCGATGAGACCAAATGACTGCGTCTTAGCGCGCTCAGCGAGCGTGGCGTAAGAATCGATGACAAACTGCGGCGTTCCAGGAGATACGGCGTCCTCGATTAGCATGCAACGCCCGCTCGACGGAGACCCATACGGATCAGGCTGTCGCACACCTGCGGGAACGTCATGTCGTCGGTATGGCGAATCTCGTCAGGATACAGCGACGTATCGGTCATGCCGGGAATGGTGTTGGTCTCGAGAATGACAGGGCCGTCCTCGCTCACGATAAAATCGCTGCGTGAAATGCCCAGACAGCCGAGGGCCTTATGGGCTGCACAGGCAAGTTCCTGGGCACGAGCATAGTTTTCGGGCGAAATCTGCGCCGGAATGCGGTGGATATCTTTGGGATCGACGTACTTTACATCCAGGTCGTAGAACTCGCAGTCCTCGGGCTTGCGAATCTCCACAATCGGCAGCGCGCGCACGTCGTCCTCGCCGTACACGCCCACGGTGATCTCGGTTCCCTCGATGCACTTTTCGACCAGCACCTTATCGCCGTACTCAAAAGCCTTGGCGATTGCCGCCGGCAGCTCGGAGGGCTCATGGACGAGCGAAATGCCGTAGCTAGAGCCGTTGACGGCGGGCTTTACAAAACAACGCTCGCCACAAATCTCGACGATACGATCGATATCGACCTCGTCGCCTGCCTCAAGCGCCAGGCCGGGGGCAATGGGGATGCCCGCCCTGGCATATAGAAGCTTTGAAACCTCTTTATCGGCGCCACATGCGCTGGCGAGCACGCCTGACGCCGTGTAGGGGATACCCAGCGTCTCCATGGCCCCCTGCACGGCGCCGTCCTCGCCGCCGGCGCCGTGCATGGCGATAAACGCCACGTCGAAGCAACCAGTCGCCATAGTCACCATAAAGTCATCGGCAGCGGTGTCGAGCAGCTCCACCGAGGTGTAGCCGGCCTCCTTCAGTGCCACCACGACATTCTTTCCCGAATTGAGCGAAATCTCGCGTTCGGCGGAATGGCCGCCCGCCAAGACCGCTACGTGCATGTTCTCTAGGCTTTTACCCGGCATGGGCAGACTCCTCCTCTATAATTTCTGCAGCTGATACCATATTGTAGCGATACCCTCTACGTTTCCCCAAAATCGAAAGGCTTCCATGAATCCCAGGACTAAATCTCAAGACATTCGCGACTTGAGCCAAAACGATATTCGCGAGCTTGTCGCCGGGCTCGGCCAACCCGCTTTTCGCGCAAAGCAGCTCATTGAATGGGTTTTTGAGAAGAACGTTTGTTCGTTTGATGACATGACCAACCTTCCCAAGGCCTTCCGCGAGCAGCTGAAGGAGACTTTTGCCTTCGACACACCGACCGAGCTTACCAAGCAGGTGTCTAAGGATGGCTCTCGTAAATATCTGCTCGAGTATCACGACGGCATCTCCGTCGAGACCGTCGGTATGCCTCGTCGCAATAAGCTGTCTGTCTGTGTATCCACCCAAGCCGGCTGTGGCATGGGTTGTGCTTTTTGCGCTACCGGACTGAACGGCCTCAAGCGTTCGCTGTCCGCACAGGAGATCGTTGACCAGGTACTCCACGTTTCCAACGACTTTGGTGAGCGCGCGACGAGCGTAGTGTTCATGGGCCAGGGTGAGCCTTTCGCCAACTACGACGAGGTCCTCAAGGCACTACGCATTCTTAATGACCCTGACGGTATCGGTATCGGAGCCCGTCATCTCACCGTCTCCACCAGCGGCGTTATTCCTGGTATTCGTAAGTTTGCCGACATTCCCGAGCAGTTTACCCTCGCCGTCTCTCTGCACTCTGCCATTCAATCCACCCGCAATAAACTCATGCCGGGCGTTAAGAAGTACACACTTCTGCGCCTTCACGAGGCCCTTCAGCTTTACACCGAAAAGACCGGTCGCCGTCCGACATACGAATATGCCATGATCGAGGGCGTCAATGACACCAACCCCGAGATGCAGGCGCTCTGCGACTTCTGCGAGGGCACGCTGTGCCACGTCAATCTGATCCAGCTCAACGATATCGAGGGCAGCCCTCTCAAGCCGTCGCCGATTCATAAGGTTGAAGACCTTCAGCGTCGTCTTGAGTCCCGTGGTATTGAGACCACGATCCGCAACTCTCGCGGCAACGATATCGACGCTGCTTGCGGCCAACTCAAGCAGCGCTTCAAGGTTCAGAAGAACGCCTAGGGGAGACCAACCCGAGCGTTTCATGTGAAACATCGAACAGCCCCGGTTGCTTAATTGCAACCGGGGCTGTTTCATATCTATCACTAATATGCATCGCGCGTTTGCTCAACAGCTTTTTCGCAAGAACTTAGGGGTCCCTGTTCTGGCGTTCAGACAAGGACCCTTCATAAATAGCTAGTGATTGTTAGGTACCTAAAAGCCTACATTTTCCCATTGATGATTAACCCAATCTTGATTAATCTTGGGATTTTTAGTTACCTGAGCTGTACGCATAGCAACATCCTCAGTCATAACATCCATCTTCTTTTTGGATGTATCGACGATATCCTGCGCTCCGCGAAGAAGACGGCCACGCAATTCATCATCTGTTGCGACCTTAAATCCCGCAAATGCACCAACCGCTACAGTTGCAGCCAAAGCAAGAGCAGTCAGAACTCTATTCTTCATCCTGACCTCCCTGGTCAAATTGAATCATCTCGCCAAGAATGCGAGAGAGCTCTTCCTCATCCTTGAACTCAATCTCGATCTTATTCTTACCGCGCGAGCTCTTTACGCGAACGTTTGTGTTAAACACCTGACGCAATACTCGTGCTGCCTTCTTAAAGGACTGAGGCGTGGCGGGTCGGGGCGTCTTAGGCGTCTCTCCGGCAGAAAACAGTGGAGCAAGATTTTCTGTCGCTCGGACAGACAAACCCTCTGCAACAACCTTCTCAGCAAGCTTAATGCGTGCATCTTCATATGGAACCGCAAGAATTGCACGAGCATGACCGGCAGTCAGCTTGCCTTCGAAGATCATCTGCTGAACTACCTCTGGAAGATCGAGCAAACGCAACGAATTGGTAATTGCTGAGCGAGACTTGCTAACAGCCTTTGACAAGGCTTCTTGGGTCATACCGCTTGAATCGATGAGCTGTCGATACCCCTTAGCCTCTTCGACGGGGTTGAGATCAGAGCGCTGGAGGTTTTCAATCAGCGCGAGTGCAAGCATTTCCTCATCATCAACGTCCTTAATGATGACGGGGAGCTCTTCAAGGCCAGCAAGCTTTGAAGCCTGATAACGACGTTCACCCGCAATAATCTCATAGCCATTACCGTGCTTGCGCACAAGAAGCGGCTGCAGAACACCATGCTCCTGGATTGACTCACTCAACTCACGAAGCTCAGTCTCATTGAAATGAATTCGTGGCTGATTTGGGTTCGGAACGATATCTTCGATCGGAAGCTTGGTTTCCGAAGCGGCATTTGATGCCGACGCTGTAGATCCACCAGTCTCATATTCAGCTTCTGAGACCAGTGCATTGAGTCCACGACCCAAGCCGCCGCGCTTCTTAGGGCTAGGCACGCTTAATCACCTCTTTAGCAAGGTTCATATACGCCTTTGCTCCCTTATTCTGTGGCGCATAGGTAATTACGGGTTCACCGAACGACGGCGCTTCTGAGATTTTAACCGTACGTGGAATCAGGGTCTTGAATGCCTTGTCTCCAAAATACGATTGAACCTCTTCGACAACCTGATTCGAGAGCGATGTGCGCGAATCGTACATAGTCATAAGCACACCATAGGTATCAAGGCTCTTATTTAGGCGTGTTTTAACCATCTTCATTGATTCAAGCAGTTTTGTGACACCTTCGAGTGCGTAATATTCACACTGAATCGGAATCAAAACACTGTCTGCTGCCGTTAACGCATTAATGGTTAGCAAACCAAGCGATGGCGGACAATCGATAAAGATGAAATCAAACTCATCCTGAACAGGCTCTAGCAGATCTTTTAAGCGAGTTTCACGAGCAATCGCGCTCACAAGTTCAATTTCCGCGCCAGCAAGTTGGATGGTAGCTGGAATCACAAAGACCTTTTTACAATTTGTATCAAGAACGAGCGATTCTGCCGGAACGTCATTCAGCAACGCATCATAGATACAATGATCCAGTGCTTCTTTTTCAATTCCAAAGCCGCTCGTGCTATTGCCTTGCGGGTCAAAATCAACAATTAGAGTCTTTCGACCTTGTTCACCCAGCGCAGCTGCGAGATTTACGGCTGTCGTAGACTTACCCACGCCACCTTTTTGATTGATGATTGCAATGATACGCGTGTCTTTTGCGCTCTTAGAACGCTTAACGTCGCGAAATCCCACGGTCCCTCCTGGTGTGTATTAAAGCTGTCAAACGGAGGATGTTTCACGTGAAACATTCCGAATCGATATCAACCGCCATGTTTCACGTGAAACACTGCAAGTTGTTAGTATCCATTATGTTTCACGTGAAACATCTAGGCAAGCGGATTCTTCTTTGCCACGCCATTTGCACGAGGCAATGAGACGGATGCTGGATGACTCTTCTTAAGAACAATGAACTCCCTGTGACCCAAGCCTTCAGGCAAATCAATAGCGTCATTCAAAAGCAAAGTGAAGCCACAAATCTTAGCTGCTGACATGCCGGAAGCAAGCTCCTCATCCGAAGGATTGCCCTTGGTTATAACAAATAGCCCTCCATCCTTCAGATACGGAGCCGCATACTCAACAAGAATCGGTAGAGGGGCCAGTGCGCGGGCGGTTACAACAGAGAACTGCTTCTTATGGCTTCGAGCATATTCTTCAAGACGATCATGAACCGCATGAGCATGTTTCAATCCAAGAGCATGGACAAAGGAATTAACCGCATCAACCTTCTTGCCAACAGAGTCAATATAAGTAGCTTTACGATGCGTGGTTATGGTTAATGGAATACCAGGGAAGCCCGCACCTGTTCCCATATCGAGCAAAGCTCCCTCAGGAGCCTTGTTGATATAGGGGAGCAAAACAAGTGAGTCGAGAATATGAAGTACTGCAGCATCTTCTACGTTAAGAATACGGGTGAGATTGGTTGTCTTATTTGTTTCTAGAACCAAATCCAAATGCTGAATACATTTCCTCAGCTCAACATCAGTTACGCTCAAGGAATACTCTTTGCAATAGGAAGTTAGACGACTCAACATCTCGTCAGCCTGCTGATCAGTAAGTACTAACAACGAAAGCTCCTATCTGACAAAAATCAGTGTATCGAGAACTTTTGACAAAAAAAGGGGACGTGGAAACCACGTCCCCTTAGCATAAGCTCGAGAAGATTATCGAGCAACAATCACCACATGGCGATCAGGGTCAGAACCCTCAGAATGAGTATCGACGGCATCATTGCCACGAAGTGCAATGTGAACCAGTCGACGCTCGTAGGCATTCATGGGCGGAAGCGAAACACTCTTATGAGTGCGGATGGCACGCTCGGCAGCAGACTGAGCCATGGAAGCGACCTTGTCCTGACGGCGACTCTTGTATCCCTCTACGTCCACTACAACCGGATACCTAAAGCCAAGTTTGCGGCTCACCAGCAAAGAGAACACAACCTGAAGGGCATCAAGGGTGCGACCATGACGGCCAATGAGAACAGCAAGGTCGGGAGCCGTTACATCCAAAATCAGCTCACCCTCGTCGCCCTCATACTCATCGATAGGAGAGTTGGCGGCATCGAAGTGCGAAAGGATGGAACGCAGGATGGAAATCGCAACATCGGCAATGGTGTCGAGCTCCTCATCGGTCAGCTCTTCACCAGCCTTGTAGCGCTGTGCAATCTCGGGATAATCGCCCGCGACCTGCGGGGCAACCTCCTCAAGCATATCCTCGATGATCTCTTCAGACATAACGTACTCCAAAAGTTAGGTACCTAAATAAGAATACTATCCCACTACTTCTTCTTGTGCGGGCGCGGCTTCTTCTCTCGACGAGTGACCTCAACCTGCAGCGGAGCGTTCTTAAGACGCTCCTCCTCATCGGCCTTCGCCTTGTCGATGACCTTCTGCGTCACAAAAATCTGCTGGATAACCTGCCAAGCAGACGAGACGTCGTAGTACAGCAGAACACCAACGGGAAGGCTCCAGCCCATCCAAAGCATCATGACCGTCATGACAACGGCCATCATACGCATGCTCTGAGCCTGCTGGCCGGTCTGGTTGCGCGACATATAGAGCTGCGGAATCAGGGTCAGGACGGCGAACAGGATCAGGCAAACCAGCGCAGGCAGCGCAACCATAAAGCCATCGGCAAAGGAAGCGCTCGGCGTGGTGGTCAGGTCGGGCAGGATGTTGAAGAACGAGAACGTGCCGTCGTTAAAGTACTGCGGCAGGTTGCGCAGCAATGTAAACAGGGCGAACAGGATAGGCATCTGAATCAGCAGCGGCAGACAGCCAGCCATGGGGTTGAACTTGTTCTCGCTGTAGAACTTCTGCATCTCCTCGGCCTGACGCTGGGGATCGTCGGCATAGCGCTCCTGGATCTCGAGCATCTTGGGCTGCAGCACCTGCATGCGAGCCGTCGACTTGGTCGACTTGAGCATGAGCGGCGTCAGCAGCAGACGGATGATGACCACCAGGATGATGATGGACAGGCCCCAGTCGACCGCAAAGGTCTGGATGAGCTTGAGCAGCTCGAAAAGGATGTTAACGATCCAATCCCACATGTAAGTTTTCCTCCGATAGCGAGTGCCCGCTAGGGCACAGGGTCATAACCGCCGACGTGCAGGGGATTGCAGCGAGCGATGCGCCTCACGGCAAGCCAGCAGCCTCTCAAAACACCGTACTTCTCAATCGCCTGGACGGCGTATTGCGAGCACGTTGGGTAATAAATGCAGGCGTCAGGTAATAAGGGCGAAATAACCTGTTGATATATGCGAATAGGAGCGATGGCAACACGTCGCAAAACGTGATTGCTCATCGCTCCTCCCCGGCAACGCCGGCGCGTTTCATAAGCGAACGCAATGCCTTGTCCATCTCCTGCGGCGAGGAGATCCTCGTCTTGGGAGTCGCGAACAAGATGATGTCATAACCCGCAACGGGAAATCCGCAGCTGCGGGCGGCCTCGCGCATCACACGCTTAGAACGGTTGCGCACAACTGCACAACCGAGCCGTTTAGCACCAACGAAGGCGACCCTTCCGGAGTCGCCTTCGCCAACCGATTCACATATGGTCATTCGAATCAGAGGGTGATTGAAACGATGCCCCTGACTGAACACATGCTCGAAATCTTGCCGAGACTTAATAGTCTTCATGCGAGATGTGTGTATCGCTGCTAGACAGTGAGACGCTTGCGGCCCTTGGCGCGGCGACGGGCGAGCACGGCACGACCACCCTTGGTGGCCATACGGGCACGGAAGCCATGGGTCTTGGCACGCTTACGCTTATTAGGCTGATACGTACGCTTCATCTTAAGTTCCTCCTGCTGCATTTCGAGTGTCCGCGGGAGCGCGGACGCAGATATAGACACGTGAGCTTGAAGATTGTAGGGAAATCAATGTTCAAATGTCAAGAAATCAAAGGTAAAAGGTCGCGCAGTTCACACGGTTCCCCCATAAGCCCAACTGAAATTTGCGGGGTACGGCAACTTTTCACGATATTTCACCGAGTTTTCAACAGGTCATGTTGGCAATGTTGAGAACTTTTCGCCCGTTTTCCAAAGTTTTCAACAGGTTTTGAAAAATTGTCGAAAGATGAGAAACATTGCACGGTGAGCTACTATTTGTTCGAAACCTTTTGAAAGATTGCGAGCAGCATGTCTGACGACTTTTACACCATGGTCGATTCCGGAGACCCGGCACCCGACAACGAGCACATCACCGGCGTGCGCGAAAAGCGTGACGAAGGTGAACAGACGACCACGCAGGGGCCGAAAGCCATGTACGCTGCGCGCATCGCCGTCTATGACGACATGTTGTCGACACCGCGTGTGATCGTCATTGATCCGCAAGATGTCCGCACGTATTTGGAAGAGACGACCAACACCGTCTACCAGTGCATGAAAGAACAAGGCGGCCATATCTCGCTCATGGTCATCCGCGAGATTGTCGAAAATTTTATACACGCGCACTTTGCCGAGCCCATCATCTCGATTCTGGACGGCGGAGACACCATCCGCTTTGCCGATCAAGGACCAGGCATCGACGACAAGGAACGCGCTTTCGACTTTGGCGTTACCAGCGCAAACAGCAAGATGAAGCGCTATATCCGTGGAACCGGAGCAGGGTTTCCCATGGTGCAGGAGTATTTGGAAAACGCCGGCGGTGCCGTTTCCATCGAGGACAACATGGGCAACGGCACCGTGGTTACGGTAAGCCTGAACCCTAAACGCGTGCAGGAAATCGAGCGTGCCGGCGGACGCGGCGCTGCCGTGCGGCCCGAGACGGAACAGCCCACATATCCCCTGCCGGGAGCTTTTGCGCAGCAGCCCATGGCAGCGCAGCAGATGCAGCCCCCCGTGGGACAGATGCAGCAGCCCGGAATGCTACCTACACAAGAACCCCGGGCGGCATCGATGTCGATGCCGACAAACACGCCAGAGACCATGCCGCTGGCGGATCAGGATGCAGCAGCAATGCAGCAGGCGACGGGGGCGCCGGGTGGCCAGCAAATGGGCTATCAGCCGTACCAACAGGGATATCCATATCAGCAGATGCCGCCACTGGGGTATGGCCAGCAGTTCCCGCAGCAGTACCAGCAGGGATATCAGCAGCCGTACCAGCAGATGCCGCAGCAGCAGTACAACCCCTGGGCCCAGCAGATGCCTCCGCAGCCTTACCAACAGTGGCCTCAAAGTTTTCAACAGCAAATGCCGCCGATGCAGAGTTCTCAACAACCAGCAGCTCAAATGATGTATCCTAATGCAGCAAATCAGTATGCGCAGCCACAACCGGACGTGTTCGTAAGCGATCGCGGCAACGCCGCGCTGGGCTATCTGGCGCAAAATCAAGCGTGCGGTGCAACCGATCTGGCGAGGGCGTTTGGAAACTCGGCCCCCACTTGGTCACGCACGCTCAATGACTTGGCGCAGGCCGGCTTGGTCATCAAGCATGGCCAGAAATACCATCTGACCGAACTCGGCGCCGCTCGCGTGCGAGCTCAGAGCTAAAGAACGGGAGAGACAGTGGACGAGGAAGCAAGCATCATCCTGGGGGATGCCATCGCCTTTTGCCAGCGCGACGGCCAAGATGCACGCCTCATCAACATGCTGGGGCAATCGCGCGCCATAAGCCTGACCGAAGATACGCTCACGATCGAGGCACCCTCGCGCTTTGCCATCGCGCAGCTCAAAAAGCATCAGCCGACTATTGAGGCCTATCTGGAAGAAATCGCCTTTGCACCGATTGCGCTCGACGTCGTGGCACCGCAAGGCGCCGCGACGGAATCCGCTGCCACGACGGCGCCCGCCACGGCTCCCGCCGCTTCCCCGGCGGTGCCGGCCTCCGCAGGCGACGTACCGACGATCGAGCACCAGCACAGCGATGTTTCCCGTGAAACCATGGCACCGTTGCCGACCGCGGCGGCGACGTCAACGAACGTACCCGTCACGCACATGCCCATCGCTCACGACGCAGCGGCGGGCGCGGATTCGGGCATTGCAATCAAAAACACGCTCTCGGCCGATGATTTTCGTCGCATGATGAACCAGATGAAGGGCGGAGCGCCGACTAAATCCACGCAAGCTGCGACCCCCGCTTCACCCATGTCAGCACCGACCGTGCCGGCCGAGCAGAATACGGATGGAGCCCCGCTCGCCGCGAACTCAAAATTTACCTTTGAGAACTTTGTCTACGGCCCAGAGAACAGCCATGCCTATCGCTCGGCACTCAAGTTTGCCGCCCTCGCGGACGAGCGCGGCACATGCACATCACTGTTCATCTACGGCAAATCGGGCCTAGGCAAGACGCACCTGCTGCTTGCCATCAAAAACGAGCTCGCCGAGAAGTCGCCTGAGATCAAGGTCAAGTATGCCAACTCCCAGGCGTATCTGGACGACCTGATGACCGAGTTCGACCGTCAAAAGAAGAGCAACGCTCCCATCATGCAGGCGTACCACGGCGTGGACGTACTCATCATCGATGACATCCAAAACATCATCGGCAAGCGCGCGAGCGTGGACTACTTTTTCCAGCTCATGGACGAGTTCATCCGCAACAACAAGAAGGTCGTCATCGCGGCAGACCGCGCCCCCAAGGACCTGAGCATGGACGAGCGTCTGACCAGCCGCTTCAACGCCGGCATGCTCTGCCTGGTCGCAGAGCCCAGCTACGAGATGAAATACAAGATCTTGCAGCGCTATTACGAAAACACCATCGTCGCCGCTCCCGAGGCAGGCGACGACTCGCTGCTGGCGGCCTATGGGGGCGACGGCGGACACCTGACCGACGAGCACTTTAAACACATGGCCGAGGTCTCGGGCACCAACATCCGCGAACTCGAGAGCTTTTGCGAGCGCTGCGCCGGCGAGGCGGGCGACCGCGAGCGCGAGGGCGGAGAGCTCACCTTTGACGATATCGACGCCATCGCCGGCCAGTACTTCGACACATCGGCCAAAAAGATCAACGTGCAAACGGTTCAGTCCGTCATTGAAGAGCAGTACGGCGTGACGCACGAGGAGCTCATCGGCCCGCGACGCAACGCCAATATCGCCAAGGCACGCCACATTGCCATCTATCTGGCCATCGAGATGTGCGAGATGACGACCACGGCGGTGGGCGCCGAATTTGGCAACCGCAACCACTCGACCGTCAGCACGAGCTACAAAAAGGTCCAGAAGATGATCCAGGAAGACCGCACCGTCACCGAAGACCTCAAGTCGCTGCGCGATAAAATTACACTGCGCTCGTAGGGAAATAGAGACACCTGTTGAAAACTTGTCGAAACCACGGGCATAAGGTGTCTAAAACCCAACCCGCGATGATGAAAAGTTTTGCGCAGGTTTTGAACGTGGAAAACCACCCCTGTTGCACACAGGTTGCTGTCGATTCTCTTTCTGGGTCTGACCTGCGTCTTTGGGAGTAATCAACAGTTTCGTCAGTGCTATTACTATTATTAAGATATTTATATCTATAGAAAGGTATTAAAAGATGAAGTTCACCGTCAGCCAGAGCTCGCTTACACAAGCCATCGGCGTCGTTATGAAGGGTGTCGCTTCGGCATCCACCCTTCCCATCCTGTCGGGCGTGCTCGTCAAGGCCCAAGACGGCATCTTGGAATTCCAGACCTCTAACTACACCATCTCGATCCGTCATCGCATCGCGGCGCATGTCGAAGAAGAGGGCGAGATGGTTATCCCCTGTAAGATGCTCTCCAATATCACCAAGACCCTCCCCGATGCCCCGGTCACCTTTGAGCTGTCCGAGCGCCAGGTGCTGATTGGTTGCGAGAAGAGCTCTTTTAGGCTGAACACGCTCGATGCCAATGACTTCCCCGAGTTTCCGGCCTATGCCATCGAGAGCGCCGTGGAGCTGCCGACCGATATCTTGTCCGAAATGGTCGGTCGCGTGTGGCGCGTCACCTCGACCGACAAGGCCCGCCCCATCCTGGGCGGCGTGCACATGAAGGTCGAGAACAATACCGTGCGCCTGGTGGCGACCGATTCCTTCCGCTTGGCCGTGTGCGATACGCAGGTCGAGACCTCGACCCTCGAGGGCTCCTTTGAGCTCAACGTTCCGGCTGACGCCTTTAACGACGCGCTGAACATCATGGCCAGCCAGGCGACCATCATGATCGGGGCTACCGACACCCAGGTCGTCTTCGAGGCCGGCAACACCACCTACGTGTCGCGCCGCATCGAGGGCATGTATCCCAACTACAAGCAGCTCATCCCCGATTCGTGCGTGACGAGCGTCAAGATCGATGTCGCCGCTTTTAACGCCGCCCTCAAGCGCGTGGCCGTTATCGCGAGCGCCAACCCCGCCGTCAAGTTCGAGATCGATGTCGAGAACGGGCAGATGGGCCTGTCCTCCATTTCCAATGACCAGGACCTTGCGCAGGAGACGATCGATGTCGAGGCCGAGGGCGAGTCGGGTACCATCGCCTTCAACTACCACTACATCTTCGGCTGCCTCAACGCCCTGTCCAAGGAGAAGGAGATCACGCTGGAGCTCAAGAGCTACTCGCAGGCGGGTATCTTCAAGTCCTACGACAAGATCAACTACCTGTACCTGGTCATGCCGGTCCGCATCTAGCGCTGCGCCATGACCATGTTCGCCCGTGATCTTTCCGTCGCGCACTACCGCAGCTTCGATAGCTATCGCCTTGCCCTGGACGAGGGCGTGACGATACTTGCGGGACCCAACGCGGCAGGAAAGACCAATCTCATAGAGGCGCTGCAGCTGCTGACGAGCGGCGCCTCGTTTAGGCATCCGACCGCAGCCGAGCTCGTCCATGACGGCGTGGGCTCGTGCAAGGTCGAGCTGAGGCTCGAGGGCGACGGCCGCGTGCTTGATATGGGATTGAGCGTGGAGGACGGTAAGCGCTCGTTTAGCCGCAACGGCAAGAGGTGCTCTGCCGCCGGTGTGCGCGGGGCTCTGCCGAGCGTACTGTTTTGCCCCGACCATCTGGACATGGTTAAGAGAGGCGCCAGTGTGCGCCGCGCCGCCCTCGATGACTTTGGCATGCAACTGAGCGCACGCTATGCCGATCTTGCGAGCACCTATGGGCGCTGCGTGACCCAGCGTAACGCCCTGCTTAAGGAGACCTGGTGCTGTCGCGAGATGCTCGGCGCGTGGAACGATTCGATTGCCCGCGCGGGCTCGGCCCTGCTTGTGCACCGGTTGGCCCTGCTCGACCGGCTGGCGGGCCATGTGCACACTGCCTACGGGCAAGTGGCATCCGGTGAGGCTGCCAACGTGACCTATACGTCCACGCTGGGGGATTTGCCCCAGGTCGATGATCGCGAAGAGCTGAAGGGCTGGGCGTACGAGCGCATGCTGGCTGCCCTTGATGAGCACGCCGACGAGGAAATTCGCCGCGGCGTGACGTTGGTGGGACCGCATCGCGATGAGATTGAGTTTACCGTGGCGGGTCGCTCCGCCCGTTCATTTGCCAGCCAAGGTCAGCAGCGAACGTTGGTTCTGGCCTGGAAGGTGGCGGAGGTGGCCGTGGCTCGCGATGTCCTGGGCACCGCCCCGTTGCTGCTTTTGGACGACGTGATGAGCGAACTCGACGGCGAACGCCGCGGTGCTTTTTTGCGGCTGATCGGCGATGATATCCAGACGGTCATAACCACGACCAACCTGGGGTATTTTACCGATGACCTGCTTGATCGAGCCAAGGTGGTGAGCATGGGTGAGACGTGCTAATTACGAGCGCGAGAGCGAAACGGTTGCCTTCAGTGGATTTTTGAACGCAGAGCGTCAGCGCATCCTGGCGGCCGCGACACCTGAGCGCCGCGCGCAGATGGAGGCTGCCGAGGAGTCGCGCGCGGTCTATCGCGCGTGGAACGCGGTGTGCTCGGGCACGCGCGAGGGGCGGCATGTGACGGGCTTGCGCTACCTGCCCGAGTCCAATGAGCTGCTGGTATATCTCGATTCGCCCTCGTGGACGCAGGAAATGACGCTGTTGCGCGAGATCATCCGCGCGCGCATGGAGCGCGCCGGTGCGCATGTGGACGGCCTGGTGTTCAAAACCACCGCGCCGGGTCACACGCCGCCCGCCGCCAAGCAGCGCCTGCGCCCGGCGACGACCGAGCGCCCGCCGGCCCCGCACGCCGACCTAAGTGAGGCCGAGCGCACCGAGATTGAGCGCCAAGTGGCGCCCATCGAAGACCAAAAACTGCGCGAGGCCCTCGAGAATGCCATGAGAGCCAGTGCCGAGTGGGCCAAGGGCGTAGAAAGCAAAAAAGAGCCTTAAATCGCATCTGGTGGCCTTGTAGAGCCAAATACCCTCGTTCCCGAGGGTATTTTTTTACGATAAACTAGTAAGGCTGTACACATTTTCTTGACTGAAGGAGGACGTGTGGCAAACGAAAACGATTACGATGGCGGCGAGATTAAGATTCTCGAAGGTCTCGAGGCCGTTCGTAAGCGCCCGGGCATGTATATCGGCTCGACGAGCGCCAGCGGTCTGCATCACCTGGTGTGGGAGATCGTTGACAACTCCGTCGACGAGGCCATGGCCGGTTTCTGCACCGAGATCCAGGTGACGGTCCACGCCGACAACTCCATCACGGTCGTCGACAACGGGCGCGGCATCCCCGTCGACGAGCACCCTGTTAAAAAGATCCCGACGCTCGAGGTCGTCATGACGATCTTGCACGCCGGCGGTAAGTTCGATAACTCGGCCTATAAGGTTTCGGGCGGCCTGCACGGCGTTGGCATCTCCGTCGTCAACGCACTGTCCAAGCGCGTGGTCGTTCAGGTTCGTCGCGACGGCAACACCTACGAGATGGAGTTCTCGCGCGGCAAGACCGTTAAGAAGATGGAGGTCGTGGGCACCTCGGATTCGACGGGCACCACCGTCACCTTCTGGCCCGACGACGAGATCTTCGAGACATGCATCTACGATTTCGATACGCTGCACAACCGTCTGCAGGAGACGGCGTTCCTCAATAAGAACCTCAAAATCGTGCTGACCGACGAGCGCGAGGCGACTCCCCATGTGGAGGAGTTTTGCTACGAGGGCGGCATCATCGACTTCGTCAAGTTCCTCAACGAGGGCAAGGACGTCCCCGAGGCCTTTAAGGAGCCCATCTACATCGAGGGCAAATCGGACCCGGGCGCGCCTGTGACCAAGATGGGCGAGGTTGAGGTTTCCCTGCAGTGGAATAGCGGTTACGGCGAGAACGTCATGTCGTTTGCCAACGACATCTACACCCCCGAGGGCGGCATGCACCTTGAGGGCTTCCGCACCGCGCTCACCCGTGTGATCAACGACTACGCGCGCAAACAGAACCTGCTCAAGGAAAAAGACGCCAACCTGACCGGCGACGATGTGCGCGAGGGCCTTTCGGCCGTTATCTCGGTCAAGCTGCCCGACCCGCAATTTGAGGGCCAGACCAAGGCAAAGCTGGGCAACACCGAGATCCGCACCCTCGT
>ENA-ORTN01000756-ORTN01000756.1-human-gut-metagenome-genome-assembly--contig:-NODE-756-length-35390-cov-4.492486_pt1 | contig 35390 bp, 35 predicted proteins | sample MGYA00242070_ERZ509189 | MGnify/ENA primary metagenome ERZ509189 (study PRJEB26280, sample SAMEA2338821) | human gut metagenome | biome: human gut; feature: human-associated habitat; material: faeces...
CGCGGGCAATCCAGTAGTACTCGCCGACGATGCCGAGCGTGTCGGCGCCGTAGGGGAGATAGGTCGACAGCTGGTGCAGAAGCGGGCCGGGGCAGAAGACCTCGGTTGCGAAATCGATGGGGAAGTCCTCGGGGATGGTCGGTGCTGCGGGTGCGGGGGCCGGTGCTGCAGCGGGGGCCGGAGACGGTGCCGGTGCGGGAATTTGGTCGCAAGCAGCGGCGGGCACGGATTCGATGACGGGTGCGGGCTCCGGCGTCGCTTCCGGCCTGGTCGTGGAATCTGCGGGCTTCACGATGGCGGGCGCGTCTGCTGCTGCAGTTTCAACCTCAACCTGCGTCGCGCTATCATTCTCGACGCTCGACTTTGTCTCGATGGGCGTGGATGCCATGGTGGTGATGCCGGCGTTGGCGTTCTCGGGGTCATAGACGACCGTGAGCGAGATGGCGGGCTGCGGTGCCTCGGACTCCGGCGTCGACTCGGTAGCGTCTTGATCGTTGGGCTGATCGTCCTCGGCTTCGTCGCTAAAGACATCGCTATTTTGGAACGCAGACGTCTCGGGTTGGTTAGCGGCTTCTTCGGTTGTCGACTTGGGAGCCTCGTTGAGCTCCGCAGTGGCTTCCTGCTCGGATATGACTTCGGGATCGGTCGTGGCGGCGATTTCGGTTTCGGCTTCTGCCGTTACCTCAATAGCGACTTCGATCTCTGCCTCGGGCTCGGGCTCCGGCACAGCTTCAGCCACGGGCTCGGGCTCGGGACGCTTAACGTGCTTGGGGCGCACGGCCTTGAGGTCCTTCTCGCCGCGCTTTTTCTTTTTGTAGGACTGCTTGGCGCCCTTGGCAGCCTTGGGCTTGTCCTCGCCCTTGGCAAGGGCGGTATCCCAGGCCTCGTTGGCGATGACGGTGGCATACAGGCGGCCGCCCTTAAAGACGGTCAGCTTAATGCAGTCGTCGAGCTCCTCGAGCAGCTCGCGCGTGGACTCAAAGCCTAGGTCATAAGCGGTCATGTCGCCGGCGGCGAGCGCCTCCTCGACCTGCGTCATAAACGTTTGCTTGCCGCATCCGATTGCATCGCGCGGCAGGCGATACAGATAGATGTGGTTGCCCAGCGATAGCGTGGGCCTAACTATTGTCTTGCTCATGGCAAATCTCCTCTTTACACATGTAAAGCATCTTACCATCGCATAGCGTTTGCCATGGCGGCGTCCAAGGCAAACGGGCGCGAACCGATATCGATTCGCGCCCGTTGTACAGGTTGCCTATCTGGGGATGCAGCGCCTAGTTGCCCGATGTCGTGCCTTGGCTTGAACTGTCAGATGTCGTGCCCGATGTGGTGCCACTCGAATTGCTGTTGTTGCCGTCTGCTGTGCCCGTTCCCGACGTGGTGTCGCTCGTCTGGCCGCCCGTGTTCGGCTGCGAACCGTCAGTCGTTTGGCTTGAGTCGGTCGTGCCAGATTGCGTGCCGCTGTTGTTCACAGAGGAATCGACGCCTTGCGATTGATCGGGGGTGTTCGGGGACGAGTCGGTGGATGCGGAGGTGCCCTGCGAGTTGTCCTGTTGGTTTTGCGATTGGCCGGAGCTATCCGCATCGCTTTCGGCCGTGCGCGACGAAAGGATTGGCTCGGGACGCTCGCCCAGACCCTCACCGGCGGTGGTGATAAGGATGGCGCCGGTGCAGGCGATGACCGCGACGATGGCGATGGCGATCGAGAAGAAGATGACCTTCTTTTGCGTCTGGCTGCGCTCTGCCGCGGCCTTGGCGCGCAGGCTGTTAGGGGCGACGCGCGCCGTGGTCGCTCGCCCCGCAATCTGGCGCATCTCCTGCGTAGTCGCGGCGCCCCCCAGGTGCTCCTCGGCATTAAACTCAACGGGCTCGTAGGCGCCGGCAGGGTAGTCGACAGAGGCATGCGTACCTTTGATGGCTTCGGCGCTGGCAGAGATAAAGTGGCGGTAGACCTGCGAGGACACAACGGTGATGACCGAGCTCACGGCGGCACCAATTACTGAACCGGCGATACCGATCTTGGAGGCAAGCGCGACGCTCGTGGCGGCAGCTGCGGCGCCGGCGACGATCTGGGGAATGGAAATATCGTCGAACAGGCCTTTATTGGGCGCGATGGCCATGGTCTGTCCGATGGAGTGGTTTTCGTGCACGCCGTTGTTGAGCGATGCCGGCGTCATGACGCGCGTGCGCGGCGCGTCGGTGTACCTGGTTGTCATACGGGGTCCTCCCGGTGTAAATCTGCTTCGTTTCGTGTAGCCATCAGGGTACCCACCAGATGTGAATCGTACGTGACATTTAACAGATACCATCAACTCATCAAGGGGGCTTGCTGTCTTTGGCGAAATAGCTTGATGCTAAACTGGACTTACGATTGCGAGGTGGTTTACGTGATGTACCCGTATATGACATTCGAAGACGGTACCGAGGTCATTCATTCTGACCTGATTACAGATGGCGATATCGAAAAGGTTATCGTGCATTTTGAGCGACCGACGGTAGAGGGCTTCGACTCCGCTCGCTGTGAGTTGCCTTCCTGTTCGTGGACTGACTGGGAAGGGCATTTTACTCAGAGTGAAAAACGAGCTTTCGAAGAGTGTTTGAGCAAATAATTTAGATTAGTTCGAGTTTAGTTCGAATAAAGAAGCCGAATGCGATGACCTAAAGCGTATGCATTTTTAGTATTAGATGCGTATGAAATGGAGGATGTGAATGGATGAGCTAATAGACTTTAAAAAACGATTTCTCAAGAATGGCGAGCTGGTTTCAATTCCAAAAAAGGAAAGCTATAAAAGAATCATGCTGCTATGGGCCGTCTCTTTCTTTGAATTAAATACAAGTTATACGGAGCTTCAGGTTAATCGTGTGCTGTCACAGCTCTATCCTGATTATGCCGTGTTGAGGCGGTACTTGGTTGATTATGGATTCCTATTAAGGGATGAGCGAGGCCTGAAATACGAGGTTAATCGTGATGTTCACGGTATTGAGAGCTAGCCGTCCGGTTCGGGTCCTATATATTGCTAGAGGGATAAGCGAAATAGGCAATTGGTGTGCGAATATTGCTTTGCCAATGCTGATTTACGAGGTAACTCACGATGTTTCTGCAACTGCTTTGATGGTCTGCTGCAGATTTGCCCCCTCTCTGTTTTCAGTTGCGCTCGCGCAGCTGCCTCAGAAGATGGGTATCGGGACACTGCAGGCCATGAGATTGGCAGACTTAATTCGCGCGGGATTATTCGTTTGCTATATTTTTGTTGATAGTAAATGGAGTATGTTTGCTATTACGTGCGCGGTATCGCTTTGCCGAACGGTTGAAATGCCCTGCTTTTACTCGTTGTTAAGAGCCAATACGAATAGTATCAATCGCGACGTAATTAATAATTCGTTTGGGTTTCTGCAGAATTTGATGATGGTGCTGGGGCCAGTTGCCGGCGGTTTTGTTGTCGCTCAATTTGGGGCGGAGGCTGTTCTTGCATTAGACGCGCTTTCTTTTGCCGCGTCGTTCTGGTTGCTGCGAGATGTTCCGTCGGTTATCGAGGTTAATGATAAAGAGGGGATAAGCAAAAATGAAAAAAACAGGACTGCATTTAGTGATCTTAGCGCGAAGCACTTGGCAATTGGTTTCCTATTAATCGATATTTCTAGTGGCGTGGCATTCGGCTCTCTGAATTCTCTTTTGCCAGCTATTGCGCAATTGCAATTTGACTCGTCATCGATACAATACGGATTCCTTCAGAGTAGTCTTACAATCGGACTGTTGTTCGGAAATACAATATATGGTCGTTTAATTAGTGGTTCCGATTGCGTTAAATCATATTGTTTTGTGACGTATCTTGCGCTCGGTGCGTATCTGGCGTTTGGCTATCGCTATGCGTCTGGGATATCGTTTATTTTCCTTTTTATCGTCGGTGCCGGAAACGCCATTCAAGATGTGCTTCTCATAACATCGCTGCAGGATTTGGCGAGAGACGGATCTGAATCGATAAGCCTGTTTTCAATTAGGGAGTCTTTGCAATCGGTTGCTGTTGTTATTTCAACACTCCTTGTTTCGCTGTTCACGAGCATCGCGATGTTCTCAATTCTCGTTACAGGACTTGGTGTATTTTCAATTATGATGGTAGTTGTGTTTCAATTGAATTATTTGCGAAAGATGTGACGTTGATATGCCTAAAACGCTTTTAGTATTTCCCCCAGGATGGAGTCCAGTGGGGCCGTATCTTGCCTTGCCTGTTTTGAAGTCATATCTTCAAGAGGTTGAACAATATAAAGTTGACATCGTTGACTTAAACGTGGAATTTTACGATGACCTCCTATCTTTTAGACATGTCGAAGAGTGCTGTAAAAGATATCGGGAATCAAAGGATTCGTTTAGTTCGAATGTTCAATTAACAATCGAGTTGATACAAAAGTCAGCACTTAATGTTGACGAGGCAAAAGATATTTTCAGATCGAAGAGATACTTTAATCTAAAAGAAAGACAATATGCTGAAAACATTTTTAGAAATGCACTCTATATCATAAATCACGTCTCATATGGAGTTAAATACACGTTCAACTCCATAGATCTGCCCTATGATTATTATTCGACACCAGAAATAATGAAATCGCTTGCGGATACCTTGCATAATCCGTTTATTTCCTTCTATGAAACTGCCTTTCTTAAGCGTATTCAGAGGGAAAAAATCGAGTTTATTGGGATTTCGGTGAGCGGCTGTTTCCAATTGATTTCTGCAGTTACGTTAGCGAAACTGATTAAAGAAGAATGTCCATCTGTTAAACACGTCTCATTGGGCGGCAATTACATTACTCGTTTAGCAGATGACTGCATGAAAGAATGGCATCCCTTTTTTGAATACATTGATTCGATAATGATGTATGACGGCGAAGAGCCGCTTGCACGTCTTCTTGAGGCTCTTGACTCTGGTGATGACAATCTCGACTGTGTTCCAAACCTTTGCCATGCTAAAGGTGGAAAGATATATAAAAACCATCGGATTGAGCAAACATTTATCAACGATACAGTTCCCGATTTCGATGGCTTCGCCCTTTCTAAATACTTCATGCCTGAGTTAATATTGCCGGTTTATTCCTCTAGGCAGTGTTTTAATCATTGCGCCTTCTGCACCATTCCCGGTGCTACCGGTGGTTGTTACCGAAAGATGCCTATATCGAGAGTATTTGAAATAATGTGTCGGTTAAATGAAAAATACGGCACGAGAGTTTTCTCTTTTGTGGATGAAACATTCGAAGGCAAAAGAATGGAGCAACTCGCGGATGAAATAAACGCATCGGGAAAAACGTTTTTCTGGCATGGAGAAACGAGGTTCTCTCCAACCCTAAGTACAGACGTTTTCAACAAGATATACCAAAGTGGATGTAGGCAGATTCAGTTTGGCCTCGAGTCATACAACCAAAGAGTTCTTGATCTAATGAAGAAGAATACGAGAGTTGATTGGATTGATCGTAATATCCATGATTGTCTCAATGCGGGTATTCCTGTTCATCTATTCTTTATGATTGGCTTTCCGACCGAAACTAAAGAAGAGGCTCTGAACACCTTAGCTTATACAGAGAATGTTTTGAATTATTCAAAACAGGTATGTGGTGTTCCATATTCCACGAGAGGATTTACGAATTTTGGTCTCGTTATGGGGTCGGATGTTTGGAATCATCCCGATAAGTATGGTGTCTCTGTAATGCCGAAGTCCCAATATGAGGATTTGCGCCTCGAAGTGGATTATGTTTCAGGCACTGGTTTAACTTTAAATGAAGCAAAATCCTTATCTGATGAGCATCATATTGATTTTTATATGCAAGAGGTCATAAACGGTAGCGACACAATTGACTTGCCCCAGCGGCTCCATATTTCAGAGGTGACCTGGATCCTAGATTCTATTCACGCTGTCAGGTATAAGGGACATTTGACCAAAGTAAAGCGACGACTAACTAGTCTAAATCCAGCTGATCGAATCTGGCTGGATTCCAAGACCTCTGTCGTGCTCGTTGAGCCATTTGCTTACTTCTATAATTCTGAATACCATCATGTCTATGCTGTTTCCCAGTTGGTATACCTTAAGTTGGCCCGTTTATTGGAGGCCGATTGTAGCATTTCTCTTATCCTTGATCAGGGCGATCTCGAGCTGACAAGGGCGATAGAAGAACTGTTGCATTATGGATTGCTGAATACAAATATCGATGCCGATTATGTAATGCACGATAATGGTTTTCAATTGGTTAAAAGTTCGTTTGTGAAAGAAGTCGGACGCTCAAAAGAGGGGTTAAGAGTACTGCTGAGTTGTGCCACCCATAGAATGTGTGCGGTTAATGATTTTTCGTTCGCTTTGCTTTCGTTGTTTGAAAAGCCGATTACTAAGAACGAGGTGCGCGACATTTTGAAAAAAGAGGGACTATCGGCAAACGAGGAGCAATTAAACAAGTTGGTTGATAATTGCATGAAAGCAGATATACTACAATTAATTAGATAGAGGAGGTTTCTGCATGGACGTTATTAACAAAGATCTCTTGGAGCAACTGAAAGAGTTTCAGGAAGAGGGCGTCGTGGTAGAAGTGTTCGACTTTGAGGACTACATGGATAAATTCTGCCATTAGTTTCGGAATTTACTCGCCTCGCTTAAAGGAGAAGTCGATTATCGATTTCTCCTTTTTTAATTAAAGATATTTTTGAAATACATGCTCTTAGCACGGGTTGGCCTCTCAGTAAACTGGGAGGTTGCTTTGGCTAGTTAGAGATATGTGAACGTCCGTTAGACTGAATCTCAGGGTAGAAGGGGCCTCCAGTGTCCAGATCAACAAGGCAATGCTGCGTTTCGGCTAATAAGAACGATGGCTTTTTGCGTGTGGCGGCGGCGTCGCCGCAGATTCGCGTGGCCGATGTCGAGGGCAATGCCGAGGTTGCGCTGGCAGCTGTTCGCGAGGCTGCCGAGCGCGGCGTTCGCGCGCTGGTGCTGCCCGAGCTCAACTTGTGCGGCTATACCGCGGCCGACCTGTTCCATAACCGCACGCTGCAGCATGCCTGCGAGGCTGCTCTGGTGCATATCCTCGATGAGACTCGTGAGCTGCCGATTGTCTTTACCGTTGGTCTTCCCGTTGCGGTGGCCGAGAATATCTACAACTGCGCCGCCGTGTGCTGCGCGGGCGAGCTTTTGGGCCTCACGGCCAAGAAGTATCTGCCCAACTATGGCGAGTTCTATGAGTGCCGTTGGTTTGCTCCGGCGCCTGCGGATCCCGTGTGGGTCGAGTTTGCCGGTCAGGGTCCGGTTCCGCTGGGCTCGGGGCTTGTCTACCGCTGCTGTGATGAAGGTGCCGAGGATATGGTGCTGGGCGTTGAGGTCTGTGAGGACCTATGGGTGCCGGCGCCCCCTTCGACCGAGATGGCGCTTGCCGGTGCGACGGTGATTCTCAACCCGTCGGCTTCGGACGAGATTATCGGTAAGGCAGACTATCGCCGCAGTCTCATCTCCAATCAGAGTGCGCGCCTGTACTGTGCCTATGCCTATGCAGATGCGAGCGAGGGCGAGTCCACGACCGATATGGTCTTTGCGGGGGAGAACCTCGTCTACGAAAACGGCTCTAAGCTGGCGGCGACCAAACTGCTTACCTGCGATATGGCCATCGCCGATGTCGATCTTGACCGCCTGGTTGCCGAGCGCCGTCGCTCGACGACGTGGACGCGCACGGACGATGCGTCGGAGGCCACGACCGTTGAGTTTTCGTTTGAGGTCGTGCTGGCCGAAGAACCTGTTCTGCGCGATGCCTGCGATATCGACCGCGTTTTCCCGCGCGCGCCCTTTGTGCCGGCCGACCACGGCGACTTGGCCGAGCGCTGCGAGACGATCCTCGATCTGCAGACTGCGGGCCTCAAGACCCGCCTTGCCCACACGGGTACCAAGGCTGCGGTTATCGGCCTTTCGGGCGGCTTGGACTCCACGCTAGCGCTGCTTGTGACCGTGCGTGCCTTCGATGCACTGGGGCTGCCGCGCACTGGTATCACAGCCGTGTCCATGCCAGGTTTTGGCACGACGCATCGCACCAAGTCGAATGCCGAGTCGCTCGCTCGCGACCTTGGCGTGAGCTTCCGCGAGGTTTCGATCCACGCGGCCGTGGAGCAGCACTTCAAGGACATTGAGCACGATCCGACCGTCCAAGACGTGACCTACGAGAACAGCCAGGCGCGCGAGCGTACGCAGATTCTGATGGATCTGGCCAACCAGGCTGGCGGTTTTGTCATTGGCACGGGCGACCTGTCGGAGCTGGCGCTCGGCTGGGCGACCTACAACGGCGACCACATCTCGATGTACGGGGTCAACGCCTCCGTACCGAAAACACTGGTACGCCACATCGTGAAATACTACGCCGGAACGGTGGAGAACGCCGAGCTGCGCGAAGTCCTCATGAGCATATTTGACACGCCGGTAAGCCCGGAGCTTCTCCCGGCGGACGAAAACGGAAATATCGCACAGATAACCGAGGATCTGGTAGGTCCCTACGAGCTGCATGACTTCTTCCTGTACAACGGGATAAGATGGTGCTTCCCTCCGAAAAAGGTGTTCCGCCTGGCGGAATACGCATTCGCCGGAAGCTACGACCGCGATACGATACTCAAGTGGCTGCGGACGTTCTACCGCAGGTTCTTCTCACAGCAGTTCAAGAGGAGCTGCCTGCCGGACGGCGTGAAGGTCGGCTCTGTCACCCTTTCGCCGCGCGGCGACTGGAGAATGCCCAGCGACGCTTCCTCGGCGCTCTGGCTGAAGGAACTGGAGGAACTCTGATATTCCCTCGATCTTTGGAGTGTAATTATGTTGGAAGGTATTAAAAGGCGATTACTGCATTTTGACACCAATGGTGTAAGTATAGTTTCCGACTTTGTTTCCGCAAGACAGGCAAGAGCCGGAATGCTTCGCCGGGCGGTGCATATATGCTTCTATATTCAGTGCGCGGCGGCTCTGCTGTGCATTATCATCGGATTTGCGGCAGGCGGAGCCGCCACCGGTATCCCGCTCGCCGTGGGTGCGCTGGCTTCTGCTGCGGCGGCGCTCATGGCAGTCCCCGGGGATCCCGTTATCGCCACCGTGAGCTATATCCTGAACCTGGTGTACGCGGTGATATGCTTCATTCCGGGCGGAATACTCACCGCCTGCGGTGCTGCCATGCTGCTCTCTGCGCTGGCGGCGCTGTGCGGATTCGGCGCAGGATACCTGCGCGGATTCCTGCTGACATACCCTGCGTCCAGGATCACCCGGGAGAACTATACCCTGACCGGGGAACCTCCGGCAGCCCCTGTTCCGGAATCCGCTCCGCCCCGGGAAAATCCCGAGCCGCAGCGCTCAGACCTAATGCTGATAGCGGAGCAGGTGGCGAAAATAATGAACACACCTCAGGAGCCTGACAGAAAGGAGAATGCATAGTGTCACTGAAAGTACGGAAGGTCGCCCTGTGCGCCCTTTTCATATGCATAGCCGCAGTGCTTTCGGCAGTGGAAACGTGGCTGCCGGCAATATGCCCCTTCCCCGGCGTAAGGATCGGGCTGGGAAATGTCGTGACGATGTTCATGCTGTACATAGGCGGCAGGTGGAGCAGCGGCGAAACCATGATCGTGGTGATACTGCGCTGTTTCGTTGCGGCGTTCATCACCGGCATGGTAATGAACATATTCTATGGAGTCATGGGCGGTATCTGCGCACTGGGGACTATGCTCCTCCTCCGCCGGGTGCTTCCGCAGAAGAACCGCGAAAACTGGCTCCCCCTGGTGGGAATAGGCGGAGCGCTGGCTCATATCGCCGGACAGATGCTCACTGCGGTGATAATCTACAATAATCTCTATGTGCTCGCGTATACTCCTCTGCTGCTTGCTTCCGCAGTAATCGGCGGCGCATTCACAGGATTCTGCACCCTGCTGCTTCTCAGGAAGATGAGCCCCAGCGTGCTCAACGATATCCGCATGACCGATCTGGAGGAGCACCCGAAGCCCAATCCCAGGGAAATGTAACGGCAAGCCGGGCATTATCACTGCCCGGCAGTAATATTCTGACTTAAAGGAGTACCAATGAAGCTTCTTGTAATAGACGGCAACAGTATCATGAACCGTGCATTTTACGGTATCCGCCTGCTCACGAACAAAAAGGGCGCCCCCACGAACGCCCTCACCGGATTCATGAACATCTACCTCAAGCTGCTCAAGGAGGAGAAGCCGGATCATATCGCAGTGGCATTCGACCTGCACGCCCCGACATTCCGGCACAAGATGTACGCGGAATACAAGGGCACGCGCCACGGAATGCCCGATGAACTCCGGGCGCAGATGCCGGTGATAAAGCAGCTTCTCACCGCACTGGGAATAACCATCGTGGAAAAAGAGGGATTCGAGGCGGACGACATCATCGGCACCCTTTCCCACGAAGCGGAAAAGCAGGGCGGCTGCTGCACCATATCCACCGGCGACCGGGACAGCTTCCAGCTGATAACGGACAGGGTGACGGTAAGACTCGCGTCAAACAAGGAGGATATCCTCTACACCCCGGAGAAGATCGCCGAAGTGTACGGCGTGACTCCCCGGGAAATGCTGGAGGTCAAGACCCTCATGGGGGACAGCTCCGACAATATCCCCGGCGTGCCCGGCATCGGCGAAAAGACCGCCCTGGGACTTATCCAGAAATACCACACGGTGCAGTATATCTACGACAATCTCGCGGAAATAGACGTCACCAAGGGAGTGCGCACCAAGCTGGAAAACGGCAGGGAGAGCGCAAAACTCAGCCGGAAGCTCGCCGAGATAACCCTTGAAGCCCCGGTGCCGCTTGACATGGAGAAATACGCCGTGAAGTCCGGCGACCCCTCCGAAGCCGCCGGGATACTCGCCGAGATGGAGATGTTCAGCGTAATGAAGAAGCTGGGTCTGGACAAAGTCGCCCCGGCGAAAGTAGACATCGCCGCCGAGCAGTCTGCGCCGGATTCCGCAGAGCCGGAGGAATCCCCGTCAGCCCCGGCAGATATCCCGGAATTCGACCTGACAGCCTACGACGTGGCGCTGTGCGATGGTGAGATACACGTTTTCCTCAACGGAAAGCGCCAGGAAGCGGACATAGTGGAATTCCTGCGCTCCGACAGCAAAAAGCGCACCGACGACGCCAAGGCGCTGTATTCCCACTGCATGAGGAACGGCATGGAGCTGAGAAACGTGGTATTCGACGCAGCCCTCGCAGGATACCTGCTGAACGTGAATTCCAACGACTACAGCGTGGAAAGGCTGTGCGCGGAATACGGCGCAGCCTACAGCGCGGAGCGCCTGGGGGAGTCGCTGTTCCTGCTGAACAGGACGCTGTGGGAAAAGCTGCACGCCCAGGGAATGTACAGCGTTCTGACGGATATCGAAATTCCCCTCGCCGAAGTGCTCAGCTCCATGGAGATAGAGGGAATACGGCTGGACACCGCCGCGCTCCATCAGTTCGGGGAAGAGATACTGCCGAAAATCGACGAACTGGCGCAGGATATCTACTCCGCCGCCGGGCACGAATTCAACATCGGTTCGCCGAAACAGCTTTCCGTCGTGCTTTTTGAGGAGCTTGGACTCCCGGCAGGAAAGAAGCGCAAGACCGGCTACTCCACCGACGCCGATACGCTGGAATCACTCCGGGACAGGCACCCCATAATTCCGCTGATATTCGAATACCGCACGCTGACGAAGCTGTACAACACCTACGTCAAGGGTCTGGAATCCGCGGTTTCCCCGGACGGCAGAATGCACACCACGTTCAAGCAGACTGAAACGCGCACCGGGCGAATCTCCTCCGCCGAGCCGAATATCCAGAACATTCCCGTGCGCACGGAGATAGGGCGCAATTTCCGGAAATTCTTCGTGGCAGGCGAGGGGAAGCTCCTTGCGGACGCGGACTACAGCCAGATAGAGCTGCGCGTACTGGCGCACCTCTCCGGCGACAAGGCGATGATAAAGACGTTCTGCGAGGGCGGCGATATCCACACCGAAACCGCCGCCAGCGTTCTGGGACTTCCCCCCGAGTGGATAACTCCGGAGCAGCGCCGCAGCGCAAAGGCGGTCAACTTCGGCATCGTGTACGGAATCGGCGCATTCTCCCTGGCAAAGGATATCAACGTGTCCGTGGCGGAAGCCAAGCGCTACATTGAGGATTACCTGAACCACTATTCCGGCGTGAGGGAATACATGGACAGGGTGACGAAGAGCGCCGAAAAGGACGGCTGGGCGGTCACCATGTTCGGCAGGAAGCGATTTATTCCGGAGATACTCTCCACCAACAAGAACGTGAAGGCACTGGGAAAGCGCATTGCGATGAACACTCCAATACAGGGCACTGCGGCAGATATCATCAAGATAGCCATGGTGCGCGTTTACCGCAGGCTGAAGGCGGAACTGCCGGAAACGCGGCTGATACTCCAGGTGCACGATGAGCTTATCGTGGAAGCGCCGGAATCCCAGGCGGAGCAGGCGGCGAGGATACTCACCGAGGAAATGCAGGGCGCAGTGAAGCTCACGGTTCCGCTGACCGCCGACGCAAAGGAGGGCAAAACCTGGTATGACGCCCACTGACGAGAAATTCGCACAGCTTGACCGTATCGAGCAGGAATGCTTCCACGGAAGCTGGACTTCTGAAACGCTGCTGTCGGAAATAAACAGTCCGCTCAATGTGCTCTGCACCGAGGAATCCGGCGTCATTACCGCAGGATTCGCGCTGGGGCGCGTCGTGGCGGACGAGGCGGAGCTGTTCCAGATTGCTGTGCTCCCGGAATTCCGCCGGCAGGGTATTGCGCAGCGGCTTCTGGAGCGGCTGCACGGCGAGATGAAGTCCCGGGGGGCGGCGTGCTGCTTTCTGGAGGTGCGCAGCCGGAATTCCGCGGCGATAGCGCTGTACGAGAAAGCCGGGTACGAGTACATCTCCACACGCCGGAACTATTACCCGGACGACGACGCGGCGATTTACCGAATCGCTTTATAAACAGAAATCCCCCCGGTTATCCGGAGGGATTTTGTGTATTGTAAGGTTCGTGTGTTTATTTTACGTTCTTGTTCCAGATGAGCATAAGTCCCTTTAAGAGAAGGTCGTCATCATAGATTATTTCGTGATGGCACAGTGGGATAACTACCTGCGCCAGTCCGCCGGTTGCAACTACGGTCGTCTTTTCGCCGAGTTCCTCTTCAATGCGCTCGATTATGCCGTCGATAGCGCATGCGTTGGAATACATTATACCGCTTTTTATGCAGTCCACCGTGTTTGAGCAGATAACGCGCTTCGGCTTTTCGTACGCTATCTTCGGCAGCTGAGCCGTGCGCGAATTCAGCGCGTCTGCGGATACCGCCACGCCGGTGGTGATAAGACCGCCGATATATGTGCGGTTCCTGTCGATGACGGAAAACGTCGTCGCGGTGCCCATGTCGATAAGTACCTGTGGGACGGGATATTCGTGGATACCTGCAACGGCGTCAACGACAAGGTCGCTTCCAAGCTGCGCCGGATTGTCTATCTGTATTGAAAGCCCGGTCTTTATCCCCGGACCGACTACCATTATCCTGCCGTCCACCAGCTTCTCCACCGCAGTCTTTACGGTGAAAGTCACGGAGGGTACGACGGACGAAATGATAGCGCCGGTGATGTCGTCACGCTTTATATCGTTGATATCCAGCGCCGCCTTTATCTTGACCGCGTATTCCAGCGAGGTTTCGCGCTGGACTGTCGCCAGGCGCTCCCGGAAAAGTATCTTGTCCCCGTCCGCGCAGCCGAGGACGATATTCGTGTTGCCTATATCTATCGCAAGTATCATTGCCGCTCCTTTTTATAAGCCCTGCTTGTTACTTGACAGCTTGTTCTTTACTATGTCCACAATTCTCACTATCACGGAGCTAAGCAGGAGATTAGCGCCAAGTTCTACCAGGAAGTTCACGCCGACAAATGCAGTCACCATGTAGACGCCGGCATTCTCAACGCCTGCGCCTGCCGCCCATTCGCTTATCGTGTCCATGAAGAATGCGAGGCAGCCCAGCAGGAATATACCTGTGTTGACAATCGGCGCAGCCACAGCGGCGCAGATAGTCGCTGCCCAGCGGTTCTTGCTTTCAAGCGCCTTATATATAAGTCCCGGAACCAGTCCGGCTGCCGCGCCCTTTACAAGCACCGTGATTATGGTACCGGGCACGTTTATCATAAGGAACGCATTAGCGCCGCCGGTAAACAGTACCATCGCACCGAAAACCAGTCCCAGCCAGCCGCCGGCAGCCCAGCCGTACAGCGCCGCGCCGACCACTATCGGAATGAGCGCAAACGTGATGTTGAACGGACCTACCGTTATTCCCATCGTCAGGAAATAGACGACTGCTACCAATGCGGTGAGAAGCCCTATTCCAACTAGCTTGTGGATCTTTTCGCTGTTCATATTCAATTTTCCTCCTTGTTATCATTCCCCGATATCCGGGGATACAATACAATACTCTTGTATTATAGCATATTATCAGCGAAAAATCTACTATTATCACATACAAAAAAATCCCCCCGGAAAAGCCGGAGGGAAAGCAGATAGCACAAAAATTCAGAGTATTATTTCCATCTGGGTCTCCTTGACGAACATGCCCATCTTGTCGTAGAACTCCCGGGCGTTGTTGCCCTCCCAGACATTCAGCGTCACGTCATAGCAGCCCTGTTCCCTGGCGTACTTCTTCACATGGTCGAACAGGATAGTCCCCACATGCTGTCCGCGGCAGTTCTCGTCAACGCACAGGTCGTCGATGTACAGCGTCCTGACCGGGCGCATGTTGGTGGAAAACGGCGGCTGCTTCATAACGCAGAATGCGTATCCCACCCCCTCGCCGCTGTCGTCCGCAGCCACGAATACCGGAGTTTCGTCGTCACGGAATATGTCGTGCAGCTGCTCCCGGGTGTACTTCGTCCTGCCGGATATGAAGATGTCCGGGCGCAGCTTCGCGTGCAGCTCCAGCACCTCGCTCAGCAGCTTCATTGTCTTTTCGGCGTCCTTTTCTTCCGCTCTTCTTACAGTTATCATAACGTCCCTCTCTTACGTCAGTGCCAGAATGTTCTCAACGTCCGGCGCGTAATCCGGGATTATTCCGCCGTCCTCTATCAGGATATCCCCGATGTTCTCCATCGCCGCGGCGTTTATCCTGTCGTATTCCGTTTCCGGCATTACTCCACGGCTGCGGCAGTATTCCTCGGCACTCCCCCCGGAGAGCGCCCTCAGCAGCCCGATGTCCTCCGCCGACAGCCCCTGCGCGAATTCACGCCAGCCCTCCGGCAGTCCGTCGAACGCGCCGCCGGATTCTCCGGCAGGTATTTCAGCAGAAGTATTATACTCCGAGTAATTGCTCGCAAATCCTGCGGTCTGTTCCTCGAAGGAATCCTCCTCGATCTCCGTCATGCGCTCGGTGATGTCCGTCTGCGGCAGGGTGTCCGGCTCCTCAATGATGAGCTTCCGGGTGGTTTCGTCCGCCTCCTGGCGTATTCTCGCAAGCTTGCTGACATCAATCTCCACCGGCGCCCTTACCGCTGCGGCAGGATCCGGCTTCTCATCGTAATTGTAATCAGCGCGCTTCTTCTGCTTTTTCGGTGGGAATATCCCGTTGTTGTCGCACCACTTCTCCGCCGCCCGGGCAACGACCTCCTGGAATTCCGGCTCGCTGACGGCGGCGTAAAGCTTGTCGCGGTTGGTCATATCCTCCAGCACCGGAGTGATGTTCGGCGAAATCCCATATCGGAACCCCGTGCGCTTTCTCAGCACGGATTCCACGCTCTTGAGCACCCAGCCCACGAAATAGCGGTAGGGAGCCTGCTCGAACACCTCCAGGCAGGGCTTTCCGCGCTTCACGCTGTACTGCTCCAGAGGGCTTATCTTCAGGCTGTGGAATCCGTCCATGCGGTCAAGGTCAACATAGGCGCCCTCGAAAGGCACCCACTGGCGGTCCTTCCACAGCCGTCCGCAGATCAGTTCGAACATGGTTATCCCCCGGGCGGTGAAATAGCCGTCCAGGGCGGTGAGAGCCGCCTCCAGGACGCTCTCAAGCATTGCCTGGTGCTCCGGGGTGAAGAATATGCTCCCCCGGAGGTTGTAGGAGGAGCGCTGCATGAGGAACTCCAGCTTCCCGGAATACCTCTGTTCCAGGATATCCATTGCGTCGCCGCCGATATCCTGCCCGAGATTCTCCGCCGGGGAGGGCAGGACGCTGCCGCCCATATCGTTGTACGCCCGGAAATCCTTGAGCCAGCGCGGAAGCAGCTTGTCCAGCGCCGGGCAGAATTCCCGGCAGCCCTCCCACACGCCGGACAGCCGGTTGTAGGCGTCCGCCGCAGACAGTACTCCGATGCGGTTCAGCAGTTCGTAGCAGTACAGGATAATGTAAGGTTTGTCCGTCCTGTTGTAAACTCCGTTCCGGGCGAGGGTGCGCCAGGTGAAGTAAGTCCGCAGCTGATCGGTAGAAAGCGCTCCGTACACCGGGCGCTCGATTCCGCAGAAGCAGTTTCTGCCGAAGTCATCGGTGACGTCCCTGACGTATTCTCCCTGCTGCACCAGGGTTTCCTCCGCGCAGGGGCGCAGCATATAGCCGTTGTAGAACCGCTGACCCAGCCGGCGCATTCCCTCTATCTTCGCGCGGATACTCCCCTCGGCGGTGTCGGCGTCAGTTTCGGAGGGCGCAAACGCGAGGTCGTCGGCGCTGAGCGTATCGCTGCCGCTGAGATAGTCCACGCTGTTCCCCGGCTCCCGGAACGTTTCCCGGGGAGGTATTTTCTCGCCGTAGGACTCCTCCCCGGCGGACTGTATCGCCTCCCGGACAATGCTGCTTATCCTGTCCTGCACCGATTTTCTTACCGCCGCGCTTATGTCGGGGGTGCTCTCACCGCTGTCCGTGGGGGAGGTCTGCGGATCCTCGACCGGGCGAGCCTTCAGTTCTATCATGCGCTTCAGTTCCTGCGCTATCTCTTCCCGGGTCTTTGCCTTGCTGTCCATCATCAGCCGGAATTTGTCCTGCATGCTCGCCCTCCTTCCCAAAAGCGCCGGAATCCGCCGCAGCTGCGCGTATTCTGCGCTGTCCTGCGGCGCTCCAGCGCCGTTCAATGTATTACTGAATAACTGCGTCCTGCCAGGTGATAAGCTCTTCCCAGTCCTCCGGGAATCCGAGGTCGTCCAGACGCAGCACGTCGGAATTCTTCCGGATAAGCCTTGTAACAGGCTTCACGACGCGCTCGTTCCAGTTCCTGTGATTATGGGAAAGCTGCTTCATCACGATGATGTAGCCGAACACGTCCGGCTTAAGTTCCATGTCCATGCCTTTCGGGGTCCTGGGCATTACCGGGAAGCAGTTTCCGTAAAGCCGGTTGTAGTGCGCGCAGTAATTCCGCAGCTCATTCAGGCAGAACAGCCAGTTGTCCAGTTCGTTGCTGGAGCAGCCGTAGTACCGGTCGGCGATCTCTTTCTTGTCCGCGCTCTGCATATCTTTATAGAAGAACGCCAGCGTGCCGAAGCTGAAAAGCTCCATCACCACCCACAGTGGGAATGCGCCGCAGTACTTGGAGTTATAGTGCCTTACGAATTCACGGTCGTCGTTCACCTCGATAAGGTGCTTGACCTTGCTCAGAAATTGCTGATGGTTGTGCCGGAAATCGAACGTGGAAGGGTTCAGATACCCCAGAGCGCCATATTTCAGAGCGTGGTAGTTGGACACCGCCGCGCGCATGGCTATCTCGGTTTCCTCCAGGGACGCAAGCAGAATGCTGCGGAGCTTCCTGTCCGCCTCGTACACCCGGAGCACGTTCTCAAAGGTGGTTCCCTCCTCGTAGCGCCCTTTGGATACGGTGAACGGCGCGAAATAATCCGCCAAACGGAAGTAGTTGATGTATTTCAGCGTTTCCTCGGCGTGCTTCTCGTCCTCAATTATGCAGCCGCGCTGCCTGAGCTTCTGTACCTGCTCCCGTATGGTTGCCGGAATTTTCTGGTTCATAGTTACCTCGTCAGTCCATCCAGAACACTTCACGCTCATGCTTGCTTTTCCTCATCATAAGCGCTGAAATGCTCTCCGTCGGATCGCTGCCTTCATAGCATATCTTGACTATCTGCTCTATTATCGGAGTGTCGATTCCCTTTTCCTGCGCCAGTCGGTATGCGATCTTGCTGCTGGTGTATCCCTCGACTGTTCCCACCTGAGCCACCGCCTCCGCCGCCGGGACTCCCTTTCCGATGAGATTTCCTGCGCGGAAGTTGCGTGAGTGCAGTGAGGTGCAGGTAACTATCAGGTCGCCTATACCCGCCATGCCGGTGAATGTTTTCCAGTTCGCGCCAAGCCCTACGCCAAGTCGGGTGATCTCGGTCATTCCACGGGTCATGAGCGCCGCCACGGTGTTGTCGCCAAGTCCCATTCCACGCGCGATACCGCAGCCCAGGGCGATGGGGTTCTTAAGCACGCCGCCAAGCTCGCAGCCTGCAACGTCATCGTTCGTGTAGATGCGATATCGCTCGTTGGAAAGAGTGCGCTGGATATAATCCGCAACGCCGTCGCTGTAGCTTGCGCATACCTCGGTCGTCGGGACAAGCCGCGCTATCTCCTCCGCATGGCAGGGACCAGTGATGACTCCCACGGGGTTCTCCGGAAGCTCCTCCCGTATTATCTGGGAAAGGCGGTATCCGGTGCTGCCTTCAAGTCCCTTGCTGACGTTTATGACAACAGTGCCCCTGTCAACGTAAGGCTTCACGGTCTGGACTGCCTCCCGGAAGAACGGCGAAGGTATCGCCACCAGGATTATATCCGCGCCGCTCACGCACTTCGGGTCGGTGGTGACTCCAAGCGCTTCCGGCAGCTTTACCCCGGGAAGCAGGCGCTTGTGCTCGCGCTCGGTGCGCAGCAGCTCCGCCTCGTTCTCAAACTTGGTCCAGGTCATCACCTCGTGACCGTATGTCGTGAATAATACGCCAAGGGCAGTGCCGTAGCCGCAGCCCAGTATCGTTATCTTTGCCATGATATGACATACCTCCAGATATATAGACGATCAGCCTGCGAATTCGCTTTTCAGCAGCGCATAAACGCACATGTCGTCAAAAATGTTCTCGTTTTCTTTTCGCGGTAGAAGTTCCCGGTGGAGCGCTTCACGGCGCATTCCGAGCCGCTCGGCAAGACTGAGCGACCTTAAATTTTCTGCATTTATATCAGCGGAAATGCGGCGCACACCCAGCACGCTGAATGCATAGTTCATCATGCCGCGTACGCTTTCAAACGCATAGCCCATGCCTTGATACGTCCGGTTGAACGTATATCCTATCTCATAGCTTCCGTGACCCCTCGCCGAGAAGTATATCTTCCCGATGACCCGATCGCCGAGCACCACCGCATAGAATTCCTGGCTGCGCGAAAGCTTCACGGCTTCCTGCACGCAGGCTTCACGGGTGAAAGTTTCATAAGGTTCGAAGTAAGTCACTTCCGGGTCGGAAAGGATATCTGCCAGATCGTTGCAGTCCTCCGGCAGAAATCGCCTCACGGAAAGACGCTCGGTGTAAAACAGGACAGTCATGCGCCCTCCTAAGTTCACTTTGATTTCTCGCCCAGCTTCTTTTCGGTATGCGTCAGCAGGCGGCGTATATTGCCGTGGTGCTTGAATATAACGATAGCCTCAGTAAACAGGGCGATGAACGTGCACACGATTCCGGACGGATCCTTGTCGATGAAGTATACGAACACCAGGGTTCCCACGAAATACAGCGAGGACGCTGCCACGCTGCCCAGGGAAACATAGCGTGTTATTGCCACCAGGACGATGAACACTCCCAGCAGCAGGCAGCCGGTGCGCCAGTCCAGCGTAAATATCGCAGAGATGGCAGCCAGGACGCCCTTTCCGCCGCGGAATCCGTAATATACCGGCAGCACATGCCCGACAACCACCATCAGACCCGCCATGTAGCCTACCCAGTTCATCTCGTTGGAAAGCACCGTGGTATCCACTCCGCCGATGAAGAGGAATGCGAGCCTGACCGCCCATATGGAAAGCACCGCCTTGGCAACGTCGCCCAGGAGTACCACCCCGGCAACTGCCTTGCCCTGGGTGCGCAGGGTATTTGTAAGCCCGGCGTTGCCGCTGCCCATATCGCGGATATCCTTGCCGGAATGCACCCTGGTAGCGATGATAGAGGTATTGATACCGCCCAGGAGGTACGGTACAACGATCATGATTATATAGCAGATCCACATCATTGTGTGTTATGTCCTTTCAGTTTCTTTGCCTGAATTTTGTGATGTATTGCCGAAATCCGCCCGTATATCGGGATTCCGGCTGCGGAGGACGGCATAGATCATTCCGCCGTTTTCGCCCCTCCTCACCGGCATGGTGACATCTCCGTGGGAGGTGGTCAGCAGCAGGTCGCCGTCCTTCTTCGGGGACACGGTCTTTATCTCATCGTAGCGGAATACCATCGCCCGGCGGTAGGTATAGAACAGGATATGCTCCGGCATGAACCAGCGCTCCCCCAGGGATTTCGCCTCGGGGTATCCGGCTATGATCTTCTCGCGCTCCTCCTCGGGGAGGTCGTTAAGCTGCTTCCTCAGGCGGCTGACGGCAACGCCGTGAATTTCAACGAACACCCTCACGAGAAGCACCGCCACCACGACCGATATTACAATCGCGGCAACCAGCCACACTGTCCGGAGCCACTCCGCCCACCCGGCGGAGAACGCCAGCGGAACCCACGCACCGGCGCATATAGCCGCAGCGCACAGTACGCAGCGCACAAGCAATCCGGAACGGCGCCGTCTGAAATCCGACAGAATGCGCTCCATCACTCGCCTCTTTCGCGGATAGTGAGCTTGATGGGGGTAGCCTCCAGCCCGAAGGTTTCACGCAGCTGGTTCTCGAGGTAGCGCTGATAGGAATAATGGAACAGCTCGCGGCTGTTGCAGAATATTACGAAATTCGGAGGGCACACGGAAGCCTGCGTCATGTAGTAGATCTTCAGGCGCTTGCCCTTGTCTGACGGCGGCTGTACGCGTGATGTCGCGTAGTTCAGCATATCGTTGAGCACGCCGGTGGAGATTCTCATACAGTGCTGCTCACGGACGTACTTTATCAGCTCGAACAGCTTGTCGATACGCTGTCCGGTCTTTGCGGAGATGAACACGAACGGCGCGTAGGACATGAACGAGAAATCCACCTCCAGCTTCTTGCGGAAGTCGTCCATGGTGCGGTCAGTCTTGTCCTCGATGGCGTCCCATTTGTTGACGGCGATAACGCACGCCTTGCCCTTGTCGTGGGCGTAGCCTGCCACCTTGCTGTCCTGCTCGGTGAATCCCACGGTGGCGTCTATGACGATAACGCAGACGTCCGCGCGGTCCACTGCCATCAGTGCGCGCAGCACGCTGAAATGCTCGATGTTCTCGGTAACCTTTGCCTTGCGGCGCATTCCGGCGGTGTCGATGAATATGAACTTGTCGTCGCCGCGGCGTATCTCGGTGTCGATGGCGTCACGGGTGGTCCCGGCGATGTCGGAAACGATGGAGCGCTCCTCGCCGGATATCTGGTTGATGAGTGAGGACTTGCCGACGTTGGGCTTACCGATGACGGCTACCTTGATGGCGTCCGCGTCGTATTCGTCCGGCTCCTCCGGGGGAAGATTCTCAAACACCGCCTCCAGCAGGTCGCCGGTGCCGTGACCGTGCACGGAGGATACCGCGATGGGGTCGCCCAGTCCGAGATTATAGAACTCGTATATCTCCGGCGGCGGAGTGCCTATTCCGTCCACCTTGTTTACGGCGAGGACCACGGGCTTTCCGCTCTTTATCAGCATGGAAGCAACATCGCTGTCGTTAGCGGTGACTCCGGTGGTGATATCCGTCACGAATATGATTGCGTCTGCACGCTCCACCGCCAGCATTGCCTGCTCGCGCATCTGCGCCAGGATAACGTCGTCGGTCTTTGGCTCGATACCGCCGGTGTCGATGAGCATGAATTCGCGTCCCAGCCACTCGCAGCGGCTGTAGATACGGTCACGGGTGACTCCGGGCTTGTCGTCCACGATGGAGAGCCGCTGACCTACCAGCTTATTGAAAAGTGTGGACTTGCCGACATTAGGGCGTCCAACTATTGCTACTACCTGCATTTATTGTTTCTCCTTCTCACTATGTCATCAAAAGCCTATATAGATATAGTATAACATATTTCCGGCGCCTTTTCAAGGAATTTACTGTATATTTTTAAGGTAACACCGCATATAAATACCGTATTACAGCAAAAATCCCCCCGGCGATACCGGAGGGACTTCCCGTAAACATTGTGTTAGTCATTCAATGTCAGGCAATTACGCTTCCTTAGCGATAACGACCTTATCATTGTAATAACCGCAATTGCCGCATACTCTGTGAGCAAGCTTCAGCTCACCGCACTGCTTGCAGCGAGAGAAGGACGGTGCAGATAACTTCCATACCTGTGAACGTCTCTTGTCGCGTCTTGCACGGGACACCTTTCTCTTCGGAACTGCCATTATTGCACCCCCTTAATATGAATTGATCTTTTTCTAAGAGTTCGTATAATGAACCCTTTTACAGTCACGCATATTATTATAGCATGGTAAATCCGTTTTGTCAAGTGTTTTAGCGGAATTTCTCAAAATTTCTCTGTGTTTTGTCTAATTTATCCGCAATTCCCGGAACCACGGGCTTATAATATTGTGTTTTTGACAAAAAGCTCCCGGGAGCCATCAGCCCCCGGGAACCGTTATTGATTCTCAGATCAGATGATGTACTTCTTCATGCTCTCGGGCAGCTCGGAGTTATCTGCGGAAATGGTGCAGGTAACAACAGTGTCGCCGGAAACCTTAGCCAGCTTCTCGAACATCTCAGCAACCTTCTCGTAATCCCTGCCGGTGATCTTGAGAGTAGCGTCAACGAAGATGTCGGTGCAGTCATAGTCGGAAGCGAGAACGCCGGAAACGAAGCCGTAGAAGCCATCAACGCCTGCAACTGCATAGTCGTCGATGTTTACCAGACGAACCTTGGGGGTGATGTCTGTGTTGAGTGCGGAGCCCTTCTGGATAGCAACAACGTTGCCGTTGGACTTGTTCTCTGCCTCGTGAATAGCGTCGATAAGGATCTTGGTCTTGCCTGTACCCTTCTTGCCTGTAATAAGCTTGATCATAGTAAACCTCCATGAATTGTTTTATATTGCCAGGAGAACGTGCAGGTATGCGCCGTTTTCCTTAATTGCCGTGATCAGAGTCCCAGCTTAGCCTCGAGAGCAGCCTTCTGTGCCTCGTAGCCGGGCTTGCCGAGCAGTGCGAACATGTTCTTCTTGTAGCTCTCAACGCCGGGCTGGTCGAACGGATTTACGCCCAGCAGATATCCGCTGACAGCGCAGGCCTTCTCGAAGAAGTAGATGATGTAGCCAAGCTCGTATTCGTTGAGCTCGGGAGCCTCCAGAACGATATTCGGAACGCCGCCCTCAGTGTGAGCGATAACGGTGCCCTCGAATGCCTTGCGGTTTACAACGGACATGTTCTGGTTGGAGAGGAAGTTCAGACCGTCAACGTTAGTGGGATCGTCCTTGAGGAAGAATTCCTTCTGGGGCTTTGCGAACTGCATAACGGTTTCGAACATAACTCTGGAGCCGTCCTGAATGAACTGACCCAGGGAGTGCAGGTCGGTGGAGAATACAGCGGAGGACGGGTAAATACCCTTGTTGTCCTTGCCCTCGCTCTCGCCGAAGAGCTGCTTGTACCACTCGTTCATCATAGCGAAGCTCGGCTCATAGGAGATGAGCATTTCAACGCTCTTGCCCTTGCGGTACAGAATATTACGGAGCGCTGCATACTTGTAGCAGTCGTTCTTTCTGAGGTCGCTGTCGGAGTAAGCGGAACGTGCGTCAGCGGCGCCCTTCATCAGCGCGTCGATGTCGCAGCCTGCGCATGCGATGGGGAGGAGTCCAACGGCGGTGAGGACGGAGTAACGTCCGCCTACATCGTCCGGAACAACGAATGTTTCATAGCCCTTCTTGTCGGAAAGCTCCTTGAGGGTGCCCTTTGCCTTGTCGGTGGTGGCGTAAATTCTGCCCTTTGCGCCGTCCTCGCCGTACTTCTCGACCAGCATGTCGCGGAATACGCGGAATGCCAGAGCCGGTTCGGTGGTGGTGCCGGACTTGGAGATGATGTTTACAGAGAAGTCCTTGCCGTCAACGAGGGAAACTACCTCGCTGAGGTATGTCGGGCTGATGGAGTTGCCGATGAAGTAGATCTCGGGGGTGTCCTTCTTCAGGCTGTTGTACAGGGAGGACTTGATTGCCTCGATAACAGCTCTTGCGCCGAGGTAGGAGCCGCCGATACCGATAACGATGAGCACCTGGCTGTCGCTCTTGATCTTTGCGGCAGCTTTCTTGATGCGTGCGAATTCGTCCTTGTCGTAGTCAACGGGCAGGTCGAGCCAGCCGAGGAAGTCGTTTCCGGGGCCGTTTCTGTCTACCAGCTGCTGATGAGCGGTCTTGACTGCCGGAGCGATAGCGTCCAGCTCGTGGTCAGCAACGAAGCTGCTGAGATATTTGTCTACAAGTTTAAGTGCCATTTTAGATTTTCTCCTTTCACGGAACGGCTGTATCTGTATATTCGCAGGTATTTTCTGCCTGTTATGCACCGTACCGTTTATACCTGCTTCTATTATAGCTTATATTTATATTTTTTGCAACAAGTTTTCGTCCAAGCTGTTGAATTTGGATAAACAAAACGAATTTTTGCCGCCGATTATGTGAATTGTGCACAACAATAAAGCGGCGTGATTTACGCCGCTTGCATTATCTGTTTTGTTATTCGTCAATAGCAGACGGCTTCAGAATGCCGATCAGGAATATCTTTTCGCCGTCCGGCTCTCCGGAGGTATCGTTCTGATTATCCGTGACGTCTATGAAGCAAAGCATGGTTTCCAGACCGCCATCAACATAAAAATCCTTCCCGTCGATAGTCCCGGCGTATTCCCAGCCGCCCTCGTTGAAATCCTCGACCGTGGTGTAAACCTTGAATTCCGGATTGATTGTGGCTCCGGGGTCGTTTTCCTCATCAAGATACGGATAGTACTTCCCGTCGTCTTTCAGGATAAAACTGCCGGCGGGCTGGTCAAGGTCTTTCCACCATCTGCGCCCGGCATACCGGTAGAAAGTACCCTGGTAGTCGGATATCACGGGTTCCCCGTCCGGAGTAGCGGAGGCTTCCCAGGTAGTGTGGACTTCCGCTATTTCCCCCGGCGCGGCGGATTCCGCGGTCTGCACGCTCTCCGCCGTGGGATTCCTGAAGCAGCCGGCGAGCATAAGCAGCGCAGCTGATGTCAGTAACATGATATGCCTTTTCATACAATCACTTCCTTGATGACATTATACGGCATTCATCAAGAATAGTCAACCATTTTATTGACTTTACCCGGACAATTTGATATAATATAAAGTAACTATAAGAATATAAGAAAATGGAGAATACAATGACGAATTACACATACATCACCCCCTGCCACTTCGGCATAGAAAAGACGCTCTCATTCGAGGTAAAGAAAATCGGCGGCGAGAACATCACTGTGACTGACGGCCGCGTAATGTTCACCGGCGGCGCCGAGCTTTGCGCAAAGGCGAATATCGGACTTTCCACGGCGGAGAGAGTGTGCGTTGTGCTGGGACAGTTCAAGGCGCGTACATTCGACGAGCTTTTCGAGGGAATAAGAGCGCTCCCACTGTCGGATTTCATCGGGCGCTATGAAGCCTTCCCGAACACCGGTCATTCGCTGAATTCCACGCTGAAGAGCATTCCGGCGTGCCAGAAGATAGTGAAGAAGGCGATGGCGGTGAACCTCTGCAAGGCATACGGAATGCAGACCATGCCGGAAACCGGCGCAACGGCGCAGATACGCTTCTCAATAATGAAGGACGAAGTCACCCTCATGCTGGACACCAGCGGTGTGGGACTCCACAAGCGCGGATACCGCCGGGAAAGCAACGCCGCACCCATCAAGGAGACCCTCGCAGCCGGACTTATCGACCTTGCGAGAGTACGCGAAAACGACACGGTAATCGACCCGTTCTGCGGCTCCGGAACGCTGCTGATAGAAGCCGGACTGAAGGCGCTGAACATCGCCCCGGGACTTAACCGCAGCTTTGCGGCGGAGCGCCTGGGATTCATTCCCGACAAGACCTGGAGAACCGCCCGGGAGGAAGCCGTGAACGCCATAAAGCGCGACGCGGAATTCCGCGCCTACGGCTACGACAACGACGGGGAGTGCGTATCGCTCACCATTTCCAACGCAAAAAAAGCTTCGCCGCTGATGAAGATATCCGCCGAAAAACGGGATATCCGGGATTTCGTCAAGCCAGAGGGAGCCTTCAAGATGATAACCAATCCGCCCTACGGCGAGCGTATGCTTGAAACCGAGGAAGCCCGGGAATTGTACCGCATAATGGGCGAAAGGCTGCTCCCCCTGGACGGAAGCCAGCTCTACGTCATCACCCCCGACGAGGAATTCGAGGACATCTTCGGTCAGAAAGCGGACAAGAACCGCAAGCTGTACAACGGCATGATGATGTGCCGGCTGTACTCCTACTTCAAGTAAAGCGAAATGAAAAACAACAAAAAAATAAGATACGACGGCGCTGCGCCGCTGCCTGTCATTCTGTTCCTTATCTCAGTTTGCGCGGCGCTGATGTTCACCATCTGCCGCAGCCAGTTCCTGCCCTGTGCGGCAGTGATGTCCGCACTCACCTCCGGTATATTCCTGCTGTTCTACAAAATGCGGTTCCACCCGGTGGTGACCACCATCTCCATCTTCGTGCTGGTGCTCGCCGCCTGGGGGATAGGCTCCGCCGCCAGCATGCACTACAACGACGGAAGCAGCTTCATGACGTTTCTGTTTACGGCTTCGGCGAAATTCGACCTGCTCTTTGCCGCGGCGGCTATCGTCATTTTCTCGCTCATCATTGGATTCATCGGCTGTTATTTTTCGGTGATAAGCCCGCGGCCGTGCTTCCTTATGCTGCTGTCGTTCATTCCGCTGATACTCTCTTTCCGTACGGCGAGAGGGCTGCCGGTTTATTTCACGATAATCATGGCGGCATGCTTCGTGTTCGCCTGCGAAAATCTCTCGGTGCCCATTCCAACGGATACCGACGCCGTGTTTGAGGACAGCTCCTCCCGGCGCAGGCGGACTGCGCTTTCCTGCGCTGCCGCCGTGGCGGTGGGACTGGTCACCGCGATACTTCCGCGCTCCGGTCAGCAGCCGGTGCTGGATACCCTGGACCAGCTGACGGGACAGGAGCACGGCTACTTCAACACCTCCGGCATGTCGAACTTCGCGTCGCGCTCCTCCATCAATGAAGGAAACAACAATCCCACCGGCGACCTCCTGTTCACCGTCAGCACCGTCTACCCGGGATATCTCACGCGGTGGGTGTTCGACACCTACGACGAGGACGGCTGGCGCGTGCACGGTCTGTTCAACACCGGCTATCCCGGGTGGGAATACAACGCCCAGACGGCGGATAAGGTGGCATTCCTTGACGAACTGCTCGTCAACTCCGACGAGCTCACGGAATCCAGCCGGGAGCTGATCAGCGGCGCGGAATCCTACGGGAACAACGTCACCATAACCGGGATAACGGTACGCGACGGCTCATCCTCCCGGGTAGTGCTGCACCCCACCGGGACCTACCGCGCGGTGCTGCCCGAGGACTGCGGCAGGACCTACCGCACGCCGCGCAACGACATATTCACCGAAAACGCCCCACAGCCGAACGTATCCTATTTCCTGTCGCACCATGTCGGAATCCCGGACGAAAACTTCCTGCGCCGCACTGACCGGGACGACATGGAATTACTTATAAGCGACGCGTATTCCAGCGACATAATAACCGCCAGCCAGTATTCCGCAATGACCGAGGAACTGAACAACGCCTACGTCTACCTTGACCGGTGCGGCACGGACGGAATCACTCCGGAGATACAGGCGCTTTCCGACGAAATAACCGCCGGCTGCACCTCGGACTACGACAAGGCGCTGGCTCTGGAAAAGTGGTTCGGCGATGAGGGATTCATCTACGACATGGAGTTCGTTCCGGCGGAAAAGGGCGTGGAATACTTCCTGTTCAGGAGCCGCCGTGGAATATGCAGCGACTACGCCACGGCACTGGCTCTGCTGGCGCGTGCCGCAGGACTTCCGACGCGATACTGCGAGGGATTCGCCGTCACCCGGGACACACTTGACCCGGACACCGGGCTGTATAATATCACTGACGCACAGTCCCACGCGTGGCCGCAGATCTACATTCCCGGCGCAGGCTGGCTGGATTTCGACGGGACAAGGTACGCCACCGCTGCGATGAACGACGAAAGCTACATGATATGGCTGTATATTGCAGCGGCGGTACTGCTGCTGGCACTACTGGCATTCATCGTCAGAAAGCAGCTGGGCTGGCTCGTATTCTGTATCACCTATCCGCTGCGCGGCGGCGAAAGCAGGGTGCGCGGAGTATACTTCCGCGCCCGGGAGATCGCTGCGGAGCTATCCGGAAGGGACGCGAGGACGCTGTCCGCCGGCGAAGTCCGAAGGACACTCACCGACCGGCTCAGCATGCCGCAGGAAGCAGGGAACATCTGCTCCGCCGCGGACCGGCTGTTCTATTCCGGCGGCACGGATACGGCGAACAACGACCTGCTCAGGGATCTGAAGTCACTGAAGAAACGCAGAAGGAGGCTGAAATAATGAGGCTGAGCATTGCCGGCTGGATTGAAGCCCTCCTCTTTGCTGTCGCCGTACTTCTGTATATCAGCGGCGAAAGCGGCTGGATACTGGTTTATGCGATAGGAATCTCCGCAGTGCTTTCCGTGACGACCTGCGCGGTTTCCCGGCGAAATTTCACGATAAGCTGCTCCGGCTGCTCCGGGCTGCACCATGTCGGGGATACCGTGACGGTGGAGCTGGAGCTTACTCCGCAGGGATTCTGCTTTCTGCCCTATATCACGATCAGCGGCAGGTTCCTCGGGCAGCGGTTCACGGCGCGCGGCTCGGCGCTCGGGAAGTCAGGGAAGGTATGGATCTCACTGACCGCTCCGGAGTGCGGACTCAGCCGCCTGGAGATCGACTCGGTGACCCTGAGGGATTTCCTCGGGATAGTGTACCTGAATTCCAGAGTGCGCCCGGAGCCGGCGGCGGTGGCTGTACTGCCGCGGATCGTGGACTACACCGGACCGGAGGTGCCGCTGAGCCTGCTCCCGTCGGACGATGACGAGGACGCGGCGCAGTCCCTGCTGACCGGGGGTATCCCGGGATACGACCACCGGGATTACGTCCCCGGGGATCCGCTGCGCAGGATAAACTACAAGCTGTCCGCCAAGAAGCGCAGGCTTCTGGTGCGCAAGGACGAGAACATCGCTTCGCAGAGCGTGGATATAGTACTGGAGCCTGGCTCCGATGGGAACTGCGCCGAGCAGGCGTTCGCCCTCGCCGGGAAGCTCACCTCCGCCGGAGGGACTGCGCGGCTGGTATGCGGCGGCGCCAGCTTCACCTCCGGGTATTCCACGCTGGAAAAGCTGCGCGAGTGGCTAGCCTTCCGGGATCTCTCCTCCGCCGCAGCCGCACCGGATCAGCATTCTGCGGCAGTCTTGCGGACAACGGTGCATATCTCGCCATCTGGGATAATCGTAAACTGAACAGAACAAAGGCGGATCAGATGATCCGCCTTTGCTGTTGTGGTTAAGGATTTTACGCCGATACCCCGAGATCCGCGATGATCTCCTCCGGGAATCCGCCTGCGGCAAGGAAGTCCTCCGCGATATCCAGCGCGTTTGCGGTGGACACCTCGTAGTTATTCAGCACCCGGACGAACCGGAGTATCTCGTCGCTGTCCGTGCAGAGATCGCCGATACAGTAGCAGCCGCTGCGCACGCCGTAAGCGGTGTATCTTTCCTTGTCCTCTGTGATTCTTTCCTCAGATATAATTACCCACATATTCTTACCTCCATTTTCCCAGCGTCTATCCGCTGAACCATTGAAGGTATTATACCACACTTTTCGAGCTTTTTCTGCAAATTTTCCGTTAAGATTTCAAGTTTTGGCAAATGAACAAAAACATGATATGGTAATCGTGTATTTTATTCCATCAAATCTGATTCAATCCATGTAATAACATTTCATTCCAGTTAATTTCAAAGTTATTTCTTAAATTTGTTTTCCACTTGTTTAACAGTGTTTTCAACTTTATCAGTTAGTTGTACAAGCGGTTTGAGGGGGTATTTCAACCTTCATGTTGAAAAATCCCGAAAGTTAATCAACCATTCAACAGAATTAACAGTGATTTCAACAGTTTTCACCGTTGAAAATGTGGAAAACTACTCTCTTATTTGCACAAAAAAGCGGCAGCCCGATGGACTGCCGCATATCTATGCAGATATTGACGAAAAAATAACAATATGTTGTTGTGACCAGAATCGCATGTTACGGTTCTCTGACATAACCGCTATCGTTATCATCGCTGAAATCCGGCTGTCGCCGCCGGAGCAGATAGAATTATGCATAAATGCCAGCGGAGATCCCAGCACAAACGATCTGGTACAGAAGCACAGATACCGGTCAAGCCTCCCTGCGCATAAGGCGGTTTATCACAGCAAACGCAGCCGTTATCCAGAGGGTCCCCAGCGCTATCCCGATGGGATACAGCGGATTGTAGACGTATATTACCGCTCCGCCAGCCCAGATGTTGTATTCGATCACGCCGCTCACCGCCGCGACCGCCAGAGCCGCGATATTCACCGGCAGCACCGAAAACAGCATATAATGCCGGAAATCCGCGCCGCGCCTGAGTTCGGCTCCGCGCTCCATCACCGAAAGGAATGCCGCGAATCCCACAGCGCAGAGCGCCCAGAGTATCTCAGCCGCAATATTCACCCAGACGAACGCGCCAACAAAGAACAGTATCGACTGCCCCAGAAGATTCACTATCGCGTCAAAAATGTAAGTCCTTGCGGATTTCATAAAAACACCTCCCGTTCATGTTACCATAATAGTATCACATGCAACGGAAGGTGTCAACCTGTCTTTTACAGATTCGTATATTCAGACAAATCCGTAATATGCTTTTGTGCAGTTTCACATAGAAAGCAGCCTGAATATGCCGCGCGGAATGTACTGGAACGTGAACGTATCCGCCGCCAGCAGCAGCGCAATGATGACCGTGAATCTCGACAGGAATATTCCCCAGCGCCTGCCGGCGGAAATCTCCCACATCTTCGGGACGCGGTATTTCTTTATCTTGCGCAGCTTCGCTATCGCCATGAATACGCCGATTATCATCAGCATTATCATGATGAAGCAGAATACCAGATAGCACACCACCGCCGGGGTCTTTTCCGTGGATTTCCCCACGAGATAATCCCCCACGTCGTCAAAGGTGATGAGGAACAGCATTATTCCAGACATGCCGTTGAACATGGCGTGCATGATTGTCGTGGTGACAATGGACTTTGTGGATACCGCGATGTAACCCAGGCATATTCCCAGCACCGACGCATAGAAGAACTGATTGAAATTCGCGTGCGTCAGCCCGAACATAAGTCCCGAGATCAGTATCGCGAACCCGTTCCCGTATGGTCTGAGGGATTCCAGCACGATACCACGGAACCAGAATTCCTCAAATATCGGCGCGATAACCACCAGCTGAAACAGCAGAACCGCCGCGCAGAACATGTTGTCCGGAGTCAGTTCGTTCACGGTATTGAACGACTTGTACAGGTCGGTGTTCTCAAACAGCTTCGACGCCAGCATGGTCAGCATGTTCACCAGGAACGACAGCCCGTAGAAAGCCGGGAACATTCCCATCGCACTGCTGAAATACTGCGGTCTGCGGTAGACATTCCGGCACATTCCCGGCGGCTTCAGCAGGAGCACCGCGCACACCATCGGAATGATATACAGGAATATAAAGCTGAACACCGTCTGAAGCAGGTACGACAGGTTCCCGTCCATTCCATCGAACATACCGCCTGACGCCGCCAGGGACAGCAGGATACTCTCCGCGCCCCGGGATACGAATATTATCACCATCATCAGCCCGATTTTCAGGCATGTGCGCTTGAATCCGGGCATTCTGGACATCGCGTCCCCACCGGGGACTGTATCTATCGTGTTTTCTTCCATCTCCGCTCCTTTCCGGGCAGATCATCTGCCGGCAATAAGGGAATGCTCGCCGACTATCTCCTCCACGATCTCCTCAATGGATTTTCCGGCGCAGTCCACCGTGATATCCGCGTATTCCTCGTACAGCTTCCTGCGGCGGCGGAATACGTCCTCGATGGAATCCCCCGGGCGCATTGCTATGCCGCGGGTCTTGATGTTGTGCAGGCGCTTTTCTACCTGCTCCACCGGCAGGGAGAGGTAGTATACATAGCCGTGCTCCTTGAGATACAGCATTGCGCTTCTGGAATACACCGCGCTGCCGCCGGTGGCGATAACGCAGCCGCCGTTTTCCTCCACTGACATTATAGCGCGCTCCTCCTCAATGCAGAACCAGTCAAGTCCCTTCTGGTCGATTATCTGCTGGAGCAGCATTCCGGTGCGGTCCTGGATCGTGATATCCGTGTCTATAAAGCGGAATCCCATTGCCTTCGCCAGAAGGACGCCGATGGTGGATTTGCCGCAGCCGGGCATTCCGATGAGTATTATGTTCTTCATGGCGCCTCCTTACCAGGTAACTCTGTCAAGGCGCATGGTGGCCACCGCATTCAGGTCGGAACCTGCCACATGCCCTGCCTGGAACTCGTAATAAGCCTGGCAGCCTATCATTGCCGCATTGTCGCCGCACAGCGCCAGCGGAGGATAATACACCTTCATGCCGTTGTAATCCGCGCGCTGCTGAAGCATGGTGCGCAGCCCGGAGTTCGCCGCAACTCCACCGGCAAGCGCCAGGGTCTTGTAGCCATTCTCCTTCGCAGCGGAGATGAACTTCTGCGTGAGGATATCCGCAACGGTATACTGGAAGCACGCCGCAAGGCTGTTCACGTCTATCTCCTCGCCCTTCTGCTTAGCATTGTGGATAAGGTTTATGACCGCGGTCTTTAACCCGGAGAAGCTGAAGTCATACGGATTTGCGGTATGTGGGTGCGGAAGCTGATACTTCTTCCGGTCGCCGGTTTTTGCTGCGTTGTCGATGTGGATTCCGCCGGGATAAGGGTATCCCATTGCACGCGCCGCCTTGTCAAAGGCTTCGCCGGCGGCGTCGTCCACGGTCTGACCGATGGTTTCGAACTCCGTCCAGCTGTTCACCTTAACGATGTGGCTGTGGCTTCCGGAAGCCACCAGGCAGAGATACGGCGGCTCCAATTCTGGGTGCGCAAGGTAATTCGCGGCAATATGCCCACGGATATGGTGCACCGGGATAAGCGGCTTGTTCAGCGCCAGCGCCAGCCCCTTGGCGAAGTTCACTCCTACCAGCAGGGCACCGATAAGTCCCGGGGCAAAGCTGACGGCGATCGCGTCTACGTCCCGGGCTTTCATTCCAGCCCTGTCCAGAGCCTCCTGGACTACTCCGACTATGCTCTCGCAGTGGCGGCGGATGTATTCCGCATGGCGGCGGCTGGCAATCTCCGGCACAACGCCGCCGTAAAGCTTGTGCTCCTCTATCTGCGTTGCGACGACGGACGAGATTATCTCGCGGCCATCGCGTATTACTGCGGCCGCGGTTTCATCGCAGCTGCTCTCTATTGCTAGGATATCCATTTATCTGACCTTCTTTGTTCTGTATTTCTGTTACTTGACGTCCGGCTTACGGGATGTGAGGAACTCCACAGCGCGCTCTATCGAGCTTCTGACGTGTTCCATCTCCTCGCTGTGCAGCTTCCCGGCGTTGCGGTAGTCAAAGCTGTTGCAGAAATCGTTGACATCGCTGTTCAGCTCCTTGATGTAGTTCTCGACAAGTCTGTCGGTCGCCTCGACGAACGGCTTCTGGTCGGGCTTCGCAAGCTTGCTCTGCACATGGGACATCAGCAGGTTGTAATGCGGAATGCAGATGTACTTCTGCGAGTTATAGAGGTTACGGAATTTCGCGTCGTCCCGGAACATCGTGAAAACGGTGTCCAGCATATGCTCCACGCCCCAGTCCACCTTGCTGCATACGAAGCAGGTGTTCTCTATCTCGCTGCACTTTTTCGCCTTGGCTCCCTTGGTGAAGAATATGCTCTTGTTCTCGAATATCTGACCGCGCAGGGTGCCGAGGTAGGTGTTCAGCATAAGTCCCAGGGAAAGGCGGTTGTTCTGCTTCAGCAGGCTGTTGAAGTGCGTATGGCAGAATCCCAGGCGGTTGGTTTCCATGCGGACGTCAGGCTCCATCATCGCCGCACCCATTATGTATTCGCTGATATGCTGCTCCACCGTGTTCCGCATGGCGCAGATGGGACAGCCCTCCCGGGGCTCGAACACTTCGTTTATCGGTATCGTCAGAATGCTCTCTCTCATTGATTATCCTTTCCTTTTGCGTAAATAAAGTGAAAAGTCGCTGAAAAAACAGCGCATGGTCTTGAAATTATACTCCTATTGTATTATAATTAAGACAAATAATCAAGGGGTTTACGAAAATTTTTATGGAACACGTTATACATAATCCAAATTTCGATATACGACGGACGTTCCTCTGCGGACAGTGCTTCCGCTGGAGCGAGGGCGAAAACGGTGAATTCTCCGGCATTGCCGGCGGAAAACATCTTACTTTGTCGCAGAACGGCAGCGATGTCACGCTTCACGGCGTGCAGAAGCAGGATATCCCATTCTGGGAGGACTACTTCGACCTCGGCGCGGATTACGCGCAGTACATAAAGACGCTGTCGGCGGACGAAACGCTGCGGCGCGCATGCGGATTCTCCTACGGAATTCGGATACTGCGGCAGGAGCCTTTCGAAACGCTCATCAGCTTCATCATCAGCCAGAACAATAATATACCGCGTATCGCCGGGATAATCTCGCGGCTGTGCGAAAACTTCGGAAGCCCCGTTGACGGCGGATTCGCCTTTCCCACGGCGGCACAGATGTCCGGGCTGACGCCGGAGGATCTGGCTCCGCTCCGCGCCGGATTCCGCGCAAGGTACATCGTTGACGCGGTGGATAAGGTGAACTCCGGTGAGGTGGACTTCGCGGAGGTGGACAGACTCCCACTGGACGAGGCACGGGAGAAGCTCAAGCTGATAACCGGCGTGGGCGATAAGGTGGCGGACTGCGTACTGCTCTTCGCATTCCACAAGCTGGACGCGTTCCCGAAGGACGTGTGGGTGAAGCGGCGCAAAAGGGACGCTGACCCATGAGCAGGTGCTGAAAATCGCAAGGCTGTTCAACGTGTCCACGGATTTTCTGCTGGGAGAAACCAACATCCCCG